>CXWL01010621.1_pt1 | contig 41078 bp, 35 predicted proteins | sample 590931 | NCBI WGS metagenome assembly CXWL01 (sample SAMEA3498368, study PRJEB10139) | groundwater metagenome | biome: water well; material: biofilm material | place: Germany | collected 2015-04-27 | reverse complement strand
CTGGGGTGATGAGACAGGATTAGTCAATACGGATGTGCGAGGACGTGGCTTTGCACCCAAGGGAAAAACACCCGTGACCTACGCTCCTGGCACGCGGCAACGGCTGTCAATGATTGCCACTGTAACCAACAAAGGCTGTGCACGCTGGCAGATTATTGATGGAAATTTCAATTCAGATAGACTTATTGAATTTCTCGAACTACTGATCAAGGATGCAGGGAAGAAAGTGTTCTTGATCCTGGATAATTTGAGAGTGCACCACAGCAAACCAGTGAAGGCTTGGCTGGAAGAAAATAAGGAAAAGATCGAATGCTTTTATTTACCCAGCTACAGTCCGGAATTAAATCCAGAAGAAAGGTTAAACTCAGATTTGAAGCAGGCTATCGGTTCGAAAGTTCCGGTACGTAACAAGGAGAAATTACATGCTGCTGTCGATGATCATATGTTGATGCTGCAGAATAATCCAGAGCGCGTTGCTTCTTACTTCCAAGATCCGTATGTAAAATATGCCGCTTAAAACTATTTAATGGCCGGATCAATAATGATTTTTTTATAACATTAGACTGAGCTTGATCAATTTTTGATCAAGCACATAAAGGCTGGATTATTTAGAATTTTACTTATTTATACCCGGCTTTACTAACAGAATTTGTGGATAAGTTTTTATACTTCTCGCTCATAAAGCCCTGTCAGCTTAATTCATAAATGTTTTATCGCTAACATTCCCAAAGAACAATCCCGTCGATGATATTAATCGCAGCCTTTGGTTTGGAAGCATTCAGTAAAGCAAATAGGTCGTTATTAAGTAGCTCAACGGCTTCTGGTTGATCTACTGGGATTAGCCGATTCCGTGTATTGCAGGAACGATCAACCCAGTGTTGCGGATAGCTTTTGACATTAAAACCACGTGCGACAAGAATTTCAGCAACATAAGGTTCTTTCTTCGTCATGGTTGGATTCCAGTCTACTTTTTTCAAAGTATGCAAACTACCCAATAATGCCAATATCGGAGCCTGTCCCACCTGCTCAGCCAATTTTATTGCCATCCATTCATCACGGTTAGTTTTTAATTCCAATCCTGCATCAATGGCAATCAGTTTCAGACAATTATTTTGTTTCTGTATCTCAGCCAGATTATTGATCAATGCTCGGAATGGCGGATGATCAATTGCTGGAGCAATCTCGATATCGGTTACAGTGGCTTTACCCAACATGATTGCGTTAAATAAGGATTGCTGGCTGCTGGCAATTTCCAATGCAACAGTCAGACATTTATTCTGCAGCGTATACCCGGTGATTAACGATTGGAAAAATCGGATTGCTTCCGGTCGCTTGTGCGTTTCACCAATGATTGTGATGCTGTTAGGGGTTATACCTTCAAGGATTCGGCTATAACTGTTCTCTGCATGGACTGATGGGGACAATAGTAAAACGATGATAATCAAATATCGCATGATGTATAAAAGCCTAAATGTGTATCCAGAGATATACCTTAACGACAAGTACCGATCATTTCGTAACACAAATCAACTCATCCCAGTTCGTGGTGTAATTAGGACTCTTGTTACCCTGCTTCATCTTCCAGAGCTGTTTAAAACCTTCGGATGCTAGTTTTAAAGTGCCTCGACCCATACGAGCATTGATTTGATCCATGACACTCATCAATTCACCGGATTTAGTATCTGCTGATTCCGAGCTAAAGAGATCCAGTTGCCGGTATTGCCTAGGTACCAATTCAGACAACATCACGCCAGCTTTCTGATATTTGTAGCCAGGGTGGTAAATTTTGCGTAATCCCCATAGCGCAACCTTGGTCAGCAATCTCGTATCGTCGGTTTGTCTTGGCAACGCAATCGTCATGCCGTTGGCGTAATAAGGTTCTTTCTCATTGAATGGACTGGTGCGAATGCTGACATGCACTGCTCCGGCATACGATTGTTGCCGCCGCAGTTTCTCTGCTGCGCGGCTGATGTAGAGAGAGACAGATTCTTCTATGCTAGCCAGATCGGATACGGGCATTCCGAACGAGCGGGAACTGACAATCTGTTTTTTCGGCGGATTGATTTCTTCCAGTTCAATACAGGCAGTGCCATTGATTTCACGAATGGTTTTCTCCATCACTACCGAGAAACGGATACGCATTTGCGATGGCGACGCTGTTTTGAGATCCAGCACGGTTTTGATGCCGATTTCGTGCAGTTTGGGCGCAAGCCGTCTGCCGATACCCCATATTTCACCAACTTCAATTTTCCTAAACCAATCTTCTTGTTGCCGGAGTGAGATGGCATTCAGATCGCACACACCATTGAATTCCGGATTTTTCTTGGCAATATGATTGGCAAGCTTGGCCAGTGTCTTGGTTGACCCTACCCCGACACAAACGGGCAATCCCGTCCATTGCTTCACTCGCTGGCGAATTTGCTGACCATAGAGAATCTGGTTTTGTTTTCTGTATCCAGTCAGATCAAGAAAACATTCATCAATGGAATAAATTTCCTGGTTTGGGCTAAACACTGCCAGTATGCTCATGACTCGATTGCTCATGTCGGCATACAAAGTATAGTTGGATGAGTAGGCAATGATTCCGTGTTTTTTGGCCAAGTCTTTTAGCTGGAACCATGGCTGCCCCATTTTGACGCCCAGCGCTTTGACTTCGTTACTTCTGGCAACCGCGCAACCGTCATTGTTGGATAGCACTACAACCGGTTTGTCTTCCAGTGTGGGATTGAATACCCGTTCACAGCTGACATAGAAATTGTTGACGTCAATTAACGCGATGGAGCGGTTATGCTTATCCATGCAATGCGATCACTTCGACATCTTTGCGGTTCAGGAATTTCAGCAGATAGCGGTAAGTATCACGATCAAAATGGGGATGAGTCGCTATTTCATCAAACTCCTGATGATCTCTCACTGTTCCAAGATGACACCATTGGTCAAAGACATGCACTTCTGTCATGTCACTATCCGGATTATGCTCTCTAATCCCGATGCGACCATTAAACGGCCACGCTAAAAGCTTGTAACCACTTAAAGCTATCAAAAGACGTAAGCGATGAGATTCCGCGGATTCCTTGTCCGCACATAAGCCTTTACAGTGTTTTAATTGATGAGAAAAGCATACGCCAGAGCCTTTTTCCAACCCTAATGCCTTATCACATAACCCATACTCATCGGCCAGCTTATTTAGAATCTCCAGTGCTTGTCGTTTGGTTTTGAAAGTGCCAAAAACATTATCTAAGGTAGTCCAATCAATATCACTTTCATAAATCAAGGTAACCAATGGCCGGGCCGCGGGGTCATCAGAAACCTGCCATGCACATAATTGTCTCTCGCGTCTGAGCTGCCGGTTGTGGATAGGCTGATATTCTTTAATCAAGTGCGATTCTAATAGCAGCGCCCCCAGCTCCCCGCTGGTGACACGGTACTCGATTCGCTTGATTTCTTGGGCAATGCGCATTTCCTTGGCTGAGCTATGATCACCCTGAAAGTGACTGAGCACACGTGTTCTCAAAGTGACACTTTTACCGACATACAGCAGTGCACTTTCTCCATGGAATAAATAAACACCGAAGGTGTCCGGTATGGCATTGATTTCAAGTTGATCGAGATTAGCGGGAATGGCTTGCTGTTTCAGTAATGCCAGGGCGGCTTCCTGAACAGCATGTTCACCTAATTCATTGAAGGCTGCAGCAATAAACGCTGCCATCATTTCGGTATCACCCATGGCCCGGTGGCGGTTCTCACAAACCAGTTTGAATCTTTCTATAATGGCATCTAAGCCATGTCCTTTATGTTGCGGATAGAGTTTTCTTGAAAGTTTAATCGTGCACAGGAGTTTTTTCTGAAAGGTAATGCCAATGCGCTTATACTCATTTTTGAGAAAACCATAATCAAAACGCACATTGTGGGCACACAAAACGGCACCATCGACCAAATCTAACAGCGTGTTGCGAACTTCAAAGAAAGTCGGCGCATTTTTTACCATGCTCTGGGTTATACCGGTCAACCGCTGAATGAATGGTGAGATACTGACTTCCGGATTGAGGAGCGTATTCCAACGACCGACTTCAACACCGTTCTCATACCGGATTAAGCCAATCTCAGTGATACGATCCTGAGTTGGGGTGGCTCCTGTCGTTTCCAGATCCAGCAATACATAACATGGAAACAACGTACTCATTTGAAACGGCGGAATGATCCTGTCACTACACCAAAAATCTCAAACTGCGTATCTGGGCGAATGTAAATGGGTTTGTATACACCTGTTGAATTGGCTGGCATAAGCCTGGGCATCTTGTTAGCCCCGTAATCAAAGATTTTAATGGTGAATTCACGATCCACCACTGCAAGCACAATGTCACCGATACCTGGTGTCTTTGATCTATCTACCACAACTTTATCGCCTGGCAGCAAACCGACATCAATCATCGAATCTCCTTTAATCGTAACGAAGAACGTCGATGCGGCATGATCAATCAGGAATTCACTGACATCGAGGCTTTTCTCGACATGATCATCTGCCGGACTGGGGAAACCTGCCGCCACTTTGGTGGAAAAAAGCGGTAACAAGGTCGGTTGATCGCTAATGGCGGGAATAAAAAACTCATCCACGTTGGTTGCCTCACTATCGGAGCCCGTTCTTTTACGCTGGTAGGCATCCAGAAAGTTTTTGATGGTAGCTCCCTGACTTTGCGGTATGCGCATTGTGGTTGTCGGTTCACCATATTTACCCTGACCGCGTGGCCTGCCTGCATTTTCTCTTTTCCCGCCACGATTTGACATGTTCGGATGACTCCATATTTGATATACGAAACAGTATTCAAACACATGGACCATAACGATGTCAAATAGGCTGAAAGAATCTATATCAGGTATTGGATGATGGTTCAGATTCTGGCTCCGACAATCTCCGCAGTCTTGGCCACCGGTCATTAATCCAGTGGTATTCATGCGATGTTTCTTCAGTAACCACTAGACCCTTTGTTCACCATCACGCTCAGCCAATAACGCCTGAATTGCCATCCCAGGTGCCAGAGTGATCCAATGAGATTGTTTGTCGTGATCTTTTTCCATGAAGCTTTCAGCCGGAATCAATACGGGTCTTGGATGCCAAGGCTTCCATTTTCCTGCTTTGATGGAATCAAGTCGTGCCCAGCCGCTATTGGGAAATTTACCTGTCGCTTCTTCCTTCCGTCTACCCCAGATGATCCAGGTTATACCACCGTGTCTCAGCTTTACTGGTAGTCTCGCATCGGGCTGGGGAAAGTAGATTTTATGATCTTGGTATTGAACGCCGCCGCACATAAATTTTACATAATTATATCTGCTGGAAGCTTTTAGCTACCAATTGATATCTATCGGCTAATGCGTGAATAAGATTCGTCATTTAGCATTTCATCATTCTCCAACCACAGCAGACATAAGACTTGATTACTGGATATACGAAGAGCGTCTTCAATAATGTCGTATCGCTCTGCTTCCCGAATATTAAACCATGCATCAGCTGGTATTTTTTGGGACCGAACACGCTCTTCAGTACCAAATAGCATATCAAATGCCATCGAATCTTGATTTAACTCTTTTTGTGGAAACCATCTTTCAGGAACATCCTTTGAGCGACTGAACCAAACTCGTCCGTTTCTTGAATGGCTCACAAGTAACAGCGGCCATACATTCATGTTGACAAGCCGAATTGCAGTTGCAGTTAGACTTGTGTTGAATTTGTCTGCAAGCTCCTTTATTCCATCAAATGTTGGACGCTTAATTGTTTTGGCCAAAGGTTCAAACAGGTAGGCTGGCATTAACAATTCAGATGCATATTTGTCTGCTTCCTTCTCCTCGATGGGCTTGCTGTTATAGCCTTCAATCCAATCATCAACTCTACATTCAAAGGAACGACCACGGTGATAATTCCAATGACCAAGTTCATGTGCCAGAGAGAACCTTTTCCTGCGTGGATCAGATGTTTTTCTGATAGTGACGATTGCTCGGTTATTGTATCCAACCAATCTAGCCTCACAGCCAGTCAAATCTTTATATTGCACACGAACCCCTTCATCCCATGCAATCGCCTCTAAATCTATTGCTGAAGGATCAAAGATACCAAGCTCCAATAACCTCCGCTCGGCTTTTGAAGTGCCAGAAAGTAGTTTTAGAATTGATCATCCCCTTTGAGAGCACCTAATTCAACTAATTCCATAACTAATTCAATTGCTTCCTCGTCGCTAATATTATTCAAATTACGCGCAGCAAGTGTTAAATTGGAATCATTAGCAGCGGTTAGTTTTGCAATTATTTTACGTGCAGTTATAACATCTACGTTGCGTACTTCTAATGGAGTTAGATTATTTACGACTTTCATTTCTGCCCTTGCAGCCTGAAGTCTTTTGGTTCCTACAGCATGAATAGCCTTTTGATAAGCATTCTTTGCCGAGATCCCAGCTTCCTTCAGCGACTCATCCTTGGTAGCTTCTTGCAGTAGTTCGTCATCAGGTGTATTAAATAAGTCTTCAACTAGTAATTGCGCGATTTTATTTATTTCCATGCGCGGATCATTTTTATCTGCTGTCATTTTAAAAATCCTTTATTTGCCAGCTTATCTAATTTACGCCGAATAGCTCTCAGTGTACTTGCATACTGAGTTGGAGTTAGGCCTACAGACTCTTGTATTTGCTGCGAGCTATACCCATCTAATTGAGCCATAATCACCATAACTTCATTACCCTCAATAGCTCGATCAATTTCCTCAATTGTCTGCTTAGCCAATAATATTTCCTCGGGCGTTTCGCTAGTTGACTGGAGATCATTGATATCTAAGGAATCATCCTCTTCTGAAATGTTAACCGTGAGCTGGAGCGGGTCATGTTTGCGCTTTTTTAAGTAGGCGGAAACTAAGCTTGCCATAACACCACGAATAAAAATTACGACGGGAAGATCTCTTGGGCACTTCCGCTTGCCTTCCAATATCTTACAAAAAGCCAGATTCAGAATGTCCTGACCTTGGATAGCCAATCCCCAGCATAAATAGTCTGCTGTTTTCCCAAGTTTTATCCACTGCACCTCTGTCAATGAACCGAGATTTCCCTTAAATTCATCGACGGATAAAACATCTCGAATTTTCTCTGTAGTTATCAACTTAGCTCCTTATGATGCAAAAGGCTCTTTTTTTCTACTATACAGACATTTTGAAAATATTTTTTTCCTTTTGTCTGCAAAATGGTCTGTTTGTAGCCATATACATTAAGAGCGCAATTTCAGTGCTATTTATTAATAGGAGAAACAAAATTATGACCAATTTAGGAGCAGAGAGTATGTCCCATAAAGATACACATGAACACGGCAAACCTAAAAATTTTCACATCATCATTAATGCAAGTGCATTTGAGGTACTTGGCCCCAAAATTACTTATCGAGAATTGGTGAGTCTCGCATTTCCAGGAGATTCCGGTGAGATAATCTATTTAATACAATATGTCGCCCCACACTTACCAGACGGCGCATTGCTGGATGGTGAATCTGTTAATCTGGAAAATGGGATGAAATTCGATGTCACACTTACCAATCGCTCTTAGGTCGGATGTTCAGCGGTTGATCGACGAGAAGTATGAAGTCACCGTCAATCTTGATTACTTACTGGTGGAATCAATTCCCTATGTCACGCCGAATTGTGAAGTTGCCTACGGGGTTCTTGTTTGTCCTTATTCTGAGACTGGTAAGCCTGATCACACTGTCTATTTCAAGGGAGAGACACCCTGCAATAAGCTTGGTCAGCCGCTCAGTCAGTTGATTAATAATAGTGAAATCAAGACTCTGTTTGATTGTTTCCAAGTTCACCACTACTTCTCGAACAAGCCCGTCAATGTGGTGGATTTTCCTGCCAACTATTACGTGAAGATGAAACATTACATCGACATTCTTGGTGCGCAAGCGAGAATAATTGATCCAGATGCAAATGCACAAACGGGCCGGGTAATCTCATCTAAGAACGATGCGTCAGTTTTTCGTTATGGCGACTCTGCATCAGCGCGGGCGGGCATTGTTGCAGTCTCTCAGAAGCTTATGTTGTCTCGTATTGCCATCATTGGATTGGGTGGAACTGGCAGCTATATTCTGGATCAGGTGGCAAAAACTCCAGTCAAGGAGATTCACCTTTTCGACGGGGATACATATAAGCGGCATAATGCCTTCAGGTCACCCGGAGCAGCTTCACTGGAGAAGCTACAGACTGAGCCTCTGAAGGTAAACTATTTTTATGCGATGTATGATCCAATGCACACCGGGATCATTCCACATCCTTACTATCTTAATGAGATCAATATCAAGGAGCTGGCAGGGTTTGACTTTGTGTTTGTGTCCGTCGACGATGGACCTTCGCGAGGCTTAATCTGTAATTATCTGAGGATTAACGGAATTCCATTCATCGACGTTGGTATGGGGCTATCCAAGGTGGAAAGTTCAATGAGTATCCGTGGAAACTGTCGCATCACACTTTGCACTCCCAATAAATATGACCATATGGAAGCCTGTGTGGATACGCATGAAGATCAGGAGGAAGCGCTTTACACAAACAACATCCAGGTAGCCGACATGAACGCAATGAATGCCATCTTGGCTGTGATTCGTTGGAAGCAGCATTTGGGGTTCTATTCAGACAGCGAGTTGGCGCATAATCTTGGCTTTTCTATTGACCTTCAATCCATCTCACGCAAGGAAAAAGTAACGGCACCTGGCATATGAAACAGATAATTATTACTCCTCAGTTTGTTGATCTGATGCCTTCCCTGATTCAAGAAGGCGTACTCTACATCAGTGAAAAATATGGTACCGCCATTCATCAATGCTGCTGTGGCTGTGGCCAGAAAGTTGTGACACCCCTGTCTCCGGCAAAATGGCAGCTGCGCCGAGATGGGAATGTTGTTACCTTGCACCCATCAATTGGCAACTGGAATTTATCTTGCCGTTCTCACTATTGGATTCGGCGCAATCGTATCGAATGGGCAGGATTGATGTCAGAAAAGCAGATTCGTCACGTTCAGGGGCGCGACCAACGTGACAGCCAGCGCCACATAGAGCAAGTCAACGCACGCAAAGCGATTGATATTTTGAATCGGCCCGAAGTCGATCAAAGCGCGGGACAAACCAAAGATATATCGGGGTTATATGGGTTGTGGCGTTGGTTGAAGAATTGGTGGAGTCATTAACAAGCACGATTTTATAAATGACAACTAATACTCACATAACAAGATTCTTTGTCGTCAATTCATTCAAAGCATAGTCTACGATTTTGGAAGCATCGGGCTGGGGAAAATAGATTTTATGATCCTGAAATTGAATGCCGCAGCACTTGAAAAGATTATAGATCGCAAATAATACCTATACTTTCTTATTAGGTAAGTAGCTAATAAATGGTATTTTTTACTCAAACTCTGCATTTCCAAACTTCAAAACATTGCAGTTCTCTTTGATTGTGCGTTGAACAGACTCATCGAAACCATCTCTTGAAGTTGCTCGGACCTCGATCGAAATTTCAACATCTACTCCAAGCTTAGCGGTGAACTGTTGGACTACCTCATCAACAATTTCAGAAAATTGCATCTTTGCCCTAATCGGATCAAGATCAATGATGCCATAAAATTGTTTTTTAATATCTTGAGCAACAACAGGTTCTGACTTTTGCTTCGATACAAAATCTGTACTCTCTGTACCCAGCTTTTGCTCTTTCCAATTTTTTTCCGACTCCGGCTGTTTTTCTACTTTTAGCTTTGTAAGTTCCTTATATCGCAAAGCTGCATCTTTTTCGATTAACAAGGCGGAGCCATCTATCGTTACAATCGCGCCACGGCCAAAGACAAACCCAAGATACTGATCGCCATCTTTACCACTGGCATATCCAAAAAAATCCTCAGTTTCTAAGCCCTGAGAAATAGCACGATCAAAAACATGACTATTCACAAGCCGAGGTAGGTACAGATAGCAATTGGTATCCTGCCAGACTTTTAATGCACTAATTTCTTTTACACCTTCTTTGAAATACCATTGCTTCAAAATATTCTGAAGATGAATCGGTGACCATTCAGTAATCAACCATTCTTCCTCTTTGAGCTTATTCTCGATTTCCTTTATAAGATTAGGAGCTGTTGTTGAAACAGATACAGCTTCCCAATTCAGGATAGGCTTACCATTTACAAACTCTTCTAATGGGCAGATCAACCATTTATAGGTATCCCGAATCATTCTCATCAGAGATTGATCAGCGCCTTCCATTAATTTCTTGGCTTGTTTTACTTGGATAGTATCGAGCACCAGTTTTTCAGCCTCGATATCTGAAACAATAGAGGCCCAAGCAAGAAAACTCTTGGTTTGTTCGCGTAAACGACTTACAACATCGTAATCCGGAGCAAGAAAAATCAGACGATTTTGTTTTTGTCTCGGTAGATCTCCCCGATTTCTTAATATTTCTTCGGCTACTGAATATGCTGTGTTGGATGCACCTCGACTAAAAGCTGCTTTGGGCGACAAAATCACCAGTTTTGGGCCAATACCATAATCATCTGGGATATCAGCCGATGCGGTAAATACATGGATACCTGAAAACAAATGGTCTTTAGCAAAAATCCGTCCTACACGTTCCATCAAAAGTGGAATCACATCATCATGCTCAGTGAATCGTTGCTTGCGTGTTTCCATTTCCCTACGCAGGTTAGGCGTAATATCAAACCAGAATCGGTTATTCTCATGATTGATATAATTAAGCTTATCTAGCAGGTGTTTCAACGCATCCTTATAATGACCAACCGTTTGTTCTGGCTGGACGACACCTAATAGGATGTGTTCCAATTCCATGCCTTTAGTCATTTTTCCAGCCGATCCAGGCGCACTTCCTAAAAATACAGCTCTAGCTAATCGTCGGCCAGCTTGAATTTTGCCAAAGAGAGGTTGTTTATCCAGTTCTGCAGGGCGAGAATATTCACCATCAATATCCTGATCAATCACCGGATCCCATCCTTGGGGTAGAAAATCCAGACATTTATTCCTTACGGTTGCATCGTACAAAGGTATGCTTCCAGGCATAATCATCAGATCAGAATTACCATCCTTCCAAAGCCGATGAATGATCTGAGCTAATAATTGCAGCACCCCCCGTGTCCGTTGAAAACCAGCAAGCGTAGACCAGTCTTCATAAAGACGATCAAAGATTTCCGGATGGATCGGATAAGCTTGTTTCATCCGCTCGGAATAACGGCTTTCTTGAGTTTCGTTCGGTAATTCTGTTTTATTGGCGATATAAAGATCGGCAAATGCTTTGCATACATCATCCATTGATAGTCGATCATCAATCCTATCAAACAATCGCCTGCGTACTATATTGAATGCTTCATCTTTTGAAACTGGCTTCCAGATTTTATGCAGTCTGCGAAAATAGTTCTCCAATTCAGCCAAGACTACCTGACCACGACCTTCCCCGGCGTTATGTGAGTCCGGCAAAGAGGCCAGCAGGATTGCCTTGGGCACAGATTTTATACCTTCAGTCAATGCCTGAATAAAAGTCATGTTGGTTTCAAATGTACCTGCTGAATAACTTCTACTTTCCTGAAACTGGCGATAATAAGCTACTAATTCATCCATCAAAATGACACAGGGAGCAGCCTTGGAGAGAAGAGAAATTACGGTATCTTTATCTGGTGAGGTTCCGTTTTCATCCGCTGAACGAACAAGCTCATAACCTTCTTCACCAGCCAATTGCCAAGCTAGTTCACCCCATAGTGTATGGCAGCGGATATTGCCATGTACCTTGGGTTCTGAAACACTAAAATTGATTCCATCAATGACAGCAACGCGAGCTTTTGGTAATTCGATTATCCCGGCTGCATCCAAAATAGGTGATATGCCATTTAATTGACTAACAGGCAGTTCGCCCTTGGCAAGGTGATAAACAGCCAGCATAGTATGGGTTTTCCCTCCGCCAAAAGCCGTTTGCAGCTGGATGACCGGATCACCGCCTTGGCCTGACAATCGTTTAATCACACTGTCGATCAACAAAGCCATGCCTTCAGTGATAAAAGTCCGTGAGAAAAACTGTGCCGGGTCTTGATACTCGATGGAAGCTTTTCCCTGATGGACTTGTGAAATATCAGCGGCAAATTCGGATTCCTGAAAGATTCCTTTCAAAACATCCTGATGTGGAACGGCAATTTCACGCCAAGGTTTTATGGTCATTGCATTTAGTCCTTAACTATCCATCTGAATAATATCTTTGAATTTATTGAGAATTAATTTTTTCCTCTCTTCAATAAACAAAAAATAGTTATCGAGCTTCCATAAATCGGGTTCTTTTGGGATTAAATGCATTTCAAGATAATTATCTGATTTATCGGAAAACCACTGTTCCGGTGGTATGTTTCTTTTGCCACCAGCACCATTTTCCTCAGCCATTAGCAACATACAATTCGCCAACTGATCTCTCATATCGTATTTATATTTCAGTAAGTTCCGTTTCCCATTTTCCGGATTGATATCTTTAACAGTTTTTAACAACGACTGAGGAAAAATATGATCGACTTGAGGCAGGTTATTTTCATAGGCTGGGTGATAATTAAAGTCTTTGTACCATAAGTTAAAAAGCAGATGGATATCTTTTGAACCGTAATACAAATCTAAGAGAGTTCCGGTCGTGATCTCTAAACTTCTATTGTCCGCTCTGATGACACCAAAAATCTCCGACAAATTAAAATCACCCACTTCATTAATGCATTTTGTACAGCGATCAATCAAGTTATCCGGTGTTCCACTGAATGAACCGGTCATTAAAGTACGTAAAATATAAGTATCTATATTTTTTGCATGTTTCCACTTTTCGGGAAAATAAAACCGGAAATAAATAAGAGGAATTAGACCGAGATAAGATGGCATGGCTCGATCGGTACGTATGAAAGTTTTGCCATAAAGGAAATCCTTTACGTCCTTAATCGCTGCTGTGAGTTCATCCCACCGATTAATAATGGATTCTTTAGTATTACCATCGCGGAATTTACCAACATCGTAGCGAGCGCCTTTCCCAATGGCCGTCAAGCAGGCCTTCAAAACAAAATCACGAGTAAATTCGAAGCCTGAGCGATTGAGATCATCCAGAAGATCCGTCATTTGTTCATCTGCATCATCCCATGTAGAAGTCAGCAGAGAAAATAGTAAATCCGATTTTCCCAGCTTAGTTCCCCCTGAATTTGCTCGAATAAATATTTCAACCACATCATCTTCAGTGTAAGCATCCGGATTATCTACACTATCAAGCTCCTGATAGCTTAGCGCCTCATTCTGAACAAACATTTGATTGCTACGCCATATATTCTCGGTGATACGGTTTTTTTCAGTTTCCGATAAACTGCCGTCCACTTTAGCAATTATTTCCTCAGCGCTTCTGTTAGGCATAGCATTGTTAAACACGATATCTTTAAATCGTAGCCATGGAAAAACAGCCTTTTCTATTTCAAGAAACCGAAATTTATAACGAATATCTTCCGGAGCAACTAGATCTCCACTTAATACATCAAAATAAAGTTCTTTTTTTTCATAAGAGCCTTTTAAACCGATAAAAAGACTTTGTAAACGTTGTTGTCCATCTAGCACTAGCATCTTAGATTTCTCAGTCTCCGGAACATAGAAGTCGGTAAGCTTCAGACCATGCTTATAATTATCAATAAATTTACGATGCCTAATTGGAGATTTGCTACGCCAAACTAGCATTGTGCTAATAGGATACTCACGCATAATAGAATCAAATAATCGTGCGATTTGATCTTCATGCCATACAAATGGACGCTGAATGTTAGGCAACCAATAGCCGCCATCCTTATCCTCATTGTTAAGGTAAGTCACCATTTTTCTGATGGTTTCCTTCTGATTTTTCATATCACTATTGCCTTTTCATTATTCAAATAGATCATTTTGTGTTCCACGATGGCCCACGTCGTGGGAAGACGAAACGATACCATGCCATGAAGTAATCAATTCGTTATAGGCACGAGCCTCTTCTGTCCATTTCTTGCGTTCGCATAATGTATAAAGGTGATAGGCAAGCTGCCGAATGTGCTCACCTTTTTCTGGCATACGGGCTAATAAGCTTCCGGCATCCCCTTCGCCTTTAGTATTTAAAGCACGAATCATGTGGTGCAAAGCTTCCCAGATCGGCATGCGCTCGTCAGTTTGCGGATCCCAGCCATCAGGATAATTATCCCACTTCAGAAGTTTCACTTTACCACCGCCCGATTCAATCACTCCAGCGTTTCTGACGCCATTTACCGTTGTACCTTTGGCACGGGATAACGTATCGGCTTCTCCGAATGGCCCTGCGTTCCACCCATATTGATCAAACCACGATGAACAAAACAGCGTATCGTTATCGAAATTTCCAGAATCTGGGCTAAGATAATCGGTAATTTCCCGGTTAATTAAGATCAAGGCATCATGCACGTTCATCGGTGAACCATCTTGATTGAGCACAGCTTGATATTGAGAGAAAATTCCCATGCCGGGACCAATTGCTGCCTGCGCCAAATCTACCGGCGCTATAGGTGTTGAGCCTTCAACTCCGCCGATCATCGTTTCCAAGGCTTCTGGCATGTGTTCGCGTAGTTCTTTCTGAAATTGGCGGCGCGAAATAGTTTCAGCATCTTGATCGCGCTTTTGGCAAACTAGAACAATGGATGAAGCAAGGGCGTTTGTTCCAGAACTAACCATACGTGTTCCCATCTCAGTTCGCATAGGCCAGGTCCCCGTGATCGCAAAACCAGCACGAATGACAGCTTCTAAAAATGTTTCCCAGCCAGTTGATGACGTTCCTGCATCCTTTGTTTCCGACTGCTTGAATGCGTAATAAATCGTAACCGGAAAGGCCGGATGCGCTTGCTCTGCAAGATTATGAATGGCTCTTGTCATGCCACCCATGAAAAACTGTTCAGCTTTTTCTTTAGAGCCGTGACGATACGGCATAGCTACCAATTCTTCTGCTTTTGGTACTGATAAGGTTCCAAAAAGATCGGGATAAATTTGTTTTAATGACCGCCGCATCCAGACATAAAAAAAATCAGAGAGATCAGCATATCCTATGTTGTCATAATAGGGTGGGTCGGTGGATACAACTTTTCCTTTACTAATTAATTGCGTCGCCGCATCAGCTTGCCTTGCTATACCAAATTTATTTGCCGGTACATGAGCCAATGCTTTACATGTCCAATCGACCATTGCAATCCAATTTCCTGAAGATGAACAAAAAGGATTGGCTTCTGCAAAATCCCATACCATTGGAAGAGCTTGCCTTCCAAAAGTATTTCGAATCAGTTCTTTACTGGAATGCCAACTACATACAGAAGACCAATAGTCTGCAACCTTGTCAGAAATAATTGCCAAATAAACGTTCACTGCTTCAGCATAAGCCGTGCCTGCTAAACCTCCTTGATCAAGGCCTTGACCATCATTCTGCATTCCACTGACTACTGCGTCCTCAAGAGTTTTAGCCCGAGCTTCCTGTACTAGATCGGAAAATGTCGTGAGGGCAACCAACTGGCGATGCGAAAAGAGATTAGCAGGAGTTTTCAAGCCAAAATTACGACACCATACATCTCTTGGATTTGGCGATAACTCTATATTAAGGCCGTGTGTATCTGGGGTTGGCATATTTTCTGGTATCGGGGAATAACGAGCAGGCAAATAGATCCGGCCATTTTTTCCCTCGCATATAACAGCAGTTTGAACTGATCTTAAACCTTTAGTTATCGCTTGCTCGGCAGTATAGTCTCGCGATGTAACTGTTCCGCAATTAATACATTCAAAAATGCCAGACATTCCCCTTTTAAAACCATTCTTCAACTCACCTAAGTGAGTTGGATTAGTAAGAGTCACATCAAACATCAATTTTCCATTTGTGTATGACGGTATGAGATAGGCTTCATTTCCTTTCTTAGAGGATAAAATAAATGAAGAAAGTAAAGGCGTCTCACAACCACAAGCAGGATTAGGGCAACTTAGAGTTCGGGTCCACAGCCAAGCGATCACAGTTAGCTTTTTCCCAATGAATCCTTTTAAATCATATCGCTCCATTGCCATATCATCCGTTATTTCAATTTCTGGATAATAATGACCGATGCGTTTGAATGCTTCTTCCCGCATCCAGTGACCATAGCGTCGCACATCCTCAGCTAAACCTTTAGCACTCGGCCAATCATCGTGTAGACTGGCTTGTTTTTCATGAGAAGGAATAGGACCACTCGGCGCGCGTCCTGAAAACTTCGACGGAATTTCGATCATCGCCTTGTTGATAATCACGGCAACAGGATTAAGATCAGAGGCGTGGGATTCAAGGCCGAGACGCTGCGCCTCTAGGGGAATAGCCCCACCTCCAGCGAAAGGATCATGAAAAGCAGGTAGTTTCTCGGGATCGAAGCCCGGTTTGCCTTTATTCAGATCACAGGTTTCCCGCCAGCTTTGCCAAATGGCTTCACGAGCCCGATTCAGTACACTCTCATTATTGGTGTTTTCCCATTTCACCAGATCGCGGATGATATCGAATAGCTTTTCTCGTTCCTGATCAGCCTGTTTCTTGGTTTTTCCAGCATAATAACCGCGTTGCCCTCCCGGATCATTGACCATCTGCGCGAAAATCACCGCGCGCGCCGCCGCCAAGGGGCGACGAGCCCACCAAAGATGCAAAGTACTTGGATGACCGTGACGAATAGATTTTTCCCTCACCGAAGCAACGTTTATATCATCCAATGGCAATGCCACTTCGATGAGTTTTTTGGGAACTTTAATGCTTGAACTCATACGATCTTTCAATCCTTAGTGTTTTGTCTGTTCCGGTGTAAGCGCCTTGGTGAGTAGCTCTTTCAAATCATAGTTAATGCTGGCCACACCAAAATCCGGCTCGTGCTGAAAGGCATTGCGGATGTAATGCGGTCCTTCGAATTGTCCTTGTTCATCGACTTCAACGACTGCCAGCAGGAATTTTTCTTTCTGATTTAAGCCGTAAATGATTTCATTGCGGCTGACGGTAATGGTGCCCTGACCTTTGGCCCGTCCTTTTACCTCGATATGCCGGTCTTCGGGTAATTTTCCGTCCTGCTTGGGTGGCCTAGCGGTCACATCCCAGCCGCATTTCTCCGCCGAAACATCAAAAACAATATGACCCAACCGCTCTTCGGCTGCCATCACGGCTGTCATGGCAATCTGTTCAATACGCGAGCGAGCTTCGGCATCGGCGCAAAAAGTAGTTTCCCCTTTGCGCTGCGCCAATAATCCCTGCGGAATTACCAAAGCTCCGCCAATTACTACCGGAGTGCTGGACACTATATGTCGCATGGATTCTAGCTCTTTCTTGCGTTGCTCCAAACGGGCGGTTAGCTCTTCAACACGGCGCTTAGCGTTGTCCGGCTGCAATTTTGGCTGTTTCCCAGCTGCTACATCATCACTAAGTTTGATATAGCGATCGGACCAATAATTAATTTCCTTCACCAGACGCTCATTAACGGCAGCCAAAATTTTATTGACTTGTCGTTCCCGTCTTTGCCGAACCTCATTGAAATGCCCTGGTGCCAATTGTTGCGAAGCCTGTGCCAGCACCAACGATTCCAGATTATTGGTAATCCAGGGAGCATTTAAAATATCGACAATCAGTTTAAGGTCATGATCGTCAATCGGTTGTAAATCCAAGTGAGGTGCCCAACCCGCATGAACCGTTTGGCCCTGTTGATTGATTTCAACAAATTGCAGACGCCGGGATATGTCTTTTGTTGTTTCACCGGAACCTTCACGAATGCGATGATCGAGCATGAACATAACTTTTGGTTCAATGCCGTCGTCATTGGGATCGACCAGGACTGCGCCTTGTTTGAGCTTATTGCGATGTGCTTCTAAAATCAGATCAATAACAGTATGCATCAATGGGTGACCAGGGTGGATAAGGCTAGCCATCGGCTTGCCATCCAAACGGATATGCTGTTTTTCGAAGCAAATCCGCTCATACTTCGGTACGATCGGAGTTCGAGTTTCACCAATTACCCGGTCGCGCTCACGGATAACAGCAGGAACGTGTCGAATTTCGAAACGACCCGGTTCTCGAGGGCGCATTTCTCCACCTAAGAGTTTGAAGCTTTCTGTGAAAAATGCGCGGATAAAATAGGGCTGAAGTTTACGAGCTTCAGCTTTATCCATTTCTTCCTTGATGGCAAAAAGCTGCTCCAAACCCATATGCTCTTCACATAATGCATTGCGCTCTATAATCTTTTTTAAATGAGTAGTATTGAGAGCACCCTCAATGACCTGATTTAGCTTTGCTTTTATGTCTGGCCGCTCGCCATATCGAATGGCTTCGATCAGCAAATCTTTCAGAGAGTGGTTCTCAAAAGCTTCGCCCAGAATATCGAACACACGGCCTCCTAATGCAGCTCTTTCAATTTCCAACTTATCGAAAAGCCTTTGGAAGACTTCGCCTTCACGGGTTTTATTCGCAACCATATTCCACAAATGACAAACCTCAGTCTGACCGATGCGATGAATACGACCGAAACGTTGTTCCAGGCGATTAGGATTCCAAGGCAGATCGTAGTTAACCATCAGATTGGCGTTTTGTAGATTTACCCCTTCACCTGCAGCATCGGTAGCCAGCAAAACCAGAACATCAGGATCGTTCCGGAACCGTTCTTGAACTTTGCGGCGATCATCGCGGTTGACCGCTCCATGAATAACGACCACAGCATCATGTTTACCGAGCATTCCAGTAATTCGACCATGCAAATAATTCAGCGTGTCCTTATGTTCGGTAAAAATAATCAATTTTCGCCTGGAACCTCCATTGGTATACATTTCCGGGCGATCTTGAAGCAGTGATGATAGCTCTTCCCATTTACGATCTTGTCCGGAATGAACCACGCGACGAGCTTTCTCTTCCAGCTCTTTCAAAATGACAATTTCGGCCTGCAATTCCTCAATCGTCCGAGCGGCGGTTGCTTGATCAACAACTTTATCGACCCATTGCTCATAATCGCTACCGGGCATTTCATCGCTTGCTTCATCAAGATCTTCTGGTATGTCTTTGTACACATCATATTCAGCCAACGTTTCAGCCACATGATGACCTCTGCTAGTTAGCTTCTCTTCCCGCAATCTATTTTCGAGTTTCTTCCGGCGGCGATTCAAAGACTGATAAATTGCTTCAGGACTGGATGCCAGGCGCCGTTGCAGTTGAGTCAAAGCAAAACCGACTGTGCCTTTACGTTTGCCGTCCAAATTGTCGGCTCGATTCATCTCTTCTTTTACATAGTCAGTTACATCGTTGTAGAGTGCGGATTCCAGATCAGAGAGTTCGTAATTGGCTGTATAAGCGCGGCGTTCCGGGAAAAGTGGCGTACCGTCAAATTTCAGTAAGTCCTCCTTGACCATGCGGCGCATCATGTCGGTTACATCGACCTTGTGAGCACCTTCGCGAAATTTTCCATAGAAGCGATCACCATCCAAAAGCGACATAAAAAGTTGGAAATCTTCTTCCTTGCCGTTATGCGGTGTGGCAGTCATCAGTAGATAATGCCGACAAATTGACCCTAGTAATTTACCCAGCTTAAAGCGCTTGGTTTCATTAATCTTGCTGCCAAAATAATTGGCCGACATCTTGTGTGCTTCATCGACGACGATCAAATCCCAGTCGGTCGCTTTCAGCTTGTCTTGAAGTTCTTCATTACGAGAAATCTGATCTAGGCGTGCAATCAGTAGCGAGTTTTCTTCAAAAGCATTACCAGAATGAGATGTTTGATCCAGCTCCCGGCTGAAGATCTTGAATTCTACTCCGAATTTTTCATATAACTCATCTTGCCACTGCTCAACAAGGCTTCCCGGTGCGACGATCAAGATGCGTTTAGCATCAGCACGCATCAATAATTCGCGGATAAACAAACCCGCCATAATTGTTTTACCTGCGCCAGGATCATCCGCCAGGATATAACGTAAAGGCTGACGAGGCAGCATAGATTCATAAACAGCAGAAATTTGGTGCGGAAGCGGCTCAACATTGGAAGCGTGAACTGCCATCATTGGATCAAAAAGATGGGCGAGGTGGATACGATAGGCTTCGAGGCCCAATTTGAATTCATCGCCGGGTGCATCAAAAGCCCAGGGCCGCCCGACTTCGGCTAACGATAAGGTGAACTCATCAGTACGAAACAACATCCTTTCGGCCAATTTTCCATCAGCGGTTCGATAATAAACAGTTAAAGCATGATCCCCGATTGGTTCAGTGGTTACGACGCGTACCACTTGCCCTGGTTCAATCCCGCTAATCGCTGCGCCTTTGTGAATGTCATTGAGTTTCAACATAGCCTTCTTCTGTATTTTTTTGCCTTGAGTATAAATGCAGAAAGCTATTTTGTTTTGTTTTCGATTAAATTAACCTTATCTAATTGATAGTTCGCTTGCGTGGATACTATAGATTCGGCACGATTTATCCATGAATTTTTGTACGAGCAGATGCTTATCCTGTATGTTTATAGAGAATGCGCGGCATCATGAATAATTCGTTCCGGAGCAATAAGTAGTTTCAACTAACGATAAAATAAATTATCGCTACCAGAACTAATTTCTTGACACAACACCTTCAATGACCATTAGATTGTAAAAATCTAAAGCCCAGCATAGAATCACTGTACTCATTCCTCGCTCATTTCAATCAATAGGATGAATTGTGAAGAAACCTGTCTGGAAGCTGATCGACTGGACTGATCCCAAAAACTACGAACATATCAAAAAAGATCCATCTGATGAGGTTTATGCCTGGGAATTTTTGCGTAGAAATCCTCAGTATCAAAATGATTTCGCGGAATTCGTTCGGACTGGAAAGTTTCTGGGATATACCCGATACATTCTAAACGATGATGGCAAATATACCCCTCGCCATGAAGATATGCGGGATTGGTATGGATTGAGCTGTGAATCCATCAACTACGACCCAAAGAGTACGACCCCGCCGATTTTCGCTAAAGGCGATTACCCACGTTTTCTCCAAAAGGATGACTATCTTCGATCTGATGCCGCAACCGATCCAGACGATCTTCTTGAAATAGCGCAAGAAGAAGTAGTGGTTGTTCTGTCAACCAATCATAATCTGGATCATCAGATCAGCCAAATTAAGGACCTATTAAAACAGGAACAAGATAAAAACGTCGCGTTCCGAAGAAGGACAGAATTGTATATAAAATATTTGCGTCTACTAGATGCTTATCTTATGGATGTTCCGGAAGCTGGAATTCTGAATATCTTGTATGCCAATGAAGAAAAATTCAGATCAATCTTACACACGAATCTAAAAGCGGCGCAAAGATTACGGGATCACAACTACAAAAGATTAGTCTCGCTCTAACACCGATTACTGACTCTCTAAAATGTAGTGTAGTAGCTCAACCCTGATCTGACAGCTTCAAAAATTAATCTCTATTCAATCTGACATTAATTAACTGAATTCGACCCTTGCATTGTAAAAACGCTACACCTGGTAAAATAAGCTCACGGCCAATCTAAGAGTGGCAGAACTGGTGTCTCTGGCCGAATTTCGTCAATCCATCAACAGTTAAAAGCGAATCTTACTGACTTCAACTTGCTCAGGACGCTACGACGCATTAGCTGCGAACGTTTAAGAGGATACGGTATAAAAACCTTCTTTTAATACTCGTTCAAGTTGCTCAGGAAGCATACCTATATTTATTTCATTTTCTAAAAAGGTGGCAAAACGATCTTTATCACCTGACGGGAATAGCTCTCCTGGATTTGGTATAGCACCAAAATCGCCCTCAGGATCAAGGTATAGAGCCAAGAAAATCCGATTAGCACACGCATTATTGGAATATCCCCACCCAATGTGTAGGAAATGCGCCGATTGAGCATCTGGTCGCCCGTGCGGAAACCCCTCGGTTCGGAGGTTCTCGTAGTTAAATTGTTGTTGTTCCGTCGGAGCCAAAACATAGATTACTGGCATGTGCTGAGTATCCGCAATACGCGAGTAAGTGGCTTGATGAGAATCTGTCAATTTGGTATATTTCATCAGAGCAAAAAAAAGCGCAACGTCAAGGTTATCGGTCACATCCAGTCCAGACGTTGGTAATCCGTAATGTTGTGCAAGAGCAAGCGAATATAACGGAAAGCCATAACAGGTGGTAAATTCATCGTATGAATATAACGCTGTTTCTTCTACCTCCAAACGGAGAAAAATCTTTAAGAGAGCACACCATTCGGGCAAAATTTCTTCCAATGCAGGTTTGCGACGCGAAGCTGATGTCTGTAATGAGGGCTCAAGTACAGTATCTTCGCCATAGAGCCATTGCGTTGTTTCAGGACAACGGTTAATAAAATGCTCATGTGTTTGCCCGCGAAGTAAGATACGAAGGTTGCTATCTTTAGATTTTATTGAACTAAGTAGTGTCTGTAGTTCCCAGCGACTATGAACAATTCGTCGGGGTATCCGCCGAAAAGGAATCCTGAGAAACCCATAATTTTCAAGTTCATCGCCGGAGTAGGCTGGAAGATCCTTGCTTCTGCCATAAATTGCTGCAGGACGTAGTACCATAGTATTGTAAACTTGGCCATAATACTGATCTATAACAAAATCTTCGCTCGAAAAATTTATTTCTTTTCGGTTGGTAAATGGTGAAAATTCATTAACTACAAAACCTGCGTTCAGATATAAATCTTGTAATTGACCGGCTTTAATTTGTACAAATCCATCAGGTGTATTCATAATCTACTAATTTAAATGGGTTTGTGAGTATCTGACGCAAGGTTTCGCATGGATGTCTGAGCTATATCCCATATTGGGTCATAGCTCGGATCATCAACAGTGGAGCGTCCGTAAACCGTAACCGCACGATAGCGGAAATTTGGGCCTATTTGATCCTTCAAGTGAGGAGGGGAGGCAAACTTAACAAATGCGGACGCAACCTGATAATCAACGTAAGTGTAAAATGGCGTTGGCATATTCGGTTGATGGTAGAAAGATGTTTCAAGCCTAGCATACTGCTGCCAAAATATAGCCAAACGATCAACAAGATCAAGCAGTGCGCGTACAGGGGAACGAAGTATATCAACTACAGCATCTCGCTCCTGGATTGTAAGGATCGTATTCGGCGGAACATCAGGCTCAATATTTGTGCGCGAACACACCTTTATCGTCCCAGAACACCTTAGATCCTCCAACCAGCTCCATGTTTCTTTAGATAATTCCGCGCTTGCTTCAAAACGACGGAGTAATTCGATGACCTCTTGTGGGATACGAAAACCGGAGATAAATTTTTGTACCAGCCTTGCATAATTTCCTTCGTCACCATTTTGAAGTCTTCCACTGCTAATTATTAATCTCGCAGGGATAAGAGCTTTTTTGCGATTAGACTCGTAACTTAGCCCAGCCTCTAGTAACTCCACTGGGTCAAGCCACGCGCTAAGCTGATGCGCAAATACTTGATCGTCCATAGTTCATTAACCTTGATGAATGGGATTATGTTTGCTTTCTAGATTAGTCTATATAAAAAATTCAGATGTTCAACCTACTAACCATTCGCCAGTGTTTTCTCGATGTTAAAGCTCGATGTTAAATCATGGCTAGCAGTCTGGGAAGAAAGCGCTAGTTTATTTTTGCATTTGCAATTCAAACAAAGACGGGACAAGATACACTCGTCCGGCCAATCACGAATATCCGTTGCTGGCCGAGGGCGGACATTTCAATCCTGCCATTCAATTTTATTTTTGAATACATCAGAATAAACTCAAAACTTTTACATGCAGTTGTACCGCTATGACGAATAATAAGCCGAGATTCAACAGATCACCTCTATGCCCTAATTTTGTTCAACAAATCAAATACCTTCTGCTGAGAGGGGTTAAGTTTACCTTCAACGATGAATGTCGATGCATTTGTACCGTCATCACATTTACGGCAAGTATTTTGCCTTATTGTCGTCAAGTGTTGCAGTAAAGACCTGAAATTATGCGCAGACCAATCCCCTTGTGGCATCAAACCTTTTTTCCTTACACGTTTTCGCTGAGATTTTGTAGCCTCAGTTGGCTTTGAATCTTGGTCACCAGGTTGTGAATCATGTTCAATAAACATGCCTAGCAATTGCCAACTCCTTATCATTCGCCATTTAACATAGGTTGCAAGCAATCGAATAAAAAGATACTTGTTAACTTCCTTCTCATCATAGGTAAAAATCGGATGTGTTCTGGGATTGATGGTTTCTATGAAACTAAAATCCTTCTTTGTCATGCTGGCCAGGATCCGTTTATACAGGCGTTTAATCTCTACTGGCGAGAATCCTTTGGTCAGCGATGTCCTAATCACAAAAACACCATCCTGGGATTCTTTGGCATTAAGTGATTCACGATTAACCACATAGTCAAACTTGCGATCCGCGATCTTGATCGAAAAATACTCCTTTAATACATGACCTCGGAACACACGATCTACTTTTCGTTTGATTAATGTTGCTTTTCTCAATTTTCCTTGATTCACCAATTCCTTGATTTCGTCTAAGGATTTGATAATTGAATTCACTAAGGCACCCCGTTCATCCTTACGCAGGCTTTCTCGATCAGGATTACGCCAGACAATAAACTTTTCTTCTGGGTAATTAACATGAGGTATTTCAGCCAGATCATACGAATCAAATAGGGAATCAAAGCTAAGGTTAATTCCGTTCAATAGTTCCAGCATACTTGCGGTATTCATACCGGCAATCCAATTAATGTCTTTGGATTCGGTCAGTTTATCAATCATCTTCTGCGGGATTTTTACACGATCACCAACAAGAATTACAGATTTCAAATCCGGCACTTCCAGCAACTTACTTAAATAATCTTTAAAGACTGGGATGCTGATTAACTTAGTTCCTGGATAGGCATAGATCGAAATGGGGCATCCTTGATCATCGGCAATGAGCCTGAAATTGACCTTCAAATCGTCATTTAAATAGCAGCTTGAAAGACTGGCAATGATTCGATTGCTCTTTTCCAAATGGCGCTGCGCCAACTGCTTTTCTATGGCGGGTTGGCGTTGATGGAGCCAATCCATCGCGGCATGAAGCTCCTTTTCTTCAATGTTCTCAAGCCCAAGCGATTGTCCAAGCGTTGTATCGGCATAATCGCGTATCAAAGCGTGCCGTGGTTCCAGCTCAAGCACATCACAGATGATCATGGCCTTCACCAACTTCAGATTACGATCTTTGCCGTTTTCCTCACCCAGCAATTTATCAATCTGAAGCCTCTCAAGCGCCAATAACACGGCCTTTACATGACCGTGTGCTGCTGAGTGCAAGATCTCCAGTTTTAGATCAAGATCATCTTGTTTAACCAATTTCTCACCTCTCAAAATTATCTGAATGGCACGCGCCTGATCTTCAGTAATTTCGATCAGATTAGCAATAGTTTCCTTATTCACCTTCCCATCTTTACGGAAGGAACGGCGCAACAGGATAGTAGGTTTAGCGCCACGATTGGGGACTATATCAATATACATGGCTACTTATAACCTTATAAATAATTGAACTGTAACTATATTAATTGGATATACATGGGTACATTCTAAATCAATTCATTTTCTATATCCACTGGCTATCAAATAGATATTAATTATCAACTATATAGGCATCATGTAAATGACTGGCTCAACTGTGTTGAATAAATTAGTGGTGCTAAGAATAAGAGCAGCAGCTTATTAGCGGCATAAATAATATCTAAATACCTGTTTAATAGAGTCTTCTTTAACGACAAAGGAGTTGAAAGTGAAAGATACAGAGGATCAGAAAACAAACAACAGGCCGCAGTTTGTTCGCCTGAAAGAAACCATTCGGATAACAAATTTCTCCCGCAGCAGTATTTACAGAGGAATTCGAGATGGCTCCTTCCCGGTTCCAGTCCGCATCGGTGAACGCGCCATCGCTTTTAGGCTAAACGAGCTAGAAAAATGGATTGAATCACGCCCACGTGTTCAGCTAAACGGTGCTAACGGGGAGGGAAAATAAGATGGCTTTTCCATTCAACCTGAACCTGAACCAACTTAGCAAAGACCCTGATTTCTTCGACATCAGAGAAGATTTATCGGGCTTTGAAAGTAAACAAGAGTGCATAAAAGAGTCACAGATCCGGCAGAAGGCACTAATCACAGGGGGATACCACGATCTGGCCGAGAAACTAGCTAAATGTACAGGGGATTACCGTTGCATGAGTCCCGCCTGCCCTCAGTGTAGCAGAACCCACCGCCAGGGTTTCTACCACGCTGCGACTACTCTTTCTAACCAGTACAACGAGGCTAATCAACGCACGGTTACCCTGGTTTACTACTCTGAGGTGATGACAACCAAGCAGCTCAAGGAACTGGGCCCTACTCGCCTACAACAGAGGTTACGCAAACAGTTAGTACGTTGTGACTTCAACCATCCAGTCATAGGTGGCCTTGAGATTGATTACAACGAGGATACTCAACGTTGGGTACCCCACTTCCATCTGCTGGTAGTAGACGATGTTGAGGCCCTAGAGAAACTCAGAGGTTACTTCAAGAAAGAGAAACGTTCGATGTCATCTGTCGCTACATCAGCTCAATACATCAGCCGACCGATGCTAGTTCAAAGTTTGAAGGATTCATCCAAGCAACTCAGTTACCTGTGCAAGCAACGTTGGCAGAGTATCCATGCCTACCAAGATAAAGATGGAAAGAGGAAGACCAGTAAGAGACGTTTAGATAAGAAACGTTTCCCCCTGTCCCTGAAGGTACTTGATCAATTGAGTTTCAGTGATCTCCTCTTCTTATACAAAGCCAGGGTGAGTGGTAACGAGATTATCAGTACCTCTTGTCAACGAGAAAAAGGGGGAAACCATGTAAAAGAGTAGGAAATGACCTCGAAATGATAGCAGATGACCTGAATGGAGGGAGATTGAGTTAGAACACTACTCAGCTCAAAACACTGTCCGCAAGCATTTATATATCAAGAATGTAAATAGCAATAAATCTGCTGATCTGCTGATCTCACGATCGGTGGATCCCCGGATCAGGTAAATATTTAACCCAATTAATTTTATGGAGCAACAAAATGTCAGTAAAAATCTTATGTAAACTAGTAACACAAAATACCGATCCTGATGTCTTTCTGTCGATCTCATATTCTGACAGTTCCGGTAATAAAAGATGTGAGCTATTACCTATAGAACTTACGCTGGAGGAAAGAAAACTAAGAACTTGGTTAATTAAGCGCAACTTCCCTCAGCAATTTTTATGTGCCCCAAAATGGACAAGCACTTTGGAAAAACTCCAAGAACCTATCACCAAAACTGGAACTATCGTTGAGAAAACAGGTTACTTAAATAAAAATTACATTTTACCTGACGGGAGTGTCATCGGATCACAAGAAGAACACTTGACATACTTGAATCCCAAGAAAACCTTATTTAGACCGCAGTGTGGCACAAGTGGGTTATTAGAAGAATGGAAAGAAAAAGTTGCTGCATCCGCACTCCATAGTACTCGTATTATGCTGGGCCTATGCATTGGATTTTCTGGGTATTTATTGGAAATTATTAAAACTATTGAGAGCGGTGGGATTAATCTTTTTGGAAGAAGCTCAATTGGGAAAACCACAGTTTTAAAGAAAATGATCTCAATATCAGGACCCAGGTGTAACTTGCAATCATGGAATAGTACAGATACAGGTATTGAAGAACTGGCTTATGGACACAACGACAATTTTATTGCTTTTGATGAGTTGAAAACCTTAGATCAAGATCCTAAAAAAGCTGCCCAGAAATTAACCTCAGTGATATACAGACTCTGCTCAGGAATCGACAAGAAAAGAGCAGGAAATTATAAGCGTGATCAATATCACTGGCGAATTTCAATACTGAGTACTGGTGAATATAGTTTTGCAGAGCATGCCCTGCAAGGTGGCAGTAAGCGCTTGTTGGGTGAAGAAGTTCGTGTCATAGACGTTCCTGCTGATGCTGGTAAAGAACTCGGTATTTTTGAATCAATTCCAGAAGGATATACAGATGCCAGTTCTTACGTTCAATACTTGGACGAGCAAAGCCAGCAATACTATGGCACAGCACAAGCTGCTTTTCTTGAGAAATTAATTGCCGAAATTAATGAGGAGGATGCAGAACAGACGGTGAAAGATCAATTAGATGAATGGATGGAAAAATTCCGAAGCAAATGTGGTGTTGACCTAAAATTGGGAACCGCGGTGCGGTTTGCAAATCGTTTCGCACTTGCCTGTGCTGCTGGGTGCTTGGCTGTTAAGTATGGTGTATTGCCATTCACCAGAAAGGATGTATTTGAGGGTATTTCTGCTTGCTATAAAGCCGCTTTATCAATGAAACCAGAAAGTTGGGAAGAGCAGGTAACTCGATATGATGAAAAACTCTCTGATTACCTCAAGTCCAAAGAATTTCCTGCGTTGGATTCGCAGGAATCTTGGAGCAAGAAAGAGATCGAAAGAAATGATGGTTTCAGCCACACAATTAATGGTATCCAGTTGATTGTGTTAAAGCCTGATGTCGTAAAAAGTCTGATATCAGAATTTTATCTAAAAGATGTCCTCAGTGACTGCAAGTCGGAAGGCTATTTATTACCCGGTGCAGATGGCAGCAATACTCGATCTATCGCATTGAATGGCAAGAAAGTCCGTCACTATTGCTTTGTTTGTCCGCGAGATAAAAGTAATATTGCTGCCGCAAAGAAGCTCATTAAAGGATACTCAATTAAAATGAAGCAAAACAACAAGAAGTAGACCCAAGCGCACGGGCGGATAATGCATCGTTTACAATTATCCGCCCGTGTTTTTTACAAATCCTCAACCCCGCCTAAACAAACCGCAGCAATTCCATAATTTACCCAAACCTAGATGTAGATATAGCCCTGAAGAATATCGTTATATCCCTGTTAGTTTCAGTCCTGGCGGCAATTTCCGGTTGTGCTGTAGAAAAACGGAATGTTGTTCAACACGAATCAATCGCTGTTCCTGCTCAAATTACCCCCTACAATCGCAAAGATTGGCCGCATTGGATTGATGCCGACGGGGATTGTCAGAACACACGGCAAGAAATGCTGATCGCTACCAGCCGGGTTCGAGTTAAGTTCAAAGATTCCAGACATTGCACAGTAGTTTCCGGCCATTGGTTCGGTGTGTACACAGGCAAGACGTTTACCAAAGCCTCAGATGTCGACATTGATCACATCGTACCCCTAGCTCATGCACATCGGCACGGTGCTGACAAATGGACGAGGGATCAACGTAGAACGTTTGCCAATGATTTCGAGAATCTTCTAGTGGTGGATGATTCAGCCAATCAATCCAAATCAGATCAGGCACCGCATGAGTGGTTACCGCCACGAAAAGATTACTGGTGCGAATATGGCAAACGGTGGATGCGTATCAAGGAAAAATATCAGCTATGGTATAGCGCCCAGGAACGGAAAACCTTGGGATCGTTAGCCGAGACCTGCCAGCGACTGCGTAGACCACAGCTTACTTTTTTGGAGAATTTACTTTATGGAAGAAGGTAGCTATCGTCCATAGCCAAATAGGGCTTGAAGCGCATAGTATTGATTACAATCTGCCCCACTTCTTTCGGTAGAGCCTCTATTCGATCTAGGGCCGTATTAACCCTATCGCACTGATTTTTGTTCAAATAAAAACGATGTTCGTCCACCCAATTTCTTGGTTGATGATAATTATCCAGCGTTGCTTGTTCGAGCTCTGAAATTCTAGTTTCGATATCGACACGCACTATCTGAGGACGCAGCAAGGGAATGATATCGACGGTATGGTCATCTGAGACCACCACCGCCAAGCGACGGGCATCTCCGAAATTTACATAACGCAGCCCAGAATTGTAGCGAGATCCGCGCGATGGCGTGCAGTTTGGGGTTGCAATGCCATCAAGGATTATCCCTATTGCATAACATACGCCTTGTGGATCAAGAATGATTGTACCATCAATACCACTTACACGACTTAGCAATTCCTCGGTCATTAATGTTGGTTGAATGGTAGTTCCTTGTTGAGTAAGGCGCTTGGCCTCCTCAGCCGCATCTGTTGCTACGACAATCATGTTGCCACGCCCTTGACGGATTGCGGCATTAAACAAATGCCACAAATGATTGCGATCATCTGGCGACGACTCTGGAAATAACCGTGCAAGGTTGTTGATGAATAGATCACGGCTAACAGCTTCCTGTGGTAACTTGGGTTCACCATAACGAGTTCTAAGCAGCACCTGATCCGCACATCGCAGTTCCCAGTGAAAGTGATTCAAGAAATCAATGATAAAAATATCTTGTGCTGATGAGTCATAATCGGCACGCAATCGTCCAAGGCCATAGATACTTTCAGGGTCTGCGATTAATGCGATGTCATTCGCCGCCATCTGCAATGTTTTTCTTGCCCATCGTGGCTCTCGGAATGGGACTGGTTCTTTGAATCGAAGCACATAGTCAATCGCTTTGTTTTCGGGATCTGTAAGCAGCAGATGGCCGGTACCCTCAATATTTTCATACATCAAAGAGGAAATTAGATTAAAGCGTTCGAAGAGATCGGAATGGATATATTGTTTCTTGACAGCAATACCGGGGGTATACATAAAACTGGTCGCCGCATTACGAACAATTTCATCTACCCTCCGCATGTTGCTAAATAAAGAGCGTCCAGGGTCTGGACGGCGAAGCTCTTCTGTTGCTTCAGTTAATAGCGTTCCCATACACGCATGAATGAAACTTATATATCCTTGTGAGACCCACCGATCAGCAGGTATAGTTTTTTTCAGTGGTGGGAATTTCTGGAAAACCAACTCAGGAATCTGAATAACAGGAACAACATAGTAGTCACCTACTAGGTAAGCCGCTCCACAAAATGAATGCACACTGTTATCGGTATCGTAGGGGAACAAAGATTCACGAATTGCATTAGTTACTGATTTCCTACGAATAATCTCTGGCTTGTCACGCATGCTCGGTTCATCACTGTAACAAACATTCTGCAATTCATGATTTCTTACTGTGGTTTCGATCGAATCAAGCAAACCTGAGAACAGTGTCAATGGCCATTCCCCATCCTCTGGTTCAACGCAAACCGCGTTCGGATTTTTGTTATTGAGCGCCCGCGCGCCGACCAGTAATACTTTCGGGGCAATATCAACGCCTATCTGCAAAAGAATTTCTTTTGCTCGAGACTCAAGCAGTGTCCTGAAATGAGGTTGATAGCCCCACATAAACAGTCGAATGGTGTGTCTTATCATAAGTCTATAAACGCAATTTCACTTGATTCACCATTGTTTCCAGAGATCAATTGCAGCATTGAGGTATTCGTCACACTTATCAGTTCGCCATGTGACAGGAGAATCTTCTCGAAGCAGATAATATTGTTCATTAGCACAGACGAAATTACTTCTATCAGCTTCCAGAATCCAATTAATCGCATTCACGAACGTGTCTTCGTAACTCTTACCGAACTGATCATTTGGTACGTTATAGAGCAACCCCTCCAGATAGTATGAGGGAGCAACACCATTCTTCAGCATGCCTTCATCGACAAGCTTAGTCCGAAGGTTTTTTAGGATGCGTGCCATTGGCTTGAACCGCTTCGCCGTGTTCTGATTTTTCTGGGTTAAATTTTCCGAGTGCTGCTTTGGGTAGTTTACAATTTGTTCTCCTGAGCTCGTGTAGAAGCAGATGCCTTCATCGTAAGAGTGATCGAGTGTGGAAACAAATTTGTGATAGCGCCGATACTGGATTGAAACTATTACATCAGCCTTCCGCCGACTTCCATTAGCAGCAATCGCGATAGCTTTTTCACCAGAATCCACGTCGTTACTGAATCTGTTTGAGAGTTCGCTCAAGACGTCGTGCTTGAAGTTAATATGCGTATACATAGCATGTGAATACGATGATTTGAAAGCGTCCTGCTGAGCCTCCGACAAATCTGTTATATTGTGCTGAAAGCAGTCGTCAAGCTTAATTACAATATCAACATCGCTTTCACTGTAGATATTGGTGTCATTTCCATACGATCCCTGCAGGAAAACCTTGTAATTCTTACCTGCATACGGTGTATTTTTACTCTCAAGGACATTCTTGATCGTGTTGTAGGTACTACTCGATTGCGTTATTGAGCCCTGATGAGACCAAGTATCAAGCTGAGATTCTGGAATCGGCACCGCCACTCCTCCATTTTCATAACAAAAATGACTTTAGATCAAGCTCTCGTGATGCAAATGATTCGCTACCACGCTGATGTAGGATGTTGAGTTTGGCCAGATCGTGTTCCATCAGATCTGTTGCCATTTCAGGTTTCTCGAACGTGTCGCTGATTCGAATTGTTTTAACATCCTTGAACAGAATTGCTCGGAGCTGATCCATTGATTGTGTATTTATCTCTAAGGTCTTTTGCAATAACTGAACACTGAGAAGATATTTTTTCGCAAGCCACATCTTCAATCCACGGGGACTCGGCTCCGGGTAAACACCGACGCCAACACTTACTACGCGTAGGTCAGACCGTGCTCGATTCAAAGCTGCTGTTGCGTCCGCTATGGCATACAAAGTAGGATTATTAGCACAATAGCCGCCGTCGATTAGCTCGACATTGTCGCCAGCTGCCGTTGTCACGGTTTTACGTTCAAAGAAGGGAAAAGCCGAACACGACGCCTGCACCGCATCCGCGATGCTCACGCCAAAACCTGGCCTGAAGGTTCCAATGCGTCCGTGCGCCTGCGTAACATCACCCTTAAAAATCATTGGTCTTTCCATTACCCACCTCGTGGTGACAATTCCGATTCCAGTCTTAACATCTTCAAATGACTTCTTACCAAAGACTTCATCTGTCAATTTCGCAAGTGCTTCAGATTTGCACTGGGCACTCCCAGCACGCATTACGCTGGGAACATGCTTCTTGTAGAGTTCATGTATTTCGTCAACTTTATAGCCGAGGGCGATAAGGGCAGCAATGATGGCACCTGTACTTGTACCAAACACCAAATCGAACCGCTTGTGCAACGGACAACCCAGCATTCCCTCGATTTCCTTAAGTACTCCAAGCGTATAAAATCCCTTAGCACCACCTCCATCAAGGCAGAGGATACGAAATAGACTATCTTTCTCATATTCAGCGGTAAGATCTGGTTTTTTATCTGCTTGCATGCCGACTATATGATGAGCAATGGATAAAGTGTATCGAATATATCAAAATGGGCGTCATCAGACCAGATATATCCATATTTGATCAAATAACCTCAAGTCCTTTATCAAATTCAATCGGTGTCAGATCAATGATAGTATTATGAATCCGAAGCTTACCTATCTGTTCTGGTGCTTCTAATTAAAATTCCCCAGCAGGATCAATATTTAGAAGTGACACATAATTATTATCAGATGCATATTCAATGAACTCAAATCAATCTCTTTTTCCTTCAACCGACAACAAATAAGTCAAAGTAGGCCATAACGTATACAAGCCCCGGCTTTCTGTATCAACCGTGCAGTGATACCTGGCAATCTTTTTCATACCAGTGGAATCCGATAGAATCATAGCCTCTGGTGTAATTGCTTTAACACAAGTCCAGTGATGCTTGCGACCACTTAATAAAATAATCACGGCCGAATCAGGCGAGCTCAGGTGTTGGGTGAGCTGTTCCCAGTATTCATCTAAGGTGACATCATCAGTTTCAAAGGCTTTCGTTTTATGCATTTTCTGATTCTGGTAGGATCTGACTGATTCAATGGCGACATCAATGAGCCCAATATCAATATCATCAATACCGGCCGTGAGTGCTTCCTTGAGCAGATCATTCTTGGCCAGATGACCAATTAAATCATTGAACAAGGTTTTTCTCTGACTGGCTTTACGCTTACGCTTTCTATCAACCCGATATTTGCCTATCACCACTTCTGTCGCATTCAGTACAGAATACACTCCACACAAGTGATCAATGCTGCCTTGCCTAATGGGCATCACACATTCCTCATCAGACATTTCGGTCACCAGATTTGGCTGACCGCGTTATTCACAAACAACTGACTGTCGCGGATATAACGTTGCAACATCACATCCGACTTATGCGCAGTTTGCTGACGGATTTTCCAGGAACTGACTCCGGCTTTGGCCGCACTGGTAACTAAACCCGCACGCAAGCTATGCCCCGAATACAGTTTGGGATTGAAACCCGCATCGGCAACACGTTGTTTGATGATCAAGGCTACCGATGGCGCACATAATCCCTGATCCATAAGCTGATCAAAGCGATTCATGCGGCGAAAGATTGTTCCAGTTTTGATACGTGATTTTTCCAGCCAGGCTTTTAAAGCGCGAACTGGACAATGACGACCTTCCACAAAAGGGATGGCCACATTCCGTCCTAATCCGATTTGGTCGGTTTTACTTCGGCGGATACGAATCACCAAACCTTCTGGCACGAATCGAATATCCTCCATCTGTATGGCCACCAGTTCTGAGCGGCGGAATGCACCGGCAAAGCCAATCAGTAACAATGCCTTGTCACGGTGACCTATTAGCCCAGTGAGTTTTTTTGTGATGTTCACCATGTCCATTTTTAATAACGGAGTCACTCGACGTTGCGCACTGCCATTGATACGCCGAATTCCGCGTAAGGTATTTGTTACTAACAAGGATTGTGTCGGCGATACCAATCCTTTGTCAGTATGTGCGCGTCCAATTGCTACTACTCGACGATTCAAAGTGGCGATCGACAATGTTTGGGCGTGGATAGCCAGATACGATGCAACGCTACTGGGTGTGGCCGGAATCTTGCCGCCACTACGCAGGAAATGGGCCAAATCGTTCTTGTACGCCAGCTGAGTGTTCTTAGCTTGAGTAGCCGCCAGATATTCACGGACTTTTTTACGGACTCCGTTGCTTGTGAGGGTTGGTTTATTTTTCATCAAAGTGCTCTCTATTTAATCGTGACATAACGCATACAGGTTGTTAGCAGATGGTTGTAGTCACCTGCAGTTGCTTCGCGCATGAAGTCATCCGCCAGTTCAGGATGATTACTGCTGAGAATGCATCGGCGGACATAACCAAGAATTGCAAACGCATTACTGTCTTTACCTATTATTTGCACCACGGCATCAGTCAGCGGCGCTTGGGATTGATCGGATGGTTTGATTGGAATAATCATGGGGCATTCTCCATAAACTGGTGGTTGCTGAAAATCTCTGGTAGTCATAATGATTAGTTATCGCTAGTTGAAAAATAATAAAAAAGCCCACCAGCATTGAATTTGCGGGCAGGCTAATGGTTGGGTGTTTTCATTTATTTTGCTCCCATAACACCCGAAAAGAGCTTGTTGTTTTTAGCTGAGAGCGATCAGTATTCCTCGGGTAACAGCAATGTGGTTACGCTGCGATCGGCTTCGGTGATGATCCAAAGGTTCTGATCATCGCTGATGGCATAACTCGATAGGATGCGCCAGCCATTTTCAACCGAGCGCATATTTTCTTCTGCATCACTGGGTGGCACATTGCCCCAGTCACCTGATTGATGACGCTGTATGAGATCCATTGAATTAATGGCGGCATGCTCCAATGCGTCCAGTGCTCCGGGGGTGGCGACAACCTGGCCTAGTGGAAATAGCCTGATTGACCTCGCTTTACTTGTGTTAGTACACATAAATACTTCTCCTTTCTTAGGACGAGCAAAAACAGACAGGCGCAAAAATACGCCCGTCTTGGTTGCTACGTTTTAATGGGATTTGTTTGAGGTGTTACTGAAGTGCTGCCAGTTACTTTGATACTGATTGATATTGCAAAAGAGTTGATTGAGTAAAGCTGCCTTTTGTTTTGTAGTGCAGAAAATAGAAACATCATGTTCTACACGTGCAATTGCAATACAGATACATTTTATAAGGTTATTTTTGGCGTATCAAATGGCGATGACTTTTCTATCAACTGCTGATGAAACAACTCTAGGGTGATCGGTGAGCACTTAGCACCAGACTTTTAATCCGTTGGTCGCTAGTTCGAATCTCGCACGGCCTGCCAAATAAATCAATGGGTTAGTTTAATACGCTAATCCCTTCTTTATTTCTGGGATTACATTGCTGAAAATAGCAAAACTGATTGACGATCTGCATCAACTGCATTCATCGCTGGAAATACGTAACCCCTTCAGACTCATTGGATATCTCTGGCACCGGGGATGGCTATTCAGGCTTTACTGGCTGAGCGAGATGGTGAGCAGAGAGTGTATGTGGTTACTGAAGAGACACCGGCTGAATACCACTGGATTCATGAGCGTTGGCCAAATAAGTCAAGAACCTTTCCACTTCAACAGCGCCCATATCAGCCGGATGACGCTTGCCATTAAACACAATATAGTGTGTAATCCATGAAATATAGGTCTTTTCTGCACTTATGCTGTAATGCTTGAAACGAATTTTTTCCCGTACTTGATCCAGTAATTTTTTAGCAGGCGGTGATGTCGTATTTTCCTGAGTCATCGGCTATTTATTAAAATATAAATCAATATTATCATGATGATAATTACAAATGAACAAGATTATACGACATTATCTGACAGGTTATCGGACAAAATGTCTTATACATTTCGTTAGGCCGTTAGGAAATAGATATGAGTCCCGAAAAAGCAAATGAATACGAACGCCTTATGAAGAATCGGCCACATGTCGTTATCTTAGGCGCGGGCGCAACAATGGCGGCGATTCCTAGCGGTGACAAAAACGGCAGGAGGTCATCTGTCATGAACGGATTCATCGAATCGCTAGGAATGACTGAAACCCTCAAGGGGGTCAGGCTTCGAACTAGCAGCAACAACCTAGAAGACATTTACTCCGAGCTTCACAGTCGCCCTGAGTGTGATGCCATACGGGAAGACCTCGACAGACGAATACGTGCGTATTTCTCGGAGTTGGAGCTACCAGATGAACCCAATATCTATGACTTGCTGCTCTTGGCGCTGAGAAAGAAGGATCTTGTTGCAACTTTCAACTGGGATCCGCTGTTGTTACAGGCGTATCAACGCGCTTGCAGGATCACGAAGGACTTGCCCGATCTGGCGTTCCTACACGGGAACGTACTTGTAGGCTACTGCCGCAAGCACAAGTGCGACGGAATTCTAACGGCATATTGTCGCGAATGCGGCGAACCTTTTGATCCTGCTCCACTGCTCTATCCTGTCGCGCTTAAGAATTACGCTGCGGACCCATACATCCAGGACAACTGGAAAGCCATTCAAAACAAGCTAAAATGCGCATATCTAGTAACAATCTTCGGTTATAGCGCCCCAAAGACTGATGTTGAGGCTATTGCTCTTATGAAGGGCGCTTGGGGCACAGTCGAGGAGCGCAATCTAGAAGATTTTGAGTTCATTGACACCTGCGATGAAGATACCCTTATATCAAGTTGGCAAGAATTTATTCATTCGCATCATTACCAAGTGCACAAAGAGTTCTTCTCGTCTAGCTTGGCACAGCATCCACGTCGAACGACCGTGGAACTCTTCGATCGCACCATGAATTGTATGTTCACCGAAGCACTTCAAAAGTTTATTCCGGGTATGAACTGGGACAACATCAAGTCCCTTATAACCGAGCTTGTTAATGAAGAAAAAGAGCTTTCGGCTGAGGGCTTTCTGGTCACACACACGGCCTAACATGGCGTTCGAGAGGGACGCGCCAAAAGCGGCGCGCCCCTCAACTTTACGTTAGCCACCATCGGAGGCTTCAGTGTCATTTACCATCGAGGAAATCAAAAACTTTGCCGCAGCCTTCCAATCAGTTGCGACGGTTGCATCCTTCATCCTCGGCGGTGTCTGGGTTTACTCGAGATATATTCGCCAGCAGGAGCGATACCCGAACATTGAATTCTCCGCGGACGTTCGGTTCATCGGAAAGCAAGACGACTATTGGATTGTCGAACTCATTGCCACGGTAGAGAACAAGGGCAAGGCTCAGCACAGAATGGAAGAGTTCTTGTTTGATCTGAACGCTATCGAAAAGAATGGCAAGGTGCAAACCAGCGAAAAATGGGGAAACCAGGTCGACTTTCCCGTGTCGGTTGCCCAGGGTTCGTTCCTGCCTAGGCAGTACAAGTTCTTCTTCATAGACCCAGGTGTGAAGGCCAAGTATTCGTACCTGAGCAGAGTGCCTACAAGTGCCTCATTCGTAGTCTTTCACTCATGGTTCAAGTATGGTGATAACCGACAGTTCTCTCACACCGCAGAGAGTACTGTGGTCGTCCCTCAAGAAAGCGTGGTCACTTCCGCACCAGCGAATGCCATACCGCAAAGTGGAGGGACGCATGGTGGCTAACCCAGCAGTCGAGAGGGACTGCGCAAAAGCGTGCAGCCCCTCACTTTTACGTTAAGCGCCGATATCCACCCCTGGTGGCCGGTTTCATGTCCGCTGGGATGAAGGCGGAAGCGCCACAGCATTGGGGCAATTACCGTTTTTTGCTGAATTTTTGGAAGGCTCGTACCCGAGGAGCATCCAGTCCGATGCACAGATCGCTGACGTGGTTCTTTAAATGTTAAGCAACCAACTTTTCCATCAACTCAATGATGTGTTCACCTTCCATCATTCCCTGCATTAGATGTGCATCCTCTGACAGAATTACTTCCTTTAACCTATTCAATTCGATGGGATTGCCATCAATCTTTAACAAAGCATAGTAGATCAATTCATATCTGATCTGGTTTAAGTTTTCTGTAATAAATATAAGCCCCGTTCGTTTCACACAGGCAATCATGGCTCGTCGTTGTAGCCATAAATCTTTGCCCCAGGTATCAGGAGCATCTTCCAGGTTTGTTAATGCAAATTTCTGAATGATTTCAGAATCGCAGTGATGGTGGATGATAAATGACAAGGCAAAGGATATCGCAGGGTAAAGTGCATCGAATCTGTTCCATTCAGCGAGAGCCGTATTGTCAATGTGATCCAATATGCCAAATTCTTCTACCCGTTTATCTGGTTCGCTTTTTTCTTTCCCAATGCCGAGCAGCCACCAGTCATGATAAAAATTCAGCAAACCCATGGCATTTTTGAGAATCCTTTCCTGATCCGCAATAAACCGATTCCAGCAAGCTTCATCGCTTAAGAGGTTAAAATTGCTGAGTTCTGCTTTAAATATTTCACTGGAACTGGCTTGTCTTCTGGTGAGATAGGCTTGAACGGCTGCATGTCCAAATTTGTCTTGCAGGATATTGAATAGCTCAACATCAAAACCATGGGTAAAATAATGATCGTATAAACGGCAGAGTGCCAGATCAATCAGCGATTTCGGATTGTTGGGATCTTCCAGTTGCTGTATCTCAGTTTTAATATCATCCGATTCTTGGAGATAACTAAACCGATAACCTTTTGAATTTCTATAACCAGTTTCCACGACATGCAGCATGATGCCTTCGTAACAATATCCACACATATAAACCACCTATAAGTTTTAAGAGGAAACAACGTTCTCACAAAAATCAGTGGAATCAGGATTGATTTGTAGTTCCGTCACTTATGTTGCAAGTGTTCTGCTGAATGCCGCTTCTAAATTCAATTTTTTTCACAAGCCAAAATATAATTTGACCATAATTCTAGCGCACTCCTTCGCTCGGAAAGATAGTCGTGCTGATCGTATACAGCAATTAAGCCACCGAGACTGTGATTCAGACATCTTTCGGCAATGATCAGATTAACACCAAGAGCACCTAAGTGACTACGTGCCGTGGATCGAAGGTCATGGGGTGTAAAACGGCGGCATTTGTTTCGAAGTGGTCCTAAACATAGCTTGTTGATTGCTGCGTTTAATGTTACCGGCTCCATTGGAGCATCACCGATCACTTTCTTTCGTGAGCGAATTGGAAGTACAAAGCGAGAATCAAATGCCATAGTTTTTAATTCTGAAAACCATTCTAGTACTGGATTTGTCATTGGGATTACGAAGTCCTTAACTGTTTCTCCATTTTCGGCTCTAACACTCCGACCTTTGATGTTAGAAGCTGGGATCGTCCATTCACGTTTTTGAGAATCAATATGTTTCCATTCAGCGTAAACTAATTCTCCGATGCGCGTTGCTGTCGCCAGCAGAATTTTTACCATCAATTCATTCTGCGCTCCAATAACTGGAAGGGTCGTAAGCATTACCCGCAATTCCAGTTCTGTAAGCATTATTCTGGTGCGGTTGACTGGACGAGGGCCAATTATTGAATTTGCTTTGATGTTGGCACTAGGGTCAGATTTAATCACATGACGAGCAACTCCATGAGCAAAAATCTCTCGTAATACGATTAAGACAAGGCGAGCAACATGGAGCGATTTTCTTGAAACGCGTTCTACTATATCTACTATATCCGTGGCACTAACTTCGCTTGCCGAAAGATGACCAATGATTGGAAGTACATAACTACGCAGTTGCTGTCCGCGATTTTTTATGGTTGATGGCGCTAATCTTCCCACCGATTTTTCCAAATAATCATCTGCCAACTTCTTTATTGTCCATGAACTTTCGGCAACTTTTCTAGCAACTTGTTTCTGTCTTGCCACGTCAATTCCTTGTTGAACTCGTGCGCGAGTAGTTGTTGCTATCTTTCGCGCTTCCGCAAGGGATATATCAGGATATCTTCCCAATGTTATTTCTTTCTGTGATTTTGCTCCTGCTGTACGATAGCGTAATATCCACGAGGCAGTACCTTTCGCCGACAAAGTAAAAGTAAGTCCATCTCCATCAGCTTTTGCGATGGATTTTCCCGCCTTAGTCCAACTCCGAATTTGAATATCAGTTAATTTTCCCATGACTACCTTCCTGAGTAGCTACATGCATATCTTTCCAGATATTTTTATTAGCTACTTAATTAGCTACTCAATTAAATTGAGATTTCATGGTACTACATGAAACAACAAGAAACAAGAAATGCAGTTATTTATTGATATAGAAAGGGAATTATTGAATTCGTGGGTGCTACTGGAATGGCTTGGAATGTTGTTACAGATTACAGAAGGTGAGTTCAAATGTAACATCCCCTTCGTAAACTTTGTTTCTTTGACCTGAT
>CXWL01013458.1_pt1 | contig 41093 bp, 36 predicted proteins | sample 590931 | NCBI WGS metagenome assembly CXWL01 (sample SAMEA3498368, study PRJEB10139) | groundwater metagenome | biome: water well; material: biofilm material | place: Germany | collected 2015-04-27 | reverse complement strand
AACGAACAACGACAACGATTCACGCGACACCACCGACCAGGGAGAACCGTGGCCGCCTGTCCATCTCGCCAAGAACTGGCGCGGCGTGTAGTAGCTGGTCCAGATGGTGCAGCCGTTCATGCTCACCGGCGTGACACCGCGGGCGAACCGCACCCTCATGCGGTGCCATCGCCGACGACGTGCGTAGTGCACGATCTCCCACGGACACCAGCGACCGATCACGGTGAACACCGCGTAGCCTCCCGGCCGAACCAAGGCCGACAGCGAACGCGCCGTCGCGCCCAGGTCGGGCACGCAGTTCAACGGCCCGAAGTTCGAGTACGCCAGGTCGATCGTGCCGGCACGATCGACGAGCCGATCGAGCTCGTGGGCGCCCACATGACACGCCTCGATCCGGTCGCCGGCGGCCGCGGATCGTGCGCTGGCGCGCTCGACCATCGCCGGTGACCAGTCGGTCGCCAGCACGTGGTGACCGGCCCGGGCGAACCGCTCGGCGTCGAGGCCAGTGCCGCAGCCCAGATCGAGCAGGCGCGAACCGGGCGACACCAGGGCGTCGATCCGACTCCACACGATCGCGCGCATGCGTTGGATCAGGTCGTTGTTGCCCTGCGGTCCGTCATACGTCGCGGCGACGCTGTCGAAGGCGGCCGCGGTGGAACGGAGCCGTTCCGCAACCGGATCGCCGCCAACTGGATCGGTCACGACGGGAACGACGCGACCGGGATCCGCAGCCGCGTCGGGTTCGGGTTGCGCGCACCCGCTTCCCGCGCCCGCAGCTCGCTCCAGCGCTCCCCGACGCGGACCGTCTGCCGTTCGAGCGAAACGTCGGGGAGCAGCGGATGCTGGGCTCGCGAAAGACCGGCGAGCCTACGGCGCAGGTCGAGGTCGTCGTGCAGGCCGCGATGGAGCTCGCGGTAGATCTCGGTTGGATAGGTGCCGGCGAAGATCATCGCCAGATCACCTGAATCCGCCCAGTTGCCCTGGTCGGCGAGATCGAGCTCGACCATCTCGTGGAAAGCAGTACCAGGGAGTGGGTAGCTCACGCTCACGCCGATGTTGTCGGGGAGCAGTTCGGCGACGAGGCCGACGGTCTGTTCGATGTCGTCCCAGGTCTCACCGGGATAGCCGAACTGGATGAAGAAGCAGGCGCGAATGCCGCGCTCGCCGAGCCGTCGCCGAGCCGACCAGATCTGATCGACGGTGATCCCCTTGCCCATCGCGTCGAGGATCCGTTGGCTGCCGCTCTCGGCACCCAACCACACCTCCTCGCATCCGGCGAGCGCCAGCGCATCGACTGCCTGATCGTTCATCAGATCGCACCGCGACTGCATCGTGAAAGGCACCTGCCCTCCGCACTCGTCGACGGTCGTCGCGAACTCGGCGAGCCAGTCGCTGCGCAGACCGAAGATGTCGTCGGCGAACCAGATGTGGTCGGGGGCATGATCTCGCTTCAGGGCCACCAACTCGGCAGCGACGTCAGCGGCGGAGCGCATCGAGTACCGCTGCCCCCAGATCGGTTTGGCGCACCAGTTGCACGAGTACGGGCAGCCGCGGGTCGACACCATGTTCAACGAGAACCGTCCGTGGCGCGACGTCCAGGCGGCTCGGTAGGCGTCGATGTCGACCAGGTCGCGGGCGGGGCGCCCGAACACGTCAGGATGTCGCTCGATCTGCCGGTGGCCACCATCGACGACCTGCCCACCCCTCATCGATGCGACGCCGGCGATGTCACCGAGCGACTGGTCGGGGTCGGGGCCGAGCCAGCGATGCACCACGTCCGACATCGAGTGCTCACCCTCGCCCAACAGGCAGGCATGCGCACCCGCCGCGAGGTAGACGTCGGCGTGATCGGTCACGTCGGCGCCGGCGACGGCCACACGGCAGCCGGCCGCCAGCGCCATGCCGACCATCGTCAGCGCCGCTTGACGCATGCGGCTGAGGCACATCTTCGACAAGAAGTTGAAGTTGTCCTCGTACAACAGCACAACGGCCGGTCGCTGCCGGCGCAGGCTGACCGCGAAGTCGGACTCACCTCGGGCAAGCATCGCGTCGAACAGGGCGATGTCGATGCCCTGGTCACGCAGCACCGAGGCGGCGTACAGCGTGTTCAAGGGTGGGTACGGTCGCATCTTCGCCCACTGCTTGGGATCGAGCCGGAGGTAGTACGAGTGGGCGAGGAGCACGTCTGCCATGCGTGGGCGAGCGTAGGTCAGCCGGAAGTGCGCTTCGACTACGACACGGCGCGGTAGGCCGCCAGCAACTGCTCGACCACCACCGGCCACGTGAGGTGGGTGTCGGAGTGGCGGCGAACCTCGTCGGCGTCGATCGATGTCGCTTCGCCGAGCAGCTTGGCCGCGGTCGCTGCATCGCCAGGAGCGAACAACGGCGCCAGGTCGCCGACGATGGCCCGGTGCGGGGCGATCGCCGACACGACCGGTGCGCAGCCGAACGAAAGCGACTCGATCAGCGAGTAGTTCGATCCCTCACGACGGCTGGTGGAGAAGTACACGTCGGCGGCCGAGTACCAGCCGGCCATCTCCGCTCGGGGAACGCCTTCGTGGAGATGGATGCGGTTGCTCACCGCTGCGGATGCGCGGATGGCCAGCCGCACCTCCGGCTCAAGCGTGCGATCGGTGGCGAGCAGGTGGAGCTGCGCTCGCTCCGCGGCCGCGGCGGCCAGCGCGAACGCCTCGACTGCGAGGACCGGCTCCTTCGACGCGACGAGCCGCCCCACCCAGAGGATCGCCGGGTCGCCTTCGAGCTCGACCGCTGGACCTGACCCGCGGTCGGGTGGCGGCACGAGGCTCGCCGACTCGAGCACCTCGAACAGGCGGGCGTCGCGGCGGACGATGCCGCGTTCGATCAGTGCGTCACCCTGCCCGGTGGCCGCGCCCGTGAACAGGTAGCCGGCGATGAAGCGCCGCACCGCGCGGTGCCCGGCCGCGCTCCGCCAGCCGAGCAGCTGCTCGCCGTGATGCTGCACCACGATCGGAACCGCGCCGCGGAGCTGTCGACCGAGCCTCGCGATCAGGCGCGTGAACCCGAGGCCGTGCAGGTGGACGACATGCGGTCGTTGCACTAGCACCAGTTCGACCAACCGCCGATCCGTCGGAGCGAACACGTAGCGCACTTCATCGCGGACGAGCTCGCTCTCGGTGCGGTTCGTGCGGCAGATGACCACCGGCTCGGCCTCACCGTGGCATCGCAACGCTTCGGCCGTCGCGGTGAGCGTCGGCCACTGGTCGAGCGCGAGCGACGGCTCGAGCGCTGTCACCGGCGGCATCACGACCACGACCCTCACCGCGGTCATCGGCGACGAGGCCGATCACGCACCCGTGCCGCAGTTGCACGCGCGCCGCGAGGACCATCGGGCCAGACCATCTGGTCGATGACTGCCCAGCGCTCGGTCAAGGTCGTCGCGAACGACTGGCGCCAGCGCATCGTCGTCCGATCCGTCGGGTCGCGCAGCACGGCCTCCGGCTGGCACGAGGCGAGGGTGCGTGCGCTGCGGCCGACCCGAGCCATCTCCATCTCGAGCACGTCGAGCGGAACAAGATCCGGAACGAGACGATCGATCAGCCACAGACCGGGAGCACTCAACCTGGGGTCACCGCGCCGGAGGTGCGCCACCACCTGTTGCCAGTCGACTCCCGCCGCGTGGCAGAACCAGACGTCGACGACGTTCACGAGGCGCACCTCGGCACGCACGACGGTAGAGGCCAGATGGCCGATCACGTGCGCCGTCAGCGGTTCCAGGGCGAGACGGCGATGGAGCTGCCCGGAAGGCCCGACCGACGTGGTCGCGGCCGCGATCAGATCGCCTCCGTGGATGATGTAGCCGTGCAGGAACTCATTCCAACCCGGGTGCAGCTCGACCCGGCCGTTGTGCTCGACCGACTCGCCGTCGAGCCGGCCGGCCGAGCCGTCACCCCACGCGAGCAACGTGTCCTCGTGCGCCGCCGTCTGGTGCAGGGCGAGGCCGACGGTGGCAAGCGCGGCAACCCCCTGGGCGCGGTGGTGGGGGGCGACGACGATGTCGATGTCGGCCATCGGGCGGGCGTACGGCGCCGGCCACACGCCGTCGATGAGGGCCGCTCCCTTCACGGCAACGGAGTCCACATCGTGGCGCGACAGTGCGTCGAGCACCACGACAGTGAGCTCGCGGAAGCGCTCCACCCGGTCGCGCACCTGGCCCTGCTGCTCGCGGACGTGAGCGACGATCTCGTCACTGGTTCCTCCACCGGTGTCGGCGGCGCCGAGGTGGCCGAGCAGGGCGGTCAGCCCAGTGGCCAGGCCGGCGCGGGCGAACGCCGGCGGCGCGAGCGGCGGCAGCGGTGCAGGCTCGCCCCGAAGGCGGGCGAGCACCACGTCGAACAAGAGGCGTTGATGCGTGCGCAGCTCCGTGGTGATCGAACGACACTAGCGATCGTCGGGAGCACCGATCGGCGAGACTTGATCGTGCGCGTCGTGATGGTCGTTCCCGGTGGCGTCGATCCGCCGGGGTCGCCGAGAACCATCCCCTTCATCCACCACCTCGTGGAGTCGGTCAGCAGCGAGCATCGTCTGCGGGTCATCGCCATCGGCCACGACCCCGAGCCAGGCGAATGGCGCCTGTTCGATGCCGAGGTCGTGAACGTACCGATCGGCAGGCACAGCCGCGCCGACGTCGCCCGCGCCGTCGCCGATGCGGTGGCCGCGGCCGGTCGCGGCGGCCGCCCCGATGTCGTGCACGGGTTGTGGGCCAACGTCACCGGGCTCGCCGCTGTTGCCATCGCTCACCGGTATCGAGTCGGGTCGGTCGTGAGCGTGTGCGGCGGCGAGCTCGCGGCGCTCCCCGACATCGGTTATGGAGGCGCACGCCGTCGCGGCACCCGACTCCTCGCGTCGACGACGATGCGGGCGGCAACGGTCACCACCGCGGCGACCGCGTGGATGCGTGACCAGGTCGCAGCCGCCGGCCATCGGATAGACGAACTGATCCCGCTCGGCGCCGACCTGCGGGTCTTCGCCCCCACGCCTACCGGGCGGTCTGCCGGCGACCGCTCCGCGGCGCGGCTCGTGCACGTGGGCAGCCTGAACAGGGTGAAGGACCAGGAGCTCCTGCTGCGCGGCTTTGCTCGTGTCGTGGCGATCGAACCGGCGATGCGCCTAGACGTCATCGGTATCGACACCATGGCCGGCGAGCACCGACGCCTTGCCGCTCGGCTCGGGATCGCCGATGCCGTGCAGTTCCATGGACTGCTGCCGGCGGCCGACGTTGCCGCCCTGATCCGCACCGCGGTGCTGCACGTCAACACGTCACGCCACGAGGCAGGGCCGGTGGCGGTGCTCGAGGCCGCGGCCTGCGGTGTTCCGACCGTCGGCACACCGGTCGGCCACGTCGCTGATCTCGCTTCGATGCCGGTGCCCGCCGCGGTGACGATCCGGCCCCGCGATCCGGCGGCGTTCGCCGAGGCGGTGCTCGGGCTCATCGAAGACGATGCGCTTCGCGGCCGGCTCGGCAACCGTGCGCTGCAGTGGGCTTCGGTCCACGATGCGACCTTCACCTCCCGCTCGTTCGAGGTGCTCTACCGGAGGCTGACCGCGAGGTCGTGAAGGGCGTGAGCGGCCGCGACCGGAGACCCGCCACGGCAGAGCAGGTACGTGGGGCGACGGAGCAGATCGCTCACCCAGTCACGGTCGAGGTGCTCGCGCTCGCTCGGCAGCGACGACGCCCAGAACCGCTCGAGCGCCTCGGTGTGGGTGATCTCCGACAGCCGCAACCGCGGTCGCGGGTCGAGCAGCACGATCGCCGCGGCGTGAGCAACCGGGACCTGGCGGTCGATCGGCGGCACGATCGCCACCTTCTTGCCCTCCGCCGAGGGGTGGGCCACAGCGGCCACCGACGCCAGTTCCACGAAGCGGCCGGCGGCAACCTCGGTGAGCATGATCCGCCACGGATAGCCGGCAAACGTACCCGCTCGCTCGCCTGCTGCGCCGTAGATCCAGTCGTCGCTGGCCACGCTCATGCCGCGACGCAGACAGGCATAGGTGAGCGTGCTCTTCCCGCCACCGGAAGGTCCCCGCAGAACGAGACCGGTGTCATCGGCCACCACCAGTGCGCTGTGGATCGCGTGCAACCTGCCGGCGTGGACGTTCACCGCGGTGAACGCCGACTCGACGAACAGGCGGAGTGCATCGGGGACCGCACAGATCGACGCCGCCAACGTGAGCGAGACGGTGCGCGCCCGCATGTCGACGACGGCGGTCGACGTTCCGCAGTTGACGATCATCCGCTCACCCTCGGTTGCGGCCTTCATCGAAGGCCATGCTGGATCATCGGGCGCGTCGGGCTTCACCGTCGCGGTGATGGCAAGCTCGCCACCTAGCGACATCGGTGACGACGGATACCGACCGAGGCCGGCATCGATCGCGGCGAGCAACTCGATCGATTCCGATGCAACCGTCACTTCGACGCCGAGCGGGAGGTAGGTCGCCGTGTGCACTGCCGCCATCGGGCCCGGCGATTCAGACGCTGGCGAGTTGTTGACCCTCGACCCACTGCGCGAGCCCGGGGCTGCTCTCGACGCTTGTTATCAGGGCGTAGCGCGGTTCGGTGCCGTGATGTACGACCACGTGCCACAGTCGTTGCGTGTCGACCACGAAGCGAGCGCCACGCGGCAGCGGAACCCGCACCTCGGTGGCTGGGTCGGGTAACCCGTCGGCGCCGACGTCCATCAAGAGCATGTAGCTGGCCGGGTTGTCGGTGAGCTCCACCCAGGTGCGCACGACCCAACCCTCGTCTTCGGGGTTGAACCGGTTGTTGTCGTCGCGGTGGATCGACTTCATCGCCTGCTCGCGATCTTGCGGTTGGAGCTTGATGATCCGAACCCGCCCGAAGTTGGCGCCGATCGAACTCACGTAGCCCTTCAGCGTGGGCGCCTTGTCGGCGTTCGAGGTCCAGAGGGCGTCCTTGTCGGTCTTGCCCTTGTCCCAGAAACCCCGGCAATCGAGCTCGCCGTCGGCCGAGGCGAGCGGGGCGAAGTTGGTGTCGCCACCGCTCTTCCACTCCATGTACTCGAGCCCCTCGTACTCGTCGGGGCGGACCTCGAAATCGGCATCGGCGAGCTGCACGAAGCCGGTCTCGGCCAATGCCTTCATGCGGTAGTGGTCGGTGTGGAGCGGAATGTTCACGCTCCAGTGCTCCTGCGTGGGCCAGAACGTCATGTGCGAATCGTAGTCGCGAGGAAGGTCTGAAGTCCCGGGACCTTGGTCACGTTGTGGCCACGACGGGTGCAGTGGTTGTGGTGGTCGTGGGCGGAGGCGGCAACGTGGTGGGCGTGGTCGGCGGCGGGATGTCGAGCACGTCGCCGGCCTCGATGTCGTCGTAGTTCGTGATGCCGTTGAGGATCGCTAGCTTGTCGAGGTCGACCCCGAACTTGTCGGCGATGTTCTTCAGACCGTCGCCCGGCAAGATCTCGTACGTGATCGGCAGGTACTCGGTGGTGGTCGTGATCTCGATGGTGGTGCTGGTGGTGGTGGCGATGGGAGGCAGAGCAACCTCGGCCGATCCGTCGTCGCCACCGCATGACACCGTGGACAGCGGCAGCGCGGCCAGGGCGACCGTTGTGAGCACGAGCCCTTTGCGATTCATCCGGGCAAGCGTAGTTGCCGATGCCGACGACCCGACTGCACGGATCTGAACGCTTGGATCTATGGTCGCACCATGCCTCGCCCGACCCCGCCCGAGGGCGTCCAGACAGGCTCCTTGGCGGGCGGCTTCCCCGGCGTCGTGGTTCCCGACCGCGAGTACCACCTCGACGCCGGCGGGGTGCCCATCGCAGTGCACGAGTGGGGTTCGGAGCAAGCCGATCCACTCTTCCTCGTGCATGGTGGGTTCGACTTCGCTCGCACCTTCGACGTGTTCGCGCCCAAGCTCGCCGCAGCCGGGTGGCGCGTCGTCGCGTGGGACCAGCGCGGCCATGGCGACAGCGCCCACGCCGCGCTCTACTCGTGGGACGGCGACATCCGCGATGCGATGGCGGTGATGGACGCGATCGCGTCGCGGCCCGCTCCGGTCGTCGGCCACAGCAAGGGCGGTTCGCTGATGATCCAACTGGCCGACGCCCAGCCGTTCCGGTTCTCACACCTCGTCAACCTCGATGGCATCCCCTACAAGCGACGCATCCCCGACGTGTCGGAGCACGAACGCACCAGGATGGCGGCGGGTGAGATCATCGGCTGGCTCGACCACCGCCGCACCACGGCGACGTCCGAACGTAAGCCCGGCACGCTCGCCGAGCTGGCCAGGCGGCGCGGCCGGATGAACCCGCGGCTGTCGTTCGAGTGGCTGAGTCATCTGGTGAGCGTCGGCGCGTTCGAGCGCGACGACGGTTGGCGATGGAAGATCGATGCGTCGATGCGCTTCGGTGGCTTCGGACCATGGCGGCCCGAGTGGACGATCACCCGCCTGCCGGGTCTGCCGATGCCGTTCCTCGGCGTGCTCGGGCGCGAGCAGGAGGAGATGGGTTGGGGCACGCTGGCGCATCACGTGACCCCTTACCTGCCACCGGCCGGCCGCTGTGAGGTTCTCACCGACGTCGGTCACTTCGTGCACATCGAGCAGCCCGACCTCGTGGCGTCGATGGTGCTCGAGTTCTTGGACGTGCGCCGATGAGCTCCGAGGCGATCACCTGGCTCACCCACAACCGGGTGCGGCTGGCGCTGCACTGCCTCCGCGCTGGACCGGCTGCCGATTCTGCGACCCGTTCCGCTGAAGGCGGCGGCTGGCCGCTGCTGCTGCTGCATGGTCTAGGGGAGGCTTCGTCCGACACCGTTCCCGCCTTCGCCGGCCAGTGGCCCGGAGCCGTGTACGCGCTCGACTTCACCGGTCATGGCCGGTCGACGGTGCCCGACGGTGGCGGTTACAGCGCCGAGATGCTGCTCGCCGATGCCGACGCGGCTCTCGCCGTGCTGGCCGGCGACACCGGTTGTGTCACCGTGGTCGGCCGGGGGCTCGGCGGATACATCGGGCTGATGCTCGCCGGCGCCAGGGCCGGGCAGGTGCGCGGAACCGTGGTCTGCGACGGCCCGGGGTTGGCCGGAGGTGCGATCGGACCCACCTCGCAGAGCTTCGTCGCCCTGGCTCCACGGGAGCAGCCTCCCGACCCGTACGCGCTGTTCGAGCTGTCGCGCGACCTCCGCCCGCCCGACTACGCCACGCTGTTCGTGCGTCTCGCCATCGAGGGTTCCGGTCTCGACGAGCCGATCGCGGTGGCCGCGATCGTGCGCCCGCCGTGGCTCAGCGCGGTCGTCGACGAGGTAGGCGTGTCAACGTCATCGATCACCGAGGCGCTCGCCGCCTTCGATCAGAACTGGCGCACGCTCACGTAGTGCGCGAGGGCGATCAGCTCGACGCGGGCTTCCTCGGTGATCGGTGCCGTGGCGATCGCCGCAAGGGCCCGGTCGGTGAGCTCGGCGATGACCGCTTCGAGGTCGGCGAGCGCACCCGTGTCGACGATCACCTGTTGCGCGGCGGCGACCTGTAGATCGGTCATCCCCGGCCGACCGACCTGGACGAGCACCTCGCCTTGGGCTTCGCTCGACAACTCGACGGCCCTGGCGAGCATCGGGGTGGGCTTGCCCTCGCGAAGGTCGCCGCCGACCGGTTTACCGGCTACGCCCTCGTCACCGAACGCGCCGATCACGTCGTCGCGCAGCTGGAACGCATCGCCCAGCGGCAGTCCGTAGGCGCTCAGCGCCGGCAGCAACTCACCGGCGCGTTCGGGCGCGGCGAGCATGGCGCCGAGGTGCAGCGGTCGCTCGATGGTGTACTTGCCGCTCTTGTAGCGGCAGATGCGCGAGGCCTTGTCGGGCCGGCGATCGCGGCGAGCGCTCCCAAGGATGTCGAGAACCTGGCCGACGTTGAGCTCGATCCTGAGCTCGTTCCAGATCGCCCAGGCTTCGGGCGACACTCCGTTCAGCAACTGGTCCGCATAGACGAAGGCAAGGTCGCCGACGAGGATCGCGACCCCGTCGCCGAACCGCCGGGGCTCGCCGGCCCATCCGTTGCGGGCATGCTCGGCGGCGAAGACCGCGTGAGTCGTGGGCGAGCCGCGACGCGTCGCGGCATCGTCCATCACGTCGTCGTGGAACAGCGCGAAGGCGTGCATCAACTCGAAGGCGGCGCCGGCGTCCACCACCACTGGGTCGCCCGGATCGCCACCGGCACCGACGAACCCCCAGTGCGCGAACGCAGGTCGGAGCCGCTTCCCGCCGGCGAGCACGAGCCGCCCGATCTCGCCGAGCGGCTCGGCTAGGTCGGCGTCGAACGCCGTCCAGCGCGCCTGTTCCAGGTCGAGCAGCTCACGCAGGCGGTCGTCGACTCTCGCCGCGACCAGCGCGAGCGACGACGGAGGAACGAGGCTGGACACCAGGGCGAGGCTAGGTCCCGTTTCCCTTCCGTGCACTACGGCGTGGCAATCCGGTGCACGATCCCACTGCGGCAGGTCCGCGTCCGGGCAGGCGCCCCGCCACTACCCTCCATCGGTGTCACACGCCGAGGACGCGCCACGCACCGCTCGCCGACGAACGATCGTCACCGTCGTGGTCGTGCTCGCCGTGTGTGCGGCCCTGGTGGTGGCCGGCCGGGCGGTGTTCGTCGAACCGACGCCGGTGATCAGCGGCACCGTGATCAGCCAGGGCGGACTTCCGGTTGCTGGTGCCACCGTGTCGAACGGCGACGACGAGGCGGTCACGGCCGGCGACGGGACGTTCGAGCTGGATGCCGACGAGGACAACGAGTGGGTCACCGCGACCCATCCGGACTTCGAGACCCGCGTGCGCGCCGCCCGGCGTGGCGAGCCCGTCCTCATCCGACTCACCCCCGACCCGGGCAGCACCGTCACCATGCACTTCACCGGCGACGTGATGTTCGGCAGGCGGTTCTACGACCCGAACGAGGATGGCGACCCCTCCGACGCGTTGCTCACGGCGGACGCCGGACTGGCCGAGCACTTCGAGCTGCTCCGACCGATCGAGCCGCTGTTGTCAGCGGCCGACCTCACCATCGTCAACCTCGAGACACCTCTCATCGACGACCCCACATTCCCGCTCGACGAACCGCGACCGGACCGACTGCATCCCACCAAGGAGTTCGCCTTTGCCAGTGAGCCGGCGGCCGCGGCGGCGCTCCGCGCGGCCGGCGTCGACGTGGTCGATCTCGGCAACAACCACCTGTACGACGCGATGGAGGCCGGCGTAACGAGCACGATTTCAGCGCTCGATGCCGAGGGCTTGGCGCACTACGGCGCCGGCCTCACCGAGGAGGAAGCCTGGGCGCCGGCTGTGGCCAAGGTGGGCGACACGACCATCGCCTTCCTCGGCTGCACCACGGTGACCGGCGAAGAGCACGCCGTGTCCTACGTGGCCGGGCCCGGCAAGGGTGGCGCGGCGCGATGCGACGAGCAGCAGATTCGCACAAGGGTGGCCGCGGCCGCAGCGGCCAACGACACCGTCGTGTTCTCGATCCATGGCGGTTTCGAGTACCAGCGCGAGCCGTCTGCCAACGTGCAACAGCTGTCGCACGCGGCGCGCGAGGCCGGCGCCCGCGTGGTGGTGAACCACCACCCGCATGTGACCGGCGGATTCGACTGGACCAACGGTGCGCTGACGGCCTGGACGATGGGCAACTTCGTGTTCGACCAGTCGGTGTGGCCGACGTTCGGCTCCTACCTGCTCGCCGTCGGAGTTCGCGACGACGAGGTCGTGCGGGCCTACGCGGAACCACTGATGATCGAGCGGTATCTCCCACGCGGCCTCACCGGCGCCCGCGCCGTGCACGTGGCCAGGGAGGCGGCCGGGCGCGCCCCCGGCCCGTTCCTCATCGAGGACGGCGCGATGGAGGTCGACCTCGCCGGCGCGGCTCTACCCAACAACCAGACCGTGTCGTTGGCCGGCGGCGACGAACCGGGGACGATCATGCGGATCCACGATGGCACCAGCATCTCGGCCATCGACCCGAACAGCACAGGAGCTGCGCAACACGGACGCGACCTGCTCGCGTTCGGCACCTTCGAGAACGAGGCGGTCGACCCCGATCGCCGCAACGGATCGTTCTGGGAGCTCTCCGGCGACGACCGCCGAACGAGTGCACGTGCTGCGTATCGCGGCGCCAGCGGCGTCGAGTTGAGCCGCGACTCACGTCGGGCCAACGACGCAGCGCTCACTCCACTGCACCGCGTTCTCGTGTCGCCAGGCACCGAACTATCGATCACCGGGATGGTCAGCACCGTCGGCGATGCCACCGTGATCGTTCAGCTGAGCTGGTACCAGGACACCCGCGGATCGTCTGTCGTGCAGACCTTGGAGACGCTCGTCGATCACCCGGACGCAGAGTGGCGGTCGTTCCGCCTCGACGTGACGGTGCCCGAATCGGTGGTCGCGGTGGGATTGTTCATCCGCCTCCTACCGCCCGAACAGGGCCTCGCCCGAGCCCGCCTCGACGACCTGGCGATCATCGAATGGGCCCCGGCCGACGCCGCGCCGAGTGCGCTCTACGACCATGTCCGGATCGCCGGGTCCGTCGACGCCGTACTGAGCCACGGCTGGCTGGCCGGCGCCGAACCGTGGGCGCGGCTTCGCCTACCCGAGGCGATGCCGGAGGGCTCGGTGACCGCACACGTGGTTACGGTGCCGATCGCGGAGAACCCGGGCGATGAGGCGCCCGCCGACGATGGGTGAGCCGGTTCAGTCGTCGAGACCGGCCACGACCTGATCGATGCGCAGGCGAGCGTTGGCGATGCGCTCGCGGCAGAACGAGATCAGCTCGGAGGCGCGCTGCACCTGGGTGGCGAGCGTGTCGACATCGACGTCGGAGCGCTCGAGCTGCCCGAGGATCTCCTCCAGCTCGGCCAACGCGCTGGCGTACCCGTCGGCGACGGCATCGGTTTGAACGGCGACTTGGCCGGCAACTTGGCCGGCAGCCGGATCGGCGGGTTGGTTGGCGGCTTGTGCGTTCATGGGGCGGGCTCCTTGACGGGGTGAGGGGCGGCGAGGCGCTCGGTGGACTCGACTCGGCTCGTGGCCGTACCGGTGGAGAACGATGTGACGAGCACATCGCCGGAGTGGATGACGGCGACATCGCGGATCGCGCGCCCGTCGGAACCACGAGTGATGCTCCATCCACGAGCCATCGTGTTGACCGGATCGAGCAGCCGGAGCTGGGTCTCGAGGCCGGCAACGGTGCGAAGCTCGACGTCGAGGCGCGCCGGTGAACGGCCGACCGCCGCCGCGGCTACGGCGAGATGGGCCGCTGACTGCGCCACCGCACGCATGGCCGATTCGCGAACGCGCCCACCTCGGTGGTGCAACCGTTCCTCGCTTCGATCGAGGGCCGACGTGGCGCGCACGCCGAGCCCCGCCGCCACCTCGGTGATCCGCTCGCTGTGCCGCACCGTTGCATGGTCGGCCCGACTGCAGATGACCTGCCAGCACTCCTCTACGGCGCCGTTGTACTCGGCGACTCGCTCGACCAACGACGCCGCGCAGGCGGTGGGTGTCTTCAAGGCGCGGAAGGCCACGGCGTCGGCCACGCTGCGATCGATCTCGTGGCCGAGCCCCGTGAACACTGGCCGCGCCGATTCGGCGATGGCCATGGCGATGGCTTCGTGATCGAAGGTGGCCAGCTCGGTGCGGGCACCACCACCGCGGATCACGACCACCACATCGATGTCGCGCCGCCGGCCGAACTCGCGAATCGCACCGCTCACCATCGTGACCGCCGCTTCGCCCTGCACCCGAACGTCGGCGACGACGAGGTGGAACCCGAACGTGCTGCGCTCGATCTCGTGCACGAAGTCGGCCCAGGCCGCACTGCCGACGCTGGCGACCACACCGAGGCGCAGCGGCACGGGCGACAGGTGGCAGCGCCGATTGGCATCGAACAACCCGCCGGCAACAAGGCGGCGGATCACCTCGTCGCGCTGCAGGGCCAGCGCGCCCAGGGTGAACCGAGGATCGATGTCGGACATCTTCAGAGTGAGTTGACCGGAACCGGCGAAGAAGTCGAGCGTGCCGAACACCCTCACCCGCAACCCCTCGCCGAGCTTCAGCCCCGCCCGTCGAAAGCGATCGCGCGGCCCGTGCTGGGCACCGGCGAAGAACGCCACCCGCAGGGTGGCCTTGGCACCGGTGTGCTCGACGGTCTCTACGAGGTTGAAGTAGATGTGACCTGCCGAGCTCTTGTTCCAGCCCTGGATCTCGCCACTCACCCACACCCCGTCGCTGAAGCTGCGCCGCAACGCGCCGTTGATCGCCTCGCCGAGCTCGGCGACGGTGTAGGTGGGTGTCCCTCCGTCGTCGACGTCGAGATCGAACGCGATCTGGCTCATCGCCTGTGAGTGTGCCCGCTCAGGCGCCCAGTTCGCGCACGTTGCTGATCGCGGTCGGCTCGTGGACCTCGAACAGCGCACCGTCGACCGGCAAGCCCTTGTCGCGGCGGATGCTCTCGAGCTCGCGCAACGGCCGCTCGAGCGCTCGCTTGCGCGTGCCGAGCAGGTTGTCGAACTCGCGCTGCACGGTGTCGAACCGCTTCTTGACGGTGTCGAGCGAATCGGTGTACTTGACCCACTGCTCGCTGAACTTGCCGAGCAGGCCGAGGATCTGATCGCTGGTCTGTTCGATCATGAAGCTGTCGAAGGCCTGGCGGATGAGGCCGAGGAAGGCAAGCAACGTGACCGGCGAGCACAGCACGATGTTCTGCTTCATCGCGTCGTCGACGATCGACGGATCGTGCTCGAGGATGAACGAGCTGAGCGTCTCGTTGGGCAGGAACAGCAGCACCTGGTCGATCGTCGCGCTGTCGCTGACCTTGGCGTACTCGCGGCGGGCCAGCTCGCGCACGCGCAGGCGGACGTCGCGGAGGAACTGGTCGCGGTGCGCATGCCGCTCGGCGTCGGTGGTTGCCTCGAGCATCTTGAGGTACGACGTGAGCGGGAACTTCACGTCCATGTAGAGCACGTGATCTTTGGGCATGAAGAACGTGAAGTCGGGCATCGCCCGACTGTCGCCTTCGACCGCGGTCTGCTTGCGGTAGTTGACGTGCTCGATGAACCCGGCCATGCGCAGCACGTCTTCGGCCATCCGCTCGCCCCACTGACCGCGTGACTTCGAGTTGGCCAGCGCCTCGCGAAGGCTCTGCGTTGTGCTGGAGAGGTGCTGGGCGATCTCGGCGTGAGCCCGCAGCGACTGGTCGACCTGCCCGAACTGCTCGGAGCTACGTTCGCTCAGGGCGTGGACGGCGCTGCCGAGCCGTTCGAGCTCGACCCGCATCTCGCCCTTGATCTCGTTGAGCTGCGTTCCGATGACCTCCTTCTTCGAGGCGAGGTCGGCTTGCCCGGCCGCCACCTGCGACCCGAGTTGCTCGCGGGCGATAGTCGTGAGCTGGGCCAGGGCCGCGTCGCGCTCGGCGAGCGACTGCTGCTGCAAAGAACCCACCGCGTGGCTGAACGCCTGCTGCAGCAGTGCCTGCTGCTGGGCCGCCAGCGCCGCCGCCTCCTCGCGGGCCTGCGCCCTGGCCTGAGCGACGATGGCCGCCACGTCGACGGGCTCGGGCTGGGGGGTGGGCTCGAGCGGCCGACGGCGGGCGGCCGCCTGCACCGCCAGCAGCCAACCGACGGCCATTGCGGCGACGGCGACGATGACCACGAGGGCGACAACGGCGGTACTCATGCGATGAATCATGTCGAAGGGGTGTCGCAGAGTTCGCGGATGGCCCGCGTCGTGCGCCGTGAGCTGGTGCTCAATCCAGCACGGCGATCCGATCGGCGGAATCGGATGAGGCCGCGAGCAGCTGCGCGGCGTACAACCCGCCACGGGCGACCAGCTCGTCGTGGGTGCCTTCCTCGGCGATGAGACCTCCATCGAGAACCACGATCCGGTCGGCATCACGAATGGTGGACAGACGGTGGGCGATGACCAGCGCGGTGCGACCGCGAAGTGCGTGTTCGAGTGCGTCCTGCACGTGCGCCTCGTTCTCGTTGTCGAGGTGACTCGTGGCTTCGTCGAGGATCATGATGGTGGGGTTCTTGAGCAGCAGCCTGGCGATGGCCAACCGCTGCTTCTCGCCACCGCTCATCCGGTAGCCGCGCTCGCCCACCATCGTGTCGTAGCCGTCGGGAAGCCCGGCGATCATGTCGAAGATCCGCGCCCCACGACAGGCGTCGTCGAGCTCCGCTTCGGTGGCATCGGGTTTCGCGTACCGCAGGTTCGCGCCGATGGTGTCGTGGAAGAGGTGGGGATCCTGACTGACCACACCGATCGCGGCCCGCAGCGACTGCTGCGTGAGATCGCGCACGTCGTGGCCGTCGACGCGCACCGACCCGTCGCTCACGTCGTACAGGCGCGGCACCAGCGAGGCCAGGCTCGTCTTGCCCGAACCGCTCGAACCCACCAGCGCCACCGTCTCGCCCGGCCGGATCGTGAGCGAGACGTCGACGAGCACGTCGCGGTCGGGATCGGCACCCACGATGGCGCTCGGCGCTTCGAGCGACCGCACGGTCACGGCGGCCGCGGCCGGGTAGCGGAACCTGACGTGGTCGATCTCGACCAATCCGGTCGGCTCGATCAGATCGACGGCGCCCGGCCGATCGACGATGCTCTCCGGCGCATCGAGCACCTCGAAGACCCGTTCGAAGCTCACCATCGCCGTCATCAGGTCGACTCTGGCGTTGGTGAGCCCCGTCAAGGGCTGGTACACCCTGGTGACGAGCGCTGCCAGCGTGACCAGCGTGCCGCCGCTGATGTCTCCGTCGACGACGAAGAACGCGCCGACCCCGTACACCGCCGCGGCGCCGAGCGCCCCGACGAGTCCGAGCGCCACGAAGAACACCCGTCCGTACATGGCCGAGGTGATGCCGATGTCGCGGACCCGTTTCGCCCGCGAGTCGAACACCTCGACCTCGTCGCCGGCACGTCCGAACAGCTTCACCAGCTGCGCGCCCGACACGTTGAACCGCTCGGTCATCTGGCTGTTCATCTCGGCGTTGACGCCCATCTGCTCGCGGGCGATGGTCTGCAGCCGCGATCCCACGCGCCGGGCCGGGATGATGAAGATCGGCAGCACGATCAAGGCCAGCAGGGTGAGCCGCCACTCGAGTGCGATCATCGCCGTGAGCGTGGTGACCAGGACGATGACGTTGCTCACCACACTGCCGAGCGTGCTGGTGACGGCGGTCTGGGCGCCGACGACGTCGTTGTTGAGCCGGCTGATCAGCGCTCCGGTCTGCGTGCGGGTGAAGAACGCCACCGGCATCCGCTGCACCTTGGCGAACAACGCCACCCTGAGGTCGTAGATGAGCCCCTCGCCGATGCGGGCACTGCACCACCGCTGCACGATCGCCAGCCCGGCGTCGGCGAGCGCCGCCGCCACCACCACGACCGCCAGCACGGTGATCAGCGTGCGGTCCTTGTTGGGGATCGCATCGTCGAGGATCGCCCGGAAGGCAAACGCGGGCACCAGGGCGATGAGCGCCGAGACGAAGATGGCGACGAGGAACCACACGATCGTGCCGCGGTAGGGGCGGGCGAACTGCCAGGCCCGCAGCAACGCGCCGCGGTGCAGCTTCTTGCCCTTCACCGCGTCGGAGTCGCCCGGCATCAACATGTGTGGACCCATTCGCATGCGCCCACGATACGGGTGGTGCTCCTCACCTAGGCTGGGGCGATGCGCCGATCGCTGCTGGTTCTCGCCCTCCCGTTCGCTCTGCTCGCTGCCGCCTGCAACACCGACGACGGCCCTGTCGCCACCGGGAGCAACGACAACTCCGCAACCGTCACCACCGAAGCCGGCGCCGGCTCCACCACGGCCGGCACCGAACCGGTCGACACCGACCCGTCCACCGAACCCACCGTTGCGTCGACCGACCCGTCTGCCACGGGTGTGCCGATGCCCGACTCGTCGGCCGCCTTCGGGTGGGCCGAGTTCGGCCAGGGGGTGGAGACCGGCAGCCTCGAGGTGCCGATCGACTACACCGACCCGTCGAAGGGCACCATCGATCTGTACGTGAGCCGGCACCTCGCTGCCGATCCGACCAAGCGGATCGGCAGCCTGCTGGTGAACCCGGGCGGACCCGGCTTCGGTGGCAGCGACTTCGCCGTGTACGCCGAGCAGATCTACAGCGAGACGCTGCTCGAGCACTTCGACATCGTCGGGTGGGACCCGCGAGGAACCGGCCTCAGCGAGCCGGCGATCGACTGCGTCGACGACTACGACCTCTACTTCGCCGGTACCGACATAACCCCCGACGACCAGGCGGAGCGTCAGGAGCTGATCGATCTCGCCGACGAGTTCCAAACGGCATGCGCCACCAAGAACGCCGACGTCTTGCAGTACATCGGCACGAACAATTCGGCGCGCGACATGGACGCCATCCGCGAGGCGTTGCAGGAGCCGGCCATCTCGTACTTCGGTTTCAGCTACGGCAGCGAGCTCGGTGCAACCTGGGCCACGCTGTTCCCCGACACCGTCCGCGCCGCTGTTCTCGACGGCGCCGCCGACCCGAACGCCGACTTCCTCGAGAGCGGCCTGCAGCAGACGGCCGGCTTCGAGAAGTCGATCGCCACCTTCCTCGCGCGATGCAGTGACGACAGCGACTGCGCGTTCAACAACGGCGGCGACGCCGAGGGGGCCTTCGATGCGTTGATGGCCGGTGTCGACGAGCAACCGATCCCGTCCGAACCGGACCGAGCCGACGTGACCCGGGCGATGGCGCTCACAGGCGTGGCACAGGCCATGTACAGCGAGTCGTTCTGGCCCGAGCTCGAACAGGCACTCGCCGACGGTCAGTCAGGCGATGGCTCTGGCCTGCTGGCCTTGTACGACAGCTACTACCAGCGCCAGCCCGACGGCACCTACGACAACTCGCTCGAGGCGTTCCAGACCATCAGCTGCATGGACGAAGCGGAGCGGCTCACGGTGGAACAGGATGACGCGACGGCCGCCGACTACACCGCCATCGCGCCCCGATTCGCCCCCGGCACCACGGGAACCTACTTCTGCACCTTCTACCCGGAGGCAACCGACCCCCGCGTCGCCGTCACCGGCGCCGGAACCGGACCGATCCTCGTTGTCGGCACCACCGGCGACCCGGCCACGCCGCTGTCGAGCACCGAGAACATGGCCAAGGCCCTCGAGCAAGGCGTTCTGCTCGTGGTCGTGGCCGACCAGCACACCGGGTACGGCGTGAACCAGTGCTCGTACGACACGATCGACGGATACCTCGTCGAGCTCACCGTGCCCGACGACGGAGTGCGCTGCGAGTGACCCGCGCCATCTGAGCCGGCGAGGACCGGTGGCGTTGCACCGGATAACGTCGCTGGCCATGTCCGCTCCCGCGAGGATCATCTCCCCCATCGACGGTTCGGTGTATGCCGAGCGCCCGGTGGCCACCGACGAACAGATCGCCGAGGCCGTTCGCCAGGCCCGATCAGCACAGAAGCAGTGGCGGCGCGCACCGATCGAGGAGCGGGCCGCGAGATGCACCGCGGCGGTCGAGGCGATGAACGCAATGGCCGAGGGCATCATCGTCGAGCTCGCCTGGCAGATGGGCCGGCCCGTGCGCTACGGGGCCGGCGAGCTGCGCGGCTTCACCGAGCGGGCGACGCACATGATCTCCGTCGCCGAGCATGCCTTGGCTCGCGTGCCCGTGGCCCCGAAGGACGGCTTCGAGCGCTACATCCAGCGCGATCCGCTCGGCGTCGTGCTCGTGGTCGCCCCGTGGAACTACCCCTTCCTCACCGCGGTCAACAGCATCGTCCCGGCGCTGATGGCCGGCAACGCGGTGCTGCTGAAGCACGCCACCCAGACCCTCGTGGTGGGCGAACGCTTCCAGCAGGCCTTCGATGCGGCCGGGTTGCCGGAGGGGTTGTTCAACAACCTGGTCATGAGCCACGACCAGACCTCGGCACTGCTGGCCGGCCGCCAGGTCGACCAGGTGAACTTCACCGGCTCGGTGCCAGGAGGGCAGCAGATCGAGCGAGCGGCTGCCGGAACCTTCATCGGCGTCGGGTTGGAGCTGGGCGGCAAGGATCCGGCCTACGTGCGCGCCGATGCCGATCTCACCCATGCCGTCGAGAACATCGTCGATGGAGCGATGTTCAACTCAGGGCAGTCGTGCTGCGGCATCGAGCGCGTCTACGTGCACCGGTCGGTGTTCGACGAGTTCGTCGACGGCGCGGTTGCGCTCACCCAGCAGTACGTGCTGGGTGACCCGCGCGACCAGGCGACCACGATGGGCCCGATGGTGCGCGCAGCCGCGGCCGACGCGGTGCGCGCCCAGGTGGAAGCTGCAACAGCCGCGGGGGCGCGCCAACTGATCGACATGTCCACCTTCGGGCGCGATGCCGCGGGCTCTCCGTACATGGCACCGCACGTGCTCGTCGACGTCGATCACACCATGGACGTGATGATCGAGGAGAGCTTCGGACCGGTCGTGGGCATCATGGCCGTCGACAGCGACGACCAGGCCATCGAGCTCATGAACGACAGCCAGTACGGTCTCACCGCATCCATCTGGACCGCCGATCTCGAGGCTGCCAGGCGCATCGGCAACGAGGTGGAGACAGGCACGGTGTACATGAACCGAGCCGATTACCTCGACCCGGCTCTGGCCTGGACCGGGGTGAAGGACACGGGTCGTGGCGTCACCCTCTCGCCACTCGGCTACGAAGCGCTCACCCGCCCGAAGAGCTTCCACCTGCGCCACACGATCGGCTGACCTGCAGCTCTTGGCGGAAGGAGTGGGATTCGAACCCACGGAGGCCCGGAAGACCTCAACAGTTTTCGAGACTGTCCCATTCGTCCACTCTGGCATCCTTCCGGGGCGGCAGGTTAGCGGCAAGACAGGCTGTCGCCTCGGTCAGTTTCCGGCCAAGTTCCAGCAAGTTCCGGCCGGTTCTGGCGCTACATCGGCGCGCCGCGTTCGTGCGATGCGTCATCGTTGTGTCAGATCGCGGTCAAGACCACTCCTTCGTTGGTCGATGAATCACATGATGAACGACGCTCTGCCCCGATGCACCGTGCCCGGATCGACATGCCGGCTGCTGCAGTTCGAGTCCTCCGGCCCGCGTCCGGTGTGGGCCGTGCTCGACGGTGCCGGCGCGCGCCGGTTCACCGGTCAGGTGACGTTGCACCTCGACCGAACCGTCCACGCCTACTTCCAGGATGGCGAGCTCTACTTCGCCGAGCGCGACGGGGATCGCACCCTCACCGAGCGACTCGTCGACTACGGCGTCGTCAGCGCCCTCGACCTCGAGGCGGGTACGGTTCACCTCGGCCCGATCTCCCACCTCGGGCGTCTCTTCGATCGCGTTCCCACAATCGACCGGGATCAGGTGGAGCTGGCGCTCGAGGTGATCACCGGAGAACTGCTTGGCGAGATCGCCGATCACACCGTGGTCAACTCCTCGATCGCCACCTATCGCCACCACTCGAGCGGCGTCAACAAGTGGCTGCGGAAGTCGTCGGCGTCGTCGGGCAGCGAATCAGTGGCCTACGACGCGCCGATCACCGAGCTCGACCAGTCGATCATCACCGACTACGAAGCGCTGACAGCCGCCGGCTTGCTCGCCCCCACCTCGACGGTCGAGGAGCTGACAGTCGTCGCCGAGATGACCGTCATCGACGAACCGAACCGAACGGCCGAACAGAACCCCACCGAGGAACCGACCGTCATCGACGAGGTGCTGATCCCCGAGATCCCCGCCTACTACTCGTCTGCCGAACCGGCACCGCGCCCCGAACCTGCCGCCGTCGCCGAACGCCCGGGAACGATCACGGAGCGGATCCAGTTCCGCGATCCCCTGCTCGACCCCGAGCACGCTTCCCCGAACGAAGTAGCCGCGGAGCGGCCGAACGTGCCGGCGTTCGACCTGTCGCGGGTCATCGAGGCCGTGGCCAAGGAGAACGACGGGCTCTCGGTTCCGTTCGGCGACGACGCCGACATCGCCGACGATGTTCGCGCCGCCGTCCGCGAAGCTCTCGCCGAGATCGAGGCCGCCACACGGCCGCGACCCAGCGACGTGCTCTCGCCGGCGGCACTGGAGCGGGCTCTCGAGGCCGCTGGGTCGACGTCCTGGGCCCCGATGAACGACGAGCCCGATGCCACGCTCCAGGTCGTGGACGACGCGACCGCATCGGCCCCGTGGCTACCAGAACGATCTGGCCGCGGGGCAGACCTCGACGACGCAGGCGACGCCCACGGCGCTGCCGGCGAGGAATCGACCCAGGTGGCTGACACACCGGGAATCGGCCTGCGTCGCCTCATCGGAGGGCCCCGAAAGCCCTGATCTGCGGCGTTTTACGGCGACCGACGGCGCGCTGCGAAGAAGGCAACGAGCAGACCACCGGCCTCGTCGGCGCACAAACCCGACTCGACGATGGCGCGATGGTTCAGCCGTGGATCGTCGGCCACTTGATACAGGCTTCGAACAGCACCAGCCTTAGGATCGGCGGCGCCGAAAACCACACGACCGACGCGTCCGTTGACGATCGCCCCGGCGCACATCGCACACGGCTCGAGCGTGACGAACAGGGTGCAATCGTCGAGCCGCCAGTGCCCGACCGCGGCCGCCGCGTCGCGAAGCGCGAGCACCTCGGCGTGGGCTGTGGGGTCGCCGGTGAGCTCCCGCTCGTTGTGCCGCGCCGCGACCACCTCGCCGTCGCGCACCACGACCGCACCCACGGGCACATCGCCGTGACGCTCGGCGGCGCGGGCCTCGCGCAACGCGTTGCGCATCGCCTCGGCATCGGTGATGGCCATGGCGGAAGTCTTGCAGGCCCTTTCGAACTCTCTCGATCTACACTGAGGGCATGAGCGACGCACACGACGTCCAGGTCGACGATCGGTTGACGTTCGACCAACTCGTAGCACTCCAGGCCGTTCGGCTGCCGAGGGTCACCGATCGAACGTTCGACGACGTTGCTGTGATCCGAATCGACGAACCATCCATCGACGTGATCGAGGACGTCCGCGGTTGATCTATGTCGACACGTCTGCTGTCGTCAAGATTTTCATCGACGAGCCTGGTCGCCGCGAACTGATCGCAGTCCTCGCGGAGCGAACCGCCGAGACGCTCGTCACGTCCCGGGTGACCGAGGTCGAACTCGCGCGGACGTTCGTGAGGCTTGGCAGGCCGGGTTGGAACGTGGTCGCCGCGCTGGATCGGTTCGCGATCGTCGACCTGCACGCGAACATCGTCCGACATGCAGGAACGTTCCCCGAACCGCACCTTCGGGCACTCGATGCGATTCACCTCGCAACGGCGTTCGTTGCGATGATCAGAACGTTCGTCACCTACGACTTACGCCAGGCCGAGGTCGCCCGAACCCTCGGCATGGAGGTGCTGTCGCCGGGTCAGTAGGCCAGTCGGTGATGGAGAAATATGTCATATCCGATCTTCATCCCTCTTCAGACCAGCTGCCCCCGCTGTTCCTGATGCTTGCCGAGTCCCGTTCGCGGTTCACCGGTGAGAGCGAGTACGTCGAGGACAAGGAAGGCGTGTCTCGAGAACGCATCCACGAAGCGTCGGACAGGTATCGATCCGTTCCGGGGTTGTTCCCACCGAAGTGACCACAGAACAGAACGGGCCATGGCGGAGGGGGTGGGATTCGAACCCACGGAGGGTTGCCCCTCACACGCTTTCCAAGCGTGCCGATTCGGCCGCTCTCGCACCCCTCCCGGGAGGATGGCAGGCTAGCGGCCGGGCCAGGAATTCAGGTAGCCTCGGCTCATCACCCGCTGGGTGAGGTGACGGTCGGGTCCTGTGCGACGGGTAGCCGGGAATCAGGTCAGGCCCGGGAGGGAGCAGCCTTCAACGGTGTCGCCCGTGTGCCGCAGATCGCCTGGCCGTCACCTCACTCGGCGGGTGATCTCGCGACCGGATCGCGGTCAGCGACCGTGGCGGGTCAGCCGCACCGCCCGGTCCCACAGACCGGGAGCGCCCAACTGCCGGGCGACTTGCTCGAAGCCGTCGGTCGGACCAGTCCAGCGCCAGTCGTCGACGGAGCCCACCTCGACGTCGGTCTCGACCGTGGCGATCCGTCGGAACAACAGGGCCAGCTCGAGGTTGTCGCGCAGGGTGACGGCCAACTTCTCCGCGCCGCGAAGGCCCGGCAACCCCCAGTCGGCCGAGCTGGCCGGAATCGCCTCGATCGATCCGAACCGGGCCAACACGGTTGCGGCGCCCTTCGCCCCCCACCCGGGCAGGCCAGGGAAGCCGTCGGCGGCGTCGCCGACCAGGGCGAGGTAGTCGGCGATCGACTCGGGCGGCACCCCGAACTTGGCGATCACCGCGTCGCGGTCGACCACCTCGCGCTTGCGCCTGTCGTACTGCACCACCCGTGTCCCACGCACGCACTGACCGAGATCCTTGTCGGGGGTGACTATCTGCACGAGCTCGACCCGGGGGTCGTGCTCGGCCACGCGGGCCGCAGCTCCGAGGGCGTCGTCGGCCTCGTACTCGACCATCGCCCACACGGTGAACCCCGCTGCGACCAGCGCGTCCTCCATCACCGGGATCTGGGCCAGCAGTTCCGGTTGCATGCCGGCGCTCGTCTTGTACCCCGGCCACAAGTCGTTGCGGAAGCTCTCGATCACGTGATCGGAGGCGATGCCGAGGTGGGTGGCGCCGTCGGAGACGAGCTGCAGCGTGGACGCGACGACGCCGGCGGCTGCATCGAGCGGTCCGGCATCGCCGTGCCGGGCCACCTGCCCGAAGTGCTGGCGGAACAACTCGTAGGTGCCGTCGACCAGATGCACTTGCATGACAGGACCGTACTTGTCGGAACAAACGCAACGTCATCTCAAGAACTCGGCAATTGCCGCCGATACATCAACCGTGACGGTGGACCAAAGCGAACAACACGCACCTCCGGCCGACGTCGAGGCGATCACGGCAACCATCCTGACCGCGGTCGAACGCCAGCTGACCAGGTACTTCGCGGCCATGTCGCAGCAGGTCGAGGCCGTCCGCAAGATCTCCGAGGATTCACGCGACGAGCTCCGCACCGAGCTGGAGGCACGGCTACCGACGCTGCAGTCCGGCGTCGAGGAACAACGAAGCGCGCTCGAAAGCCAACAGGTGACGAACGAGGTCTACCAGCAGGCACTGCAGACTGCGCTCGAGGAGCGCCTGGCAGAGTTCGCCAACCATCAGCACTGGAGGATGAACGACCTCGAGGACAAGGTCGCCAACCTGCGCGGGATCGACCCCGAGACGATGATGGAGATCCGCCAAACGGTTCGCGACGACATGGAGAAGTCGTTCCACGCCCTCAACGTGCGGTTGGACGACTTCGTGAACGTTCACAAGCGGTTCGATGAGCAGTCGAGCGCCCTCGCCCAACAGGTCAACGACACGACCAGCGGATTGGCAGTGCGCATGGACGAAGGCGACCTGCGAGTCGCCCACGCCGTCCAGGAGCGCCTGAAGGGCTTCGAGGTCGAGCTCGGCACGACGCTCGAGGATCTCGCCGGCCAGGTGAACGAGCATGCCAACACCCTGCTCGCCAAGCTCGACTCGTCCGAGGACCGGGCCACCGACCGGATGCTCGAGCTCGAGGCCCGGATCAAGGAAGAGCAAGGCACGAAGATCGCCAACGTGGAAGCCACGCTCGGCCGGGTCGGTAGCGGCTTCGACGACGCGATGATCGCGGTCAACCAGCGCGTCCTCGATCTCGAGAACAAGCTGTACGAGTTCGAGGAGCGAATCGGCGAGATCGCCGAACGCGTGGCCAAGGTGGACGAGAACGCTCTCGATGAGGTGCGGGCCGAGATGTCGAACGCCGTCGGCGAAGCGATGCTGGTGCGGATCGAGCTGGATCGGCTCGCTGCCGACACCAGTGGGCGGATGGACAAGCAGATCGTCCGCATGTCGGAGATCGAAGGATTGCTGACCGACACGATGGACGTGAGCACAGCCGTGCAACTGGAGCGGCTCGACGAGCTGGAACGGCAGATGCAGATGATCGACCCCGGCAAGGTCATCGTGGCCGGATCTGCTCGTACCGCCGACTCTGAGTCGCGCCACGGAAACGAGTCGCCGACGCCTGCCTCGGGCGGCGAGCACACCCCCACAGCTGGCGCCAACCGGACGGCCCCGCCGTCGATGTCGCTCAACCCACGGCTTCCCGGAGCCGATACCACAGCGCAAGCTGAGGCGGTACAACCCGAGGTCGCGCAGGCTGAGGAAAGACAAGACGGAACGCTTGAGACGGAGCACACCTTCTCGACGCACTGAGTGCATCGAGAAGGCGGGAACCGGTCCATTCGGCGAGAGACGGGCGCATGGCACTTTTCAAGAGCAAGGACAACCCAGCAGCGGCGGCGGCGGCGGCCGTGCCGCGCGAACGCGTCGAGGCGGCGCCAGGCCTGTACGCGACCGAGTGCATGCGGATCGGGCAGATCCTCGTCGATGGTGAGCAGCTGTCGACCGAGAACCTGGCGACCGCACTCCAGCAAGCCAACGGAGATGCGCTGCAGTTCGCCGACATCGTGCTCGGCCGCTTCGGCGCCGGACGCGCCGACCTGGCGGCCGCGATCGCCGAGGTGTGGGACATCGTCGCGGCCGACACCAAGGCCGTCGAGCTCGACCCCGAGATCGCCAACCTGGTCAGCGAGCAGATCGCCCGCCAGAACTGTGTGATCCCGATCGCCGAGGTGAACGGCAGCGTCGTGATGCTCTCGGCCGACCCGTCGCCCGAACGGCGTGCCGAGGTGGAGCGCCTGCTGCAGCGGCCCATCACATGGCAGTCCGCCGACCCGGCCACGATTCGCACCTTCATCGATCGCAGCTACCGCGCCGATGCCGACATCGACCGGCTGGTGCAGGCCTTCGACCTTGCCGACGACCAATCTGCAGAGGCGAAGAAGGCCGGCGAGGTCAGCATCGACGACCAGGCGCCGATCGTGCAGCTCGTCACCCGCATCGTGAGCCAGGCGATGCGCGACCGAGCCAGCGACATCCACGTGGAACCGCTCGACGACAAGTTGCGCATCCGCTACCGCATCGACGGTCACCTGGTGGAGGCGTTCAGCCTGCCGATCGGCGTGCACTCCGCGTTGACGAGTCGGCTCAAGATCATGAGCAGCATGAACATCGTCGAGAAGCGCCGCCCGCAAGACGGCCAGTTCTCGATGACCATCGATGGCAAGGACGTCGACGTCCGCGTCGGTTCGGTCGCCACCGTGTTCGGCGAGAAGATCGTCATGCGAATCCTCGACAAGGGCCGCTCGATGATCGGCCTCAACCAGCTCGGCTTCCCCCGCGAGACGTACCTCCACTACTCGAAGATGGTGCACGCGCCGTTCGGCATGGTGATCTGTGCGGGCCCGACGGGTGCCGGCAAGACGACCACCCTGTACGCCACGCTGCAGGAGATCAACTCGAACGGCAAGAACGTGACCACCGTGGAGGATCCGGTGGAGTACGTGTTCCCCGGCATCAACCAGATCCAGACCAACGAGCAGGCGGGCCTCACGTTCGCCACCGGGCTGAAGGCCATCCTGCGCCAGGACCCCGACGTGATCCTCGTTGGCGAGATCCGCGACGCCGACACGGCGCGCATCGCCATCCAGTCGGCGCTGACCGGGCACTTCGTGCTGTCGTCGTTGCACGGCACCGACAGCGTCGCCGCGCTGCACCGCTTCCTCGACATGGGCATCGAGGCGTTCCTCATCGCCTCATCGGTGGTGGGCGTGATCGGCCAGCGGCTGCTCCGCCGCATCTGCGATGCCTGCAAGGAACCGTACGCGCCCGGAGCCGACGAGCTCGCCGTGTTCCGCCAGCACAGCGGCGGTAGCGACAAGGCCCAGTTCTTCCGCGGCGCCGGATGCAACTACTGCGCCGGAACCGGCTACCGCGACCGCATCGGCGTCTACGAGCTGCTGCGCATCACCCCCGAGCTGCGCCGCCTCATCGTCGGATGGGCGACCACCGAGGAGCTCCGCCGGCTTGCCGTCGCCCAAGGCATGCGCACCATGTTGCGCGAAGCCATGGCGCTCGTCGAGAACGACGTCACCACCATTCCCGAAGTCGTCAAGACCCTGTTCGCCAGCTGATCGTCGAGGACCCACCATGCCCAAGTTCGCATATGCAGCGATCGACGCCAGCGGCGCAACGATCGAAGGATTCCAGAAGGCCGACACCATCGGTGACGCCCGCTCGGCGTTGATCGAACAGCACCTGTACCCGGTGAAGATCGAGGAGAAGCGCGGCTCGCTGCAGTTCGAGCTCACCCAGGAGAAGGTGAAGAAGAAGGAGCTGATGCACTTCACGCGGCAGCTCGCCGTGTTCGTGAAGGCCGGCATCCCGATCACCGAGGCGCTCGACATCATCGGCGACGAGACGTCCGATGTGGCCCTGCGGCGCACGATCAGCTCGATGGTGGAGGGTCTTCGCAACGGCGGAACGCTCAGCGACGCGGCCGGCAAGCACCCCGAGGCCTTCCCGATGTACTACATCGGCATCCTGCAGTCGGCCGAGCTCACCGGCAAGCTCGACGAGACGCTCGACAGCCTGGCCGGCTACCTCGAGCGCGAGATCGAGACGCGGTCGAAGGTCGTGTCGGCGCTCTCCTACCCGATGGTGGTGATGGTGCTGGCGGTGATCACGGTGGCGGTTCTCGCCGGGTACGTGCTGCCGCAGTTCAAGCCGCTGTTCGAGGAGTTGAACGCCGACCTGCCACTGCCCACCAGGATGCTGCTCGGCATAGCAACGATCTTCACCGACATGATCTACATCCCGATCGGTTTCTTCGTGCTCCTGTTCGGGTCGATCTTCTGGCTGTTCAAGACCGAGAGCGGCAAGCCGAACAAGGACAAGCTGCTGTTGAAGATCCCGGTCATCAGGGGCATCGTCGAGTACGCGATCCTCGAGCGGTTCTGCCGGATCCTCGGGGCGATGATGAAGGCGGGCGTGCCGCTCCCGGAGGGTCTGAAGACGACGACGGAGGCCACCGACAACGTGGTGTTTCGCGAGGCGCTCGAACGAGCCCAAGAGGTGATGCTCGAAGGCGCCGGCTTCGCCAGGCCACTGGCCGACACCGGGCTGTTCCCCGGGGCGGCCAAGCAGATGTTCAAGGTCGGTGAGGAGACGGGAACCCTCGACGAGCAGCTCGAGGTGGCCAGCCTCTACTTCGACCGCGAGCTGGAGAGCCGGATCAAGAAGTTCACCACGATGTTCGAGCCGATCATGATCGTGTTCGTCGGTGTGATCGTGGGCTTCGTGGCGATGGCGCTGGTGTCGGCCATGTACGGCGTGCTCGGCGAGACGAAGGAACAGATCTGATCCGGACCCGGCCGGCCTCGCAGCTCCGGCCGGCTCAGTACGTCCACAGCCGGTCGATCACGGCGCGGCCGACGAACACCGCGGCGACGGTGCCGGCAGCCAGGAACGGCCCGAACGGGATCGCCGTCTTGCGGCCGGCGCTGCCGACGGCCATCGCGATCAACCCCACCACGGCGCCGAACAGGAACCCGAGGAACAACCCGACCGGCACATAGGGCAGGCCGAGCCAGCCGAGGAACGCTCCGAGCAACGGCGCCAGGCGCACGTCGCCGTCGCCGAGGCCGCCACGGCTCATCGCGTACAGCAGCGCCATGAACGCCAGCGCGATCGCCGCACCGGCCACCATCGTCACGATGCGCCGTGGCTCGTCGCGGACGAGCGCCGCCACCACGAGCAGCGGAACGCCGAGGGCCATCGTCCAGTAGGTGATCTCGCGTGGGAGCCGCTTGGTGCGCAGATCGATCCAGCTCTGCACCACGAGCCCCGCGGCGAGCACGCAGAAGGCCGCCGTCTCCCACGAGGCACCGAACTTGGCGGCCATCGCCACGAACGACCCCGCCGTGGCCAGCTCAAGTACGACCGGTTCGATGCCGATATCTGTACGACAACGGCGGCACTTCCCCTTCAGGGAAAGCCAACTGAACAAAGGAACCAGGTCGAGCGGGCCCAGGCGCAAGCCACACGACCCGCACCTCGATCCGGGGGCGACGACGGACTCCCCGCGTGGGACCCGCTCGGCGACCACGGTGAGAAACGATCCGATCATCAACCCGGCGATCGTCACGATCGCCAGCAGTGCAGCAGTCATACGCCCTTCACAGACACCATGCGCTCGTGAGAGCGTCGAACAGGCCGAGGTTAGCTCCCCATGTCGAATCCAGACCCGATGCTCGTGATGCTGCTCGAGGCCACCGTGGCCGCCGGGGCCAGCGACCTCCACCTCACCGCCGGTCGTCCGGCGACGGCCCGCCGCGACGGCATCCTCGTGCCCTTCGAGGGCGTCGACACGCTCGCCGGGCACGACACCGAGCGGATGGTGATGTCGCTGCTCGACCAACGCCAGAAGCACGAGCTCGACGAGCACCGGCAGGTGGACTTCTCGTTCGGCTTGGGCGACATCGGCCGCTTCCGCGCCAACGCCTTCAAGCAGCGCAGCAGCTACGCGCTGGCACTGCGCGTGGTGCCCAACCGCGTCCGTTCGTTGAGCGAGCTCGGGGCCCCGCAGTCGGCGATCGATCTGCTCAACAAGCCGTACGGACTTGTGCTGGTGGTGGGCCCGACGGGGTCGGGTAAGAGCACCACGTTGGCGGCGATGATCGACCGGATCAACGAGACCAAGCCGTGCCACATCCTCACCATCGAAGATCCGGTCGAGTACCTGCACCAGCACAAGACGGCGATGATCAACCAGCGCGAGGTGGGCACCGACGTGAACAGCTTCACCGACGGTTTGCGCAGCGCACTGCGTGAAGACCCCGACGTGATCCTGCTCGGTGAGATGCGCGACCTCGACAGCATCTCGATCACGCTCACCCTGGCCGAGACCGGCCACCTCGTGTTCGCCACGCTGCACACCAACGATGCCTCACAGGCCCTCGACCGAATCGTCGACGTGTTCCCGGCCGAGAAGCGCGACCAGATCCAGATCCAGTTGGCGGGCTCGCTGCAGGGCGTGCTGAGCCAGCGCCTGTTGCCGGCCGAGGGAGGTGGCCGGGTGGCCGCCTACGAGGTGCTGGTGGCCAACGAGGCCGTGCGCAACCTGTTGCGCGAGGGCAAGACCCGCCAGCTCCGCAACGTGATGATCAGTGGCCAACAGGAGGGCATGCAGACCATCGAGATGGACCTGGCCCGGCTCGTGGCCAGCGGCATCATCAGCTTCGACACCGCCGCCGAGGTGAGTGCGTACCCGAAGGAGATCATGACGCTGGCGGCCACGCAGAAGTCGCAGATGCAGGCCCAGGCGACGATCGCCTCCGGGCAGGCCGCCTCCGGGGGCGCCGGGGAGCTCATCGGCTCACGCTGATCCGCCATGTCGAACATGAAGGCGCTTCCGTACAAGATGCTCGGCGGCGTCACGCCATGCCCTGGCGGCTGGCTGATCCTGCCGGCCCGCCTGGCAGGCGTGACCGTGATCGTTGAAGAGCCGATGGTGGTGAAGACCCTCGTCGAGGTGCTCGAGTACAAACCGAAGTTCGAGGCAGCTGCCATCTACGCCCCCGTCGGCTTCGAGGACGAGCCGGCCGGCCCGTACCGGCCGTGCGACGACGAGGCCCGCGACATGGTCGGCTGGCCGCGACTGGTAGCGATCAAGCCGACCCCGAGCCGGGCCGCGCTGCACGCGCCGACGCGCGACGAGGCGCGGCAGATCGAGCCGTGGCTCACCAGCGACGACCTGCGCCGGTTCAAGTGGATACGCGAGGCCGAGGCCGAGTTCCAGCCGTTCCACCAACGGAACTGGTTCGCCGGCCATCCCGACCTGAGCTTCTACGTGCTGAACGGCGACCGCCCGGTCACCAGTTCGCCGTATCAACCCGACGGTGTGCTCGAGCGGATGAACCTGATCAAAGCCAAGCTCCCTGGCGTGGAGGAGGCCGTCGTGGCCACCCCGCCGGCAGGCGCCGGCCAGATCCACCTCTTGCAATGTGCGGGCCTGCTGTGGACCGCCCGCCGGGCAGCGGGCCGGGCCGTGAACCGCCTGCCGATGGATCCCAACTGGGACACCACCGGGCTGCGGATGGAACTGGTCCGCTAGCACCACTGTTCCCGCCGCGGCCTTGGCCCGCTCGGAAACGCCGGCTGCCGCCCAATCGCGCTCTCGCTGCCATCTCGACCGTGAGCGACAGCCGTCCTCATTGATCACGGCGGGCACGGCTCACGGACCCGAGGCACCGTGAGCGCCGGCCTCACCCACCGCCGCTCGACCTCACCGACCCGCCGATCCGTGAGCACCGACCGTACCCAGGGCCGGTCACGCTCACGGACCCCGGAGACGTAGGGCCCAACGGTACGCCGATCACGCCGAGCCGAGGGAGGCACGGCCGCGAAAAGGCCGGGCCAAGGCCCGGCGTACAGCGAGAGAGGCCGGGCCCGAAGGCCCGGCCTCTCTCGACTTGTCAGTAACTGATCGGATCGTCAGATGCGACGATCAGACGCAGGGTGCCACTGCCGTCAGGGTGTAGTCCTCAGGACTCCCCACGACCGGCGGCGTGGCGGCCGGATTGGCTGCAACGGCTGCGACGTACGCGTACGTGAAGTTCGGGGACACGTCCCGCAGCAGACCCTCGCTGACCATGGCGGCAACGTTGGCCGGGTAGGTACCATTCTGGGCCTGGTATGCCTCGGCTGCGACCTGCAGGGTCTTCTCGTCTGCGTTGCAGGCGCTGGTCTGGCCCTGGTCGGTGATGCCACGCACCGCGAAGACGGTCACCGTGGCAAGGATGCCCAGGATCACGATCACGATGAGCAACTCGACGAGGGTGAATCCCTTGTCCTGCTTCTCAGCCTGTACTTCTTCGATATGAGTTTCCATTGGGTGTTTCCTCCCGCTTTCGTGCGTTGTCCCACAAAACGCCTGAACAGGAAGAACATCCCGCCCGAACGCAGAAGGGGTTTCGGCACCCGTCAAGCAGGCTTTAGCGGATTTTCTTCAAGAGATCCTGAAGGCCACAGGTGTGGGGATGTGTTCAAGACGCGCTGCTGTCCGGCCGATGTTTGATACGACAGCGGATGCGGAGGGCATAGCGGTGCGAAAATCCAGACAAGACGACGCCACGATGCCGTTCATCGAGGAGGCGACTCCCGACTTCCTCCCCGACGAGGCGGAGCAGGACAGCCGGCTCGCCGCGGCGAACCTCCGCGAGCGGATGGCGAAGCTCGAGACCCAGATGATGGCGCAGTACACGGCGATGGCCGCCTACGCGAGCATCGCCCAACGCAACTCCGACATGGTGCAGGCCGAGAGCCGCAGCGACCTCGACCGCTCACAGGCGACGGTGATCGGCCTCATCGAACGAGTCCGCCGCGAGTGCGCCGACTCCATCGAAGGTGCGGCGCGCCGCGCCGGCGGTGGCGCCGACAGCGACGGTGCCCGGCTCGCCGCCATCGAGCAGAAGTTCGACGGCCTCACCGACGCACTCGCGCGCAGCATCGAGGCGCAACGGCTCCTCGGCGAACAGGTGACGATGCTGCTCGACGACAAGATGCATCGCGACGGCTGGCTCGTGGCCAACGGCAACGCCACCGACCTCTCGATGCACTGACCGCCGCACACCGGCTGAGGTGCAACTGGCCGGCCGGCAGCGGGTCTACCCTGCACCGCCGTGACCACTGCTGTCGTCGTCCTCCGTGCCGGTCGCGAGCGATCGCTCGCCCGTCGCCATCCGTGGATCTTCAGCGGCGGGGTCACGGCCGTGCAGGGCTCACCGGGCCCCGGCGCCACCGTCGAGGTCCATTCGGCCACGGGTGACAACTTGGGACTCGGTGCGTTCAGCCCCGAATCCCAGATCCGGGTGCGGATGTGGACCTTCGCCGCCGACACCGGCGCGAGCACCGGCGCGAGCACCGGCAGCACGGTCGACGCCGCGTTCGTGACCGACCGGATCGTTCGCTCGGCATCGCGGCGGGTGGCGCTGCTCGCCTCGGGCACCAACGCGGCTCGCCTCGTCTTCAGCGAGGCCGACGGCATTCCTGGCCTCATCGCCGATCGCTACGGCGACACCGTGGTGTGCCAGTTCACGACCGCCGGCGCCGATCGTTGGCGTGACGTCATCGCCGACGCCTTGTTCGCGCTCGATGGCGTGCGCAGCGTGTACGAGCGCAGCGATGCCGACGTGCGTCAGCGTGAAGGCCTCGAGCCGGTCGTCGGGCGCCTCCGCGGCGACGAGCCACCCGGCGACATCATCATCCACGAGGGCCGCTGGCGTTTCGCGATCGACGTAGCCAACGGCCACAAGACCGGCTTCTACCTCGATCAGCGCAACGCCCGTGGCGAGATCGAATTGCTGGCGGCGAGCGCTCGCGTCCTCAACGTGTTCTCGTACACGGGCGCGTTCAGTGTGATCGCTGCCGGATCTGGTGCCGCCAGCGTGCTCAGCATCGACTCGTCCGGTCCTGCGCTGGCCACGGCACAACAGAACGCTGTGCTCAACGGCGTCGACGTCGGTGAGCTGATGGAGGCCGACGCCTTCACCGCGCTTCGCGGGCTGCGCGACCGGGCGCGCCAGTACGACCTCATCGCCCTCGATCCGCCGAAGCTCGCCAACACCGAAAGGCAGGTTGACAAGGCCGCCCGCGCCTACAAGGACCTGAACCTGCTGGCGATCAAGTTGCTCGCCCCGGGAGGCCGGCTGCTCACGTTCAGCTGCAGCGCGGCGATGACCACCGAGCTGTTCCAGAAGGTGGTGGCCGGCGCCGCGCTCGACGCGGGACGCACCGTTCGCATCGTCGGCCGCCTGGCGCAGCCGGGCGATCATCCGGTGCCGTTGAACTTCCCCGAGGCCGAATACCTGAAGGGCCTGATCCTCCAAGCCGAGTGATCGTCGAACGCGAGGCACGCTGGATCGGCTGAGGCCGCTCAGCCCTCTCGCTCCGCCCTCTCGCTCAACCGTCGCTCTTCCTGGACGAGCTCGATCAGGGTGCCGAAGCAGCCCCTCGGGTGGATGAAGGCAACCAAGGTGCCGCGGCTGCCGGGGCGTGGTGCTTTGTCGATGGGCGTGGCGCCGGCCGCGACCATGCTGGCGAGGGCATCGGCGCAGTCGTCGACGCGGTAGGCGATGTGGTGCAGACCTTCGCCTCGCTTCTCGATCGCCTTCGCCACCGGGCTGTCGTGGCGGATCGGCGTGACCAGCTGCACGTAGCTCTCGGCCACCTTCAGCAGGGCCTCCTCCACTCCGTCTATCTCCACCACCTCGCGGTGCGCCACCTCTGCGCCGAACATGCGTCGGTAGAAGTCGATTGCCGCCTCGATGTCTTTCACAGCAATGGCGACGTGGTCGATCTCGGTGAGCAGCATCCGTGCATCTTGGTCCGCCCCACCGCGGCCGCGCCACCCGGCCGCGCCAGCCCGCGAGTTACAGCTGAGACTCGCGTTTGTTCAGTTTTGCACCGCCGGCGGTGCATCAGTGAACAAACGCGGCGGGGGGAGCGGGGTGAGGGGGGGTCAGCGGCGGAAGAGGTGGAGCTTGTCGCCGACCTTCTCGCGGAGCTCGTGGTCGGTCACGCCGAGACCGGCCGACGGGGCCAGGCCGAGCACACCGATCTTGCCCTCGTGCATGTTGTGATGCACCTGGTACGCCGCCTCACCTGCCTGGTCGAGAGCGAAGACCTGGCTCAACACCGGATGGATCATGCCCTTGCTGATCAGCCGGTTGGCTTCCCACGCCTCTTTGTAGTTGGCGAAGTGCGAGCCGACGAGCCGCTTCAACCGCATCCAGAAATGACGGTTGTCGAACTCCATCATGAACCCGCTCGTGGCCGCACACGTCACGACCGTGCCGCCCCGCTTCACCACATACATCGACGCGCCGAACGTCGACCGGCCCGGATGCTCGAAAACGATGTCGGGATCTTCGCCGACGAGTTCACGGATGTCCTTGCCGAGGTGGCGCCATTCGCTCTCGTCGTGGGTGTGGTCGTCTTTCCAGAACTGATACCCCGCGGCGCGGCGGTCGATGATCGCCTCCACCCCCATCCTGCGCAAGATGTCGGCCTTGTCGGCCGAGCTCACCACGCACACCGGGATGCCACCGCCGTTCAACACGTATTGCGCGGCGTACGCACCGATGCCGCCCGTCGCGCCCCAGATGAGCACCACGTCGCCCTGCTTCATCCGCGCCCCGTTGCCGCCGACGAGCATGCGGTAGCTGGTCGAGTTGCACAGCGCGTTGACCGCGGCCTCCTCCCAGGTGAGGTGGGCCGGCTTGGGCATCAGTTGGTTGGCCTTCACGACAGCGAGGTCGGCGAGCCCGCCGAAGTTCGTCTCGTAGCCCCAGATGCGCTGGTTGGTGGCGAGCATCGAGTCGTTGTGCGCGGACGGATCTTGATCGTCGACGTGGTTGCAGTGCACCGTCACCCGGTCGCCCGGCTTCCAGTTGCGCACCGCCGAACCGACCTTCACCACCACGCCGGACGCATCGCTGCCGACGACCTGGTACGGCTGATCGTGGCGCTTGGCCCACTCGCTCTCGCGGGCCAGCCGCTTCAGCGGACCAAACGTGCTGACCGGTTCGAAGATGCTGGTCCACACCGTGTTGAAGTTGATGCTGCTGGCCATCACCGCGAGGTACACCTCATCGGGCGCCAGTTCTGGGGTGGGCACCTGATCGACGTGCAGGCTCCGGCGCGGATCCTTGTCGGCCGAGGCGACGCCGGCGAACATCTCCTGCTCGGCGGCCAGCACGTGCACGCCCCGGTACGACTCGGGAACGCTGAGGTTGGCGAACTCGTCAGAACTGGCTTCAGCGATGATCGCGTCGAGGATTTGCCGCATGGACGGAGGCTACCGACCGGGGCCCGCGGACACCTCGGCGGCGATCACCGGTACAGTCGCCGGATGCGACGACTGACGAAAGTCATCGGAGCCTGCGCGCTGCTCGCCGGCACGGCACTGCCCTTCACCGGCGACGCCACCGCGGTGTCGCCGGCGCGCTTCGTATCGGGCTGGATCCCCAACTGGTCCTCGTCGGTCGCCACCGACGGCACCCGCGCGCTCAACGCCGGTCAGGGCAACGAGGCAGTGTTCGCCGAGGTGTCACCGTTCGGTTTCAGCGCTGTCGGGGCCGCGGCGATCAACGTGAGCGGCGCCGAGGCCAGCCTGACCACGGTCGTGAGCACGCTGCGTTCCCGTGGCCTTCCGGTGCTGCCCAGCATCACCGACGGCACCGGCAAGCTGGTGATGGCGGGCATCCTCGCCGATCCTGCGAGCCGCGCCGAGCACGTCGCCGCGATCACCGCGCTGGTCACCAGCCGCGGCTACGACGGCATCGACCTCGACTACGAGGGCTTCGCCTTCACTGACGGCCGTTCCACCTGGGCGACCACCCGTCCCAACTGGGCACAGTTCATTGCCGACCTCGGCACAGCACTGCACGCCCAGGGCAAGCTGCTGTCGGTGACGGTGCCCCCGATCTGGGACGGTGGCGCCTCGGGCTACACGGTTTACGCGTGGCCGGAGATGCTGCCGCATCTCGATCGCATGCGGCTGATGGTGTACGACTGGAGCGTCAGCCAGGCCGGGCCGATCTCGCCGATCTCGTGGGTCAACAACGTGTTGGCCTACGTGCAGACGGTGGTGCCGGCCGAGCAGCGCAGCAAGGTCCAGATCGGCGTGCCCACCTATGGCCGCAGTTGGGCCGCGGTCACCTCGGGCGCATGTCCGGCCAACGCACCGCTCGGAACGATCTCGATCCAGATGGAGAACGCCGCTGCATCGGCGGCGGCGCACGGGGCCACGCCGGCGCGCGACGCCTCCGGTGAGATGAGGTTCACCTACGACCAGACCTTCACCGGCAGCCGCACGGCGACCATCACCGCGCCCACCTACACGCCGCCGACCACCCGCACGAACAACGTGGCAACAGCCGACCCGAGTGGCCTCGCGCCTGCGTTACGGCTGAACCCCGGCGGCGGAACCGTCACCTGCACCGTTCGCCGCACCGTGTACTACCCCGATGTCGTCTCGGTGATCCAACGTGCCAACGCGGCAGTGGCCGCCGGCATGTCGGGCATCGCCATCTGGGCGCTCGGCTACGAGACCACCGATCTGTGGGCCTACCTGCAAGGCGTCGATGCGCCGCGTCGGGCCGGTACTGCACCCGACGGGAGGATCGACTCGGCAACCATCGGCGCCGACTCGGTGGCTGTGGCCGGCTGGGTGCTCGACCCGGAGTTCGACCTGCCGGCGACGTTCACCGTCTCGGTCACCAACCCGGGCCAACCGCTGCAGATGAGTGGCCCGATCATCGCCCGCGAACTGCGGCCCGACCTCGGCGGACCGAGCATGACCCACGGCTTCAACGTCGGCGTCGCGATCCCCACCCAACCCGGTGCCGAGGTGTGCATCCACGCCAGGGGCTGGGGAGCATCGGCGAGCTCGAGCGCGACCGTCCACTGCCGCACCGTCTGAACCGTCGAGGGCTCCATTGCCGGCGGGCAACCCCTCGCGCCTACGCTCGGTTGATCACGTCCTGGAGTCGTCAGCGGACGGTACAGAGGAGGCATCGGTCATGGCTGGTTCGTACATCGTCGCCGGAGCACGCACACCGATCGGCAAGATGAGTGGCGCGCTGGCGAGCTTCAGCGCCGCCGATCTCGGCGCGTTCGCGATCGCCGAGGCACTCACCCGTGCCGGTGTCGCACCCGAAGAGGTCGAGCACGTGATCATCGGTCAGGTGCTGACGGCAGGCCAGGGTCAGGTGCCGTCGCGGCAGGCCGCGGTGAAGGCCGGCATCCCGATGAGCGTGCCGAGCGTGAACATCAACAAGGTCTGCCTGTCGGGTTTGAACAGCATCTACCTCGCCGACCAGATGATCGCCGCCGGCGAGGCCGACATCGTGGTGGCCGGTGGAATGGAGAGCATGACCAATGCGCCATACCTGGCGCAGGGCGCGCGTGGCGGGTTCCGCTACGGCAACACCGAGCTCGCCGACGCGATCATCAAAGACGGTCTGTGGTGCGCGTTCGACGCGTGCCTGATGGGTCTCGGCACCGAGCGGTACACCGGCGGTGGCATCACCCGCGAGCAGCAGGACGACATGGCGATGAAGTCGAACGAGCGTGCCGCGAACGCCATCAAGGACGGCCGCCTGGCCGACGAGATCGTGCCGGTGAGCATCCCCCAGCGCAAGGGCGAGCCGATCCTGGTGGAGACCGACGAGGGTGTGCGCCCCGGCACCACGATGGAGAGCCTCGCCGGGTTGAAGCCGGCGTTCGACAAGGAAGGCACCATCACCGCGGCGAACGCTTCGCAGATCAGCGACGGCGGCTCGGCAGTCGTGATGATGAGCGAGAAGGCCCTCAACGCCCGCGGCATCACGCCGCTCGGTCAGGTGGTGAGCTACGGCATGGTCGCCGGGCCGGACAATGCGTCGCTGCTGCACCAGCCGAGCCGGGCGATCATGAAGGCGCTCGACCGGGCCGGCAAGACCGTCGGTGATGTCGACCTGTTCGAGATCAACGAGGCTTTCGCGGCCGTGGGCATCGCCTCGATGGCCGAGCTCGGCATCACCGACGAGGTGGTCAACGTGAACGGCGGNNTGTGGCGGCGGCGGCCAGGGCGACGCACTCGTCGTGCGAACGCTCTGATTGGAACCGTCCCGGGAAGCGGGGCCTGGCCGACGTCTGTCCCCACCCGAAGATCTGGGCCGATCCCGTCTCGGCCGCCGAGAAAACATCGGCCCAGATCTTGAAACATCCGTGAGTCGCCGCCCGGCCAAGAAAGCGGTTGACACAATTCCGTCATCGTTGTAATGTAATCGACACATAGCGATCACTGATCGCAACATTGATCTGGGGTGCCGCCTCTGGAGCTGGCCCGTCCGCCCGCTACCAGGTCCAGGGGTGGTACCCCCGTTACGTTTTCCGGTCAGGCCGACACGTCGCGGCGGCCCTCCAGGGCCCGGCCGAGGGTCAGTTCGTCGGCATACTCGAGATCGCCGCCCACCGGCAGGCCGCTGGCGATGCGGGTGACCCGCACTCCGAACGGCTTCAGCATCCGGGCCAGGTACATCGCCGTGACCTCCCCTTCGGTGTTCGGGTTGGTGCACAGGATCACCTCCTCGATTCCCTCCGGATCGATGCGGGCGAAGAGCTCGGTGACCTTCAGCTGCTCTGGGCCGATGCCGTCGAGCGGACTCATCGCCCCGAGCAACACGTGGTAGCGACCACGGAACTCACCCGTGCGTTCGATCGCCATGATGTCGCGCGCCTCTTCCACGACGCACAAGACCGTCGGGTCGCGGCGGTCGTCGGCGCAGATCGGGCAGAGCTCGGCGTCGGCGATGTTCCAGCAGCGTGCGCAGAAACGCACCTTGGCCTTGGCCTCGGTGAGCGCCGCCGCCAGCCGATGGACCTCGTCGGACGAGGTTTTGAGCAGGTGGAAGGCGATGCGCTGAGCCGACTTCGGCCCGATGCCGGGCAGCCGGCCGAGCTCGTCGATCAGCACCTGCACCGGCGTGGTGTACGACGCCGCCATCAGCGCCGCTCGTCGATCAGTTCCGACCCCGGAAAGGCTTGGGCGAGGCGCTGGATCGGCGTGACCACGGATTCGGGAGGGGCATCGACGAGATCGTCGAGATCGATGTCCTCGTCGGCATGAGCTGCACCCGCGGGATGCAGCGCGACGACGTTGCTCGTCGATGACGAGTGCCCATCGGTCGTGTCGTGATCGTCGCCCGTGTCGCCCGATTCGGTGACGATCAGCAACTCGACCGCGCCGCCGACGAGGGCGGCCACGGCGGCTTCGACGGTGCCGCGATGCTGTTCGCAGCGGGCACGATGAGCATCGTTCGGAGCACCGAGGGCGAGCCGGCCGTCGCGGGCGCCGAGCAACTTCGGTACCGAGTAGATCGCTCGTACCAGCGGCTTGAGAGTCGGGACGATGTCGGCGGCCCAGCGGGCAACCGCCTGGTCGAGGGAGGAGCCGGCAGCCGACGCCGACGGTGCCGGCGCGATCACATCGGCAGCCGGTGGAGCGGCGGGCGGCGGTGGTGTGTCGACGATGGCTGCTGCGGCAAGTGGGGCTGCGGCAGGTGGGGCTGCGACGTCAGGTGGAGCGG
>CXWL01001495.1_pt1 | contig 41153 bp, 41 predicted proteins | sample 590931 | NCBI WGS metagenome assembly CXWL01 (sample SAMEA3498368, study PRJEB10139) | groundwater metagenome | biome: water well; material: biofilm material | place: Germany | collected 2015-04-27 | reverse complement strand
AAAAAGCACCGGAACCGTCCACAATTACCCTCGATGCACATAGCCCTTGGCCGTACCGCTGACCTCGTCACGCGCGATCAACTGCTCGCGCTTGTCGAGCCGCGCCACGGCGTGACGATCGACGTCGGCGCGGGGGATGGGGCTTGGGCGTATCGGTACGCCAGCGCCCACCCGGAGCGGTTCGTGATCGCGCTGAATCCGGTGCGGGAGAATATGCGGGAGTGGTCAGCGAAGGCGGGGAGGAAGGCCGAGAAGGGCGGGCTGGCGAACGTGTTGTTTGTCGTCGCGAGCATGGAGGCGCCGCCCGAGGAACTGCGTGGTGTCGCCGACGAGATCTTCGTGACGCTGCCGTGGGGTTCGCTGATGCGGGGAATCATCCTCGGCGACGATGTAGTGCTTGGGGGCATCGCGTCGTTGGGGGGCGAAGGGGCGTCGGTGCGGATCGTGCTGAACACGCGGATCTTCGATGACCCGGTGCCGCTGGATGTGCGGGATCTGCCGGAGGTGACGCCGGCGTATGTGACGGAGACGCTCGGATCAGCGTTCGAGCGAAATGGCCTGCGCGTAGTGAAGAGCCGATGGATGGATGCGGATGAGGTAGCGGCGATCGGGACAACGTGGGGGAAGCGGCTGTCGCATCGCTCGCCTCCACGATCTGTGCTGATCGAGGCGACGGTTCACGGGTCAACAGATGGCGCAGATGGAAACAGATGAGATTGGCGGTTTCATCCAGCCGGTGTGGCCGACTAACAATCTATTCCATCTGTTGATAACCTTCGCCGATGCTCATGGAACTCTCTCCCGAAGATCATCCGATGCTACGACCGCTGTTTTCGGACTTTGGGTTGCGGTTGCATGGGTTAATCGAGGCCGTGTGCTCGCGTGACTTCGGGCGGGCGTGGGTTGATGATCCTGTCTCGCCTTCCGTCGCTGTTTCCCATATCGACTTCTGGTTGATCGGCGGAGAACCGGGGGCGCCGGCAGCAGCCGAGGCGGTGCGGATGGTGACGCGCGGGACGATCGTGACGGCGGGCGGGGCCTGGGATGATGTCGTGCGAGAGACGCTCGGCGCGGCGGCGCAGGAACGTACACGGACGGGGTTCGCGACGTCGCATCGGCATGAGTGGGATCGCGCTCGTCTTCGGGAGATGGCGGCGTCACTACCGGAGGGATTCGCGATACGGCGGATCACTGCGAGCAACCTCGCGACGTTCCTCGATGTCGCGAAGGACTTCGCCTCCAACTGGCGGTCACACGAGGCGTTTCTTGCGGGCGGCGTGGGGTTTGGGGTGTTCGAGGGCGACCGGTGCGTGGCCGGGTGCGGGTCGTTCACGCTCGCCAACAACCGGCTGGAGGTGGAGATCGATACGGAGCCGGCGTACCGGCGGCGAGGGCTGGCGCGCGCGGTGGCGGCGGCGCTGATCCTGCACTGCCTGGAGGCGGGCATCGAACCGTGCTGGGACGCACACAATCCGGAGTCGGCGGCGCTGGCGCAGCAGTTGGGGTTTGTGGAGCCGTATCCGTACACCGTGTTCGCGGTTGGTTGATCCACGAAGAGCACGAAGAGCACCAAGGAATATCAAAGGATGAAGCGCGGGGCCTCAGGTGGATCGAGATTCGAGGGCACGCGGGCGTTCTATCGCCGGATGGGCTTCGTGCCCGCTGCGGGAGTTGGGGCTGCGGGAGTGGAACGACGCGTCGGCGCTGATGTTGGCGAGGGCAGATCTCACTGCGTTGTCGCCCCGTCCTGTGCGAGCTAGTACAATCTGCACGTGGACAAGCAATTCGTTCTGGACGAAATACGACGACTCGCCCAAGAAAACAGCGGCGTGGCACCCGGCCGCGAGCGTTTTCAGAAAGAGACCGGCATTAGTTCAAGCGTGCTCCTCGGGAGATACTGGGCGCGCTGGAGCGATGCGGTTCGCGAAGCAGGATTCGAACCAAACGAGATGACGGGCGCGCTCTCGGAAGAAGACGCTCTGGGTGGTGTTGCGATTCTGGTTAGGGAGCTTGGCCGTCTCCCTACAACTAACGAACTCAAGCTCCGTCGCCGATCCGACCGTTCGATTCCAAGCCACGGCGTCTTTCCAAACAAGGCCGCGATGGCGGCGCGCCTGTCCACCTATTGCGGCACCCGCCCCGATCTAGCTGATGTTCTGGAGATCTGCTTGGCACGGCAGGTTCCACTTGCGGCGCCGAAGCTTGCGGAATCTCTGACACTGGGAGACGTCTATCTGATCAAGTCTGGGCCTCACTACAAGATCGGTAAGAGCAACGCAGCAGGCCGGCGAGAGCGCGAGCTGCAGATCCAACTTCCGGAGAAGGCGTCCCGCATCCACACGATTCGAACCGATGATCCGGCCGGAATTGAGAAGTACTGGCACGAGCGCTTCTCATCCAAGCGGCTCAACGGCGAATGGTTCAAGCTCGACGCATCTGATGTCGCGGCATTCCGCCGGCGAAAGACGATGTAGGCTCCTGACACCCCGCGTCAGTACCCCATCGACATCACGAACACCCGTGCTAGAATGGTGCTCTGTTGTCGGCCGACGACGGGCGAGGCAGTGCCTCGCCCCTACCGAACCAACCGCCCAGGAGATCGCCCATGCCGCTGGACGCTATCGTCGTCAAGGGGGCCCGCGAGCACAACCTCAAGGACATCGACGTTACGATCCCGCGCGACAAGCTCGTCGTGATCACGGGGCTGTCGGGGTCGGGGAAGTCCTCGCTCGCCTTCGACACGATCTACGCGGAGGGCCAGCGCCGTTATGTGGAGTCGCTCTCCGCCTACGCGCGGCAGTTCCTCGGCCAGATGGAGAAGCCCGATGTCGACTACATCGAGGGGCTCTCGCCGGCCATCTCCATCGACCAGAAAGGCGCCAGCCACAACCCGCGCTCGACCGTCGGCACGGTCACGGAGATCTACGACTACCTCCGGCTGCTGTACGCGCGCGCCGGGACGCCGCACTGCCCCACCTGCGGCCGGCCGATCGAGCGCCAGACGGTGCAGCAGATCGTCGACGCGATCCTGGCGATCGAGCCCGGGAAGCGGCTGATGATCATGTCGCCGATCATCAAGGACCGGAAGGGCGCGCACCTGCACGTCTTCGAGGACGCGCGGCGGGCCGGGTTCGTGCGGGTACGCGTCGATGGCCGCATCCGCGATCTCGAAGAGCAGATCGACCTCAACAAGAAGACCAAGCACACGATCGAGATCGTCGTCGACCGGCTGATTACATCCGGCGCGGACGGCGAGGGATCGGCGTCGAGCGCGAGCCGGCTGGCGGAGAGCGTCGAGCAGGCGCTGAAGCTTGGCGGCGGGACGGTGCTGGTGGCGATTGAGCAGGCTGCGCCAGAGCAGACAACAGACAACAGAGCGCAAAAGGGCAAAGGGCAAAGGGCAAAGGGCAAGCCGCCGGAGCCGAAACAAGAAGAGCGGCTGTATTCGGAGCACTACTCTTGTGCGTTCGATGGGACTTCTATCGGGGAGATTGCGCCGCGGAACTTCAGTTTCAACTCGCCGCACGGAGCCTGTCCGGAGTGCACGGGGCTTGGGGTGCGGATGCAGATCGACCCGAAGCTCATCATCCCGAACTGGTCGGTGTCGATCGAGGCGGGGGCGATTGCTCCGTGGGCGCGCGCGGCCTCGACGAACACCTGGTACATGCGGATGGTGCAGGCGGTGGCGAAGAAGCACGGCTTCAAGCTGAACGTGCCGGTGAAGGACATGAAGAAGCAGCACCTCGACGTGGTGCTGAACGGCGACGACGGCCAGATCCAACTCAAGTACCAGACCTCGGGCGGGCACACGAACCGCTGGGACACGACGTACGAGGGCGTGGTCCCGAACATGGAGCGCCGCTACCGGGAGACGGACAGCGAGTACATCCGCGGCGAAATCGAGAAGTTCATGGCGGCGGTGCCGTGCTCGTCCTGCGGCGGGGCGCGGCTGAAGCCGGAGAGCATGGCGGTGACGGTCGCCGACAAGAACATCGCGCTGTTCACGAAGATGGATGTGCGCGAAGCGCTGGCCTGGATTGAGGGGCTGGCGGGCCCGCAGACGAAGCTCAGCGAGCGCGAGCAGATCATCGCCAAGCAGATCATCAAGGAGATCCGCGAACGGCTGACCTTCATGTTCGACGTGGGGCTGGACTACCTCACACTCGACCGGGCGGCGGGCACGCTTTCGGGCGGCGAGGCGCAGCGGATTCGGCTGGCGACGCAGATCGGGTCGAGCCTGATGGGCGTACTGTACGTCTGCGACGAGCCGAGCATCGGCCTGCACCCGGCCGACGACGAGCGGCTGATCAAGACGCTGCTGCGGCTGCGGGATATCGGCAACACGGTGATCATCGTCGAGCACGACGAATCGATGATGCGGGCGGCCGACCACATCGTTGACATGGGGCCGGGCGCGGGCGAGCACGGCGGCCACGTCGTCGCCCAGGGCACAGTCGACGACATTATGGCGAGCGAGGCGTCGATGACGGGCGCCTATCTCTCGGGACGAAGGCAGGTGCCGCTGCCGGAGACACGGCGTCCCGGGAACGGGCATTTCATCGAGATCCGCGGGGCGCGCGAGAACAACCTCAAGGCCGTCGATGTGGACGTGCCACTGGGGGAGTTCGTCGTGGTGACGGGCGTGTCGGGCAGCGGGAAGAGCAGCCTGATCAACGAGATTCTCTACAAGAAGTTGGCGCAGGACCTCAACGGCTCGCGCGAACGGCCAGGCGACGTGGACTCGGTGAAGGGAATGATCTTCATCGATAAGGTGATCGACATCGACCAGTCGCCGATCGGGCGGACGCCGCGGTCGAATCCGGCGACGTATACCGGCGTCTTCACGCCCGTGCGCGAGATGTTCGCGAACTCGCCGGAAGCGCGGCTGCGCGGGTACACACCGGGGCGGTTCTCCTTCAACGTGAAGGGCGGCCGCTGCGAGGCGTGCGCGGGCGACGGCTACATCGAGATCGAGATGCACTTTCTGCCCGATGTGACGGTGCCGTGTGAGGTCTGCAAGGGTAAGCGCTATAACCGTGAGGCGCTGGAGATCCTCTACAAAGGCAAGAACATCGCCGATGTGCTCGACATGACAGTGACGGAGGCCTGCGACTTCTTCGAGGCGATCCCGCAGCTGAAGCGCAAGCTCGAGACGCTGCGCGATGTCGGTCTGGGTTACATCCGGCTGGGGCAGCCGGCAACGACGCTCTCCGGCGGTGAGGCGCAGCGGGTGAAGCTGTCGACGGAACTGTCGAAGCGGAGCACTGGCAAGACCATGTACATCCTCGACGAGCCGACGACTGGCCTATCGTTCGAGGACACGCGCGCGCTGCTGGAAGTGCTGCAGCAGCTCGTCGACGGCGGGAATACCGTCGTAGTGATCGAGCACCACATGGATGTGGTGAAGAACGCCGACCACATTATCGACCTGGGGCCGGCCGGCGGCGACCGCGGTGGACGGCTGATTGCGACGGGCACGCCGGAAGAGGTGGCGCTGGTACAGGAGAGCGCGACGGCGGAGTATCTGCGGCGGATCCTGCCGCCCGAACGGATTGCGGCAGCGAAGAAGGCTGCAGGAGCGCGGGCGCCCTCGTCCGTCGCGTCCTCGAACGGAGCAAGGGCTTCGACGAATGGAACCAGGTCCACGCTTAAGAAGCCCGCTGCCAGCAAGAACGGTAAGAAGCCGGCGAAGAAAGCCGCGGCGACGAGCGCACGTCGGTGACGAAGGACGAGCTCCTGGCCGCAATCCGCGAAGACCGCGCGAGGTTGGAGGCGGTGGTCGTGCCGCTGTCCGACGCGCGACTCGAGGCGAGCGGCCCGGATGGCGGCTGGTCGGCGCAGCACCACCTCTCGCACATCGCGGCGTGGGAGCGGATGATCGTGGCGCACATCACCAACGGCTCCGACGCGGCTCTTGCGGGCATGGAGCCGGATGAGTTTGTGAAGGCATCCCTCGACGACCTGAACGCACGGCTCCACGATCTGCATGCTGGCGACACGACAGCCGAGGTCAGGGCGGAGTCCGCCGCCGCGCACGCCGCCATCGTCGCCTTCATCGAGGAGATGCCAGCGGCGCGCCTCGCGGAGACGTACTGGAGCGATGATCCGTCACAGCGGACGATGCTGGCGAAGATATCGGGGGACACGCACCTGCACTACCGCGAGCACGCCGACTGGATCGGCGAGCTGATTTCGCGCTGACGACAACGTTAGGAGACGGACATGCTGGACGAGGGTGCTATCACATTTCTCGAGAAGAACCACGGCGCGGCGATGACGACGCTGGGCAAGGACGGCACGCCACACACGGTCCGGATCGGCCTGGCGCTGGTCGACGGGAAGATCTGGAGTTCGGGCACGCAGGATCGCCTGCGGACGAAGCACCTGCGGCGGGACCCGCGCTCGACGTTGTTCGTGTTCGACAACGCCTGGGCGTACCTGGGCCTGGAGTGCCGTGTGAAGATCCTTGAAGGCGCTGATGTCCCGGACCTCAGTGTGCGGTTGTTCGAGATCATGCAAGTGGAAATGCCCGGAAGGACGCCGGGAACGCTGAACTGGTACGGGCAGGAGAAGTCGCATGAGGAATTCAAGCGGCTGATGGTGGAGGAGCGGAGGATCATCTATGAGTTCGAGGTGCTCCGGACGTATGGACTATACGGTGCGGCTCTGAAGCGATGACTGCGACACCCAAGGCCATTTTCTTCGACATGGACGGCACCATCCTCGATTGGACGACGGGGATGGAGGAGTCGTGGCTGGCATCGTGCGAGGCGCATTGTGACGGATCATACGCCCCGCCGGATATGCATGCGGCGATACGGACGCGGCGGACGTGGTTCTGGGACGACGCCGAGCGCGCATATCGAGGGCGGATGGATCTGGATGCGGCGAGCCGGGAGATCGTCCGGCACGCGTTCGCTGATTCGGGCCTCGGCGCGAACGACCTGGCGCATCGGATCGCTGACGCTTATCGGGCGATGCGCGCGGTGGCGATCGCGCCGTATCCGGGGGCGATGGAGACGCTCGCCGCGGTCCAGAGACGCGGGATACCGATGGCGCTTCTCACAAACGGGGAAGCACGCAACCAGCGCCGCAGCGTCGAGACGCACGCGCTCGAGCAGTACTTTCACTGCATCGTCATCGAAGGGGAGTTCGGCGTGGGCAAGCCGGACGAGCGGGTGTTCCGGCACGCACTTTCGGCTGTCGCGTGCGATCCGGCGGATGTGTGGATGGTGGGCGACAGCCTGGAGGCGGACATCGCGCCGGCGGTGGCGCTCGGCATGCACGCGGTGTGGGTGGATGAGACGGGCGCGGGGCTGCCGACGAGCGCGGTTGTGGCACCGGATCGCATCGTGCAGGGGATCTCGGAGCTGTTGGACTAGCGCCTCGAAACGGGCTTGCTGCGGGCCTTGGCGGCCTTTACGCAATCCTTCACCAGCGCCTTGAACGCGCCCAACTTCAGGATCGCCTCAGACTTCACCTTCACATGGCGCATGTTCTTGCCGGTGCCCTCAAGCAGGCCTTTCGGGTCGGCGAGGTCGGTGCCGTTGTAGAAGTTGACGTTGACGCGCGTCTTCAGTGGGTTGATGGCGATGGCGGCGTCCTTCATGCCAGGCCCGCTGCCGAGGATGATGGTCTTCCAGCCGAGATTGACCGTCTGGGTGGCGTTGGGATAGAGGTTGAGGATCGTGTCCCGCGTCTCGCGCGTGAGGTGGCGGACTTCGGGCGAGAAGGGCAGGAGGAGGTCCTCAAGGGTCGCGGCTTCGGGCATGGGACTCCGGTTCGGGGTGGTGCATCGAAATGTTACCCGACGCGGAGAACAAACCGTGGAGTGCTGAACGCCCTTGAAACACTGTGCGTTTACTAGAGGATGAGCGGCCCATTCCTACGTCGCGGCTGCCGCCGGCTCCGCGCGCTTGTAGTTGTCTTCGAAGCGGAAGCGGTCGTCCTGAGTGAGCATCACGTAGCTGCCGAAGCGTTCGTCGCTGCCATCGGCGAGGTCGAGCGGGTCGTAGTGCTCGTCCTCCACCATGCCGAACTGGCGCTTGATGCAGTAGAGAGTGTCGCGCTCGGCGGGGATGCGGCCCATCTCGCGGATCAGGGCGCGCATCTCGCGGGGGGCCATGCGCTGGCCGTAGATGGCGCCGGCCGAGGTGCTGATGCTCTCGTTGATGAGGGTGCCCATGAAGTCGTTGCAGCCGGCGTCGAGGGCCATCTGCGCGAGCTTCGGGCCTTCCTTCACCCACGACGCCTGGATGTTCGGGATCCAGTTGTTGAGCATGATGCGGGAGACGGCGTACATCTTGATGACCTCGGCGCCCGTCGCCCCGCCCTTCAGCCCTTCGATGAGGCCCTTCTTGAACATCGGGGCCTCTTCGGCGATGAAGCTCAGCGGCACGAACTCGGTGAAGCCTCCCGTCTCCTTCTGGATGTCGCGGAGCAGGCCGATGTGCTCGGCGCGGTGACGGACGTTCTCAACGTGGCCGTACATGATCGTCGAAGTGGTGCGAAGGCCGGCACGATGGGCAGCAGTGATGACTTCGATCCACTGCTCCTTCGTGATGCGCCCGGGGGCGATCACATCGCGGATCTCCTGGTCGAGGATCTCCGCTGACGTGCCAGGGAGGCTGCCCACACCGGCGTCCTTCAGCCGCTGCACGAACTCGGGGATCGAGCAGCGGGAGCGGACGGCGCCGTACAGCACCTCTTCCGGCGAGAATCCGTGGATGTGCATGTCGGGAAGGGCGCGCTTGATGGCCAGCGTCAGGTCGATGTAGTAGTTGCCGTCCATCTTCGGGGGAAGTCCGGCCTGCACGCAGATCTCGCGCGCCCCGAGGTCCCACGCCTCCTGCGCCCGCCGGATCACCTCCTCGGGCGGGAGGAAGTAGCCCGCCTCCTCGCGGTGCTCGCGGGAGAAGGCGCAGAAACCGCAGTGCTTGATGCAGACGTTGGTGAAGTTGATGTTGCGGTTGATCACGTAGGTGACGACGTCGCCAACCGTGCGGCGGCGGAGTTCGTCGGCGGTCTGCGTCGTGGCTGTCAGTGACGGGCCGCTGGTCTCGAACAGGGTGACCGCCTCGTCGACGGTGATGTCGTGGCCTTCGAGGGCGCGGGCGAGGATGCGGGCGACGTCTGTGTCGACGCGCAGGGTGTGGGTCCAGTCGGTGCTGTGGGTGATGGCTGGAGACTGATGATTGGTGGTGGTCATCGGGGGTCTGCTTTCGCTAACGGGCGGTTACCGTTGTCACAACTCTGCTCGGACAGGTCTAAAGACCTGTCCTTACGGGCGGTGTCGTTCACAGGGTCCATGCTTCTGCTTCCTTGCTAACCAGGCCTTCGTTGTCGGCGATGGATGTTATTGCTTCGCGGATGCGCGAGGGGACGAAGCCTTCGTAGCCGCGGTCTTCGCGCATGTACTCCGGATAGATGCCGAAGCGCTCGCGGAGGGTGAATCCGATTTCGGTGCAGGTTTCGCGGAGGTCGAGGAGATTGGGCCACGGGCGTTCGGGGTTGATGTGGTCCTTTGTGACGGGAGAGATGCCGCCCCAGTCGTTGATGCCGGCGAGCAAATACATGCCGTGGGCGTCCGGCGTCAGGTTTGGCGGCGCCTGGATGTTCATCTCGCCACCGAGCAGCAAGCGCGCGGTGGCGATCGTGCGGAGCATCTCGAACACCGAGGGTTCGTCCTTGTGGCGCATCGCGATGTCGTCCTTCACGCGGAAGTTCTGGACGATGACCTCCTGGATGTGGCCGTACTCCTCGTGCAGCTCGAGGATGGCGAGCAGCGAATCGACGCGCTCCTGGCGGGTCTCGCCGATGCCGATGAGGATGCCGGTGGTCCAAGCGACCTTCTCTTCGCCGGCGATGCGCATCGTGCCGAGGCGATCCTCGGGGATCTTGCCTGGGCAGTTCCAGTGCGCCTCACCCTTCTCGTGCAGCCGCATCGACACCACTTCGAGCATCATGCCCATCGAGGCGCTGACCTCGCGGAGGGAGACGATCTCGTCGCGCTCCATGAGGCCCTGGTTGATATGCGGCTGCAGTCCCGTCTCGCGCAGCACCAGCTCCGCCATCTCGCGCACGTACGACGACGTCGTCTTGTGCCCGAAGCGGGCGAGATCGTCCCGGACGAAGTCGTAGGTCTCCTCCGGGCGCTCGCCGAGCGAGAAGAGCGCCTCTTTGCAGCCCTGCCGCTGCCCGGCGCGGGCGACGGCCAGCACCTCGTCGGGCGACATCGTGTGCGCCATCTCGTCGCGGGGGCCGCGGGCGAAGGTGCAGTAGCCGCACTTCTGACGGCAGAGGTTGGTGAGCGGAATGAAGACTTTGCGGGAGTAGGTGATCGTTCGGCCATGCGCACGTTCGCGGAGTTCAGAGGCGACGGCCATCATCTGCGTCAGCGACGCGGCATCGGCGTTGATCAGGGTGTAGCCGTCAGCGGCGTCGAGGCGCTCGCCGCCGAGGGCGCGCGCGAGGATGTCGTCGATCCTCGATGGCGTTGCGGTCGGAGATTGAGCTGTCACGATTACCCCACCCCAGCCCTCCCCGTTGACGGGGAGGAAGCACGTGGACNNACAAAATGCCGGCGCCGTTGGACGCGCCGCTACGGCGATCCTTCGGCCCGGCGACTGGCTCGTACCGCCAGCAGGTGTGACCCGCCAGGTCAGGCTGTTCAGTTGTACCCACGATCATAAGTACTGCGCGAGTCGGGAGTCAAGGCGCGAATCACGCGGCAGCGCGGACAGAGGGCGCTCCCGCGTCGAGCGCCGTTTTCGCCAGCGCCAGCGCCTCCGCCGTGACCTCGGGCCAGTCCGGTGCCAGCGAGCGGACTGGATTCGTGGAGAGCCGCACGAGCGCGAATGACTCTCGCAGCGCCAAATCGCGATCCCGCCAGGAGAAGCGGTCGAGGGCCGCCGTCCGCAGCCGCTCGTGATAGGCCGCGGATGATGCACTCCCGAGGAACCGCGCCGACCAGCGAAGGTGGGCGAGCATGTTGGCGACGTCGAGCATCTGGTCGCCCGGGCCGCACTCCTCGAAATCGACGAGGCCGATGCGCTGGTCCGGCAGGAGTACGAGCTGGTCATCGTAGAAGTCGTTGTGGGCAACACCTGACGGGCGCCAATCCGCCTCCAGCGCGAGAAGGGGCAGGAGAACCTCGCCAAGAAGCTGAAGCGTGTCGCTACCCCGCAGAACCTGCCCAAGGAACCTCCGGGAGAAGCGCAGGCTGTGCGGAAGACTCGACGTATGCGCCGACGCAGGCGCACCCAGCGCCCAGAGCGACTCAAGGTGATCAAGGATGAAGTCCGGTGCGGGCGCGTCGCCCCTGAGGATGTGTTGACGCACCGTGTCGCCCGGCATCGCGGTCAGCCAGACGACGCCGCCGTCTTCCCATGCGCCGGCCAGCGAAGGCAGGATGAATCGCGATCGATCAGCAAGCAGGCCGGCGTCAATGAAACGCTTCATCTGTTTAGGGCGCATGGCGCGGGCGTACAACTCGACCTTTCGCTCCTTGCCGCGCCGCACGCGAGCCGTGTATCTCAACACCGCCCGCGTCGATGGGCGATATCGAACGGGCCGCACTCGCAGACGATAACTGTGCAGCCCGACGTGCTCTCGAAGTAGATCATCGCCATCGACGGCGGAGGTGGCGCGTGCGAGCCCCGGCAAGTACGGATCGTCCGGATAGCGGAACGTGCGCGGTGCGTCCTCTCCAGCGATAACCTCGGCGGCGAATTCGTGCTCGACGATCCAGTCTTCGATGCGCTCGGAGGCCACGTAAGAAACCAGCGCACGCTGGCCAGGCCGGTAGGTAAGTCGGCGAGGGGCGATTTGCCCGCCTCGGATGTCGTGGCGGTCATGCAGACGCCTGAACACGCCCGTGTACCACTCGCGATCGAACAGCAGGGGCAGAAGCGGCAACTCGGCATCGGGCGGGAGCAGCGACGCACCATCGCGCGGGCGCGGGATCGATACCGACGGCTCGGTATTGCCGACAGCGATGGCTTCTTCCTGGGACGCGCGAACATGCGCACCCTGTGCGGTCATTTTTGGCACCTACCGACGCGTCGCTTCATTTTTCGAAGAGTTCTGCCCAAGACATCCTCCGTGGTGTAACTCTCGTTTCTTGACAACGTTATCATCGGCAACCGTCGGTGCCGCATGCACCAGTGGCCCGCGGGCGGCGCGGAAGAACCGAATCGACACCAGATCGCGCGCGATGTGTCGATTCTACGAAAAGGAAGCCTCCGAGCGGATCGGTAGGCGAGTATCGTTTGGGCAAGCAGCGAGGGAGGGTTACCAATCATGTACGACTACGATGGACACCACGGACGCAGCAGGCTCGTGCTTCTGTTTGGGGTGATGGTGGCGGTCTTCCTGGGCGCTGCCGCCGTCGGGCTTACAGCAGCACCGGCCTCAGCAGATGGTGGCGATGATCCCGTCGCCGCACTTCCGAGTCAAACCACACTCAGCGACGACGATGACGACGATGACGACGGCCCGTTGACGACCGGCGGCAGTGGCGATGGACCGGACAGCGACGACGCGAGCGACAGCGGCGCCTGTGGCGCTTCAACTACGGGTAGCGCGAGCGGAGTGAGCACGACCGAGTCGGCGAGTGTGAGCCCGGACGACGGGGCGACCGGAACAGCCAGTGCCAGCGTCAGCAATAGCGCCAGTTCGAGCGCCAGCGCGAGCAGCAGCGGCGACTGTGCCGACGACTGTGCTGCTGGCGACGGCAGCGCGGACGGGACGGCCAGTGCCAGTGTGAGCACCAGCGCGAGCGCCAGCGTGAGCACCAGCACCAGCACCAGCGTTAGCGACAGCGCCAGTGCGAGTGTCAGCGACAGTACCAGCGCCAGTGCGAGTGTCAGTGACAGCGCAAGCGCAAGTGCCAGCGCCAGCGCCAGCGCCAGCGCCAGCGCCAGCGCCGATGATGAGAGCTGCGCACCGCCACCCGATGTCATCTTCGACTAGAACACCCCCGGGCATAGCCTGGCGCGAGAGGAGGGAGGAAACTCCCTCCTCTTCGCTGTTTAGGCGGCACCCGCTGCGGTCTCCTGGGTGCGCGGAAGTGATGAGGAGGATCGGTCAGTCGCCCAATCGTTCAATCTGCGGCCGATGGTCGGCTTCGTGGTCCGCAAGCATCCGGCAGAGATCGGCGACGGTCATTGGGCCGCGCTCTTCGTGTCGACCGGTGCGGGCGAGCTGCGCCGGCGCCAGTGTGCGAAGGATGGCGACGAACTCCGCGCGGCGGAGGGCGAACTGTTCGAGCTGGGCGCGGGGGTCTATCGCAGCGGCCTTGTAGAGATCGCCCCACACACGCTCGTCGAAACCAAGCAAATGAGCTCCGTCCCGCGCGAGCACCTGGTACACGCGCGTCGAGATGATCGCGTCGGAGGCACGCAGGTGGTTGAGAAGGTCGGCCAGCGACCATTCGCCCCCGGCCGGCGCGGTGGTTGCGCGGTCGCCAGAGGCGGCGAAGGCGGTTCGCAGCAGCGCAGGCGTGGCATCCAGATCGGCGAACATCACCTCGTGAAGTTGCGACATCGCCGTGATGATATCGCGATACCATGGTCGCCATGAAGCCGACCATCCGCGCCGTCCGCCGCACCGAACTGCCGCAGGTGTATGACCTGCTCGCGCTGGCGTTTCCGGAGGCGCGGCGGGAGACGTTCGTCGCGCAGACGGAAGCAGATTCCACCTTCAGATTGCGGCACGGGCGGGTGGCCGTCGTCGAGGGGCGGGTCGTCGGCTACGTCCGCATCTTTGCCCGAACGATGATAGTGCGCGGCGCGCCGTTGCCGGTCGGCGGGATTGGGTCGGTGGTGACCCATCCAGACGCGCGCGGCGGGGGCGTCGCAACGGCGCTGCTGCACGACGCGATCGCGCAGATGCGGCGTGCGGGGATGCAGGCGTCGTTCCTGTTCACGGGGCTTCCGGCTTTCTACGCGCGGCTCGGGTATCGCATCGTGCGGGAACCGTCCTTCGAAGCGGCTGCAAGTGACGTGGCGGCCCTGCTGGACGCGGGGCTGTGGGATCTTCGGCCTATGCGCGAGCCCGACGTGCCACGCATGCTCGCGATCTACCGGCGGGCGAGCGCAGGATCGACGGGCGGGGTGGTGCGAACAGCACGGACGTGGCGGGATGCAGGCTCCTGGCTTGACGAGGATCCCGGCGGTTGCTTTATCACCGAGCGCAACGGCGTTGTCGTCGCATATCTGCGATCACGGTGCCGGACGCGCGGACGGCACGAGGTGCTGGAGGCCGAGTGCCTGCCCGGGCATGAGGGGGCGATCGCGGCGCTGTTGTCCGCTGTCGGCCGGCGAGCGGTGGAGCAAGGGGAGCGCATCGTCGCGCTCGTCCCGGACGGCCATCCGCTGGCGACGGTGCTGCGTTCGCTGGCGTCGACGACAGCGACGACCGACGTGCGGTTCCCGATGATGCTGTTGGGGTTGGGGGATCCGGCTGTTGAAGAAGGGCTGCGCTCGGAGCCGATCAGGTTCTGGAATACGGACCGCATCTGAAGGGCGGCGCCCCAGGACGCGATGTCAGTGCGCGGCCCGCCGATCCGGATGGAGTTCACACCACGCTGGGATGACGGCGAGATCTATCCATCCGTGCTGAAGCGGGGCCTGAGTCAATCGCCAGTGCGACCGCGGGGGAGCCCAAATTGCGCAGATGAATTCGCGGGAGCTCGGCGGTTCTTCGCCGGTTTTCTTCATATCCGGCGATGAGGACAGGTCTGTCACGTACCGCTCCCCTTCGAGAAGGCCTATCCGTACGGGTGGCAATCGGGGACACTGGCTCCATGAGCGAACGTATACGGCTGGTGATTTTCGATTGGGCGGGGACGACAGTGGATCACGGGTGCTTTGCCCCGGTGGCGCCGTTTGTGGAGGCGCTGCGACGAGCCGGGGTCGCGATCAGCGACGCGGACGCCCGCGGCCCGATGGGGTTGGACAAGAAGGAACATCTCCGCGCATTGCTCGCGCTGCCCGAGGCGGAGCGACAGTGGCTCGACGCTCACCCGAACGCCGTGACGCGATCGGACATCGACCGCATCTACCTGGACATGGTGCCGCTGGCCGTCGAGAGCGTGGCCGCGCACAGTGGGCTGATCGCCGGAGTCGGTAATGTCGCCGACGAGCTCCGCAAGCGCGGCATCAAGATCGGCGCCAGCACCGGGTACTTCAAGGAAGCGGCACAGGTGTGCTACACGGCCGCCGCGAAGCAGGGATATCAGCCCGACTTCATGGTGTGCGCTTCGGAAGTACCGGCGGCCCGGCCCGCGCCGTGGATGATCTATCGGAACATGGAGACGCTTGGCGTGTATCCGTCGGCGGCCGTGCTGAAGGTCGGTGACACTGTGCCGGACATCGGCGAAGGCCTCAACGCTGGCTGTTGGAGCGCGGGTGTGGCCGCCACCAGCAACGACATGGGGCTGTCGGAGGCGGAGCTTCTGGCCCTGACGGCCGACGAGCGCTCCCGCCGGATGGATGTCGTGCGCGATCGACTGCTCGACGCCGGTGCGCACGACGTGGTCGATACAATCCGCGATGTACCGCGGCTCATCGAAGATATCGATGCGCGCCTCGCCGGCGGAGAGTTACCGTAGGAAGCTTGTCAGCGGGTCAGCAGGGCATATGGACGATGACATTCCGTATCTATTGCTAACGCCGGGTCCGCTGACGACGTCGCGGACGGTGAAAGCCGTCATGATGCAGGATCTCTGCACCTGGGACGACGACTACAACGCCATCGTGCAGGGGATTCGCGCGGAGTTGGTTCGGCTGGCCGGCGCCGGTGACGACTTCACGTCCGTGCTGATGCAGGGCAGCGGGACCTTCTCCGTAGAGGCAACGCTGGGGACCGCGGTGCCCCGCACGGGCAAGCTCCTGGTCATGAACAACGGCGCTTACGGCAAACGCATGGCGCAGATCGCCGAACGGCTGGGCATCCCGCACACCGAGATCGAGCAGGTCGAAACCGAGCCCACCGACCTCCGCAAGCTGGCGGCTACTCTGGAAGACGATGGCGCAATCACCCACGTCGCGATGGTGCACTGCGAAACGACCACCGGGATGCTCAATCCCGCGGTGGAGGCGAGCGAGATCGTCCGCAGATACGGCAGGTCGTTTATCCTCGACGCCATGTCCTCGTTCGGGGGCATCCCGATGACGACGCAGAGCGTGAACGCGGACTGGCTGATTTCGTCTGCCAACAAATGCATTCAGGGCGTCCCTGGCTTTGGGTTTGTGATCGCCCGGCGCGAGGCCTTGGAGAAAGCGAAGGGCCGCGCCCGCTCGTTGAGTCTCGACCTCTACGATCAGTGGCGCGAGATGGAGGACAAGGGCGGCAAGTGGCGCTTCACCTCGCCGACACACACCGTGCGCGCGTTCGCCCAAGCGCTACAGGAGTTGCGGGAGGAAGGCGGCGTCGCAAAGCGCCACGCTCGATACACCGAGAACGCGCGGCGCCTGTTGGCGGGGTACGAGGCCATCGGCTTCAAGCCCTTGCTGCCGCACAACCAGCGATCGCCGATCATCACGTCGTTTCTGTATCCCAACGCTTCGTTCTACTTCGATAGCTTCTACGCGGCGATGAAGAAACGGCGGTTCGTGCTCTATCCAGGTAAGATCTCGAAAGCGGACACCTTCCGCGTGGGCACGATCGGCCATGTATTCCCGGCGGACATCGACGAGCTGGTCGCGGCGACGAGAGACGCGGTCACAGAACTCGGGATCGTCTTCGCGTGACCGTGGATCGGCTGACCGCAGACTTTACCTCGCCATAATGCACGTTAACCTCGTGATAATGCTCCCCCTCTACTCTCATCCTGTGAGCAGCGAAAAGCGGCTGGAACGGGTGAGCGGCAGAACGTACCGCATCGTCTCCCAGCCACTCGATGCGCCACCGCCGGCGAGCCGGTTCGCCTACAAAGCGCCGGACGCCGCAAAGGCCATTACCTCCAGCCGGTTCGGCGGCTGGGAATACAACGAGCGAGTTCCGGAGGTCAAACGCGGCGCGCGCGCCACCTAGCTCCCGTCACCTGCCCTCCCTCGATTCGGCTCGCCGCGATGGCGAGCCACCCTCCCGAAGAGCCACGTTTGCCCAGCGTGGCTCTTCACTTTGCCCTCGCTCAAACCGTTGATTCGTCAGGAGCGCGGCTGTCTACCCGGCGTCAGCAGGGCCCTCGCCCGCGAAACTCCCGACCATCGCCCTTTGGAAGGCGCGAGCGACCGCGGCTTACGCCTCGTAACATGTTTGAAGCACGATCTGGCCGAGCTATCGGCATACTGATGCGAAGGAACGAGCAGGGAGCGAGGCACGGGAACATGAGATTCGGCAGCACATTCGTCGTGGGGCTTCTCGGGGTGCTGGCCGGCGCCGCCATCGTCGGTGGGGCTGTCTGGGCACTCGATGTGAACGATGGCGGCAGCAACAGCACGACAGCCTCGACTACCAGAAGCGGCAGCATCCCGGTGAGCGACGGCGCTACCGACAGCAGCGGAGCCGGCGCGGCGCAGGCGGACTACGAACAGTTGTATCAGGACGTGCGGCCGTCGATCGTGCGCATCACGACCGGAGAACAGGGCGACAACGCGTTCGACTTCGCTCGGGAGGGGCTGGGTTCAGGCATCGTCACCGACACGGCAGGCCACATCCTCACCAACTACCACGTCGTCAGCGGCTTCCAGACCGTGACCGTAACCTTCGCGGACGGCACGATCGCCCAGGCGGAGGTCGTCGGCACCGACCCCGGCAACGACATCGCTCTCATCAAAGCTGATGTCGCGGACGCCAGCATGCTGAAGCCGGCGCAGCTCGGCGATTCGAAAGCGGTGCAGGTCGGCTCGATCGTCGCCGCCATTGGCAATCCGTTTGGACTGGACGGTTCATTCACGACGGGTGTGATCAGCGGGCTCGACCGCACGCTCCCTTCGAGCGCGGACGGCCGGCCGATTCGCGGCCTGTTGCAGACGGACACCGCCGTGAACCCCGGTAACTCAGGCGGCGCCCTGATCAATCTCGATGGTGAGATCATTGGCATCAACACGGCGATCGAGAACCCGGGCGGCGGCGGCTTCGCCGGTATCGCTTATGCGGTTCCGATCAACACGCCGAAGCGCTTTCTCACCCAACTCGTGGCGGGCGACGAGATCGAGCACCCACGGCTCGGTATCGCGGGCCGCTCGCTCTCGCATGTGCAGGCCGCCGATCTCGGTGTGGAGTACGGCGTGGCGGTGCTGTCCGTGGAAAACGGGAGCGCCGCTGACAGTGCGGGGCTGCAGTCGTCGTCGAGCGGCACCGGCGACGTCATCACCGAGATCGACGGCGTCCCGATGCGGAAGTTCGAGGATCTGGCCGACTACGTCGACTCGAAGAATGTCGGGGACACGGTGACCCTGAAAGTAAGGCGGGACGAGAAGGACATCGAACTTACCGCCGAACTCAGTTCGTGGAACTCCTCCGCTTAGCAGGTGTGTAGGGCGGGGTCTCAGAGAGGGGCGGGCCCGGTGGCCCGCCCCTCTTCCTACCTTTTTTCGCCCGAATCGCTTAGTCCACAATTTGCGTGTTCTGATAGGCCGCGATTCGCCAGGCGTCGCTGTCCCAGACGATAATGTACAACTGATGGCCTCGGACCTCTCCCTTGCGCGGCCCTTCCGCTATCTCCGCTGTGGAGATCACGCGGGCGAGAATCACGCCTGGTTCCAATTCGCGCGCGTCAACTAAGTCTCGCATGGTGACACGAGCGCGAAAGGCAGACTTAACCTGCCGCGTGCCATCTACAACAGATTGGCGTCCTTGAAAGATGCACCCGGCCAGATTCGTATATACGACGTTCTCAGTGAGAACATCACCCGGTACACCGCCATCCCGTTCCCAAGCATCATCAATACGATCGGTGATCGCCTTGGCAACTTCCCAAGGCGTGCCCTCCCGGTCGTTCGACGCTGAAGTCATGTTTTCGCTGCCCCTGGCTATGCCACCGACACCGGCGTCTTCGGCAGAAATGCCGGACGCTGGGCTTCGAACTCTGTGATGATGTCCTGGTTCTGCATCGTCAGGCCCACGTCGTCGAGGCCGTTCAGCAGGCAGTGCTTCACGAACGGGTCGATGTCGAACTGGCGTGACTTGCCGTTGCCGAGCGTCACCGTCTGCGTCTGCAGATCGACCTCCATCTCCCAGCCGGGGGAGTCCTCGGCGCGGGCGACCAGGCGGTCGATGCTGTCCTGCGGTAGTTCGACGGTGAGCAGACCGATCTTCGCGCAGTTGTTCTTGAAGATGTCCGCGAACGACGGTGCGACGATCGCCTTGAGGCCCATCTGTTGGAGCGCCCATGGCGCATGCTCGCGCGATGAGCCACAGCCAAAGTTCGGGCCTGTCACGAGGATCTCCGCTCCGTCGTAGCGGTGGTCGTTCAGGATGAAATCCGGATCCTGACGCCAGGCATCGAAGGCAAACTCCCCGAACCCTGTGCGCTCGATGCGCTTGAGGTATTTGGCGGGGATGATCTGGTCCGTGTCTACATCCGAACGGGGGAGCGGCAGTACCTTGCCATGGATCTTGCGTACGGGTTCCATCCTGAGCCTCTCGACTACTTCTGGGCTACTTCCAGCTCCTGATATCGACGAAGTGGCCGGCGATCGCCGCCGCCGCCGCCATCTGCGGGCTAACGAGATGCGTGCGGCCACCGGGGCCCTGCCGGCCCTCGAAATTGCGGTTGGAAGTGGAGGCGCAGCGCTCGCCCGGCAGCAGGATGTCGGGGTTCATCCCCAGACACATCGAGCAGCCGGCGTCACGCCAGTCGAAGCCCGCCTCCTTGAAAATCACGTCCAGACCCTCGCTCTCCGCCTGCGCCTTCACGAGGCCGGAGCCGGGGACGACCATCGCGCCGACCGTCGCCGCCACCTTCTTACCGCGTACGACTTCGGCGGCGGCGCGGAGATCCTCGATGCGGCCGTTGGTACACGAGCCGAGGAATACGCGATCGAGGGCGATGTCCTCGATCGCCGTGCCGGGCTTCAGATCCATGTAGATCAGCGAGCGCGCGGCCAGTTCGCGGGCGCGCGGGTCTTCCATGCCGTCGGGGTCTGGCACACAGCCAGTGATGTTGACGCTCTGAGCGGGCGTCGTGCCCCAGGTTACGCACGGCTCGATCTCCTCGCCTTGCAGTTCGACCACGCGATCAAAGACGGCGTCGTCATCGGTCGGGAGCGAACGCCAGTAGCCGAGCGCCTTCTCCCAGTCCGCGCCCTTGGGGGCGAAGTTGCGGCCTTCGACGTAGGCGAATGTCGTCTCGTCGGGCGCGATCAGTCCGGCCCGTGCGCCGCCCTCGATGGACATGTTGCAGACGGTCATCCGGCCTTCCATCGAGAGTGAGCGAATGACCTCGCCGCGATACTCGATGATGTGCCCGATGCCACCGGATACACCGATCGTGCGGATGATCGCCAGGATCACATCTTTGGCCGTGACGCCAAACGGTAACGTGCCGTTCACTTCCACCGCCATCGTTTTGGGAGTTGCCTGCGGGAGCGTCTGCGTGGCCAGGACGTGCTCGACCTCGGAAGTGCCAATACCGAAGGCGAGGGCGCCGAGCGCCCCGTGCGTCGAGGTGTGGCTGTCGCCGCAGACGATCGTCATCCCGGGCTGCGTCAGCCCCTGCTCGGGCCCGATAACATGCACGATGCCTTGGCGACGATCGCTGACGCCGAAGTACGGCAACCCAAACTCCTCCGCGTTGCGGCTGATCGCGGCCACCTGAGCAACGGAGAGCGGGTCGCTCCACGGCTTGTCGCGGTCGGCGGTCGGTACGTTGTGATCGACGGTGAGCAGGGTGAGGTCAGGCCGGCGAACGTTTCGGCCGGCCAGCCGCAGGCCATCGAAAGCCTGCGCCGACGTCACTTCGTGCACGAGGTGGAGGTCGATGTACAGGAGGTCAGGCTTACCTTCCTCGTGCCGGACAAGGTGGGCATCCCAGATCTTCTGCGACAGTGTCCTTGCCATGACTTCTATCAGCCCTTCTGCGGTTCTTCCTCAATGTAGTCGTCCAGGTCGATACTACGAATTCACGACGGTTCCGAGCCGCACCACAGCCGGTGGACTACGTCTTTACCTGTGAACCTGCGGTCGCTTCTTCCACCGAAAGCATCCGATTGAGAGCGTTCATATAGGCCTTGGCAGAGGCGACGATGATGTCCGTATCCGCGCCCCTGCCGGTGTAAGTGCGGCCCTTGCCCTCCACGCGAATCGTCACCTCGCCCTGAGCATCGATACCTTCGGTCACACTCTTCACGTGGAACTCGGTGAGCTGGTTTTCGATGCCGACGATGCGGTTGATAGCGCGATAGACCGCATCCACCGGTCCGGTGCCCAGCGCAGCATCGGCCTTGACCGAGCCGTCCGGGAGGATCAGGCGCACCGTTGCCGTGGGCGCCGCATGGTCGCCACAGGCCACCTGCACGAAGTCCAGGTGGTAGACCTCCTGCGCCGTCCGCAGCTTGTCAGCGACGATCGCCTCGAGGTCGCGGTCGTCGATATCGGCCTTCTTGTCGGCCAGTTCCTTGAACGCCATGAAGGCGCGCGACAGCTCCTCGTCGTTCAGGTGATAGCCCAGTTCCTCCAGGCGAGACTTGAACCCGTGGCGGCCAGAGACCTTGCCCAGCACGATCTCGGCGCCGCCAGAGGGCAGCCCGATGTCGTTGGCGTTCATGATCTCGTACGTCTCACGCATCTTCAGGACGCCGTCCTGGTGGATGCCAGACTGGTGCCGAAACGCGTTCGCGCCGACGATCGCCTTGTTCGGCTGGATGCTCATGCCGGTCAGGTTCGCCACCATGCGGCTCGTTCGATACAGCTCCTTGGTGTTGATGTTGGTCTCCACCCCCAGGTAGTCACGGCGCGTCTTGATCGCCATCGCGACTTCTTCCAGCGCCGCATTGCCCGCGCGTTCGCCAATGCCGTTAATGCACGTCTCGATCTGCCGTGCCCCGACGCGCACCGCCGCCAGTGAGTTCGCCACGGCCAGCCCCAGATCGTTGTGACAGTGGACGCTGATCCGCGCCCTATCGATGTTTGGGACATTGTTCTTGATGTCGGTGATGAACTGCGCGAACTCCTCCGGCACCGTGTAGCCGACCGTGTCCGGGATGTTGACGGTCGTCGCTCCGGCAGAAATCACCTGTTCCAGCATCCAGTACACGAACTGGCGATCGCTGCGGGTCGCGTCCATGGGGCTAAACTCGACGTCCGGGCAGTAACTGGCCGCGCGCGCCACCATCGTCCGCGCCATCTCCAGCACCGTCTCCTTGTCCTTGCCGAGCTGGTGCATGATGTGAATATCGCTGCTGGACAGAAAGACGTGAATGCGCGGCGCCTGACCCACCTTCACGGCGTTCCAGCAAGCGTCGACCGCGTCAGGGTCGGCATGCGCCAGCCCCGCGATCTGTGAGTTCTTGATCTCTCGCGCGATGGCCTGCACGGCGTCGAAGTCCCCCGGCGATGTCCTGGGGAAACCTGCTTCGATGATGTCCACGCCCAGCCGCTCCAGTTGACGAGCGATCTCCATCTTGTCTGCGGATGTGAGCGAAACGCCGGGCGATTGCTCGCCATCACGCAGCGTCGTGTCGAAAATCAGTACTTTGTCTACCACGGTATTCCTCCGAGTACTTCGTCGCGGCCACAGCCGCAGGCGTGTTAGATGAGACCGCCAGGGCCCTCCACCTCGCCGAAGCGAGACGAGGGCCGCCGAAGTGTGAGAAACAGGTTCGCCATGTAGTCGGCCATCATCTACACCACGCCTTCGCACGTGCCGTCAGGGTTTACCACCTCGACCGCCCATTCGTCATCATCGTTCAGCGTCGCGATATACACGCGTAGCGGCACCTCGAACGGCGGTTCCCCATGGAGATACCGGTATTCGACGCAAACCCGCGCGCGCGCTCCCGCATCCTTCTGTTCGTCCGTCAGATCCAGTGTCACGACACCCTGCGTCCCTCGCTCGGCGACCTTTATGCCTTCCGGCAACTTGCCACCGGCTGCCTCCTGTACCCAATACTGCGCGACTGCCATCGCCGCGCTCCCGTCGAAGCGGTGCGGGTCTTTGCCCTGGCCACAGGCGGCGACGAGCAGCGCCACCACGGCTGCCCCAAACAAGATCCGCACTCGTGCACTACTGTTCATCGTCCTCAGCGGCTCTTCTTCAGCCAGGTCATCATGCCGCGCAACTCTGCCCCAACTTCCTCGATCGGGTGCTCGGCGTTGATGCGGCGCAGGGCGTTGAATCGCGGCCGGCCGGCCTGGTTCTCAAGTATCCATTCGCGGGCGAAGGTGCCGTCCTGGATCTCGCCCAGCACCTTCTTCATGTTCTCCTTCACGTGCGCATCGACGACAACCGGGCCGCGCGTGTAGTCGCCATACTCCGCCGTCTCGCTGATCGAGTAGCGCATGTATTCCATGCCGCCCTCATACATCAGGTCGACGATGAGTTTGAGCTCGTGCATGCACTCGAAATACGCGACTTCCGGCTGATACCCGGCCTCGCATAGCGTCTCGAACGCGCTCTTCACGAGCTGCGTCGTGCCGCCACACAGCACCGACTGCTCGCCGAAGAGGTCGGTCTCCGTCTCTTCCTTGAAAGTTGTCTCCAGCACACCACCCCGCGTGGCGCCGATGCCTTTCGCGTAGGCCAGCGCGACCTGCTTGGCGTTCTCCGTGGCGTTCTGGTGGATGGCGACCAGCGCCGGCACGCCACCGCCCTCGGTGAACACGCGGCGGACGAGGTGCCCCGGCCCCTTCGGCGCGACCATCGTCACGTCTACATCCTCAGGCGCCGTTACCTGCCCGTAGTGCACGTTGAAGCCGTGCGCCCACAGCACCATGTTGCCGGGCTTCAGGTGGTCGGCGATGTGCTCTTCGTAGATCTTCTTGGCCACCTGGTCGGGCACGGTCATCATGATAAGGTCCGCCGCTTCGGCGACTTCACGCACGGTACCGACGCGCAGCCCTGCCTCCTCGACCTTCGCCCACGACTTCGAGCCGGGGTACAGCCCGACGATCACGTCGCAGCCGCTGTCCTTGAGATTCTGGGCGTGGGCGTGCCCCTGACTGCCGAAGCCGATGACGCCGATCGTCTTGCCCTTCAACAGGCTCAGGTCGGCGTCCTTGTCGTAATACATCTGTGGCATGCGGTTTCTCGTCCCCTCTTCGTCTTGCACGCCCGCAACCTTCGGGCGAGATCTTCTCTCTTTGTATCGAGCGTCTAGCGTCTCAGATGAGACTTCCCACTTTTGGCTTACCCTCGCCGGCGGAGCGGAAGTGGCGCTCCTGCCCGCTGTTGCGGACGGGGCTGCTTACCGTCTGCGAACCACCGCGGACCATCGCCACGCGACCGGTGCGGACCAGTTCCTTGATCCCGTGCGGCTGCAGCATCGCGATGAGCGCATCGATCTTGTCCTCGGTGCCCGTCGATTCAATGACCAGCGCATCGATCGCCACATCGACGATCTTGCCGCGGAAGATATCCACGATCTCGATCACGGAACTGCGGTTATCTTTGTTCGTCGACACCTTGATCAGCGCCAACTCGCGCGCGACCACCTCCTGATCGGAGACGTCGCTGACCTTCACGACTTCGATCACCTTAAACAGCTGTTTCGTCACCTGCTCGATATCGATCCCCTGACCGTCCACCGTGAAGGTCATCCGCGATAGCCCGGGGGTCTCGCTGTGGCCGACGGTGAGGCTCTCGATGTTAAAGCCGCGCTGACGCCACTTACTGGCGATCTTGTTCAGGACACCGGGGCGGTTTTCGACGAGCGCGACGATGGTGTGGAGCTTGTCGCTCATCGGACTCCCTCCTTCTGCAGTTGCGCCACCGGCGGCTGGTCGATGGTGTCGGACAGGCTCACGCCGGGCGGCATCATCGGGAACACGTCCTCGATATTCTCGACGTGAAAGTCCAGCAGCACCGCGCCCGGGTGCCGGAGCGCCGCCTCGATCGACGACTCGACGTCGGCCTTATCCGTCACGCGAATGCCGGTGATGCCCATCGCCTCCGCGATCTTCACAAAGTCCGGCTGGAACATCCGCACCGACGACAGGTTGTGGTCGTAGAACGTGTCTTGCCACTGCCGGACCATACCCAGGAAGTGGTTGTTGATGATGGCGAACTTGATCGGCAGCTCATACTCGGTGCAAAGCGCCAGCTCTTCCATCGTCATCTGGAATCCGCCGTCGCCGCAGAACGACCAGACGGTGTTATGCGGCTTGGCAAACTGCACGCCGATCGCCGCCGGCACCTCGAACCCCATCGTGCCGAGCCCGCCGGAGGTGACGAACGAGTACGGGTTGTCGCCCCAGAAGTACTGCGCCGCCCACATCTGGTGCTGCCCCACGCCGGTTGCGTAGTAGGCGTCAGGGCCCGTCAGCTCGTAGATCTTCTTGATCACGTACTGCGGCAGGATCTTGTCCGTCTCCGGGATGGCGATCGACGGATGGTCGCGCTTCATATCACGGAACCACTGCCGCCAGGCATCATGCCGCGCCGGCTGGATGTGCGGGATGAGCTGCTGCAGCACCGCCTTCACATCGCCGACGATCGGCACCAGCGTCTTCACGTTCTTGCCGATCTCCGCCGGGTCGACGTCGATGTGGATGATCTTCGCCTTCGGGGCGAAGTCCTTCAGGGCGCCCGTCACACGGTCATCGAACCGCATACCGATCCCGATGAGGACATCCGCTTCCTGGATGCCGATGTTGTTCCAGTACATGCCGTGCATGCCGGGCATCCCCTGGTACAGCTCGTGCGATCCCGGGAAACCGCCCAGGCCCAACAGCGTGGTAATGACGGGGATGTCAGCCTTCTCCGCCAGCTCCCGCAGTTCCTCCGCCGCCCGCGAGATGACGACGCCGTGCCCGGCGAGGATCAGTGGGCGCTCTGCCTCAGCGATGAGCTGCGCCGCCTTCTTCACCTGCTGCGGGTGCCCCTGGACCGTCGGCTGGTAGCCCGCCAGTTCCACCTTGTCGGGATACTCGAACTCGCAGTAGGCCTGCTGCACATCGCGGGGGATGTCCACGAGCACCGGCCCTGGTCGCCCCGTCGTGGCGACGTGAAAGGCCTCGGCGATGGTCGGCGCGATGTCCTCGACGTTGAGGACGAGCCAATTCTGCTTGACGATCGGGATCGTGATGCCGGTGATGTCCGCTTCCTGGAAACCGTCGCGGCCCAACAGCCACGAGACCACCTGCCCGGTGATGCAGACCAGTGGCACCGAATCCATCCAGGCGTTGGCGATGCCCGTCACCAGGTTCGTCGCGCCCGGGCCGGACGTGGCCCAGGCGACACCAGCTTTTCCGCTCACGCGCGCGTATGCATCGGCGGCGTGCGCGGCGGCCTGTTCGTGCCGGACGAGGATGTGCTTAATATCGGGGTACTTGTGCAGTTCGTCGTACATCGGGAGGTTCGCGCCGCCGGGGTAGCCGAAGATGTATTCGACCTTCTCCTTGCGGAGACACTCCATGATGATCTCGGAGCCCTTCATCTTTGCCATGTTCGCTTCTCCTGCCATCGAGCCGTCAACGCGGCTCGTTTCCTGCTGTGGTTCTGGATTACCGTCCCCGTCCGGGCCCTGTCTGGGCGGAGAGGACGACTACAGGGGGAGGCCCGGTAGTACGAGCGGAAGAAGACCGCTGTCTACCAGGAGCAGGGAGAAGGTTACGTCGCGGTCGCAGTGGACTGCCGAGGGGCGGCGTCCTGCGACCGGTGTGACCTCTTGCGGGGAAGCTGTGTCGTAATGCATTGCACTCATTTTCGTCTGCACGCGCAGGCTAACAAAAAACCCGTCCACTAAAGGGACGGGTCGTAGGCCCGCGGTGCCACCCTTCTTCCTTCACAGCCAGCGGCTGATCGGGCTCTCGGAGCGGGATAACGGTCGCGACCCGGTCGAAGCTAAGGCAGAGCCCTCACTTCGGCAGCTCGGCGCCGAGTTCGATTCGTTCGTGCCGCCGGTCTTGCACCCTCACCGGCTCGCTTGAGGCTGAATCCAAATCTACTACTGCGCGTCTGCGCCTGTATGTAGCGCGAGTATAACGGTGGCATAACGAAGCTGTCAAACAGCGGCTTGGCTTGGGTTTACGCGCGTGCGGCCGCAGCCTTGTGCCGGAGCTTCGCGCATGTTTACGCAGATTCAGGCGGGATGTCAACTACCGGCGCAATCGCCCCACCGATACGCTCGCGCAGTACGAATCACGCGGGCGGGTGATGTGCCCACCCCTGTTTATGTTGAGGAGTTGGAGATACGATGCCCCGAATCTGGAAGACCCTGCTACTTGGCGCGACGGCGACGGTCCTTGTCCTCGCCTCCGCCTGTGGCAGCGATGATGACACCAGCGAGCCCACAAAGGCAGCAGGCTCACCGACCGCCGCCGCCGCCACGTCGCCAACTGCCGCGGCCCCGGCGGCCACAATCTACCCGCTGACCATTACCGACATGCTCGGCCGCAGCGTCACCATCCCGGCCGAACCGGCCGCCATCGCCGCCATCAGCCCCACCACCATCGAGTTCGTGTACGCCGTCGGCGAGACGAGCAAGACCCGAACCAAGTCCGTCTCCTTCCCGACCGAAGCCCTGGCCGCCAAGGACATTGGGTCCGCCTACCAGCCCAGCCTGGAGCTGATCGCCGGCGAGTCGCCCGATCTCATCGTCGCGGACAGTGTGCTCCAGTCTCAGTTGGAGCAGAGTCTCACGGCGCTGAACGTGCCCGTCCTCTACATCGGCGCCGGGTCCTTCGCCGACGTGCCGAAGGCCTTCCGCATCATTGGCGAAGCGCTGAACACACCTTCCGGCGAGGCTGCGGCTACCGCCCTGGAGGAACAGGTCGCGGAGATCGAGGCGAAGATTCCCGCGACGAAATCGAAGGTCTTGATCCTCAACGGCACCCCGGATGACTTCTTCGCCGCCCTGCCGGAGTCGTACGTGGGCGACCTGGCGCGGCTGGCGGGCGCGGATAACGTCGCCGCCGGACAACCGAGCAACGCGCCCTTCCCCGGCTACACGAAACTCAGCCTCGAGACGATCGTCACCGAGGCGCCGGAGGCGGTACTGGCGATCACCGCAGCGCCGGGACAGACGATCAGCGAAGGCCTGGCCACAAACCCCGCCTGGTCTGGAGTGCCCGCGGTGATCAACAAACGCGTCTACGAAATCGACGCACAGATTTACCTGCAGGCGCCGGGGCCCCGCGCGGGACTCGGACTCCTCACCCTTGCGAAGCTGCTGTATCCGGACGCATTCGGCGAGTAAATGATCGCGCCACCGGCCGCCCCACGCACAGAAGCACACCGCTCGGCCCTCGGCCGGGAGCTTCTGGCGTGGGGGCTGCCGGTGCTGCTGCTGATCAGCGCCGTCGCCCTCGCCCTGACCTTTGGCGCAACCAACCTCACACCGGCACGCGTGCTCGACGGCCTCTTCAACACCGGCACCCCGCTGGATCGCACGATCGTCTATGAGATCCGGCTGCCGCGGGTACTGCTGGCCTTGGCCGTCGGCGCCAGCCTGGCCACGGCGGGGACGCTGTTGCAAGGCGTCACCCGCAATCCCCTCGCCGATCCGCACGTCCTCGGGCTCACCGCGGCCGGCGCCCTTGCCGCAGCCGTCGCCATCAAGATCTCGGCCGACGTGCCTCAGGCGATTCTCGCCCCGGTCGCCGCGTTGGGCGCCTTCGGGGGCGCGGCGCTGGTCTACGGCATGTCGTGGCGAGGCGGCGTCTCGCCCGTGCGGCTGGCGCTGTCCGGAGTGGCCGTGGCGGCGCTCTTCACCTCCGGCATCACAACCCTGCTCGTAACATCAAACTTGAGCACCCAAAACGCCCTGGCGTTTCTGGCCGGCGGTCTTTTCGGGCGCGGCTGGGACGACTTCCACGTCACCTGGCCGTACACCATCGGCGGTCTCATCGCCGCACTCCTACTCTCCCGCAGCATGAACATCCTCGCCCTCGGCGACGAACCCGCCGCCTCCCTCGGACTCAGCGTCGAACGGACCCGTGTCTTCGCCGTGGCGACGGCAGCGTTCCTCGCCGGCGCCTCGGTGGCGACGGCGGGCATGGTCGCGTTCGTCGGCCTCGTCGTCCCACACGCCGGCCGCTTCCTCGTCGGCGACGATCACCGCAAGCTGATCCCGCTCTCCGCCATCCTCGGAGCGGCGCTCGTCGTGTACGCCGATCTCTTCGCCCGCGTAGTCGTGGCGCCCGTCGAGATCCCGCTCGGCATCGTCACCGCCGCCGTCGGCGCGCCATTCCTGTTGTATCTGGTACGGTCGAAGACATGAGACTTGAAGCCCGCAACCTCGCCGCCGGATACGGCCACGGCTTCCGCATCGAGGATGTCGATCTCGCGATCGAAGAGCGCCACATCACCGGCCTCATCGGCCCAAACGGCGCCGGCAAGTCGACCCTGTTGCGCGCGCTCGCGAGAATCCTTAAGCCTCAGCGCGGCGTCGTACTGCTCGACGGCGAAGTGCTGCACCAACTGCCGAATCGTGACGTGGCAAAGAAGCTGGCCTTCCTCGGCCAACCCGTCGATGGCCTCCCCGACGTCACGGTCGAAGAGTTGGCCTACCGCGGCCGATACCCCCATCAGTCGCTGCTTCAGCGCAACGCCGCCGAAGACGCGCACTCGGTCGAGTGGGCCCTGGGTGCGATGAACATGACCGCCTTCCGCTCGCGGCCGCTGCGCCAGCTCTCGCACGGAGAACTGCGTCGGGCGTGGATGACGATGGCCCTCGCCCAGCGGCCCGATATCCTCCTCCTCGACGAGCCCACCGCCTTCCTCGACCTTTCGCACCAGTTCGAGCTGATGGATCTGCTCTCGGAGCTGCGTGACCACGGCGTCACCGTCGTTGTCTCCATGCACGAGCTGTGGCTCTCGGCGCTGTACTGCCACCGCATTATCGCCATGAGCGCGGGCCACGTCATCGCCAGCGGCCCCACGGACGAAGTCCTCACGGCCGAACTGATGCGCGACGTCTTCGGCGTAGAAGTCGCGATCCGTGAACACCCCCTCGTCCCGGGCAAGACCATCGCCCTCCCTTACTCCCGTCGGCGAGAGGCCGCCGCCGAGACCCTGGCGGAACATCCGGAGCCCACAACACGCGATGTCGAGTCACCACACGCGGCCACATAACCGCCGACGATGCCCTTTGCCCGCAGTAGCTGTCAGAAGTAAAGTAACCTCCTGGAACGAGCCCGAAGAGGAGGATGCATGGCTGCCGCGAAGAATGAAGGCACGAAAGACAATCCGTGGCAATTGAAGACCCCGCCGGGAACCTCAGACTACGAGGCCTACCGCGACGAGACCTCCGATCCGCCCGCCCTCGTGGTGCAGGTCGGCAAGACGCAGTTACGCTATCACCTCCGCGCCATCGATGACCTGCACGCCATGCTCAAGAAGCAGGGCGACTGGTTGCCGCTGGGCAGCGCCGACGAGCAAAAGCCTGCCGCCGAAGGCACAGTCGAGGCTTGGGGCCGCTCGGATAGAAACCCCGTGAAGGGTTGGTACGGCATCAAGAAGGGCCTGCGCGGCCGCTTCGGGATGTACGTCCCGCCCGTGCTCGAGAAGCTCGGCCTCGCCGAAGTCGAGCACAATCCCAGGAACAACCGGATGCGCGCGAAATAGCTGCCTTGAACGCCGCCGCGGTCGTTGCCAATGGTTCTTCAAGCCTGTCATTCTGCGCCTCTGGCGAAGAATCTACTCCGCCCAGCGCGATGCCCTTGCGGGTCAAGGCTCGCCAAAACGAAAAAGAGCGGGCCTAGATGCCCGCCCTTACAGTTGCGTGAAAAAGTTGCCTTCTAGTCAGCCGAGGGCAGCACCTTCGGCTGCATCAGCTCCATCGCCGCCCCGTTGTACTTCAGTTCCACCTTGCCCGGCTTGATGCACAGCACCTCCACGGTGCCATCGCCCGACGCGTACCGCTTCCCAAGCTGCACTTCGCCGGCGTCGCTGCCGCTAGCCGGGGGCCCGTCTTCCTTTATGTTCAGCGGCGTCCCGCCATCCTCCAGCGACCCATCTCCGCCCTTGGTGACGATTAGCTCCGCCCCGCTCGCCGCGATGTACCGCTTTCCTACTTGTGCTGCCATCTGTCGACCTCCCGTGAGTTGCGTTCTAAGAAGGAAGGACGCGTACGAAACGCGTCCTGCGCCAAGATTCTAGATATCGACCGTGAGTTGCGTCAAGGCGTCTCGGCAGCAGCCGGATCGCCTTCCGCTACCGACAGTGTTGCTTCGGCGACAGGCTCAGCACCGTCAGCCGTCGCGGCAGCCACGACGAGGGTGCCGTTCATCTGCGGGTGGACGTCACACTGGTAGTAGTACTCGCCTGCCGCCAGCGGCCCGAAATTCAACGTCTGCGTCGTCGGCCCGCCCTCGATCTCGGTCGCGGCCAGGATCGGGTCGCCAGCGATGGCCGCGCCCTCGTCCGGGTACAGCGCCCAGTTGTGCTGCTGGCCGGGGTCGTTGTGGATGTGGGTCAGCGTCAGCGGTACATCCGGCAGCGCGCTGAGCTCTGTCTTGTCCCACGCGATCCCCTGCGACGTTATCGTCAGTTTGTCGGACGCTGGCTCCGGGGCAGCCGTCGCCTGTGCCTGCGGCAGTTGCCCGCACGCACTTCCGGTCAGCGGGGCCGGATCGGGCGGCACTGGCGGCTTCAGAATCTCGACGCCCGGCTCGTGGGCTTCCGGTCGCGTCGTACCCACGCCGCGCTCGACGGTGATCGTGTTCGCCTTCACATCGACGTTCGTGATGACCACGACCTCTTCACCGAACTGCAGCCGCTCGCCCGCACTCAGCGTGCTCGCGTTGCTCAGCACGATTACGGTGTCACTCTCCGCTTCGCCGATCGGCTCCGCCAGCGTGAACGGTACTTCCGCGTCACCGTGAACCTGGCCTTCCGGAAAGCCCTCGATCGCGAAGTGCTTCGCCTCTTCCCAGTGCGTGCCTTCGGTGATGAAGATCGTCAACTGGCGCATCTGTTCGTCGTTGAGGACGCCGCCCTGCTCCTGCCCCCACGTCGGCATCGCCTTGCCCACACGCCCACAGTTGATGGTGTTGAAGACCAGACGATAGGCGTTCGCCTTGTTCGCCTTGTCGGGCTCAGCGCCCTCTGCCTCGCGTCCTTGTAGATCCGGCCGGTTCAGCGGCGGCGCTTCCCGAAGGCGATTGCTGCGCTGGCCGCCCTCACCAGAGTCACCGTGACAGGTGCGACAGTTCTGCGAGAAGAGGAAGGCGCCGCGCTCGAGCGTGGCGTTGAGCTGGTCTTCCTTGGCCGTGTCGGCCCGGCTTGGATCCCACATCGTGTATGCCCCCGTCGCGATAAGCGACAGGAAGATCAGCGCCACGATGATGTTGATCTGCTTGCTGGTGTTCATCCAGTTTCATCCCACCCTGCGCTAGCAGGGTCCCTCATAGTTCCTACGTCGGCAGGACCGCACGCGACGGATTCTCCGTTGTCCCCTGCGTGATGGTCCCGGTGTCAACGATGATGTTGCCGTTCTCGATCGTGAAGGCGAATGTGTCCATGGATCGCGGCGCTGGCCCGAACACGCGCACCCCGGCGAAGCTGTAGGTAGATCCGTGGCAAGGGCAGCGGAACCACCCGGGGTAGCTCCCTCCCCCGCGCGGATCCTCGAACGAGAACTCCGGCCGGTACGGCACCGTGCAGCCCAGGTGCGGGCACCGGTGATACAGCGCAATGATCGACCCTTCCGGTGCCCCTTCGTGCGCCGCCTGCTCCGGCCCCATGCGCATGATCCAGGCTTTCGCGTCGAGGTTTCGCAGAAACGATCCGGGCTTGAGCTGATCCACTGTGCCGACGACGATCGTCGCACCGAACCCGGTGACGCCGCGGGGGTAGAGGATGTTCAGCGTGGTCGCGCCAATGGCGCCGAGCAGCGCCAGCAAACCGGACCAGAAGCCGACCTGCAACACGCGCCTACGTGAAACCTGCGGCGCCGTGAAGCCGGTCGGCTGCATCGGGACGACGACCACGGCCGGGCCCACGGCAGTAGCCGCCACCGCCGCCTGCTTGCCCGCAGGGGCGGCCTTCTCTACGGCCTTTTCAGCGGGCTGTTCTGCCTGGGGTGTCTCTTCGTCTGCCATGAATCCTGCTGTGCTGATAATCCTGCGCTACGCCAGCGCGTCCGATGCCCTCATATCTACGAGTACGAGCTGCGACGGCGGATCGTGCTGCCGCATGATGTTCGGATATTCCTCAAGATTCGGCACGTGGGTAGGCGGCACCAACTCTTGCCCCTGTCCCCGGAACGCCGCGCCGATCAAGGTCAGCGCGAGATAGGTGAGCATGAAGCCGGTAAAGATGGCGATCAGATGGTCACGAACGGTTGTCGCCCAACCAATCTTCCACAGGACGCCCAGCATGACCGCCGCGCCACCGATGATGGCCGTGAGCGGCATGATGTAGATGGCGAGGATCTCTGGCAGATCCAGGTGCCGGTCGTAGGGATAGATGCGGAGCATCCAGCCGGGCATCCATTGCGGTTCGCCCCAGTGCCAGATCCAGGTGCCGTTCAGCGGCAGCGGCAGCCGGCGGAAGTCCTGCGGCCAGTCCAGCGCACCGTCGTTCGTCCCCGCCGGTACCGGCAGCGACCACTCCCAGTTCTCACGCACGGCGACCCGGTTCTCCAGGAAGATAAAATCCCAGATCGGGTTCAGCGTCCCCTCGGCCCACCCGAGCGAACCATGCAGTGCACCGCCTTCCGCGAAGGGCTTGTGTTTGGAGGGCCAGTTCCATTCGTCGTCACCCTCGTTACGGATGCCCAACGTCACCGACGCTTGTTCGTAGATGCGCACATGCGCCCCATCATCCCAGAGAATGGAGGTAGTGAGGAAGAACGACGAGAAGACGAAGCTGAACAGGGTAATCCGCACCGCGTTCTTCGTCCCGAACCAGACGCCCTGCCCCTCGTTGCTGCGGTCGATGTAGGGAATCGCCATCAAGACCACGATGGCGATCGTCGGGATGACCACGCTCGCCAGACCGACTTCCATGTGCAGCAGCAGTTCCTGCAAATTCAGCAGATACCACGGCGCCTTCGAGGGGTTGGGCGTGATGTTGGAGTTCGCCTGGTTCAGCAGCGGTGCGTCGATCAGCACCGAAAGAGCGACGAAGGTGATGGTGAACAGCACGGCGCAGATGAACTCGACGAAGACGAGATCCGGCCAGACGAGCAGCTCCTGATCGCGCTCGCGCTTCTGCCGGACGGTCTCTTTCGCACCTTGCGGAGTCCGTGTGATAATCGCCATCGCGCCTCTCCCTCCCCTACTACAGAGGCCGTGCGAGGCCGCCGTCACGCCGGATGCGCCAGAAGTGCACCGACATGAAGATGGCCGCCAGCAACGGCAGGGCGATCACGTGGAAGGTGTAGAAGCGAATGAGCGTCGCTGGGCCCACTTCGAAGCCGCCGAGCATCACAAAGCGCGTTTGTCCGCCCAGTGTGGGTGCCGATCCGGCAATGTTGCTGCCGACCGTGATCGCCCAGAGTGCGAGTTGATCCCACGGCAGAAGGTATCCCGAGAACGAGAGAAGGAGGGTCAGCACGAGCAGGATGACGCCGATCACCCAGTTGAACTCGCGCGGCGGCTTGTAGGCGCCCATATAGAACACGCGCATCATGTGGAGCAGCACGGTGATGACCATCGCGTGCGCCATCCACCGGTGCAGGTTACGGATCAGCATGCCGAACCGGACGTTGGTCTCCAGCGCGGCGATGTCGCTGTAGGCGCGGTCGACCGAGGGGACGTAGTAGAACATCAGCATCACGCCGGTAACCGTCAGCCCCAGGAACATGAAGAAGCTCAGCCCACCTAAGCAGTAGGTGTGCGTGATCTTTACGTGCGTCTTGTGGATGCGCGTCGGGTGGAGGTGCAGGAAGACGCTCGTCGCCACCGCCAGCATCTGGTTGCGTGGGGTGTTCGGATATCCGGAGCGGAAGATCGAGCGCCAGATGTAGTTGTGGAAGAGCTTGTCGTATAGGAAATCGCCGAGACCTGGACCCCTCGGCTGTTCGGTGCGCGCCATCCGCGGTTCCTCCAACTCAGCCTAGCGAGACCACCACTGGCCCAGCATCACCATCACGCCCATCGAAAAGGCCAGCGTCAACCCGACCCAGAACAACTCACCTTGGTCAGACTGCGGTTGCGGCGGCCAGTTGAACAAACTATCGGCGTACTTGGCGACACCACCAAAGAAGCCCAACAACACCTGTGGCACGGCGACCCGCTTCCTCTGCCCCAACCTGACCGAAGGTCTGGTCAGAGCTTTTTCGCCCGCGCAGGGCAACACGCCCCCACCCGCAGGCCGATTGTGAATCCCGTTTCAATCGGGAATGTACAACCGCCCCTATCTACTGTCAAGACTGCCAGCTTCCGACGGCTCGCATTTGTGCCAACAAAGACGGGTGGCCGGTGAATCCTCACCGGCCACCCGTTCGTCCTGTCTACCTCGGCTCGCCCGCCAGAGTCTCTGCGGCCTCTGCTCTGCCCCCGCCCACGTCGAGGGCGGGTCTGCGCCAGATCCCCAAAGACCTACGAACAGGTCCCAAATGGCTCATTCACCAGCCGTTCCCGCGCCGTCATCGTGATGCTGTTCTTCACAAGCGCGCTAAAAATCGGTGTGACCGGTTGGTACACGTAATCCACCTGGACCTCGACCGCGTCACACTGGACGCCAGCGTCGTTTTGTGTCGGCGGGTCGGCGTAGGCCGGGTAGCTCCAGCTACGGAAGGCGGTCGTCACCGTCAAGTGGTTGTCCAGGTGGACGGTCCGGTCCGTCACCGCCTGCTGGATGCAGTTTGCCCGGTTCTGGATCGACGGCCCGGTGCAGTCGATACGTCCGGTCACCGCATACCTGGCCCCATCGCGAGCCGCCTCCTGGATCGTGACGTAGGCCTGCATGGCGCGCGCCATGTCCGTCAACCCGAAGATAGTCAGCGCGATCAGCGGAAAGATCAACCCAAACTCCGCAAGCGTCTGCCCGAGTTCACCGCGGTTCCGGAGCCATCGAAGTACGTGTTTCATCATTTGATCAACCTGAACGAGATATTGTTGGCGATCGTCTGAAAGATGCCCGGCAGATCAGACGCCGTGGCCGTCTCGAAGAAGTGGTCGTTCGTGCCCGGCGACGACGAGGCGATGCACTTCAGCAGCCGGTGATCGGCGATGCTGTCCGGGTGCGAGGTACCGGTGCTCCCGATGCCGGTGGTGTTGCAAAGAGTGGCCGAAGACTCGATGCCACCACACACGCTAAAGGCGATCACGTAGATCTCCACGCCTTGCCCCTTCAGTGTCGTCGCCATGTTGTACGAGAGCGTGTCGATCTGGTTTTCCTGCGCCTGCGTGTTGTTTAAGCAGTTCGTGCTTCTATCGAGCTGGTTCGTGGACGGACTCGTCGGCCGGCACGGAGTCTCCGGCGATTGCGGCGAACTCTGGTTCACCTCGGTCGCGTTGTACACGTTGTCACCGTCCGTCAGCATCACCACGTACCGCTGCGTGTTTGACGCGGAGTGCGATCCGCTGCCGAAGATGACGCTTTGCGCCTTCTTGAGCGCCTGGCAGATGTTTGTGCCGGAGCCTCCAGGCGGCTGCCCCGTGGCCCCAATCGCGCGGATCGTGCCGATGCCGGTGAGCAGGGTTGGCTTGTCGTAGCTCAGGCTCGTGATCATGTTGCCGGCGCCCGACGCGTCGATGCATTTCACGTTCGTGCGGGGCGGGTCATAGCAACCCCGAAACGCGCCCGTTCCGACGACGGTGTCGGTAGCGGAAGACCCGTCCGCGAGCAGCGTGTTCACGAAGTTCGTCGCGCCATCTCGTGCTTCCTTGATCGGACAGGCCCCGCCCGTGTTCGTTTCCCCGGCGTTGCATCCCGTGTGCATACTTCCCGTGGCATCCAACGTGAGATATGCGTCCACGGGCACCGTCCCGAAGCCGGCGGTCGCCTGGTTCTTCACCTGCACCGTCGACCGGCCCAGCGCCCGCAGGAAGATCGTGTTCACGGTCTTCGTCGCCCGGACTTCCACCTGTTGCGCCGGCACGTCGGGGTAGACCTCGATGCTGACGATCGCCCCGGGCTCGTTCTCGGTGATGTAGGCCCGCGCCTTCAAGTCAGCGGCGGTAATGTCCGGCAGCTGCTGCGCCCCGGCCAGCGCCGCCGCATCGACCGAACGCCCCAACTCGGCGCGCGCTACGTACACGAGTCCGATGTCCGTCGCCAGCCCCATCAGCCCGATGATTACGAACGTCAGCAGCGCGAAGATCGCCAGGACCTGCGCGGAATCCTCTCGATGGAACTGTCGGACAATCGCTTTCATGGACGACCTCAATTCAATTTCGGCATCGTCGTCTGCGCGCAGAGCGAGAATGATGTCGGGAGCAGGTGCGGCACCTGTAGCAGCGTCGTGTGGTTGTAGCAGGACACCACCTTGATCGCGTTCACACCCGCGACCGTCGGATACGTGATGGTGACGTTCGATGCGGGCGTCGTGTTCGGCAACCGCCCAAGGTCCTTCACCACCAGCGTCTGGATCTCGCTCGCGGTCGCCGCACCCTTCGATCCCAGCCGGGCCCCGTCACGCGATGAACTCACCACCGTGATGTACGCATTGAGCGCGTTGTTCACCTCGATCACTCCGAGGATCAAGACGAGGATGAGCGGCAGCATCAGGCCCATTTCGACCAGGCTCTGGCCGCGTTCACCCCGCCCCGTTCGCGCCCGGCATGACAAACGCCGAACACCGGCCGTGCCAGCCGGTACTGCTTGAACGGCGGTCGATCCTGCCACCATCGCGTCTCTCCCTTGCACCATCGGCACTGCTTCTCTCGCGCCGCGCGCCCTGCAACAGCACCTACCCACCTAACGCCGTCCTTGACGAAGGTGTTACGGGTTCCGGAAATCGTGCGTACGCGAGACTTCGATGCCGAACCCTCGCCTATTTCCGGCGCTCCCGGCAGAAGTATCGGCTTCCCGTAGGTCAACCTGTTGATCCTCGCCAGACTCCCGCTCGTCGTAAAGTTCGCATTACCCCAAGCGGTTGGTTATGTCATCTTGAGCTCTGCGAAGAATCTCGTGGTACCAGCAACACTGCCGGTGCTGGCGAAAGCACTATGTGTACAGGATCGGCCTGCCCCCTCTGGAGCCAACGTAGAGCCAACTCGCCCAATCGCCTAGGCTGGCCGGGAGCCGTCCTTCCCACCCCGAAAGGAGCCCCCCGTGGCACACCCACCCAAGTACTGGGGCACCCTCGTCCCACTCCCCGCTCCGATGATCGCCGCCCAGTGCCAGGGATTTGAGGCCATGGGGCTGGAAGGCGCCTTCTCCCCACAGGTCAGCAGCACGCCCTTCACCACCCTCGGTGCCGCCGCCGCCGTCTCCACGAAGCTGCGCCTGGCCTCCGGGATCGGCCTGGCCTTTACCCGCAGCCCCTTCGAGACCGCCCTCCATGCCATGGATCTGGACAAGCTGTCCGGCGGCCGCTTCACCCTCGGACTCGGGACCAGCGTCGAATCCTGGACCGAGGGCTTCTACGGTATGCGTTATGGCAAGCCCCTCGAACACCTGCGCGAGGTCGTCGAGATCGTCCGCCTCGTCAACCAGCACAGCCACACCGGCAACCTCACCCGATACGACGGCAAGTACTGGCAGCTCGACTTCACCGAGTGGCAGCCCGCCTCACCGCCCGTCCGTGAACGCATCCCGATCTGGATCGCTGCGCTCCGCACCCCTCTGATCCGCCTCGCCGCCGAAATCGCCGACGGCGTGATGGGCCATCCGATCTGGTCGCTCGACTGGGCGTCCACAAAAGTGATGGACGATCTCAAGGCCGGCCTCGTCAAAGGCGGCAAGCAGCGCAGCGATGTCGAGTTCAACGTCTGGCTCTGGGTCGCCCCGCACCCCGACCGAAAGCAGGCGATCGAGGACGCGCGCGCGACGGTCGCCTTCTACGGCGGGGTCGAGCAGTACGAGGAGTACTTCGCTGCTCACGGTTTCCGCAGCGAGGCCCGCGCGCTGCAGGAAGGCGTGAAGTGCGGCGACTACCTCAGCGTCAAGCATCTCGTGACCGACGAGATGGCCCAGACCTTCGTGATCTGCGGCACCCCCGACGAAGTCCGCGAGCGCGTCAACACCATCTGGGAGTACGCCGACAGCGCCTGCCTTAATCCCCCCGCCTACGGGCTGGAGATAGGTCCGATGCTCCAGTACGGCGCCCGCATCGCGGAGTTGTTCTATCGGTAGTAGCTCGTCGAGAAACGCAAATGCTTCATCGCGACCACGAGAAACCAACCAAACCCGGATCACAGCCGCCCCCGGCTGTGAGTGCCCGGACGACACGCGATCCGTTTACAAGAGAAACCTGCCTCCTATTCCAGGCCCGTTCCGCGGGAGTACTTGTGCTTTTTCCAACAAAGACTTGTCGATCAACTCTTGGTGATCAGTGCCCCTACTCGTAAAGTGTTCCGATGACCAATGAGAAGCTGCCGGTCAGGACAGGATCACAGCCGCCCCCGGCTGTGAATGCCCGGGCGACCGCGCGATCCGTTTACAAGAGGAACCTGCCCCATATCCAGGCTCGTTCCGCCGCGTACTTCGTGACCTTTGCCACACGGAAGCGATGGATTTTGCCCGAGACTGTTCGCGCGGCAGTTCTGACTCACTGTTTGCACGACCACGAAAGCAAGATCCTGATGCACGCCGCCGTCGTAATGCCCGATCACGTACACCTGCTGTTCTCAACTCTTGGCGCAGCCGACGGGGAGCCGTTCACACTCGCTGAAATCATGAGCAGCATCAAAGGCGCTTCAGCGCATACCGTGAACAAGCTGCTTAGCCGAAAAGGCCCCGTGTGGGAGGAAGAATCGTTCGACCGACTCCTCCGAAGGGACGAGAAGCTGCGCGAAAAGGCCGAATACATCTGCGCGAATCCAATTCGCGCGAACTTAGCTGCGCACGAAGACGAATGGCCTTGGCTGTGGCGGGAGTGGGCCGAAGGGTTGGCTCGAAATGAAACATCTCGTTCGGGCGGAGATTTCACAGCCGGGGGCGGCTGTGATCCGGTCTCATGACCAACATCTACGTCTTCGATGGCTCATCTCTACGCGAGATCCCCACGCCGGCGCTGCGACCGCTCCGCTACGCCGCCTGGCGCCCCGACGGAACTTCCGCGCTGCTCGTCGGCAACCGCGGCGAGGTCCTGCGGTTCACCCCGCCCAACGGTTTCGAGCGCCTCGACTCTGGCGTCGCGCACAACCTGCGCGGCGCTGCCTGGTCGCCCGATGACGCGCGCGCATTGCTCGTCGGCAACCGCGGCGCCGTCCTCATCCACGACGGCGCTACCTTTAGAGAGCTCCCGCCCGCGACAACAGAAAATCTCCGACGCGTCGCCTGGTCTCCCGACGGCGCGTGCGCCCTCATCATCGGCAACGCTGGCTGCGTCCTCCGCTTCGACGCCGCTACCGAGAGCCTGACCCAACTCCCCGGCGACCGCGCCCACACGATGCGCTCGATCGCCTGGCGCCCGGATGGTGCGTACGCCCTCATCGGCGGATACGCCAGCCGCTTCGCCGGTTACCCGCGCCCGTTCGTCCTCTATCGCTGCGACGGCCGCTTCGTCCAAGGCATCCTCGCCACCGACGACGAGGACGACGCCATCGCGATCGACTGGCGGCCGGGCGCCGATCCGGCGCACGCGCTCGTGCTGGTCACGCGCTCAGGCGAGGGCGATGCCCCGCTCCCGGCGAAGATCGTGCAGTACGACGGAGCGGGGTTCGGATATCGCACCGTGCAGCCGCGAGGCAACGGCGGCGGTTTCGTCCAACTGCTCGGCCTCGGCTGGCACCCCTCCGGCGAGTACGCGCTGCTCTGCGGCGAGCGCGGCAAGCTCCTCACGACCGACGGCGCCTCCGTAAAGCAGGTGCGCTCGAACACGACGGAAAACCTTGTCGGCCCCTTCTGGCAGCCAAATGTCTCTTCGCCGATCGCGCTACTGCTGAAAGGCCCGGACGACAAAACCTACACGGTGTGAGTTGAGTTCTTAGTTCCTCCTTCGCGCTTCCCGCCTCCCGCTTCTCCCTTCCAACCTACACCGTGTGAC
>CXWL01124239.1_pt1 | contig 41182 bp, 40 predicted proteins | sample 590931 | NCBI WGS metagenome assembly CXWL01 (sample SAMEA3498368, study PRJEB10139) | groundwater metagenome | biome: water well; material: biofilm material | place: Germany | collected 2015-04-27 | reverse complement strand
GCCGGCGTGTGGTCTTCCCAGCCGGCCAGCCCTACCGAGGCGAGTGCCCTGGCTGCGAGTATCTTGCGGCTGGCGGCGCTTTCTCCGCGGTACAGCAAAGGCAATTCGACGTTCTCTTGCGCCGAGGTGCGGGCCAGCAAATTGAAGCCCTGAAACACAAAACCCAGATAGCCTCGGCGCAGGCGCGCGCGCTGGTCGCGCGAGAGTTTTTCCACATGCATGCCGTGGAACAGGTATTCGCCGCCAGTGGGCGTATCGAGGCAGCCGATGATATTCATCGCGGTCGATTTGCCTGAACCGCTGGGGCCCATGATGGCGACAAATTCACCCGCGCGGATATCGATGTCTATGCCTTTGAGTGCCATCAGTGCAGCTTGTCCGCTGCCATACATTTTGCTCACGCCGCGCAGCCTGATCAAAGGCGTGACGTCAGCCTCTGTGTTCATGGTCACCGGCGTGTCGTTCATCCCGGCACTCATGGTGTGGAAGCCGAGCGCTGGTCGATAATGACTTGCATCCCCATCTGCAAATCGCCTGCGCTGATCTCGGTCATCTTGCCATTGCTGATACCCGGCGTGACACTCACCGCAACCGGTGCGCCATCGCGCAATACCCAGACCTGGCGCGCCGCTGAGGTATTGGCGCCGCTGGCGGCAGATTTGCGCGGTGTACGGGCCGGTCCGCGCGGCATCAGGCTGGCGACGATGCCTTTGCTGGCCGCGGCCTTGGCGTTCTGCGATGGGGTAAAGCGTAATGCCGTGTTGGGTACCAGCAGGACATCGCGCCTTTCATTGGCAATGATATTGGCGGTCGCCGTCATGCCGGGGCGCAGGCTCAAGTCGGCATTGTCGACCCCGAGGTAGGTGATGTAAGTGACCACGTTTTCAGTGATGGTAGAGCCGAATGCCACCCGCGTGATGGTCGCCGGGTATCTGCGGTTGGCGTAGGCGCTGACGGTAAAACGCGCTTTCTGCCCCACCTTGACGGAGCCAACATCGGCTTCATCGACATTCACCTGCAGGCGCAACTGGTGCAAATCTTCTGCAATGATAAACAGGGTCACCGCCTGCAAAGAGGCCGCCACGGCGTTGCCGGGGTCTACCGTGCGGGTCAGGATGACGCCATCGGTAGGCGCACGTATCGAGGCTTTCGATAAATTGGTCATATCGGTGGATAAGGTCGCCCTGGCGCTGACGACGTTGGCCTCTGCGCTTAGTTCATTGGCCCTGGCGCGCTCCAGCACGGCGCGGCCGCTGTCTAGCTCAGCTTTTGACGGCACTTTGCCGCTCGACAAGCGCGAGACCTCTTCGAGGCGCGCCAGATTCGCCTGCGCTTCTTTCAAGGTGGCGCCGGCCAGTGCAACAGCGGCCTGCGCTGCTGCGACAGCGGCGCGCGAACGGACGATCTGGTCGTTGAGTTTTGCCGTGTCCAGCTCCACCAGCACCTGGCCTTTTTTGACGCTGTCATTCACATCCACCAGTACGCGCGATACCGTGCCTGAGAGTTCACTGCCGATATTGACCGAACGGGTCGGTTGCAAAGTGCCGTTCGCGGTGACCGTCAGTGTCAGGTCGCCCTTGGTGACCGCTTCAGTCGTATAGCTAGGCGCCGCATTGGCCTTCTGTTGCTCTTGCCACAAGTAGATGCCTGTGCCTGCCAGTAGCAATACGCCCAGGCCAATCCAGACGGCAGGGCGTTTCCACCAGCGAGCTTGAGGCGGAGCGGTCAGGTCGCTGAGCGCTACCTTGGCATCCTTGCCGGTTTTGCTTGCTGCATCTGAAATAGTAGGGGCGGGAGTAGTCATAAAGTGTTTTTAGGTGATTTATTGACGGATAGGGATGACGGAGTCCACGTTCGGTTGCCAGCCCCCGCCCAGTGCCTTGTAGAGGCGCACATGATCGGTACTGAGATCGGTTGTCGTGCTGGCCACCGCATCCTGGGTGCTGAACAGCGAGCGCTGTGTTTCCAGCACCGTCTGAAAATCAACCAGGCCGCTGCTATATCTCTGCCTTGCGATCAGGGCCGCGTTGGCCGCCGCATCCGCGGCATTGCGCAAGCGCAGCAGACGCTCGCGGTCGCCGTTGAGCGCGGCCAGGGCGTCTTCCACCTCCTTCAGGGCAGTCAGCACGGTGGACTGATACGCCATGCTGGTTTGCTCAAATGCGGCCTGTTGCGCACGTACTTGCGCCCGCCCGGCACCGGCATCAAAAACCGGCATGGATACATTGGCTACTATCGCGGCAATCAATGATGCGCTGTTGCCCAGCGCACCGACGCTCAAGGCGCGCCATCCTACCGAACCGCCGATCTGGAAATTAGGGTAGAGCGCGGCGTCAGCCTGCTTTACTTTTGACCACGCCGCGCTGACCTGATGCTCGGCGGCACGCACGTCGGGCCGTTGACGCAGCGTTTCAGCCGGGATGCTCATGGCCAGTTCATCCTGCACCTGGGGGACGGGACGGATCTCGCTGAGCTGTGTTTGCAGCGTATTGGGCGCCACACCGCATAGCACGGCCAGGCTATGTCTGATCTGTGTCACGTTGGTGTGCAGGGTGGGAATCTGCGCCCGTGTCTGCTCGCTGGCAGCCCGTGCCTGCTCGCCCTCCAGCGAAGTGAGCAGGCCAGCCTGTACGCGCCAGTTGGTAATTTGCAAGGTCTCCAGCTGGCTCGTCAGATTGTCCTGTGCGATGGCTAGCCGCGCTTGCGCACCGCGTAGCTGCAGGTAAGTCAGCGCCACTTCCGCCGCGACCGATACCTGTACGTCGGCCAGGCTGGCAGCGCTGGCGTCAAGGCTGGCCTCGCTGGCTTGCACCGCGCTGCGCTTAGCGCCAAAAATATCCGGCTCCCAGCTGGCGTCAAAACCCGTGTTGAAGGAATTGCCGGCACTGGCATTGCCTGTCTTGCCGCGCTGTGCCGAAGCGGAGGCATCAAGCCTTGGAAGCAGGCCGACCGCGGCTACATCGCGCAAGGCGCGCGCTTGCAGCAATGCAGCTTTTGCCTTGCCTACATCACTGTTCGCCAGCAAAGCTTGCCTTATCAGCTCATCGAGCAAGGGCTCATTAAAACGCTGCCACCATTGCGCCAGGCCGGCATTGCTTGTGGAAGAACTGATGGCAGAAGCCGACCATGCCATCGGCACGCTGATGTCTGGCAATAAAGGGGATGGAGCCAGCGATGAGACGCAAGCCGTAAGCGGCAAGAGCATCGCAGACAAGACAAGTTTTTGTAACATGGTTGCTTTTACCTGATTCAGGTTCGACGTCATCATATATCTGTAGAGTAAGCATCCGTGTTTTAAAATAAAGCGGGTTGACCTAGCTCAAAACTCCTGCTTTGCCTTATCGTCGGCCGCAGTGCTGCGCTCTTTATCGCCTGATAAGTTCCCTCAAGTTAAGCTGCAGTTCTGCGTTTACTCCTGTCCTTACTTTACGCCAGAATGCGCGCCGATTTTTTTGTACGTTGCGCCATTCATTACCTATACTTAGTTGGTCCGGATTGAATGTCAAGCCTGATTATTGCTTAGTCCACCGAATTAAACATACGCAGCGCGCAAGTTATTAACTGGACTATGCCTGAAGAATTTCCTCCAGACATCTTGTCAACACCCACCATCATTGGAGATCAGTATGAGCCAGATTCAGATCGCATTCATCGTCGGCAGCCTGCGGCGGGATTCATTCAACCTTCAATTGGCCAAGGCCATGAGCAGACTGGCGCCGGCCGATGTGACCTTGACGCAAATACACATCGGTGATTTGCCTTTGTACAACCAGGACGATGATGCGAATCAGGCCGATGCCGTGAAGCGCTTGAAGGCTGAAATTCTGGCGGCACACGGGCTGTTATTCTTAACGCCTGAATACAATCGTTCGATTCCTGGTGTGCTCAAGAACGCGATCGATCACGCATCCCGGCCTTATGGCCAGAGCGCGTGGGCAGGCAAGCCGGCGGGCGTTTTGGGCGTCTCGGTGGGCGCCATCGGTAGTGCCATGGCGCAACAGCATTTACGCAATATTTTGGCCTATCTGGATATGCCTACACTAGGCCAGCCCGAAGCGTTTATCCAGGCAAAAGATGGCCTGTTCGACGCACAGGGAAATATCGCTGAAGGCAGTAAAAAATTTATGCAAAACTGGATGACTCACTATATTGCCTGGGTCAGAAAGCATATGGCCTGAGATTACTTTCAGCATTATTTTTAGCAACGCTGCGGGCAGGGCGACCGTGCCCGGGATGCGCTGGTTTATACGGCGGTGCCGAATAAGGCGCCCACACCTGCAGTGATGGCCATGGCCAGCGCTCCCCAGAAAGTGACGCGCCATGCGCCAAGCGCCGGGTTGGCGCCGCCTACTTTTGCCGCGACTGCACCCAGGGCCGCCAAGAAAATCAGCGAAGTCCCCGCCACCCAAAAAATTATGTTTTTCTCGCCTGACAGGGCCGTTACCAGCAGCGGCAAGACCGCACCCACGGCAAAGCTGGCAGCTGAAGCCAGTGCAGCCTGTATCGGGCGGGCGCTGAGCTGATCGGAAATGCCTAGTTCATCACGCGCATGCGCGCCCAGTGCATCGTGCTCCATCAACTGTTGCGCCACCTGCTGCGCCAGCGTCGGTTCTAGCCCTCTGGCAACATAGATGGAAGTCAGTTCATGCCTTTCAGAAACCGGGTCAATTTCCAGCTCCATTTTCTCGCGCGCCAGATCCGCTTTTTCGGTATCCGCTTGCGAATGCACTGACACATATTCGCCTGCCGCCATCGACATTGCACCGGCTACCAGCCCTGCAATCCCGGTCACCAGAATACTTTGCGCACTGGCGCTGGCCGCTGCCACGCCGACCAGCAGGCTGGCCGTCGATACTATGCCATCGTTGGCACCCAGCACCGCTGCCCTGAGCCAGCCTATGCGGTCGGTACGATGGCGTTCTGTGTGGCGACGTGTTGAGATCATGTTTGTTTGCCTCTAGAAAATAATGCGGTGTGGCATTGGGGGGGGGCTGAACCGAGATAGTTGAAGCAGTGTAATCCAGATCAATATTATGGTTGCTGAAAAATTGATTGGCCCACCACGCAATGCCCATGCGGCCTGCAGGCCAGCATGGCTGTAAACCCGCATGGATAGGGCGTGGTGGCCGTGCCCGTGTCCGCGGTGGGCTGTGTAGCCATTTCAGGCATGAGGATATCCGCAGGCGCTGATATGCCGACATGATGCGGATCAGACAGTGCAGTAAAAAAACTTGAATATGGACTTTTCCAGATGCTGTCTTGAAGGTGGGCGCCCCGGCAGCAAAAACAGGCGTCCATAAAAACAGCATGGCACCAGCTGTTTATCGGCCGTTGTTTCGCGGACTGGCCGCAGCCGAGGCGCGCTCAATCGCGCGAAAATTGTCATGGGCGCCGATGTGTGGATGATAGTCCTGGAGGTGATGGTTTTTGAACCAACGATGAATTTCTTTCCGTAACACCATGTCCAGATAATTGTCACCTTCTCGTTCAAGCGGCAACGCATTGCCATTCAAATTACCGGCATCGTTACTGCCGGCGCTGTTCAAATCAAGATTTTGGGAATGCATAGTGTGTTCTCCTTGTGATGAAAAATAGTTTCGATCAGCTTGTATATCTTGCTGCCTGTAAAAATTTGGCGTTATTGGCGTTATTGGCGTTATTGCATCGGGTACGTCAACGGATACAGTCTTGATCGCTGTATCGCTACTGGTCCGGCTTGTTGCCTGATTCAAGAACAGCATTTTTGATCCATGTTCAACATTCACTTATTTGGCTTAAATTGTTTGCCCACCATTTTGTGCGCATCCACCCATGCATCAAACTGTTCCGCACTCACCTCGTTTAACGCGATTGCCGCGTCGCGCAGTGAAGTCCGGTTAGCGTGGGCGTGTTTGGCTATCTTGGCGGCACGGTCATACCCCAGGTGTGGCACGAGCGCCGTCACCAGCATCAGCGAGCCTTGCAGTTGTTGCTCTACATGGTCTGCGTTTACTTCTATCCCGCTGATACAGTGCTGGGCAAAGCTGCGCATGGCGTCGGACAACAGTACTATGCTGTCCAGTGTGTTGGCGGCGATGAGCGGCTTGTACACATTGAGTTCAAAGTGCCCCTGGCTGGCGGCAAAACCAATCGCAACGTCATGCCCGATTACCTGTGCACATACCATGGTGATCGCCTCGATCTGGGTAGGGTTGACTTTGCCCGGCATGATGGAGCTGCCTGGCTCGTTTTCCGGCAAATGCAGTTCGCCCAGCCCGGCGCGCGGTCCGCTGCCCATCAGGCGAATATCGTTGGCAATCTTGCTCAGGGCAATCGAGAGCATTTTTAGCGCAGCATGAAAAGCCACCAGCGCCTCATGTCCGGCCATGGCGGCAAACAGATTGTCGGCTTGTACCAGCGGCAGATTCAAGCGCTCCGCCAGCATGCCGGCAACACGTTCGCCAAACTCTGGATGCGTATTGATACCCGTGCCAACCGCAGTGCCGCCTATGGCCAGGCTATGCACGGCTGTCATCGCATGGCACAGGCTCTTTTCGCATAGCGCCAGTTGTGCCTCATAGCCACTAAATTCCTGTCCCAGCGTGATGGGAGTGGCGTCTTGCAAATGGGTGCGGCCAACCTTGACGATGGCGTCAAAAGCGAGAATTTTGTTGGTGATGGCGATGCGCAAGCCGTGCAGGGCTGGAAACAAATTATGCTTGGCCTGCAGCGCCACGGCGATATGCATGGCGGTAGGAAACACATCATTGGACGATTGGCCCAAATTGACCTCGTCATTGGGGTGCACCAGTCGCCCGGTGCCTATTTCACCGCCTAAAGCCTGCGAGGCGAGGTTGGCCAAGACTTCGTTAACATTCATATTGCTTTGCGTGCCAGAACCGGTTTGCCATACCGATAAGGGAAACTGCGCATCAAACTCTCCCGCCACGATACGCTGCGCGGCATCGGCAATCGCCTCCGCCTTGCTGGCGTCAAGCAGCTGCAGGTCTCGGTTCACATTGGCTGCGACGCATTTGATCCAGGCCAGCGCATGGATGATTTTGATAGGCATACGCTGCTCTCCGATAGAGAAAAAATGCAAGCTGCGCGCGGTCTGCGCTCCCCACAATGCGTTGGCGGGTACTTCAATAGTGCCAAAACTATCGGATTCAGTGCGCGTGACGCTCATGCATGTTCTCCTGTGTATGCAAAGTCCAGAACAGTTCCAGGATGCATAAAATAAGTATAGACAAATGAAGAGCAATTATTCTGTCCGTTAGCGTACACAGTTACACAGGCGTTCGCCATTGCGCATAATCAAAATAGTCGCAAGCTAAGCGTTCAGGTACCCCCAACCTATCGCCCCATGCTCTCAGCGCATTGTTTTTTGCCGTAAATTTTCAGCGCGCTTCATGCTCATGTATTCTTCTCTATCCATCTCATGCAACTGGCGTGGATAACGTTCAACGGAGGTGAACCAGTTCTGCATTCGCCTCTCAGTCTGTTCTGCTTCGGTGGATGCAGCAGTGGCGCTAGTGGCAGAAGTGGCGACATCGAGGAAACTGTCAATCGCCAGGTAATAGCGCATGGTATTGCGCTCAATCAAGCCACGCACTCCGCCAATATAGATTACCTGGCCGTTGGGCTGCTTGCCAGTTACGGTGAATCCCACTTTGTCGCTGGCGATGGTCTTGAGATATGTCCGCATAGCCAGGCGGGCACCAAAATTCATGGCGTAGGAATAGGTTAAATGCAATAAGGTTTTAGCGTTGGGCGTTGCCACCGCTTCCAGTGAAATCAGGTAGTCGCTGGTTCCCAGAGGGCCATCTTCCGCATCGAGCTTGATCTGGAAATACGCCGGGGTAATGGTAACGACCTTGTAGTTGAAATCGATATGCGCCACCAGCCTGAGTTCTTCAGGTGTTTTTTTGCCTACATTGACTCTCAAGCTTGTGGTCGCTGCATTGGCTGTCGCATGACAATATTTGGTATTGATGTGCAGTAGCAGCACGTCACACCAGTGATCTGGATTGCTCAATTCGGCGCCCACTTTGTTCAGCGGGTAATCGAGAACTGCATAGATGTCGCCCTTCAATTTATTTGAAATCTCGCTTGATTCGAGAACCAATGGGCGCTTGAATTGATTTTGCTTCAAGGACACTTCCAGCGTGGCGAATTTGGCGTGCAGCTCGCTGATCCTTGTGTTGATGGCGTCATCGGGTTCTGCGATTACCGCAAAGCTTATACTTGCCAGCGCAATGCTAAGTAAATATCTCATGTCTTTTTTCTGTCAGAGGACGCTGTTTCCATTGTCTTTGCTCAGCCCAGTGCCGTCAGCGAGGCGCTTGCCCCGATGAAATTATCCGCCTGAGAGAAATATCGAGCTTCATTGCATAGTCCGTATTATCTTAACGATGGGCGATATGGAACATGGGCGTGGCTAACGATGTTGGCTGCTGCCCAGTGCCGGGCCGAGACAAAGCCATACGCAATCTTTCAGAGAGAATGTAATCTGGGATAGAAATTAATTCTGTGCGCTAACGCAAATGGCGATGCTTAAGCATACTCGTGCAGGCTATCCTTCGGTTCCTTTTTCATGACCCACTGCATTGTTCCAGGCCGAAGAAACGTTCGCTGCGATCGAGCAGGGTTTCCGCCTGACAGGAATTCTCTTCGCCGTACAAGCAGATCAACGGGCGCAGGTAGTCTGTATGGGTTTCCAGCGTCAGGATGTTTTCTATGCAGCGATACACCAGCAAGGATAAAAAAACCGGCCTGCGGGCCGGTTTTTTAGGGGAGCGAGTTACTTCTTTTTCTGCTCTGCTTGAGGTTTTTGTTTGGCTATAACCAAGTCTTTAATCCCGTTGTAGACATCTTCAGTCAGGATTTTTTTAGTCAGCAGTTCGTCCTTGCCTTTGTACGGACGTCCTTTGATGATGGCCGCGGAACGCGCATCACCGATTTTCGGCAGTTCCGCCAATTCTTTCTTTGTCGCGCTGTTGATATCCAGTAAGACAGCTTTTTCAGCCGTCGCAGATGCAGACGCTGATGCAGACGCTGATGCAGAGGCTTGGGCAGATGCGGGTGTTGCAGCTTTTTTCGCGTCGGCTTTCGCCAGTGCCGCACCGGAGAATAATGCCGACATACCTACAATCAGCAACAGAGACTTTAATAATTTATTCATCGTCATTTCCTTATGTAATTTATGTGGTTGATACATTGTGTAGCGATGACAGGAACAGATCGAACACGCGCATCGCTAAACCCGGCTCGCGCCTTCAATTGGTGTGTTGCGTTGCACAGAATACCATGTACAAATACCTGATATGTTTAATTAGTTGCGTTGATTTTAGAGAAAAATCCAGTTTGATTGCCTTTTGCAATTGCCGTATTCAGATGCGTAATGATGCCGGAATCTTTATCTGTGCGAATGGCGAAGCGTATTCCATCCTTTAGCAATGGAACGGGCAAAACATGAAAGCTGATTTTCTGCGCATCATTTGACGGTGAATTATCGTTTTTCAGTATGCGGTTAACCTGCTGTTCAACGATTTTTGGATTGGTTTCCCGGCTGGCAAATACCATCGCATCCATGCGTTTTGTCAGCAATTTTTTTAGTCGTGGTGCATAGGCATTCACATCATCTTCGACTGTAAATAGCTTGTCTTTTTGTTTGTCGAATTCATCCCCGTAATGCGATCCGCGTATGATGCCGATTTTCTTCCCTTTGAGATCTTGTAAGCTTGAGAAAGGGAATGCGCTGTCGCTACGCGTCACAAGCCATAAATAATTGTAGAAGACCGGTTCCGAGAAATGAAATATCTTTTCTCTTTCGCTGGTGATGCTGATACCGAAAATCAAGTCGCCATCATAATTTGCCATGAGTACAGCCCTGTTCCATGGGTAATTTTTGATGTCAAATCTGACCGCAAGTTGCTTTTCAAAATACGCCATATATTTGGCGAGAGCAGGAGACATAGGCAGTTGCTCACCCTTGTCATTTTTGTTTTCCCCGAAAAGCAGGGGGACTGTCGTTTGCGCCTGGGCTATCCCGGCTAACAGCATCTGCGCGATCAGGATGAAAGAGGCAACGGCAAGCGCAAACGCCTGCAGGCGTGGTCTGTGTCTGGTGAGGCGTACGCCGTGGGTTAACATCATCGGACGAAATTTCCTAATTCCCTGAATATTTTGTTTGGATCGTTTAGCGACATTGTTATATCAGCCCTTCAAACAGCAGGACATCAACCGCTTCGCCTGCCGCCACATTCCCCTGCTCGTGGCGTAACACCACCATACAGTTAGCCTCTGACATGGAACGCAAGATGCCGGAGCCCTGCGATCCGGTGATGGCCACTTCCATTCCGTCACTGCCGGCAGACAGGATTCCGCGTTGATATTCTGTTCTGCCCGGACGCTTGCGTATTACACCTGTAGACCTGGCGCGCAGCAAGGGGAGAGCGGGGCAGTCGGCACCCATCATATGCAACAGTGCGTTGCGGACAAAAAAGTAGAAGGTGACCATGACCGCAACAGGATTGCCCGGCAGGCCGAACAGGTAGGCACTTTGTCCGCCGGAATGAATTTTGCCAAAGGCCATAGGGCGTCCAGGACGCATGCCTATGGTCCAGAATGCGACATCACCTAACTCTGCCATGATCTGCTTGGTATAGTCGGCAGCGCCAACGGATACCCCGCCTGAGGTGATCACGGCATCGGCGTTTTCACAGGCGCTACGGAAAGTCTCTTTCAATGTCGCGGGATCATCCTTGATCACGCCCATGTCTATCATGTCGCAGCCCAGACGCTGCAGCATGCCATACAAGGTATACCGGTTGCTGTCGAAGACACAGCCTTCATCCAGGGTTTCACCCAGCGAGCGCAACTCGTCACCGGTGGAAAAAAATGCCACGCGCAAGCGCCTTTGCACCTGCACTTCGGCAATTCCCAGCGAGGCGAGCAGGCCAAGATCGGCGGGACGCAGGATTTTTCCTTTGCGCAGCGCGGTTTTCCCTTTGCTCAGGTCTTCGCCTTCCAGCCGGCGATTGTCTCCAGCCTTGATTTTTCCGGAGGGGACGGTAACTTGCCGCTCATTGGCATGTTGCGTCATTTCCTGCGGAATCACTGTGTCGCAGTTAAGTGGCATCACGCCACCGGTCATGATACGGACGCATTCACCTCGCCCTACTTCACCCTCAAATGCGCGGCCTGCAAACGCGGTTCCGATAATGCTCAGATTAATACTGCCGTCCTGAGGCAGGTCGCTACCGCGCAAGGCATAGCCGTCCATGGCTGAGTTGTCATGGGCAGGAACATTGATGCCCGAGACAATGTCCGTTGCAAGGGTGCGCCCCAGCGCTTGCCGTATGGCCAGTTTTTCCATCGCATGGATTGGGGTGATAAATTGTCGAATGATTTCTTGTGCTTGCTCGACGGGAAGGGCGGAGGGGTCGTAATCCGACAGGCAACTGATGACCTCGTTCAAGCTGGTTTGCTTAGTTGTGTGCGCATGCATACTCATATTTATACCGTTTTATCGTTTGTATTGTTGATATTCTCAGGCGTCGAAATCACGTAATTCATTGAGTGTGTTGATATTGCGGAAGGCGGCAGTATCCTTGAAATTGACTTCAATGACTTTCAACGATGCGTACCAGGCATCCACCTTACGACCGCCATTGTGCAGAAATTGACTAAGGTGAGGTAATAGCGACGCCTTCATGAGTGAAAAAACCGGATGTGCTTGCTTTCTTTCGATTCCGGCCTCGGTTTCGATGGTGGTGGCCACTGCCAGATCTGCATCGTTGACCAGCAGCGCGGCAGACAGGCGCTCAACCAGATCGAGCGGGAGAAAAGGTGAGTCGCATGGCGCGCTGACCAGGTAAGCTGTTTCGCAATGGGCCAGGCCAGTTTGCAGGCCCGCCAGCGGTCCGGCAAAACCTTCAAGCTGGTCTGGCCAGACTTGTGTCCCGAAGGCCTCATAAGCGGCCAGATGCTGATTGGCATTGATGATTACCTCACCGACCTGCGGTGATAAACGCAGCAGCACATGCATCGCCATCGGCATGCCGCGGAACGGTTGCAGGCCTTTATCAACCTGTCCCATCCTGGTGCCGCGCCCACCTGCAAGAATGAGACCGGTAATGTGTTGTTTATCGATAATTGTCATTGTCGTATTGAGGGTGCGGTGAGTCAAAATTTGTGTTTGGCTTGATGCAATGGGCTTCAATTCAATTGCCTGAGTTTAAGGCGAAGGCACTTATTGGAATGGCTATCCGCCGATATACGACATTTCTATCTTTTTCCTATGCACAGGCAAGCCAGCTGTATTCTGACTGCGCAGTTCAGAATAACGATCGCTTCGTGCTCGCCAGATTTGTCCCACAACACTAGCAATGGCTTTATCGGAATGCATGGCTTGCCCGTCGCGCAAGAGCGCACGCAGATCATGGCCTTCACTGGCGAACAGGCAGGTGTAAAGCTTACCTTCGGTCGAAAGCCGGGCGCGACTGCAGTCGTGACAGAATGCCTGCGTGACGCTGGAGATCAGCCCGATTTCGCCGCTACCGTCGGCATAGCGCCATCGTTGGGCCGTCTCTCCATGGTAGTTAGGGTCGATTGCTTGCAAAGCCATGCCGGCGTCGTTGATACGCCGGGCGACTTCCGCCGAGGGGATGACGTCATCGAGCTGCCAGCCGTTCGATGCGCCGACATCCATATACTCGATAAAACGTAAAATGTGCGGGGTGTTCCGGAAGTATCGCGCCATCGGCACTATTTCCATATCGTTCAATCCCGCCTTCACGACCATGTTGACCTTGATAGGGCCAAGCCCTGCGTCATGCGCAGCTGCGATTCCTTCGAGGACATCGGAGACGGAAAAGTCCACGTCGTTCATTTTTTTGAATGTTGCATCATTTAATGAATCAAGGGAGACGGTGACCCTTGTCAAGCCTGCATCCTTTAAGCTTTGCGCCTTGCGCGCCAGCAAGGAACCGTTTGTCGTCAGCGTAATGTCTAGCTCCCGCCCATCATGCGTAGTCAGGTCGCGCAACATCGCAATTAATTTCTCGATATTCTTTCTGAGTAAAGGCTCGCCGCCCGTGAGCCTGATTTTATTGACGCCATGCGCGATAAAAATACGGGCGATGCGTGTGATTTCTTCAAAATTCAGTAAGGCGTTTTGCGGCAGGAAAAGATAATCCTTATCAAATACCTCTTTGGGCATGCAATATACGCAACGAAAATTGCATCTGTCTGTGACCGAGATACGCAAATCCTGTAACGGTCGCTTGAAGCTGTCAAGCAAACGCCCTGTCGGTTCTTCCAGTGTGGTAGGAATAGACAAGTTTGATTGCTGTTGACGGTGATCAATCAGGGGAATAAATTTTTCGCTCATAAGTTAGGATTTTACGCCTTGGTTAGCTAGAGCAGGACGATATCATGAGTTCCGCTTGCTGTTTGCAGACTAAAAAAAACCCGGCAACATTGCTGTTGCCGGGTTTTTTTATTCCTTTTTTATTTCTTATGCATCTTATTTTTTGGTTTCCATCAACACCAATGGCTCTGTCGATTGCGGGACGACCGGCTTGCGCTCGCGTGGTACGCGAGGCGGTGTGACTATCGCCGCCGTCGCTGCTTGCGCCGCACGCAATTTTTCAGGATCTGTGCTTGCCAGCGCCAGGCCAGCCTGGTTCAGCATGTCATTGAGTCCTTCCAGTGGCATCGGTGCCGTGGTAACCGCGACCGGAGCTGCAGCAACAACTGTTGCCGCCGCAGGTACAACAAGAGCAGCTGGCGCGGGAATGACTTCCGCAACTGCTTCTGGTGTAACTTCGGGCAGGGTTTCAGCGGGTGCAACTTGTGCTGTGGCGCTAACCGTTTCCACTGTTGGTGTAGGCAACAAATCCAAACTGGCCTGAACCGGAGCAACAATCACATCCGCAGTTGCAGCAGTGACTTCTGCAACTGGAGCAGGCGCATGTATTGCTGACACCTCTACCGCAACAGGCTTAACTTCCGCTTCAGGTGCTGCAACCACAAATGGTTCAATAGTCTCGACAGCTTTGGTCGTTTCAATCGCTGGGGCAGCGACTGGCGTTGCAAGCGGTTCAAGGGCTACAAGCTCACTGACAGGAATGAAGACAGGTTGCGCTTCACTACTTGTCTTTTCTATACTTTGAAATGTGGCTTCGTCATTTTCATTGGTCTCTGTTGTTTCACGATCGCGGCGATTGCGGTTACGACCACCACGACGACGACGACGACGGCCTTCTTCAGTTTGCTCCCCAGTTTCGTTTTCTGCCGGAACAGCCAGGATGGCAGCGTCGGATTTCAACAGCTCGGCAGGCGCCGGTGCAACTGTAGCTACAGGTGCAGGAACATTGACAGATGTCGCAGTAAGCAGCGCTTCTTCTGTTTTTGTTTCAGTGCCGGCGTTTTCCTTGCGACCGCCACGTTGGCGCGGCTGGCGTTCGCGGCGCGGCTCTTGTCCCTCGCGCTCCTCGCGTGGAGGACGTGCTTGCTTAGGTTGACGCTGTGCTTGTTCGGTGGTCGCTGCTTTGCCAGCTTCATCCTTATCTGCACGAGGTGTCGCTGGGCGGTCTTCACGCTCTTCGCGATCACGGCCACGTCCATTGCGTCCACGGTTGCGATTGTTGCGGTCGCCGGAAGATTTATCACGTGCATGACGTGGCTTTTCTTCTACTGCTGGCGCTACAACAACCGGTTCTGCAGGCTTTGAGCGGAAAAAGCCAAGAATTTTTGCGAAAAATCCTTCTGATTCTGGTGCTGACGTGGTTAATGCCGGTACTGCTGCCGGGGCGGCGATTTCCTTGCGTTCTACCTGAGGCGCAGTGTCAGGCGTAATGCTCTTCACCATGGCTTCCTGGCGCGGCTTGGCTTCTACTTTCTGGCTCTTGCTGTAGCCGATGTCGGTATCGGCTTGCTCTGCCATGGCATAGCTGGCGTGAACTTCTTCCAGGCGCGGATCGTCGTGTTTCAGGCGGTCCAGCTTGTAATGCGGCGTTTCCAGATGCGTATTCGGAATAAGAATGACGGTAACACGATGGCGTGTTTCTATCTTCAGGATTTCACCACGCTTTTCATTGAGCAGGAAAGCGGCGACATCGACAGGAACCTGAACATGAATCGCGGCCGAATTTTCTTTCATCGCTTCTTCCTGAATGATGCGCAGGACTTGCAAGGCGGAAGATTCAGTATCGCGGATGTGCGCTGTGCCGTTACAGCGAGGGCAGGTCACATGACTACCTTCCGACAACGATGGTCGCAGGCGCTGGCGTGACAGTTCCATCAAGCCAAAACGGGAAATTTTGCCCATCTGAACGCGGGCACGGTCATAGCGCAAGGAATCTTTTAAGCGCGTTTCGACTTCTCGCTGGTTCTTGGCGTTTTCCATGTCGATAAAATCGATCACGATCAAACCGCCCAGATCGCGCAAGCGTAATTGACGGGCAACTTCTTCCGCAGCTTCACAGTTGGTGTTGAATGCCGTGGTCTCGATGTCGGAACCGCGCGTAGAACGTGCCGAGTTGACGTCAACAGAAACCAGGGCTTCGGTGTGATCGATAACTATCGCGCCACCGGAAGGCAAGGGTACGGTGCGGGAATACGCTGTCTCGATCTGGTGCTCGATCTGGAAGCGTGAGAACAGCGGCACATCGTCACTGTAGCGTTTGACGCGATGGACCATGTCCGGCATCACGTGGCTCATGAATTGCTGAGCTTGTTCGTAGATGTCGTCGGTATCGATGAGTATCTCGCCAATATCAGGCTGGAAATAATCACGGATCGCGCGGATAACCAATGACGATTCCTGGTAGATCAGGAAGGCGCCAGGTGCAGATTTTCCTGCGCCATCAATTGCGGTCCAGAGTTGCATGAGGTAATTCAAATCCCACTGCAATTCGTCGACATTACGGCCTATACCGGCAGTGCGGGCGATGACCGACATACCTGTAGGCAGATCGAGCTTGTCCATAGTCTCGCGCAGTTCCTGACGCTCCTCGCCCTCGACTCGACGTGATACGCCGCCGCCGCGCGGGTTGTTTGGCATCAGGACCAGATAGCGTCCGGCCAGGGAAATAAAGGTGGTGAGTGCAGCGCCTTTATTGCCGCGCTCTTCTTTTTCAACCTGAACCATGATTTCCTGGCCTTCGCGCAGGGCATCTTTGATCGAGGCATTGCGAACATCAATGCCTTCTTTAAAGTAACCGCGAGCGACTTCCTTGAAAGGCAAAAAGCCGTGACGTTCTTCACCATAGTTGACGAAGCAAGCTTCGAGCGATGGTTCTATCCGCGTAATAACACCTTTGTAGATGTTGGATTTGCGCAGTTCGCGTCCGGTGGTTTCAATATCGATGTCGATGAGCTTTTGCCCATTAACAATGGCAACGCGCAGTTCTTCTTGCTGCGTAGCATTAAATAACATACGTTTCATTTTTACTCCGTGACCTAAGGTCATCTTTTGTTGTCATCCCGATAAAGTGGAAATGGCAACTGTGCTTACATGGGATGTATGCGGGAGCGGAAAATTTGAGGGGGCGGGAAATGCCACTGGAACAGCAAAATCAAAGCTTTACAGATAGGCACGCCAGCTAAGTAGCTGAATTTGTGCCTAAATGTCATGTTTATATTCTGCTGTGCGCTGGGCGCGGATGACATTGAAGGTGAATCGAGTGCACATGTCCCCCGCGTTGTTCAAATTACATATTTTGTACAATATGTAAATACAACGCCAGGCGATGAGCAACTTACTAAGCGCCAGACCATCTTAGATTAATTGTATCTGGCAAAATCGATCACACTACATCAACACCATCAACCGGTAAGCATGNNGTGATGTGCATACACATCTTTTCCATCGAATTTGCAAATTGGCGAGGCCGATGGACATGCCACTGTGTAGAATACGCGTTTATTCATACACTTACTTAAGCTAAATACTTAAGCGAAAACGATTATATATTCAAAATGAAGGACTTAGAGATAAATAATGGGAGAGTGCATCAAAAACAAGCTGAAAATGACGCTCTCCGTCAGGCTTCACAAGCTCCTGCCAAGGTCCAGCTGCTGACAATCAATGAAGAAGAGGCTGGTCAGCGAATTGATAATTATTTGCTACGTATCTGTAAAGGTGTTCCCAAAAGTCATATTTACCGGGTTTTGCGTTCCGGTGAGGTGAGGGTGAATAAAGGACGGATAGATCAACTGTATCGCCTCCAGACGGGAGATGTGGTGCGCGTTCCTCCAATCCGGATGGCAGAAAAGCAAGAAAACCATGTCCCCGGTGCGGAATTTGTTGTTTTGTTTGAAGATGCACATTTGCTGGTAATTGATAAACCAGCCGGCGTGGCGGTACATGGTGGTTCCGGCATTAGTTATGGAGTTATCGAGCAGTTACGCGCATCCAGGCCTGACGCTAAATTTCTTGAGCTGGTGCATAGGCTCGATAGAGAAACTTCCGGGATTTTGCTGTTGGCGAAAAAACGCTCTGCACTGGTTAATTTGCATGAGCAGATGCGCGATGGCGTGACGGATAAACGTTACCTGACCCTGGTGCATGGCGACTGGAAAAATGCGCGTCAGCACGTCAAGTTGCCTTTGCATAAATACACTACTGCCGACGGGGAGCGTAGGGTAAGGGTGCAGGCCGATGGCATGCCCTCGCACACTATTTTTTCATTGAAAAAGAAATATGCTGAGTTTGCCCTGCTGGAAGCCGAGCTGAAGACGGGACGCACGCACCAGATTCGCGTCCATTTGTCGGCAAATGGGTTCGCCATTGTTGGCGATGATAAATATGGCGATTTTGCTTTAAATCGCGCTTTGCTTAAACCCGCACCAGGTCGCGGCGCTTTGAAGCGTATGTTCTTGCATGCATATCAAATAACATTCATTCACCCCGATACAAATAAATCAATGACACTCAATGCAGCACTTCCAGCAGAGTGTGAAAAATTTTTATCTAGTTTGAGCTGAAGAAAATTAATTGTTTATTAACGGTAAAATATCAATTTCATGAACAAGGTCGTAAGTAGCAAGCTTTTGCAGTTTGCCTTACATAAGAAATATGGCAAAAAAGCAATTTGATTTTATTGTGTTCGACTGGGATGGCACGCTGATGGATAGCACCGCGACCATCGTTAAATGCATTCAGGCATCGGCTAAAGATCTGGGTTTACCTATCCCGGACGAAAGGGCAGCTTCTTATGTGATTGGTCTTTCGCTTGGAGATGCAATGCAGGCGGTCTTGCCTGATGTCGATCCCAAGTATTATCCACGCATGGTGGAGCGCTATCGTTACCATTATCTGGCAAAGGATCATGAGTTGCCTTTGTTTCCAGGAGTTCGGGAGATGTTGAGCGAGTTATCTCAAGATGGTTATTTTCTCGCTGTTGCCACAGGTAAGAGCAGGGTAGGACTTAATCGCGCCTTGCATAGCGCTAATTTGCTGTCATCGTTTGATGCGACGCGATGCGCTGACGAGACTTTTTCAAAGCCGCATCCAGCCATGCTGCAAGAGTTGACTCGTGAATTAGGCCAGGACATGAAACGCACGCTGATGATAGGCGACACCACGCATGACCTGCAAATGGCCGTGAATGCAGGCGCCGCGTCTGTTGCGGTTGAGTATGGTGCCCATGAGTCTACATTTCTGCAGGAACTCGATCCACTTTTTTCTGCGAAAACCGTCGAAGAGCTGCATGACTGGCTCAACCAATATGCATGATCGAGTTGAAAATAATGTCTGAGATTTTGATTTGTCCCTCCGCTGACCTGATTGAAGGTGGAAAGGGAGTGCGTTTTCCGGTAACTGCAGGAAGTGAGGACGCGACCGGCTTTGTGGTTCGTTTTGACGGTGCTGCCCATGCTTACCTTAATCGTTGCGCGCACGTCCCGGTTGAGCTTGACTGGGCGCCGGGAGAGTTTTTTGAATCCAGCGGACTCTACATCATGTGCGCTACGCATGGAGCAATTTATACGCCAGAAACCGGCTATTGCGCTGGTGGACCCTGCCGCGGTAGCCGTTTGAGAAAAATTCCCGTTGTCGAGAGAGAGGGCCAGATTTTCTGGTGCCCTGACGACTACCTTAAACCGGTGATGGCTTAAAAATATGATGGACGATAACACCTTGAACTCCCCAGCAGCTGGCACAAAGCCCGGTTGGGAAAAGACCTTGATAGAAACATTGGCGATGGAAGCATTGCGCGAACAGCGTCTGCGCCGTCGTTGGGGAATTTTTTTTAAACTGGCATTTTTGCTGCTGTTTATTTTCGGATTTTATTTGTTTGGCGATCTCGGCAACTCTGAAATGGAGAATTTGGGACCGCATGTCGCCCTGATAGAGATTAACGGAACGATAGAGTCAGAAGGCAGCGGTAGTGCGCAGGCGATTATTCCCGCATTGAATCGCGCTTTTTCTGATTCTGGCTCAGTGGGAATTGTTATGCGCATTAACAGCCCGGGAGGTAGCCCGGTTCAGGCGGGCATGATCAATGACGAAATTGGCCGTTTGCGTAAGGAATATCCAAAAAAGCCGGTGTATGTTGTTGTTGACGAAATGTGTGCTTCAGGTGGGTATTACATCGCTGTAGCAGCGAATAAAATTTATGTGAACAAGGCCAGCATCGTCGGTTCTATTGGCGTATTAATGGACGGTTTTGGATTTACGGCTTTAATGGATAAGTTTGGGGTGGAACGCAGATTGCTCACCGCTGGCGAAAACAAAGGTTTCATGGATCCATTTTCGCCGCAGACAGAAAAACAAAAAACTTTCTCTCAGACGATGCTGAACGAAATTCACCAACAGTTTATTGACGTTGTGCGTAAGGGGCGCGGGCAAAGACTGAAAGAAACGAGTGAAACTTTTTCTGGATTGTTCTGGATAGGTTCCAAGGCCGTTGCGATGGGACTTGCCGATGATTTCGGTACCGTTGATTCCGTCTCCCGCGATGTCTTGAAAACCGAAAATATAGTTGACTACACTCAAAAAGAGGGATTGCCGGAGCGCGTCTTGAAGAAATTCGGCGCGTCAATAGGCAGTGGCGCATTTTCGTCGATTGTGAGTGGCCGATCTGCCGTGCTGCGATAGATAGGCAAAATGACTTGCGTGTCTGATATTGGTCGATCGTAGTTAATTTTTTTAATCTCGCTTCATTTGTGGATAGTTATAATTTTCTTTGTGATTGTTTTTCTCTGGCCTATATTTAGATCGTAACTAGTTCAAAAGAGGAGGTCGATATACAAAAGAATCTTTGTATCTTAGGCAGATGGAATTTGAGCTCCGGTATGGCTGGATTTGCCGGTCAGTTATGAAGTGGAATGTCCTACAATTTGTGAAGTACTTTTCCGGGCGATGATTCCGGATCCGGGGTTTCTCAGACGCCTCATCATGATTTTTCACAAGGACAAAAACGGTGGTGCAATGCCGCCGTTTTTTCTTTCTATAATCTTCCATAAAATACCCCCCTTAGCCCTATTTTCTTGTGTCAAATCAAGAAGATTGTTACTATTTTCGTTACTATTGAAACATTCCGCTGCATATTCTTCAATTTCCGATGGCCTTACATTTTTCTTTAATCTTTGATGCAATTTCTGCGGCTTTCCAGGCTCGAGAGAAAATAAATTGTTTTCATTGTGATGAGAAAATGCGAAAAGATAATGCTTTAATCGCCGTCTTTAATGGCGCTCGATATCCGGTTTGTTGCCATGGCTGCCTGGCCGTTTTGCAAACCATAGAAAATAATGACATGACCATGCAATATTTAGCGACCAAATCTCCATTGCCGATGGCAGATTCTTCTTCATGAGTTCCACACTTTCAGACGGAATTGACAACAGCGCTTCTGAGCCGGCGCCGCAACGACAAAATGAAGCCATACAGCACGAAAAATTGAGTTTGTCAGGAATGCGTTGTGCTGCATGCGTGCAGCTGATTGAATTTCGTGTCAGGCAACTTCCCGGGGTTGTTTCTTTCAATATCAATGTCGTTAGCCATCGTGCAGATCTGGCTTGGGAAACTTCGCATAATTCCCTTAGAAAAATCATTACTGCGATAGTGGATCTTGGTTACGCAGCGTTTCCCGCCAATCAGTCTCCGGATGAGCATGAGCGGCAAGAAAATAAGATGGAGTTGTGGCGCTTGTTTATTGCTGGTTTTGCGATGATGCAGATCATGATGTATGCATTTCCCGCTTACCTGGTACCCGTGCCTCAGGTGGATGGAGATTTGACGCCGGATCTGGATCGCTTGTTGAAATTGGCCAGTCTGTTCATCACCATTCCGGTAATTTGCTTTTCTTCCCTGCCGTTTTTTCGGGGCGCGATTCGCGATATCAAAAACCGTTATGTCGGCATGGATGTGCCTGTTTCGCTAGGTATTTTATTGACGTTTTTTGCCAGTATCTGGGCGACCTTTAAAGACGGGGGCGGCGCGGTCTATTATGATTCCGCCATCATGTTCGTTTTTTTATTGCTCGGTGCGCGCTATATAGAAGCAAGAGTGCAACGCAAGACTACGGCGGCCTTGCGGGTGTTGACGCAATTAACGCCGGTAGTCGCGCAAAGGATGATTAGCTATCCTGCTGATCGCCATACTGAACTAGTGGACGCCAAAGATTTGCAGGTCGGCGACTATTTACTGGTTGCGGCAGGCGAGCAAATACCTGCTGACGGCAGCGTGATTGAAGGGCATAGCGAGTGCGATGAGTCTCTGATGACGGGCGAGTCACGTGCTGTGGTAAAAAATCAGGGAGAAAAATTGATCGCCGGCTCGATCAATCTCAGTGGCGTCTTGCTGATGCGTGCCGATAGCGTAGGCGATGCTACGCAACTCTCTGCTTTGGTCGCGATGATGGAACGTGCCGCGACAGAAAAGCCACCGTTGGTGCAACTGGCCGATAAACACGCGAGCCGATTCCTGCTCATTATTCTTGGCGTCGCACTTCTGACAGCCTTGGGATGGTGGCAAATTGATCGTGATCGCGCACTGTGGATTGCGATCAGCGTGATTGTGGTGACTTGCCCATGCGCCTTGTCTTTGGCGACGCCTGGCGTGATGTCGGCAGCCATCGGGCAGTTGGCCAAGCAAGGGGTGTTGATCGCCAGGGGGCGTGCCATAGAGTCCCTGGCAAGAGCGACTCATTTTGTTTTCGATAAAACCGGTACGCTGACATATGGAAAATTGAAATTGCTTGATTCCATGTTGATGGCGAAGGGCGGCTCCGGCCATGCGGTGACAGAGCCCGAGGCGAATGCGATCAGTCTGTCGCTGAGTGTGAATTCGCAACACCCGGTTTCAAAAGCGATTGCCGATGCACTTTCTGCCAAACCGCGTCAGCAGGTATCCACGCAACACGCGCTTGACTGGAGTGATCTGCATGAGGTGGCCGGCGCTGGTGTCGAGGCGAAGTTGAACGGTGAAATATACCGGCTTGGACGTCTTGAGTTTGTTGGGGATTTGCATCGATATCCGTTTGAAATACCTGCGCAATTTTTGGGTAAAACTTTATCCGCGTTGGGCAATGAACATGGCTGGATAGCGCTATACGTGCTTGAGGATTGCCTGCGGGAGGATGCGCTTGAGGCGATCGGCACCTTGCAGGACAGGGGCTTGAAAATATTACTCCTTTCTGGTGACCGCAGCGATGTAGTGCAAAAAGTCGCCTTTGATTGCGCGATTGCAGATGCCCAGGGCGATCTCAGCCCCGGTGAAAAACATGAGATCGTCAGGCGCCTGCAGGCGGATGGTGCAGTTGTCGTAATGGTAGGGGATGGGATGAATGACGGGCCGGCGCTGTCACTGGCTGATGTGTCGATTGTCATGGGCCAGGGCGCGCCGATCTCCCAGTCTCGAAGTGACCTGTTGCTGATGTCGAATCGACTGACTGATCTGGCTTACGGCGTTAAGTTGTCTCACATGGCATTAAAGCTGATACGCCAAAACCTGGCTTGGGCGGTTGCGTATAATGTGGTGGCGATCCCTGCTGCGGTAACCGGTTTGCTTGAGCCGTGGCATGCAGCGCTGGGAATGTCACTAAGTTCACTGCTGGTTGTTTTTAATGCTTTGCGCCTTCTCGCGGTCAATCAGGAGGTGCGCCCACTTACTCTGTCTGAACTGCCGGATTAATTTATTTATGGAAATTCTGTATCTCTTGATCCCACTCAGCATCGCGCTTGTGTTTGCCATCGGCGCAGTATTCTGGTGGGCGCTGAATCGCCGTCAGTTTGATGATCTTGACCAGGCTGGGCAAAGCATTATTGACGACGTCGATGGCTGAGATGTTAAGACATCCGGCCTAGAATTTCTCCGGCGCTTTTTTCAAAGCTTTCAGTCGAGATATCTTGTTGAGTCAATTTCATTGCCTTGGTTGATTGCGGAAAATTCTTGTTGATCGATTTTAGGTAAGCCGGATCATAGTGTTTTTGTAAAAGCTCGCTGACTAAATCCTCCATCCTCCCCTGACTGGCAAATGCTTTCCATCCCTCGATCTTGTCTCTGCCATGCAGGCTGATCAGGCAGTCCAGTCTCTTATTAAGAGCGTCTGGCTCACCTACAAAGTGCACGTAATCTTCCATCAGTAAAGCGACTCGTTGCGCTAACGGCAATTCCAGCGCGATACATGGCGAGCTGCGCATCGTTTCAATAATGGCGTCGGGTACGCGTAAATTGCCGACTTTTTTGCTTTCCGATTCGACGAATACCGGACGTGTGAAGTCCATGTTGCGTATGGTTTGCCAGATTCTGCTTTCAAACATTTTTTGACTCGGCTGTTTTTCACTCGGCAAGTGACCCAGCACCGAGCCGCGGTGCGCCGCCAACTCTTCCAAATCCAGTACCTGCGCGCCTTGTCGTCCCAAGGTTTGCAATAGACGTGTTTTTCCGCTACCTGTGGTGCCACAAATTACCTGCCATTTGACGCTGGGGGCGAGGGCGGGCAAGGCTTCGTTAATAAGATGGCGGTAGCTTTTATAGCCGCCATCCAGCTGCACCACTGGCCAACCTATCTTTGCCAGGATATGTGCCATGGAACCACTGCGATTGCCTCCGCGCCAGCAATAAATCAGGGGTTTCCATTCTCTTGGTTTATCGAGGAAATGCTGTTCGATATGCCGTGCGATATTTTTAGCCACCAGGGCGGCACCTACTTTTTTCGCTTCGAAGGAGTTGATCTGCTTGTACATGGTACCTACGCGTATGCGCTCTTCATCATCCAGCACGGGGCAGTTAATGGCGCCCGGGATATGGTCTTCTGCGAATTCGGAGGGGCTGCGTACATCAATAATCGCGTCAAATTCCGTGAGGCGCGGGAGTAAGTCTGAAAAACTGCTAAGTTCCGGATATTTCATTTTATTTCTTTGACTAGTTTTTGATTTTTATTTGTAATGCGTTCTGCAAATGGGGCCAGATATTGTCGAGCAGGGCAGGGTGAGCCGCAGCGAGCAAATGGATGCGATCCGCCTGAAACATTTCAGGCTTATCTGCCACACCTTCCATTAAAAACGGCACAAGGGCAGATTTGGTCTCTTTCGCTATACGCGCATAAAGGGAAAAAAATCGTTCGGTATAGTCTCGCCCATAATTGGGCGGGATTTGCATGCCGACCAGTATCACTTTGGCTTTGGCGGCATTTGCCATGGTAATCATGTCCCTGAAATTTTTCTCTGAAGCGCTCAGCGCCAGGCCGCGCAATGCATCATTGCCGCCGAGTTCGATAATAAGAATGTCCGGATGGTATTTTTTCAGCAGAGTGTCCAGCCGTGCCCTGCCACCGCTCGTAGTTTCGCCGCTGATACTGGCATTGATGACGCTGGCGGCTATCTTTTTCTGCTGCAGGCGTTGCTCCAGCAAGGCAACCCATCCGGTACCGCGCACCAGTCCATATTCGGCCGATAAACTATCGCCAAGCACGAGCACGACTTTTGATGCAGAATGCGCGCTAGCGCTGCATAATGCGGTCGCGGTAATGAACAACAGCCTATACCAGAACATCCAATTTTTTTGTGTCACCATATTAACGCCACCATCTTTATCATCATAAAAGCATGAGCCAACTTAAAGAAAATCCAGCACCAGCGATAGCGGTCAGCCATTTATCCAAGCGCGTTTCAGATGCGACTGGAGAGCTCACTATTTTGCATGGGATAGATTTTACCGTGCAAGCGGGGGAGACGCTTGCCATTGTTGGCGCTTCCGGCTCGGGTAAATCGACTTTGCTTGGTATTTTGGCCGGTTTGGATGTGCCAACCGAGGGTAAGGTGCTTCTTGACGGGATCGATATTTTTGCGCTGGATGAAGATGGCAGGGCGGTGTTCAGAAAAGAAAATCTGGGATTCGTGTTTCAGTCTTTTCAGTTGCTGATGCACCTCAACGCGCTGGAGAATGTGATGCTTCCGTTGGAGTTGCGCGGCGATAAGGATGCCCGCTCCAAGGCTGAGGCCATGCTGGCGCATGTGGGCCTGGCTAGCCGCTTGCGGCACTATCCCAAGTATCTGTCCGGCGGTGAGCAGCAGCGGGTGGCGTTGGCGCGCGCCTTCGTCACGGAACCGCCGCTCTTGTTTGCCGACGAGCCTACGGGTAGCCTGGATGCGGTGACTGGCGAGGCGGTGATCCAGTTGATGTTTGCCCTAAATCGTGAGCGCGGCTCGACCTTGGTGCTGGTAACGCACGATCTGTCGATTGCCGCCCGTTGCGGCAGGACGCTGCGTATCGTTGCCGGGCGGCTGGATTAATAGTGATTTTGTAAAATGATGGGGGTATTATTTTTGGCGCACGTATTTAGCGCGTAATACCTTGATTTTTTCATATACCATGGGGGAGTATATTTTGAATTGAGTCCGGCCTATCCGCCAGCATGTGCTTGATTCTGTTTCGATGAAGTCGCAATGAATTCGTTGAGGCATAATCTGATGGCCGGTATGAGTTCGCCGGCGGTCATCCCTACAGGTCCTATCCCTTGTTGCACCAGCTGGTCTGCTGCCAGGCCATGCAGCCATACCGCCAATTTTGCAGCACTGTCGTGCACGACATGCTGTGCCAGCAATGCCCCGCAGACACCAGCAAGGACATCGCCGGTGCCCGCTGTTGCCAGCGCCGGGTTGCCGGTCGTGTTTATGCAGCTTGTTTCATCGATGCATGCGATGATAGTCCCGGCTCCTTTCAGTATCACGCACGCTTTAAATTTGTTGGCTAGCTCCCGGGCATTCTCCAAACGGTCTGACTGTATTTCGCGGGCGCTGAGCTTCAATAATCTCGCTGCCTCCAGCGGGTGTGGTGTCAGTATGGTTCTGGCGTTGCGCTCATGCCTTGCTGCCAGCAGCATTTGCAAGGAGGGATTGTTAGCAAGCAGATTTAACGCATCGGCGTCAATCACCATCGCTGTGGCTTCGCGCAGGGCTCTTGAGAGCAGCTGTTCCGCCTCACTTGAATCGCCCAGCCCCGGTCCGATGACGACAACTGATTGACTGAGGTTGCAGTCGTTTGCCGGTCTGCACATTAACTCAGGATACTGGCTGTCGAATAGGGGCGCGCCGCCAACAAAGCCAACGTACACCCTGCCAGCGCCACAATGGATAGCGGCTCTCGCGGCAAGCAAGGGGGCGCCAATCATTCCTGTCGCTCCGCCGATAATCAAGACATCGCCATAGCTGCCTTTGTGACTGTCATGGCAGCGCGCCTGCAATGAACCGTAAAACAAGCCAGGATGGCTCAGGTAAGCGCAAGGGGAGGGGTAGAGCTCCGGAAAAATTCCCAGATCAGCCACTTCTACCTGTCCGCAAAAATCTCGTCCGGCCGCCGTGTGTAAACCCGGTTTGTTGCCAATAAAAGTGATGGTATGTGTCGCACGAAGCGCGACTCCCGGGTCACCAATAATTTGTCCGGTATCTGCGTTGAGGCCGCTAGGAACATCCAGGGCGAGAACGGGAAAGTGGCGGGTGTTCGAGAGCTGATTGACTTGTTGAATCAATGCTGCCATGGGGCCCGTTATTGCACGGGCAAGACCGATTCCAAATAGCCCGTCAATCACCAGAGCCCATCGTTTGTCATGCAAAACTTGTGGCTGCCCGGCATCGATAAATATGGCATTGCCTGCCTGCGCCCGCTGCAAACTCTGTAGTGCGTCGCTCGAATACCCGTTGATATCGGCACATAGCATTACCATGACATCAAAACCGGCTGCAGCCAGCAGGTGAGCAGCTTCCAAGGCGTCACCGCCATTATTGCCTGGCCCCGCAAGCGCCAGCACTTTTTTCCCTGGCTTGATGATGAGCTTTTTAGCGAAATCGGCTGCGGCTTTTCCTGCCGCCCGCATCAGGCTGCCTGAAGGCAGATTGGCCATTGCTGTCGACTCTATTTGTCGAATGCTTGCTATTCGATAGACGGCGGCATCAGATGGCAAACGGCTAGTAATCATGGCGATGGTTTGATGGACGTAGGGCTGATCGGCGGCGGTGTTATCGCCAATGATTGTATCGCTTCCAGCCCGCTCTGGAATGCATTTTCAATCGGTAGCAGCATATAGGGCATCGTCATGCTTAACATCAGGAAACCAACGCCTATCGTGATAGGGAAGCCAATACCAAACAGATTCAATTGCGGCGCGGCCCTTGTCAATATCCCTAACGCAATATTGGTGATGAGCAGCGCAGCGACGATGGGCAAGGACAATCGCATGCTGATGATAAAAATCTGTTCACCCCAAATAGCCAGCTTTTGAAAACTGAAGCCCATCGTCAGCGAGGTTGAAATCGGGATGGTTTTGAAGCTTTCTATTAGTGCTGCAAAAAGCGACAAGTGCACATTCAGCGTCAGGAAAAGTAAGGTGGCAACCAGAACCAGCACCTGGCTGATGGCAGAGGATCTTCCCTTGGTTTGCGGATCAAAAAAGGTGGCAAAACCCAGGCCCATGGTTAAGCCTATAACCTCACCGGCCATCTCTATGCCTGCAAATACGACGCGCACCATGAATCCCATAGCCATGCCAATGACCAGCTGCTGCATCAGGATCATGATCCCCGTCACAGACATGGGATCGGCTTGAGTCAGGGGAGGGATGGTGGGAGCCACTATCATTGCCAGGGTTACCCCCAGCATGAGTTTTACCTGTACCGGAACGCTATTATTGCCAAATGGCGGAGCGATAGCGATGAGACCCAGGATGCGGGTCAACGGCCAGATAAACGAGGCGATCATTGCAATCAACTCGTTGCCGGAAAAAGAAATCATTGCCGTGCTTAGCCAGCCATAGTCGCGATGCTGGTAAACATCTGGCGCATATAATCTCCCAGTATCGCCAGCATCCATGGCCCCGCGACGATCAGCGTGACAAATATCCCCACCAGCTTTGGAATGAATGACAGCGTGGTCTCATTGATTTGTGTCGCAGCCTGAAAAATACTGACGATCAGGCCTATGGCCAGCGCCACCAATAATAGTGGGGCAGAAACGAGCAATGTCACTTCCATCGCCTGACGTCCAAGCGTCATTACGCTATCGGGTGTCATTAATATTCCCCTTAATAAAAACTTTGAGCTAAAGAACCTATCAGTAATTGCCAGCCATCGACCAGAACAAATAGCATTAACTTAAACGGTAACGATACAATCGCCGGTGAAACCATCATCATTCCCATCGCCATCAAGACACTCGCCACCACCATATCAATGATGAGGAAGGGAATAAAAATGGCGAAACTGATTTGAAAAGCTGTTTTTAATTCGCTGGTAATAAACGCAGGAATTAAGATACGAAGCGGGACGTCTTCCGGCCCCTGCAGATCCGGGGTGTTGGAAAGTTTGACATACAAGGCCAGGTCGTTTTGCCTGGTTTGTTTCAGCATGAATTTTTTGAGCGGCTCGACGCCCCTGTCCATGGCGACTGACATGCTTATTTTATTTTCTGCAAAAGGCTGATAAGCCTCTGCATAAATTTTATCAAATGCCGGGCCCATGACAAATAAGGTCAAGAAGAGTGCAAGACCTATCATGACCTGATTTGGTGGCGCAGACTGGGTGCCTAATGCCTGTCTCAATAAAGACAGGACGATAATGATGCGAGTGAAGCTTGTCATCATCAGCAAAGCTGCCGGAATGAATGTAAGGGACGTCAGGAACAGCAGGGTTTGAATGCTGAGAGAGTAATTTTGGCCGCCACCGGCCGCTGGCGTACTGGTGATAGCTGCCAGACCACCGCCAGCCGCTTGCGCCTGAGCCAATTCCGGTAGCGTAAGTCCGGTAACAAGAATGAGCAAAAATAACATGCTGGTGGAAAAAGATCGTAATGTTTTCATTGCCTGTTTCTGTCTACTTTTGTGATTCACTACGCTTATCCAGGGTTCGCTTCAGCCATGTGGAAAATTGATTTTCCTGCGCTGGCACGGTGGATTCCTCAACCAATTTTTCTTGCTTGGGCATTGTCGATAAGGTATTGATCTGGTTGGCTGTCACGCCGATGACTATCCATTGATCTGCTATCTCAAGCACCATCACCCGTTCACGGTTGCCGACACTGGTGCCGCCGATAATTTTGACGGGTAGCTTATTTAAGGTATTGACCGGTCCGATTTTTTTGAAAATCCAGGCGGCAACAGCCATCAGGGCCAAAACTGCAATCAAACCTAAAAAAATCTGCACTAAACCTGTGGTCGGCGAGATCACTGCTGTTTCTGCAGCAGATGCCGCTGTTAACGGCAGTGCCAGCAGCAATAAATAAGCTTTCTTCATTATTTATTTAACTTACGAATGCGTTCAGCTGGCGTAACAATGTCTGTCAGGCGAATACCGAATTTGTCATTGACCACCACGACTTCACCTTGCGCAATCAGGCAACCATTGACCAGAACATCCATCGGTTCACCTGCCAGACCGTCCAGCTCCACGACTGAACCCTGGGCTAACTGCAATAGATTTTTAATCGCTATCTTGGTGCGGCCAAGTTCAACGGTAAGTTGCACCGGGATATCAAGAATGAAATCGATGTCGTTATGCGTCTCGACCGGACTACTTTTTCCGCTAAACTCCTGAAACTTCGCGCTGCTGGCAGCTGGCGCAAAACTCGCAGCAGCATTTGCCGCTGCGGCTGCAGCATCGGCTTTTTCTTGTTCCGCAATCGCGGCGCCCCAATCGTCTTCACTGATGGGCGTATCATTATTGTCATCCACGATTTTCTCCTTGTGCTGAATCATGCACGATTTCGTTGACGCTGGAACTAATCAACTTTTCTACGCGCAATGCATATTGTCCATTGAATACGCCATATTTACATTCCATCACCGGCGTACCATCTACTTTTGCTGAAATAATATCTGGAATGGAAAGTGGAATAATGTCTCCCTCTTTCATATTCAGTATGTCGCCCAGGGTCACCTTGGTAGTGCCGATGTCGGCGACAATCTCTACTTCAGCGATTTGAATTTGTTGCGTCATCAAACGCACCCAGCGCTTGTCTATCTCTAAGGTTTCGCCTTGCAAGCTGCTGGTCAGAATATCCCGGATGGGCTCTATCATCGAGTAGGGCATGCAAAGATGCATCTCCCCGCTAACCGGTCCCAGTTCGATGGTGAATGTGGTGGAGACGACAACTTCATTTGGCGTAGCGATATTAGCGAACTGGGTATTCATTTCTGAACGGATATATTCAAATTTAACCGGATATACCGGCTCCCACGATTTTTCATAGGTTTCAAAAATGATTTCCAGAATACGCTGAATAATCCTTTGTTCTGTCTGGGTAAAGTCGCGGCCTTCAACGCGCGTATGAAAGCGGCCGTCACCGCCAAAAAGATTATCAACTAACAGAAACACCAAACCAGGATCAAGTACAAACAGCGAAGTGCCGCGCAAGGGTTTCATATGCGCCAGATTCAGATTGGTTGGTACGACCAGATTGCGAATAAATTCGCTGTATTTGGATACTCTGACAGTTCCGACAGAAACCTCGGCACTACGGCGTAAAAAATTAAATAAACCAATCCGCAATAAGCGGGCAAAGCGCTCGTTAATAATTTCCAGAGTCGGCATACGGCCACGCACAATACGCTCTTGCGTAGCAAGATTGTATGGCCTGACCCCCGAGGTATCTTCCTGGGCTAACGCGTCATCCTGATCCCCAGTCACCCCTTTTAATAGGGCATCAACCTCTTCCTGGGAAAGAAAATTATCGGACATGGGTTTATTGGACTACAAACGAAGTGAAAAATACGCCGCTTACTTTTTGTGGCGGGTCTTTTGGAACAAATGGCAGTTTTACTTGCTCGACTATCTCTTCGATTAATTGTTCTTTCCCTTCTGCGGAAAGTATTTCAGTCGTCTCTTTGCTCGATAGCAGCATCAATAAACGGCTGCGCACTTGCGGCATATTTAATTTAATTAAATTAGCCTGTTCTTCATCTAAAACCTGCAATGTCATATTTACCTGCAGATATTTATCACCAGATTCGGACTGCAGATTGACCACAAATGCTTCAAGAGGGAGAAATACGGGGGCTTTTGCCGGTTCTAATTTGTGTTCTTTATCTTTAGTGGAATTCTTTTTCGATAACAATATAGCTGCGCCACCACCGGCTACACCTAGCAACAGAACTGCGGCGGCGATGATTATGATCATTTTTTTCTTCGACTTAACGACAGGTGCCGCATCAGCGGCCGGTGCTGTTTTTTCAGGTGCTTTCGACATTTATTCCCTTTCAATTGACACCAAGTATCAATGTTTTGATTATTATCCGCATTTGTATGTGCATGACATGCTTGAAAAAGAGGGCATATATCCATCTATATCTGCTATTTCAACGTAAACGTCCGCTGAAAATCATCGTTACGCTCAATGAGTATGTTTGGCGCAAATTGAGCTTCGCATGACGTATGATGGCCTCTTATTGTTCCAGTAATATATTATCCCAGAAACCTTGATTGGATTAGGGCGGAGGAGTGTATTTCCTCTGTTTTGACATACATTTGCGATAAAGTAAGTGTTGCCAATAAAAGACGCCAGTGACGAATCTCTCTATTTCAAAATCATGTGAACAATTGTTAAATAATGAAAAAAATATCTACATTAGATAGGCAGGAAAATTCTGATGCAAAAACACTTTGATCGTTTTAGATCGCTATCGGTTAAATGCATACATTTCTGGCGATAGAGCAGCGGCACTATGCAAAGGTGTCAACAATACCCAGGCCTGCGGAGCTTCTTGATGCGCCTGGTGTGATTGTGCTGGCACTACCTAGCTCATTGGCAGCGTCGTTCGTGTTATTTTTTGAACGTGGAAAAGAGCGTTCATTGGCGAATTGATTCCCTTGATTTGACGATTCAGATTTAACCGAAAAACCTGATAGTTGGATTCCTGCGTCATTCATCATTTCGCGTAATTTCGGCATGGCAGATTCCAAAGCTTCTCTCACGTCAGGTTGCGCTGAGATGAATGTGGCATTCGCCTGTTCATTACTGATGCTTAAAACCACTTGCATAGGGCCTAAATCCGGCGGATTTAGGGTGAGCTCCGCCGTTTGTTTTCCACCCGCGACCATCCAGATTACCTTTTGCCCCACTGCCTGATCCCATGCCGAAGTGCCGACACGAGGGGCAAGATGTTCGACTTCAATCGAAGCATTAATCTGTCCGCTACTAACGGCAATTTGCTGAGCAAAATTTTGTGCCGATGGCGAAATTTCTGAAATTTTTGCGCCAGGCTCACCGGCACTCGTCGACGCTTGAATTTTTAAATCCGTCTTCAGATCGGGCTTAGCCTCTGGCTTTATATCGTACTTAACCTCGGGCTTTGCTTCTGTTTTCGGATCGGCCTTAAGATCAATTTTTGCATCGTATTTCGAATCGGCTTTAGCTTCCGTTTTTATTTCCACTTTCGAATCAGTTTTTAAATCACTGCTCAGCGTCTCAAGCATTTGCTGCATGACGTCTTGCTTTCCTTCCGGATTTGTCAGTGACAGGTCATTGATCGGCGCTGGTAGGGAAGTTACCGGTGCATTGACTAATTTGTCGAATGTTTTTCCCGTTAAGGTGGCAAGAGTATTTTCAATGTCTTTGCCTGATGAATTGACGTATTGCGCCTGACTTACGAGCGTAGGATCATTTTTTTGATCCGATGTCAGCATGGCAATGTCAGCCGCATTTGCGGCTATAGTTGTGGCAGATGTGCTTCCATCAATCAGGGGTACATTGACGTCAGTCGTCTCTGTTGATGGTGAAACGGTTTTTGCGGAAAATTGCGCCAGGCTCTCGACAAGCGCTATAAGCTGCCCCCCGTTGACTTGCTGATTTTCTGATAAATTTTGATCTGTTTCGGATTTGTCTTCAGAGTTATCGTCGGTTTTCAGACGCTCTTTCCCGGCTTCGACAGGTGCATTGGGTTTGACGTCCGCACTTGTATCAACGGTTTTATTTTCTGTTTTATTGTCGGCCTTGTCGACAGAATTTTCTTGAGCAGCAGGCTTCTTTGCAGAAATTTCTTTTGATAATAATTGTTTGAATGAGGCGCTGTTTTGCTGGACGGCATTGGATTTGATTTGCTTTGCAGAATTGCCAGACGGCTCTGTTGGCATGAATGTGATTGGATTTTGCATGATTCCACCAAGTTGATGTTCTGCTACTATTTTTGTCTGTAACTTCTGATTGTGAAGCGTCAGCGTTTATAAAAAAATGACCGGGCGGCGTGCTCGTCCATCTGCTTTTGATCACGCTTTTCTTCTTTTTTATGCATGGAAGCAAGTGCTCTATTGTTTAGTGTATTGTACGAAAGTCGTTTTTTTTCACTTTCCTGCCAATGCTCACGTGCGAGTTTTATCTTGTATTCGGCATTGGCAACTACTTGTTTTTGCCCGTCTACCGCACCATCAAGCTTATTGATAAACGATTGAAAATTAAGATATTGCGCCGTGCTTATACCGTTGGATGCGCCATTCTGAAATTTGAGTAAATAATCTTCCCGATACTGCATTAATAGCGCTAACTGTTTTTCTGTTTCTTCATGTGCAAGAATAGTTTTCCCCAGGCGCTTAGCCGCCTCGTCAGAATTTTTCACCGCGATCTCGATCAATGTACTGATAGGAGATTTTTGCATCATTTCACCTCAATCAGTTTAATTATAATAAAGTCGCATACGCTTTTAAGCGTCGAATAGAGAGGCAAGTTCCGTCAAGCTCTGCGGAATGGAAGACTTCTCCAGGATATCTTGTTGAAGAAAAGCGACAATGCGCGGATGGAGCTTGATTGCAGCATCGAGTAGCGGATCAGAACCCGGCGAATATGCACCGACACTGATCAGATCACGGCTGCGTTCGTAGCGAGAATAAAGTTGTTTCAGGCGCCGCGCCAATTGCTGGTGTTCCGGGGTGGTGATGCTATGCATGGCACGACTGATGGACTGTTCGATATCTATCGCGGGATAATGACCACTCTCTGCAAGCGTCCTGTTTAACACGATATGTCCGTCCAGAATGGCTCTCGCGGAATCTGCGATCGGATCTTGTTGGTCATCACCCTCTGTGAGAACAGTGTAGAAAGCGGTAATTGATCCTCCACCTTCCTTGCCATTGCCTGCTCGTTCCACCAGGATAGGCAACTTTGCAAATACTGACGGCGGATAACCCTTGGTTGCCGGCGGCTCTCCAATGGCTAGCGCGATTTCCCTTTGCGCCATCGCATAGCGCGTAAGCGAATCCATGATTAACAGGACGTTTTTCCCCTGATCACGAAAATATTCGGCAATAGTGGTTGCATACACCGCACCTTGCAATCGCAACAAAGGAGGGGCGTCGGCCGGAGCTGCGACAACGACTGATCGGGCTAAACCCTCTTCACCGAGTATGTCTTCAATAAACTCTTTTACCTCACGGCCCCGTTCGCCAATCAAACCAACGACAATCACATCGGCGGTGGTATATCTCGCCATCATGCCAAGCAAAATACTTTTACCAACGCCTGAACCGGCAAACAGGCCGAGTCGCTGACCGCGGCCGACGCTAAGCATACTGTTGATCGCACGCACGCCCACGTCCAAGGTTTCGCGGATCGGAGCCCTTGCAAGCGGATTGTAAATGCGCGCACCTAACGGTGCCGATTCTTTGGCTTGCAGCGGCCCTAAGGAGTCTAGCGGCCTGCCATTGCCGTCGAGTACACGCCCAAGCAACTCATATCCAACCGGCAGGTGTCGAGTGCGATCACTAGGACGTCTTTGCGGATGTCCTATATGGTCGATGTTGGAAGCCTCTTCAGGGAAAACCGGGGCACCGGGTACTACGCCGTCCAAGCTACTGTGAGGCATCAGGAAAAGTCTGTCTCCATCAAATCCAACAACTTCAGCATCGATTTTCTGACCATTTTGCAAATGTACTGCACAAGCACTTCCGACGGGAAGTTTGAGACCAACCGCTTCCATAACCAAGCCGGTTACCCTGGTAACACGGCCCGATACCGACATCTCCTGAATGTGTGAAATACGCTCACGGCCTTCTGTCAGCATGGATTTCAGTGACGGAACCGGCGATTTCAGCGTCATATGCTTCCTGAACCAGCAAGGCCGCTCTTGAGCGCTTCTGTCAGGCGTTCCCAGCGAGTGGTCAATGTCGCATCAATTAAATTTTGCGACGTTTCCAGAGTGCAACCACCACGTTCCAAGTGGGAGTCGCTTACGACGCGCCAGCCGGCCGCATTTAATTCTCCGGCCATATGACTTTTGACGATCAATGCATCGTCAGGATGCATGTTTATCTGCGCGGGTTGTTGAACAGAGGGGAGGCAATCAATCGCCTCCCGCAAAATTGGAATGATTACTTCTGGATCTATTTTCAATTTACTTTTTGTGATTGCCTGGGCAAGATCAATTGCGAAGTCAAGAATATCTTTCCCCATTGCCTGATTGATTTCAGCCAGTTGCTCGGAGAATTTTATGGCTACCGCCTGGAACTGCGTGATTTCCAATTCCATTTTCTCTTTGCCTGCATTCTGACCCTCTATTAAGCCTTCAGCATATCCTTCCTGAAAACCCAGCACCTGGCCTTCGCGGCGGGCAGCTTCTCGCGCATTTTCCAAATCCTGTTGGTTGATTTTTGCTATTGCGCTTGCCTGGCTTAATTGTTCCGCTATTTGCTGAGGGCGATCATCCCCAAACGAGGCCATTTCCCAGCGTTGGAATGCTGACATTTCTCCTTTAGCCATCACGTTAGACATAAGAATCTTCACCTTTTGCGCCCAACATGATTTGACCTTCATCCGCAAGGCGGCGAACGATCATCAATATCTGTTTTTGTTGCGCTTCCACTTCAGACAGACGCACAGGTCCTTTGGACTCAAGATCTTCGCGCATCATTTCGGCAGCGCGTTGTGACATGTTTTTGAAAATTTTCTCGCGCATATCGGGATTCGCCCCTTTAAGCGCGATAATCAACGAGTCAGATTGAACCTCGCGTAACAATAGTTGAATGCCTCGATCATCGATTTCCAGAATATTATCGAAGACAAACATCTCATCCATGATTTTTTCTGCCATGTCGCCATCGTATTTGCGCAGATTTTCCATCACCGAGGCTTCATTGTCGCCGCTCATGAAGTTCAATATTTCGGCTGCAGCGCGTACACCACCAATCGACTTTTTCTTAAGGCTTTCATTTCCTGTCAATAACTTGGTCAGAACATCATTGAGCTCTTTGAGTGCCGTCGGCTGGATACCATCAAGCGTTGCGATACGCAAGATCGCGTCATTGCGTAGTCGTTCGGTAAAGTGATTTAGAATCTCGCTGGCTTGATCACTTTCCAAATGGACAAGGATGGTGGCGATGATTTGCGGGTGCTCATTTTTGATCAGTTCGGCGACGGATGCAGAGTCCATCCATTTCAAACTTTCAATACCGCTGGCATCTTTACCTCCCAAAATACGGTTGAGTAATGACGATGCCTTATCATCCCCTAAAGCCCTGGTGAGCACATTACGTATGTATTCATCAGAATCTAGTCCAACTGAAGAACTCAGGTCTGCGGCAGATTTAAATTCTTCAAGTACTTTGGCAATAGATTCGTGAGGAATGGCGCCAATTGTCGCCATCGCCGCGCCAATTTTTTGCACTTCGCGTGGGCCGAGATATTTCATTACTTCTGCGGCACCGTCTTCACCTAGTGCCAGCATCAGCGTCGCCGCTTTCTGTACGCCATCGTCACTCATTGCTCACCCATGCTTTAATTACGTTTGCGACAATTTTAGGATCGCTTGTCGCCAATTGTTTCGCCATATCCATGTTGATTTCATACGACGATACATGTTTTGCTGAATTTTCAGATAAATTGACCACGGAGTCATCTTCCTCTTCTTCTTCCAGTTGTTTCTTAATCTTTAGCTCTTCAAGCATTTCTCGTTCTTCTTGCTTGTTCGTGATTTTCTTAAGCGTAGGCTTCAAGAAACCAAAGAAAAGATACATCAGAATTGCGCCGGCAATCAGGTATCTGCCGATTTCCTTTGCGGTTTGTATCGTATCCGGCTGTTTCCATAAGGGTATATCTACTATAGCCTCTTTTTCAGGTGCGGCAAACGGGCTGTTCACCAGGTTTAATGAGTCTCCGCGCTCTTTATTAAAACCCATTGCCTCTTTGGCCAGATCACTGATTTGTGCTTTCTCTATTTCTGTTAATGCCTTGCTGATCACCTTGCCGGATTTGTCGGCTTCGCTCTTGTAATTAATCACGATCGCGACTGATAGGCGTTTGACTCCCCCCATCGGCTGTTGTGTGTAACGTATGGTTTTATCTACCTCATAGTTCACCGTTGAATCTTTTTGCATTAAACCGGCACTGGAGGCTGCTGTGCTTTGATTCGTCGCGCCAGGTGCGACAATCGGTGCTGTAGACGGGGCAGGGGGTTGATTTGACAGGGCGCCAGGAACGCCGGCAGCATTGGCGCCCTTATTGTAAGTTTCGCTAGATTGCTGGCTGCGTATCGTCGATGATTCTGGGGGCGAGTTTGGACGGTAGCTTTCGGCGGCCTGCTCACTTCTTGAAAAATCGATATCCGCCGTTGCTTCAGCGCGAACATTCTGCGCTCCAACAATAGGGGAAATAATGGACTCAATACGTTTTACGATATTTTGCTGATAGTCCTGTACATATTTCAATTGTGAAGGATCAAGATTGTTATTGGCCATTTGCTTGTTTGGGTCTGATAACAAATTACCATTCTGGTCAACTATCGTCACATTTTTTACCGCCAGTTCCGGAACGCTGCTGGCCACCAAATGGAGAATGGCGCTCACTTGTTGCTGATCCATAGTCCGGCCAGGATAAAGGTTGAGCAGGACAGAGGCTGTCGGTTTCTGCTGCTCGCGTATGAACACATTCGATTTTGGAATCGCAAGGTGAACGCGAGCAGTTTGTACAGCGGAAACCGCCTGGATGGAGCGGGCTAATTCGCCCTCTAAAGCGCGTTGAAAATTGACTTGCTCCAAGAATTGCGAAATGCCTAATTTTTGATTTTCCATCAGCTCAAAGCCAACGTTGCCACCTTTGGGAAGCCCTTGGGACGCCAGCTTTAATCTGGCGTCATGCACCTGATTTGAAGGGACAAGGATGGCGCTTCCGCCTTCAGAATACTTGTACGGCACATTCATTTGCTGGAGCGATGCAACGATTGCACCGCCATCGCGGTCGTTGAAGTTCGAAAACAGTACCCGATAGTCTGGCTGCTGGCTCCACATCCAAACGCCAGCCATGATGGCCAGTGTGAGCGCTGCCCCTACAGATAACATGATCGTGCGCAGACCGGGCGTATTCGCAAACCCTAAAATGGTAGGGAACTGAGGTGCGGGCTGGATCAAGGTGGTATCGTTAGCGGTGGCCACAATATACCTCCTGCTGGATTTTCATGACATGAGTGTGCTGCATTTTATTGTCCGTTCTTGGTTTTTTCCTTAATACAAATTGTGATGTCTTTTTGTGAAATCAATTGCCGGAAAAACGTGGATTTACCAGCTCTTCTCTTCGCTAAGCTAACTGATCTTAATGTTAAGGTGAGCATGTGACTAAAATTGTGGAGTGAAAAATGAAAGTGGGTGGAATTGATACCAGTCGTATAGAGGCGATGGTCGCACAATTGAAAGCCGCTGGTGCGCGGATGGAGTCGAATGCCGTTAATGCGGTGGGTAAGGATGTAGCCGAAACTGCGGCTCCAGCGAAACTCGATTTTGCTGATGCCCTGAAAGCATCGCTAGATCAGGTAAATTCTGTACAGCTATCTTCTCAACAATTAGGGCAAAAATTTGCGTTGGGAGATGATAAAGTCAGCCTGTCGGACGTCATGATTTCTATGCAAAAGGCAAATATTTCATTTCAAACCACTGTTCAGGTCAGAAATAAACTTGTTTCCGCATATCACGATATTATGAATATGCAAATATAGATCACATGCTGAATGTGACAGTTATCTATTATTCTTTTCCGGTTAATTTGGCGTTGCGTTCTCTTTCCAATTTCATAATGTAACGCTGTACGCTAGCCAAGATCGCACTTGATACATTGATGAATTGGCAGCCAATTCTGCGATTTGTTTTACCATTCAACAGTATCAAATCTTGTGAATTCCTTACTTGCAAGATTAAATCAATTTTACCTATGCCAGGTAAGTCAATCTGACAATTGTCATAAATTTTACCTATGGTATTGTCCAGGATTTTCCGTTCGTCTAGCATGGCAATACCACCGCAGCTAATATCCACTAACGAAAATTTGGCTGAATCAAACTCAGAGCCAGCCTCTAAGGGAATTAAACAACGGATAGGATTAGAAAGCGGAGTATTGATGCGATAGTTTTCACGTCGCTGCAATCGGATCATATTAGTCGGGATACCGCATTGCAGTGCAGGGCGCCCGTCAAAGTTGAGGCGTTGAATACTAGATGTGGAAAATTGAATGCTGATCCGGTCCAGCAAACCTTCAAAAAAAACCCTGGACGCCTCTGTGATACGTTGATTGGCAGCTGGATTTGGTGCGCTATCAAAGGTGACTGTATTGTTGGCGTCATCAAGATCAAGCACCGATGTAATGAACACCTCTGAACCTTCATTGATCATCATGCTGATCAACTGCTTATGCTCTTTTAAACCACGCAATAAGGCTATAACTTCCCGCCTAGACTCGACTAAAAAAGAACTTTGATTTTCAGTGCCTAGTGCAGGGTGTAAAGATTGCATATAAGTGGTTAGTCTCGAAATTGATTTCAAATTAATGGTTTGTGTTCAGGGATACCCGATTTTTCACTCTCAATATGGTATAGCCAAGCGAGCAGTTCTGCAACAACACGATAAAGCGTAGGAGGAATATCCTGATCCAACTCCACTTTCATCAACAGAGAAACCAGTTCTTTGGATTGATGAATGTAGACGCCGTGTTCTTTTGCTCTGGAGATGATTTCCTCTGCAATTAATCCTTTTCCCTTTGCCACGACTTTTGGCGCAGCATCTCCTGCCTGGTAGGCGAGTGCGATTGCATTTTGCAGAGGTTGATTAGGCTCGCTCATCATGTTTCACATTTAAAAAATCTAGCGGGGCACCAGACTGCTTTAATGCCTCAGCCAAATCTGAAGAATAATTTTTTAATAATGTTACCGTTTCTTCGGTATCGCTACGCAACATTAACTGTAATTGGCCTGCATGCAAATTAATGGTCGCTGCCACTACGCCTAAATGAGGCAATTCAAATCTCACTACGCTTTGCCAGCTTGGCTCTTGCTCCTCGGATTCTGTTTGCGTATGCCTATCTTCTTGTGAAATTTCCCAATTGAAGGGTACGCCGGGCAATAGATTGCCTTGCCAGGCGATCCGGTTTTGCTCAAGCGCATCGAGTTGCAAGTGAATAATTTGCGCCAGATTGGAATGATCGTCGGACATCAAATTAGTTAAATGGGCATTATTGGCGGTGGTGTTGCCTAACTGTGCTTGAGGTTCCCGCATCAATTCTGATTTCGTTAATTTTCCTTCCGCCCAGTTGGCAACATGAGACTCATAAAAAACGCCGCTTGATGAAATCAGTTGTTGCAGTTGGCTCGCTAGCTTTACGGGATACTTTAACTCTTCCGCATTTTGCAATAACGGCGTTTTCCCTATCAGCGCACCCCTTGCGCCATCTTGCTGGGCTTGTTGCAAAATCTTGTTTATTAATTTGCCGGTATCGCTCAAATTCGTTGGCGTACTGGTG
>CXWL01000619.1_pt1 | contig 41188 bp, 31 predicted proteins | sample 590931 | NCBI WGS metagenome assembly CXWL01 (sample SAMEA3498368, study PRJEB10139) | groundwater metagenome | biome: water well; material: biofilm material | place: Germany | collected 2015-04-27 | reverse complement strand
AGCGCCGCGTCACGCCGGTATCGGCGATCGCCGCCCTTCTGGCGCGCAGATTCCTAGCCCGGACTATTCACCCGAGGTCGTAGCGAGGTGGCGCAGATGCCTGCTATCACGAGCTCTCGCAGAGGTTCTCGGCCGAGGCGTACTGGGCAGTACGTTGCAGGCCGGGGTTCTCGAGAACGCCCGTCACAGCTGGCATATCCGACTCCGTAGTAGATCGCTGGTGAATAATCCGGGCTAGGGCCGACAGATCGCCTTTGCGGTTGCTCGCTTGCAGCCGTAGGGGCGGGTCTCAGACCCGCCCGGATTGCGCTCGCTGAACCGAGGGCGGGTCTTAGACCCGCCCCTACGCCTCGAAAAGCCCAAAGACTTCACCGACCTACGATCTGGTCGCCGCCAGCACGCCGACCCCGGGCGCCGAGCGCAGCCGACGCAGCCGTCGCGGCACCAGAGCCGCCGCCCGCACCCAGGCCTCGAGCTCGGCTGCCGACCACAGGCCCGACTCGCTGGTGAGGGAGAAATAGAGCCCGATCAGGCTGGCGATCTGCTCGCCGGCCACCGCCCGCGAGCGGCGGGGACCGGCGGGACGCAGCATCTCCACCAGCACCAGCACGCCGCCCGGCGTCAAGGCGCGAGCGCAGCGCGCCACCAGGTCGGCGACGGCGGCAGCGTCCAGGTGGTGCAGCAGCTGAGAAACCAGAATGACGTCGTAGCTGCCGCTGCCCAAGTCGACGGTGAGCACGTCGCCGGCCCGGTGGCGCACCCGCTCGCCGACACCGGTCTCGGCGCTGGCGGCCGCCAGCAGGGGCGCCGCTGCGTCGATCGCCGCGGGCAGGTCGAGGACCTCGGCCGCGAGCCCCGGATGGCGTCGACACACCTCGACCGCCAGGCGACCGTGCGCACCGCCGACGTCGAGCAGCCGCCGCGCCCCGCGCGGCACCGGCACCAGCGGCACGAGCTCGGGCGCCAGCATGCGGGCGAGGTCGGCCATGCCACGTTGGTAGAGCGCCCAGTCCGCGGGCGTCATGGTGGCGTGGATACGCAGCGGCTCGCCGCTCGCCACGAACTGGTCGAGCGACGCCACCCAATCCCATTCGAGCTGGCGATAGACCGTGCTGTCATGGAGCGAGCGCGGCGCCGCGCTCGGCATCCAGCGCCGGGCCACGGCCGACAAGCGGTAGGCCTCCGGCGGCGCGCGTTCGAGGTAGCGACAGCCAACCAACGCCTCCAGCAGGGGACGTAGCCCGCGTTCGGACAAGCCGCAACGCCCGGCCAGCCCGGCAACGTCAGACGGCCCGTCGGCCAGGGCGTCGAACACGCCGTGGCGCGTAGCGACGATCAGCGCCCGCGCCTGGAGCAGCGCCGGCAGGGTGTCGAGGATCGGCAGCGGGACCAGGTCGAGGGCCAGGGCGAGCCGATCTAGCGGCCCCTCGGGAATGGCGCCGATGCGCATCTGTCAGCGGGCGACCACGGCGCTCAGGATGACGTGGCCGGCGGCTAGCCAGACGACGTCGACGGCGGCGAACCCGCTCGCCCGCAGGCCGTCGAGGAGCTCGGCCAGGGTCGACGGATGGTCGATCCCGTCGGGGTAGCGCCAGAGATTCCAGCGCATCCCCTCGAAGCGTCTGAACGCGGCCAGATGTCCGTCGCGCTCGACCGCCTGGCGGGCAGTCATGGCGTCCCACTCGGCGGCCGCCAGGATCTCTGTTGCAGCTTCCGCCGGCGCCACCAGGTCGGCCACCACCAGCCGTCCGCCGGGGGCAAGGAGGCTCCCGAGGGCCGTCCACAGTTGGCGCTTGCCGTGGTCGTCGAGATGGTGGATGGCGAGCGACGACACCACGGCGTCGTAGTCGCTGCCAACCCGGGCCCGCCGCCAATCGTCAGCCTCGAGGGCAAAAGCCTCCGCCGTGAAACGCCCAGGGTAGGCGGCGCAGCGCTCGGCCGCGCGCAGGCGCATCGCCGCCGAGCCGTCGAGCGCCTCGACCGTCAAGGCCGGCAGACGCGCCAACATGTGCGACGCCAGAAGGCCCTCGCCACAACAGAGCTCGAGCAGGCGGCGCGGCCGTTCGAGCTCGCTCCCCCAGGCGGCGACCAGCAGATCGCCGACCAGTCGCGTCTGTCGCCCGCGCTCGGGCACGAAGACGTCGGCCAGGGCGAGAAAGTCCGCCGAATTCTCCTCGTTCCACTCGCTCCCAGGGGGTTGATCGCTCATCGCCGCCTCGCTCGTTGCGGCCATGCTAACCGGCGACGGCGACCAACACCACGCCGGCGAAGGCGATGGCCGCCCCCAGCGTGCGACGCCGCCCGAGGGGCTCGCCGCGCAGCAGCCAGCCGGCCCCAGCGCCCAGCACCAGGCTGACCTCGCGCACCGACGCGACGTAGGCCACCGGGCCGCGCCGATAGGCCAGCAGGACCAGCCCATAGCCGACGACCATCAGCCCGCCGATCGCCAGAATCGTCGCCCAGCGCTCGCGGATGACGCCCGCGAGGGGCCGCTCGGCCCGCCGCCCGACGTGCAGCGGCAACGCAAGAACGGCGGTCAGGCCGAGCGCCAGAACGGTGTACGGCAGCGCCGACATCCGCCGTACGGCGCTCGCGTCGATCGCCGAGCAGGTCGCCGAGAGGGCGGCCACGACCAGGGCCGGCGCCACCGTCAGCGCGACGTCGCGCCAACCCAGGCGCCGCGCGCCGGTCGCGCCGGCGACGCCAACGACCGCCAGACCCACCAACAACAAGGCCATGCCGAGCGCCCCGCCAACGCTCATCCGCTCGCCGAGGACCACCACCGCCCAGCCGGCGACGAGGAGCGCGGCACCGCCGCGTACCAACGGGTAGACGAGCGAGAAGTCGCCCCGCCCGTAGGCCCAGGTGAGGGCGCGGAAGTACCCCACCTCGACCACCGCGCTGGCGACCGCGAAAGCCCAGCCAACGGGCGGAATCGGCCCGCCGGCGATGAGCAGCGGAACCCCGAGCGCCGCGCCCGTCGCCAAGCCCAGCCAGACCACGGCGGCGCGGTCGGCGCTCGCCTTGAGCAGCAGATTCCAGGTGGCGTGGAGAACGGCCGCCAACAGGGCAAAGGACAGAGTCAGCGCGCTCACGGTGCCGAAACCATCGCACGCCAACTCCTGCGGGCCAACCCGTGGGGTGGCGGTCGACGACGCCTGGGCGCAGATATACTCGCCCGCGGCAGCACGTCGCAGCCCGATCTCGATGCGCACGGCGCGCTTGCAACCGCCGGCGGCCAAGTGCGCGCCGACCAACCTCGAGCTCTTGCCAGGAGGAAGACGACATGACCCACATCATTGCGGAGCCCTGCATCGGAGTGAAGGACGGTGCCTGTGTCGACGTCTGTCCCGTCGACTGCATCTACGGCAAGGGCGAAGACTGGGACCAGCTGTACATCCACCCCGAGGAGTGCATCGACTGCGGCCTCTGCGTGGATGCCTGCCCGGTGCAGGCGATCTACCCGCTCGAGGAGCTGCCCGAGAAGTGGAAGCCGTTCATCGAGAAGAACTACAAGCACTTCGGGCTGAGCGCGCCGTAGCGCCCCCCGACGTCCAGCGCATCGACGCCCGGCGCATCGACGCCCGGCGCATCGACGCCCGGCGAAGGACCCGCAGCGCGGCCGTTCTGGCCGCGCTGCTCGTTCATGGCTGCTGAGGCCCCGAGCGGCGGGCGCGGACGCACCCTCGGCCGCCGGCCGGCGTTCCGACTGCTGTTCGGCCTGGCCCTCGTCGAGGGCGCCTGGCTGGTGCTCGCCCATCTCTTCCTGCTGACGCCAGCCGGGCCTTGGCTGGTCTCCCGCCAGCCGGAGCGCTTTCACCTCACGTGGCGCCTCGGCTGGTCGCTCGTCCCCGGACAGTTTTTCCTCTATGACGCTACCGTCGGCGGCCAGGTGCGCAGTCGCTCCTGGCAAGTCACCCTCGACCGCGCCCGCGTCGACCTCGACCTCTTGGGGCTGCTGCGCCGGCGCGTCGACGTTGGCCGACTCGTCGCCCGCGGCGTCGACGTCGTGACGTCACCAGCCAGCGGCGCGGCGATCGAGCCGCGGCCGGCGCGTGCCTGGCCCTGGCGTATCGCCCTCGCGGCGGTGGACCTCGAGGAGCTGCGATCCCTCGCCGTCGATGACCTGGTGCTCATCGGCGATGGCCACGCCAGCGGCGACTTCGACCTCGAGCTGGCCGGCCCGGCACATCTGCGCCTGGCCACCCTGACGATGGCCGACGGGCGCCTGCGGCACGGCGGCGAAGAGGTCGCCGTCCGCGTCGCACTGTCCGCCAGCGGCGAGCTCGGTCCCTATGCCCCGCGCCAGCATCGGGGCCTTGCCGGCCTCGAGCTCCTTAGCGGGCACCTGACCCTAACCGGTGACACCACCGACCGCCAGATCGCCAGCAGCGGCGCCCCAGGGCCCTCCGGCACGTCGGCCAAGGTGGACGTCTCGACCGAGCGCGGGCGCCTGGCGCTCGAGCTCGAGGTCGCCGCCGGCCGCTTACTCCCCGGCAGTAGCCTGCTCCTCGACACCAGCGGTGCTCGGGTACAAGGCGCCGAGGCGGCTGGCAGCGCCGCCCTGCGGCTGACCGCCAACGTTACCGACGGGCCGGCCGGCCCGCGTCTCGCCCTCGCCGCCAGCGCACCACGGCTCGCCCTGGCCCTCGCCGGCGACCATCCCGCCACCTTCGAGGCCACTGACTTCCAGGCGAGCGCCACCACCACCGAGACGCGTCTCGCCGTCATCCTGCGCCGCCCAGACGCTGGTGATCGCGCCACCGGGGCCGCGATCACCGGTCGGTTCGGGCCACTGGTCGCCGAGCTGAGCTGCCAGCACCTGCGGCTGCAGACGCCGGTCGGCGCCCTCGCCGTGCGGCTGACCGCCGATTCGCTCACCTCCAAGCTCGACCTCGGGGCCCTCGCCGAGCACACGCTGCTTCTCGACAAGCTGCGTGGCACGGGTGTGGAGGTCGGCCTCACCATCGGCAACAGCCCCGAGCAACGTGCCCGACGCGGGAATTGGCGAGTCGAGCTCGCCGACGCCGAGCTCACCGACGTGCGCGTCGCCAGTCTGGATCAGTTGCGGCTGAGCGGTGCTATGCGCCTGGCTGTCGACGGTAGCTGGGATCCGACCGACGGGCTGGCGGCATCCCGCCTCGAGCTCGCCCTTGCTGCCGGCGAGCTCTTCTCCGGCAGCGAGCAGAGCGCCAGCAAGGTCGAGCTCGAGCTCGCAGGCTCCCTCGATCCCACGCTGGCGGCGACCGACGGCACCGGCAGCTCGGCGCCAGCCGGTGGCGCGGCCGCCCTGCTCGGAAAGACCTCCGGCAACGCCACCCTGGCCGCCCACATCGAGTCCCTCGCTTTCCTCGAGCGCTTCCTGTTAGCGGCACCCTGGCTCGGCCTCGACGGTCGCGGGCGCCTGCAGCTGGGCCTACGCCTCGAGCATGGACACCTGGTCGCGGGCAGCCACCTCGAGCTGGCGATGGACCGCGTCACCGCCAGCCTGTTCGGCACCGTGGCCCGCGGCAAGGCGGCCGCCAGCGGCACCGTCCGTGGCGCGCCAGGGCTGGCGACTCTGGACGTCCAGCTGCGCGAGTTCAGCATCCGCCCGGCAGACCCGCCACAGGCGATGCCCTACCTCACCGGCCGCCAGGGACTGCACCTCGTCGTGGCGACCCGCGATCTCGACCTCGCCGCGCCGACCCACGACCTGACGGCGGTGATCAGCCTCGACGACGCCGTCGCCCCCGACTTGCGCGCCTTCGACCGCCTGTTGCCCGAACGCGCCGGCATCACCCTCGGCGGCCAGGCGCGGGCGTCGCTCCATCTCGACCTCGACGCGGCGCGGCAAACGGCGCGAGGCAACCTCGCCCTCGACACCGACCAGCTTGCCCTCGGGCTGCAGGACCTCGCCTTCAGAGGCCATCTGGCCATCCGCCTGGCGCTCGCGGGCAGCGATCTGGCGCGGCGCCGCTTCGCCCTCGACGGCTCGACCGTCGAGCTGGCCAACGTCTCGTGGCGCCGCGGGATGGGCGCCGACGAGGGAGCTGCGCGCGAGAGCGGCGACGCCTGGTGGGCGCGCGCCAGCCTCGCCCACGGCCAGCTGACCTGGGGCCGGCCGCTCGACCTCGCGAGTGACCTCACCCTCGCCCTCCGCGACAGCGCTCCCCTCGTCGCCATCGTCGAGCAGCGCAAGCGGCTACCGGACTGGGTCGCTCGGGTATTCACCGTCGCCGACGTCCGCGGCCACGGCCGCCTGGCCGTCACCGCCGAGGGCGTCATCTTCGACGACGTCGCCATCACGGGCGGTGACGACCTCGAAATCCTCAGCCGCCTCGCCCTGGCCAAGGGCGGCAAGCGGGCCGACCTCTACGTCAAGCTCGGCATCCTCGGCCTAGGCGTCGAGCTCGTCGACGGCAAGCGCGACCTCGAGCTCATCCGCCCCCGCGCCTGGTACGACGCCCGCCCCAGCTTCCTGCCCGCCCGGACTCCTTGAATCTTCAAAATTGATAGCCCATCTCCAAGGTGTAGCGCTGACCCCGCAGGTCGTCGCCGGTGTCGTATTCGTACTCACCGAGCAGATACAGGCGGAAGGGCAACTGCCAGGTACCGGAGAGTCGGACCCATTGGTTCTGCCGGGTCGTCGGATCGCCGGCCAGCGACGCCTGCGAGGCGCCGAAGGTCAAGCCTAGGTCATGGCCGGCCTGGAAGTAGCGGCGGAAGCGCAGGCCCGCGACATAGCCACTGGCGACGCCGCCGCTGTACGAGGTCACGTCGAAGCCGGCGAGCATGTTCCAGTGGAACAGATTCGTCTGGTAGACCGCGGCCGTGGCCGACGTCGTTGGTGCGCTGCCGGAGTCGTCGCGCTCGCTGCCGGCACCCACGGACGCGTTCCAACCTCCTCCACCTTCCCACTCCAGGCTGGCCCGCGCGCCCTCGCGCAGGAAGCGGTTGAACACGTCCTCCGGCAGTGGGCGGGTTTCAAACGTCAGGTAGTTGCGATGCTGGTCGTAGGTGACGAGGCCGCGCAGCGACTTCGTGAAGTGGTACGTCGCCGACAGTGAGGCATTCGAGATCTGCGTCGACGACCCGCTGAGCTCCTGGCGCCAGCCACGATTGAGGTCGACCTCGAGGCGTTGAAACACCGACCAGCGCGTGCCGGAGCCGAAACGGCTCTCGAGCGAGACGTACTCGCGGCTGACCTCGCCACCCTTGACGTATTCACCGACGCCCGCGAGAACCACCTCGGCGTAGGCTGGGCGCTGCTCGGCCGGCGTGCTGAAGCGCAGATAGCCACCGTACTTCGTTCCCGCCGACGCCAGACCGAGCTCGGTCACTTCCGGGCGGGAGCCGGCGAAGCCACCGACGTACCAGCGCCGCGACAGCTGGAACTGGCCGAGCGCGCCATCCAGATAGCCGATGCCGACGAACGGGCTGGCGCCCAGGCGCCCCACCGACCAGGCGAAGCGCCCCTCGGGCGGCGTGTAGCTGAGCGACAGCTCGTACAGGCGATTCGAGGTCGACCCAGTGGTCGGGGTCAGGCCGAAACCCGTGCGATCCACCTGCCGGCCGCGGCCCCGCACGCGCAGGTCGAGCGGCAGGCCGTTGAGGTTGCGCACCCGCAGCGAGAGACGACCCGTCGACTCGGTGTAGTCGAAGGGATTGGCGCTGGCGTCGGCAAACTGCTGGTAGCCGTACGAGAGGACGCCCGAGATCTTCGTCCGCGGGCGCTTGGGGGCCTGCGTCGTGGTGAGAGGCCGGGCGGCAACCGGTCGCGGCACCAGCGGCTCTGGCACCGCGGGCTGCGGCCCAAGGGTCGGTGCCTCCCCTCCGTTGGTGCCCACTGGGGTCAGCAGCACGACCACGTCGCCGGTCTGAATCGACTGCCGCTGGGAGACCACCCGACACGAGGCAGAGTGGTCGGCGACGTAGGCCACCTCCAGCATGCCGATGGCGACGCCACCCCGTCGCACCTCGAGCCGGGAACCAACCGCTAGGCCCTCCTGCCGCCCACCATCGAGGTAGATCGCACTCGCCGACTGGTAGCTGACGGTGAGCTCGCGAACCGACGTCCCTGCCGCCAGCACCGTCGCCGGAAGCAGCCAGACGAGCAGCCAGACGGCGACGAGCCCCTGCCGGAGCCGGGTCTTGGAAGCGGGGATGCGGAGCGGGGCGTGCGGCGTCGACATCGTTACGTTCTCCTTGCTTGGTTCAATCGTCGGCTCGGCCGTCGGGGTGGCAGCGGTAACAGGACGCGCTGTCGTAGTGATATCCGCCGACTTCACCGTCGTGTTCGCGGTTGGTATCGGACTGGTTGTGCTCGTGGCAGAGGATGCATTCGAACGCCCTGAAGTTGCCCGAGACGATGTGGCAGGTGGAACAGGACGACCAAACGTTGCGATGGCGGCCCGAGTAGATCGGGAAGAAGCTCGCGTCGTGGTCGAAGTTGGCGCCATCCCAGGTCTGGGTGCTGTGACAGTTCTGACAGGTGGTCGGGAACCCCGACGCCGCGTGATTGGGCTGCGCGTTCTGGTAGTCGGCCTGGTGGCACGAATAGCAGTCCGTCGGCGTGCCGTTGTAGCCGCTGGCATGGCAGCTCACGCACTGTGCGGTGCGATGCGCGCCCGTCAACGGGAACGACGTCGTGTCATGGTTGAAGTTGGCGCCGTCCCAGGTCTGTGTCGCGTGACAGGTCTGACAAGACGTCGGGAACCCTGCCTGGACGTGATTCGGATCGGTCGTGTGCTCGTAGTCCGTGCGATGACACGAGTAGCAGTCCTTCGGCGTGCCGGCGTAGCCGCTAGTGTGGCAGCTTGCACATTGCACGTTGCGATGCGACCCGGTGAGCGGGAACGCCGTGGTGTCGTGATTGAAGTTGGCGCCATCCCAGGTCTGCGTGGTGTGACAGGTCTGGCAAGACGTCGGGAACCCTGCCTGGACGTGATTCGGGTCGGTCGTGCGCTCGTAGTCGGTGCGATGACACGAGTAGCAGTCCTTCGGCGTGCCGGCGTAGCCGCTGGTGTGGCACGTCGCGCACTGCACCGTCCGGTGCGACCCGGTCAGCNNGTGCGACCCGGTCAGCGGGAAGGCCGTCGTGTCGTGGTTGAAGTTGGCGCCGTCCCAGGTCTGTGTCGTGTGACAGGTCTGGCAAGACGTCGGGAACCCTGCCTGGACGTGATTCGGGTCGGCCGTGCGCTCGTAGTCGGTGCGGTGACACGAGTAGCAGTCCTTCGGTGTGCCGGCGTAGCCGCTGGTGTGGCACGTCGCGCACTGCACCGTCCGGTGCGACCCGGTCAGCNNGTGCGACCCGGTCAGCGGGAAGGCCGTCGTGTCGTGGTTGAAGTTGGCGCCGTCCCAGGTCTGCGTCGTGTGACAGGTCTGGCAAGACGTCGGGAACCCTGCCTGGACGTGATTCGGGTCGGCCGTGCGCTCGTAGTCGGTGCGGTGACACGAGTAGCAGTCCTTCGGCGTGCCGGCATAGCCGCTGGTGTGGCAGGTCGCGCACTGCACCGTCTTGTGCGACCCGGTCAGCGGGAATGCCGTGGTGTCGTGGTTGAACGTCGCGCCGTCCCAGGTCTGCGTCGTGTGACAGGTCTGGCACGCCGTCGGGAACCCCGCCGTCACGTGATTCGGATCACGCGTATTCTGGAAATCCGTGCGGTGACACGAGTAGCAGTCCTTCGGCGTGCCGGCATAGCCGCTGGTGTGGCAGGTCGCGCACTGCACCGTCTTGTGCGACCCGGTCAGCGGGAACGCGGTCGTGTCGTGGTTGAAGTTGGCGCCGTCCCAGGTCTGTGTCGTGTGACACGTCTGGCAAGCCGTCGGCATCCCCGCCTGCACGTGGTTCGGATCACGGGTGCCCTCGTAGTCGGCGCGATGGCACGAGTAACAGTCCTTAGCGGTGCCCGCGTAGCCGCTGGTGTGGCACGTCGCGCACTGCACCGTCTTGTGCGAGCCGGTCAGCGGAAACGCCGTCGTGTCGTGGTTGAACGTCGCGCCATCCCAGGTCTGCGTCGTGTGACAGGTCTGGCACGCCGTCGGGAACCCCGCCGTCACGTGGTTCGGATCGCGCGTATTCTGGAAGTCCGTGCGGTGACACGAGTAGCAGTCCTTCGGCGTGCCGGCGTAGCCACTGGTGTGACACGTCGCACACTGCACCGTCTTGTGCGACCCGGTCAGCGGGAAGGCGGTCGTGTCGTGGTTGAAGTTGGCGCCGTCCCAGGTCTGCGTCGTGTGACACGTCTGGCAGGCCGTCGGCATCCCCGCCTGCACGTGGTTCGGATCGCGGGTGCCTTCGTAGTCGGCGCGATGGCACGAGTAGCAATCCTTCGCGGTGCCCGCGTACCCGCTGGTGTGGCAGGTCGCGCACTGCACCGTCTTGTGCGACCCAGTCAGCGGGAAGGCGGTCGTGTCGTGGTTGAAGTCGGCGCCGTCCCAGGTCTGCGTCGTATGACACGTCTGGCAGGCCGTCGGCATCCCCGCCTGCACGTGGTTCGGGTCACGCGTCCCCTCGTAGTCGGCCCGGTGGCACGAGTAACAGTCCTTCGCGGTGCCCGCGTACCCGCTGGTGTGGCAGGTCGCGCACTGCACCGTCTTGTGCGAGCCGGTCAGCGGAAACGCCGTCGTGTCGTGGTTGAAGTTGGCGCCGTCCCAGGTCTGCGTCGTGTGACACGTCTGGCAGGCCGTCGGCATCCCCGCCTGCACGTGGTTCGGGTCACGCGTCCCCTCGTAGTCGGTCCGGTGGCACGAGTAACAGTCCTTCGCGGTGCCCGCGTACCCGCTGGTGTGGCAGGTCGCGCACTGCACCGTCTTGTGGGATCCCGTCAGCGGAAACGCCGTCGTGTCGTGGTTGAAGGTAGCGCCGGTCCAACCCTGGGTCGTGTGACAGGTCTGGCACGCCGTCGGCATCCCCGCCTGCACGTGGTTCGGCTCACGCGTCCCCTCGTAGTCGGCCCGGTGGCACGAGTAGCAGTCCTTCGGTGTGCCCGCGTACCCACTCGTGTGGCAGGTCGCGCAGGCAACCGTCTTGTGCGATCCCGTCAGGGCGAAGGCGGTCGTGTCGTGGTTGAAGGCGGCGCCCGTCCAGCCCTGGACCGTGTGACAGGTCTGGCAGGCGGTCGGCAGACCGGCCTGGACGTGGTTCGGATCGCGCGTGCCCTCGTAGTCCCGGCGGTGGCACGAATAGCAGTCCTTGGGGGTGCCCGCGTAGCCGCTGGTGTGGCAGGTCGCGCAGGCCACCGTCCGATGCGCGCCCTCGAGCTTGAACGCGGTGGTGGCGTGGTCGAAGGTCGCACCCGTCCAGCTGTTGCCACGATGGCAGGTGTCACAGGCCCGGGGGAAGCTGGCCTGCACGTGGTTGGGGTCACGGGCGCCTTCGTAGTCACTGCGATGGCAGGAGTAGCAGTCGCGGGGCGTCCCCAGGTAGGTGCCGGAGTCGTGGCAGCCGACGCAGGCCACGGCGACGTGGGGTCCGGTCAGCGGAAAGCGGTCGTGCTGGAACTTGGCGCCCTGCCAGGTGGGCGACGACATGACGTGACAGGACTGGCAATTGGTGCCGAAACCGGCGTGCGACGGCACCGCGCTCGCCGCATCCTGGCGGTGGCAGGCGACGCAGTCGGTGGGGGTGCTGGCGTACTGCTGCGGACGCTGGCCGCCGTGGCAGCCCTGGCAGTCGACGCGCACGTGCGCGGCGAGCAGCGGAAAGAGGGTCTTGCTGTGGACGTCGAACATCTTCCGCTGGTTCTGCCAGCCACGCGTGTCGTGGCAACGGGCGCACTCGCCGCCGAGCTCGCCGGCGTGGGGGTCGGCATGGCAGTCGCTGCAGGCAGTGCCGACGTGGTCGAAGACCAGCGTCTTGTGGCAGTCGCGACAGGCCGCTCTGGCGTGGGCGTCAGCCAGCGTGAAGCCGGTCTTGGTGTGGTCGAAGTCGAGCTTCTTCGCCAGCGGAGACCATGCCGTGGTGGTGTGGCAGGCGGTACAAGCGACCTTCAGATCGCCGTGGGGGTTGGCCTGGGCCGCCGCCACGGTCGGCAGCAGCGTCAGACAGAGCAGGGAACCCAAGAACCAGGAACGCAGCATGCTCACCTCGCCGAGAGATCGAGTAACAGCTCGGGGGCAGCACGGTCGGCCGTGTTGCCCGGGGCCGGTGAGGTCGCGGAGTCGCACGCCGCAGCGTGCGGCCTGGCGGCCGATGGAGGCTCGCCGCTCGCCTGGACGCGGTGGCCTGCCGATGGAAGGGGAAACGAAGCCGCGCGCGGCGGCGAGGGCAAGTTGGCCGGTGGGTCGCCACCGAAGCGGATTCCGATCCGCCGCAGCAGCGCGAACGGTGGATCACCGCCGATCAGGACGAAGACCACGTCGTTGGGCAGCGTGATGAGCTTCCCGCCGTCGGACGCCGCGGTGCGCAGGGTGACGGCGTCCGCAGTGATCGCCGCCACTTCGGTGCCGAACAGCGCGCGCACCTTGCCGCGCGCGATCAGGCGCTCGATCGCCTGCTGGTTCTTCTGCTTGATGCGGAAGAACCCCTCCTTGCGGTAGGAGATCGTGACCTGGTTGTTGGGCTGGCGCCCGAGGCCGATCGCCGCCTCGATTGCGCTGTCGCCACCGCCGACGATCAGGACCTTCTGACTGCGATAGGACTCGGCGTCTCGCAGCTGGTACATCACCTTGGCCTGCTCCTCGCCCGGCACCGCCAGGCGGCGCGGCGTGCCGCGGCGGCCGAGACAGAGCACCACCTGGCGGGCGCGGTGACTCCCGACATTGGTTTCGACCCGCAGCGCCTCACCGTCGCGGACGACGTCGCTCAGCCGCTCGCCGAAGCGCACCGTCAGCCGATGGCGTAGCAGCTCGCCGGAAAACAGCTCGAGCAGGGCCTCCTTCGAGTACTCCTCGCGATCGAGGCTGCCGCCGAGGGGCAGTCGCACGGGACGGGTGAGCACCAGCTTGCGCCGCGGAAAGTTGAGCACCGTGCCGCCGAGGCTCTGCTCTTGCTCGAGCAGGACGTAGCTCAAGCCCTGCTCCTTGGCCGCCAAGGCGGCGGACAGGCCGGCTGGCCCGGCACCGACGATCGCCAGGTCGACGACGCTCGGATCCTGCCGCCGAGACGCCAGCAGCAGCGGCTCGTTCGCCTGTCGCTCGGCGATCCGTTCGACCACGCGCCGCCCCTGCTCCACGGCGTTGCGAATCAGTGCCATGCCCGAGAGCTCGCCGGCCAGGAAGACGCCTGGGGCCGTCGACTCCTGCCACTCGTCCATCACCGGCAGGTCGGCACGCCCCTTGACGTCGCCGAGCCCGACCTCGAGGGCGCCCACTGGGCAAACCTCTTCGCAGCGGGCATGACCGACGCAGCGCAGGCCGTTCACCACCACCGCCGTGCCGCCGACGACGCCGAGCACGTCGCCCTCCGGACAGGCCTTGACGCACGTGCCACACCCGATGCACCGGCTGGCGTCGACGTAGGGAAACTGCGCGGTCGGGCGGTCGATCCCCAGGCCCTGCGCCTCGACCAGGCGGGCGTGATCGCGCCGGCGCCGGCGATGGAACATCAGCGCATAGGGCAGCACCACCGCGGTCGCCACCGCCAGGGTGGCCCCCCAGATCATGGTCGGTTCGTTCACGTCGAACCACCCCGCGCGCCAGCCTGCGTCGAGAGCTTGGCGGGATCGCCGCGATGGCACCCTTCGCAGGTCTTCTCGACCGGCTTGTAGCGGACCAGCGCCGCGCCGTCAGCCGTCGTGGTCGCCAGGTGACAGGCGGCGCAGGCGACGCGGATGTGCGCGCCGTCGAGCTTCCAGGTGGCGTCGCGCTGGTGGTCGAACCCGCTCGCCGGCTTGAAGCCGTCGACGGTGTGGCAGCGCTCGCAGGCGGTAGTGCCGGCAATGGCCAACTGGCCACCGTGGACGTCCTTGTGGCAGCCCGCGCAGTCCGTCGGCCGGCCGGTGAGCTGGAGGCTGACGGTCAGGGTCCGCGCGATGACGGCAGGCGGGGGCGCCCCCGGCTTGGGCGCCCCCGGCTTGGCGGCAGCGACCGGTAGCGGCACGGCAACGGCGACCGCCGGTGCCACCCGCGGATGACAGCCGGTGCAGGCTACCTGGACATGCTTGCCACGCAGCGGATAGCGACTGCGCTCGTGGTCGAAGCGCACGTCGCGCCAGGATTCCTCGTTGTGGCAGCCGGCGCACCCCACGGCGCCCGCGGCCGGCCCGGAAGTCGGCCCCGCCGCCACGGTGGCGTAGCGGTCGAGCTGGCCCTGGTGGGGATCCTGGTGACAGTCGCGGCAGGCGGTGCCGGCGAAACGAAACTGCCGCACCGCCTTACCGAGGCCGCTCGCCGCCCGCACGAAGGCCTTGGGCAGGGTCGACGCCGGCACCTCCCGATGACACACCACGCAGGGCACCGCCAGGTGGCCGCCACGCAAGGCAAAGGTGCTCCGAGCATGCTCGTCAGGGCCGTAGAGGGCCGGCACGAAGCCCTCGACGCCGTGGCAGCCCACGCACCCCTTGCCGCCGAGCGAGGTGACCAACTGGCCGGCGTGTGCGTCGCGGTGGCAGCTCTCGCAGCGACTGAAGTCGGCCATCCGCCAGCTCTGCCCGCCGACGCCCTTGCCGGCGACATGACAGCGTTCGCAGGCGACCTGGCCGTGCCGCCCGCGCAGCGGATAGGCCGTCTTGTCGTGGTCGAGCTTGGCCCGGTTGGCGGTCTTCCAGCTGCCGGTGTCATGGCAGTTGGCGCAGGCAGCGCCGAGCTTGCCGCGGTGCGCGTCCTGATGACACCGGGCGCAGGCCGGCTGCGGCGTATCGCGGAACTGGGAGAGCAACAACACCTTCTCACCGCCGGCCTCAGTGCCGGCCTCAGTGCCGGCCTCACCACGGGCCGACCCCGCCTGCTGGTGGCACTTCAGGCAGGCAACGTCGCGGTGGGCGCCGCTCAGCGGGTAGCGGGTGCGGCCGTGGTCGAAGCCGGCGGCAGGCTTCCAGGCCACCTGCGAGTGGCAGTCGGTGCAGCGCGCGGGGGTCGGCTGGCCGCCGTGGGGGTCGCGGTGGCAGTCGACACAGCCGGTGCCAAGCCCGAGGAAGGTCCGCGCCACGGCAACGCCTGCCTCCTTCGCCCGCAGCGCCGCCGGCACGCGCTCGGGGCGGTGGCACTTGGCACAGTCGAGCTTGGCGTGCGCTCCCTCGAGCGTGAAGCCGGCCAGACGATGGTCGAACGATGCGCGGCCGTCCTGGCCTGGCGCAGGCGCCGACGCAGGCGCGGCCGCAGGCGCGGCGGCAGGCCAGAACACCAGCGCGAAGTCGCGGCCATTGTGATCGGGGTGACACTTCTGGCAGGTCTGGTATTCGGCGCGAGCGTGGAGCCCCTTGCCGGCGGCGATGCGGTCGCTCAACGCGCGATGGCAGGCGAGGCAGAGCTTGGCGTCGACGCCCTTGCCCGAGCGGTGGCAGTCGAGGCAGTGCCGGCTGCCTTCGAGCTCGGCATGCACCGCGGCCAAGGGTCCCGGCGAGATCTGCGCCGACCCGGGGGCGGCTGACACCACCAGCGCCAAGGCGCCGGCGAGCACCCACCGCCACGCAGCTCCCGCTCGAGGCCCGGTCGCCCGCGACCCGGTCGCCCGCGACCCGGTCGCCCGCGACCCGGTCATCGTGGCCTGGCGCTCACTGAAAGCTGCCGGCATAGCCAGTCGCCCAGGCGACGCCAATGTGCACCAACATGAACAGGTACATGAGGATGGCGAACGGCTTGTGCGCGACGTGCCAGTAGTGGAAGAGCTCGCGCACCCGGCTCCACAACAGCAGGCGTCGGCGCAGCACGGCCTTCTGACGCGCGAGGGCGGCGAAGCGGGCAAACATCGGCCGCGGCACCTGCCGGCAGTGATGACGGAAGCGGGCCAGGCGCAAGCGCATCAGGAACGGCTCGAAGGGCAACCGGAGGAGCAGGGCCAGCAGGCTTTGGCGGCCCGACAGCCCGCCGGCGGCGGCGGTCTCGAGCTCGGCCAACTGCGCCTCGCTCAGGGCGAATCGATCCCGCAGCTCGACCGTCAGCTCGTCGTCGAGGGCCACCGCCTCACCCAGGGTCAGCTCGTCTCCGGCGGCACCGCGTGGCAGCTGGACATAGAGGAAGCGACCGAGAAAGCCGCTGCTCACCACCGCCACCATCGACCAGAACGACACCGCCACCAGGCCGCCCACCTTGAACGCCGTGTGCAGCACGATCATCCCCGGGCCGACGATGCCGAGCAGGATGTGGCCGTCGAGCCAGCTGGCCAGGCGACCCAGGGGGCGCAACAACGGCACCCGTTTGCGCAGCGAGTAGCCGAGCATCAGCGTCATCATCGAGGCGCCGGTGATGCCCAAGGCGATGCCGCGGCTGCCGCCCGGCTTGAGCTGCCAGTGCTGTTCGAGGCGCGGGCGCTCGACGAGGGGCGACCGGTAGTAGTCCCAGCCGTCCCAGAAGAGCCAGGCAAGGCCACCGAAGGCAGCCAGGTAAATCAGCACCAGCAGGGTCTTCCGCAGCGTCTGACGCATCTTTCGGATCTCGTCTCCTGGCGACATGGTGGCGCCCGAGGCATGAACCGGCAATGAATCCGACACCACGGTGAGCGCAACCTGCCGCGGGCCTGGGGCCCCGGAGAGCGCCAGAGACCGCGGGGGATACGACAGGCCCCACGCCCGCGAGACCCCGCCCCGGGGCAAGCCCTGCTCGCCTGCAGATACACCGCTCATTGGGAGGCTAAGCGGAAAGCCAGTAGATATTGGATACGCGACGATGAGCCGGTCGCGGCCGAGCCCCGCCCGCTCGCAGGGTAGTCTGCAGGGGCAGAGTCTTCGCGATCGGCGCTCAACGGAAATGCCGCAGGCGCCGACGCGGTTCTATAACTTGACGTCGAGACACTCAAATCTCGGCAGGCGGCACAGGCCGCGAGGATGACGGAGGGGAGCGCGTGGACTACAAGGACTACTACGCCGTCTTGGGAGTCGAGCGCGATGCGTCGCAGGACGACATCCAGAAGGCCTATCGCAAGCTGGCGCGCAAGCTCCACCCCGACGTCAACAAGAACGCCAACGCCGAGGCCAAGTTCAAGGAGATCAACGAGGCCAACGAAGTCTTGAAGGACCCGGACAAGCGCGCCAAGTACGACCGCTTCGGCCAGGCGTGGAAGGCTCGCGAACAGGGCGGCGCGCCGCCGCCCGGCTGGGAAAACGTCCGCTTCGAGGGCTTCGAAGGAGGTGGCTTCGACTTCGGAGGCCTCGGCGGTGCCGGCGGGGGTGCCAACGGCTTCAGCTCCTTTTTCGAGATGCTGTTCGGCAACCAGGGCGCCGGCGGCCCGCGGCCGGGCCGGGGCGGACGGGGGCGCCCGGCCGGACGCGGCCCCGGCGCAGGCGAGGAACGCGGTGCGGACCAGGAAGCATCGATCACCCTGACCCTCGAGCAGGCACTCCACGGCGGTCGCCAGGACATCACCGTCGCCAACCAGTTCGGCGAACGTCGCAGCTACACCGTGCAGATCCCGCCCGGCATCCGGCCCGGCAAGCGCATCCGGCTGACCGGCAAGGGCGAGCCGGGCAGTGGCGGCGCGCCCGCTGGTGATCTCTACATGCGGGTCGAGCTGGCGCCCCATGACCGCTTCAAGCTCGACGGCGACGACCTCAGCACCACCCTCGTCGTCAACCCGGCCGAGGCGGCGCTGGGCGGCGAGGCACGGCTGCGCACGCTCGGCGGCGAGATCACCGTGCGCGTACCGCCCGGCAGCTCGTCCGGTCGCCGGATCCGGCTGCGCGGCCGCGGCTTCCCGAAGGCCGACGGCGAGGCCGGCGACCTGCTCGCCGAGATCCGCATCGAAGTCCCGACGCACCTGACGCCACGCGAACGCGAGCTCTACGAACAACTGGCCGAGGCCGCCAAGGCCCGGCCGCACACCGCCTGACCAATCACCACCAAGCCGGAGGCAAGGCCATGGATCTCAACAAGTTGACCCAGAAGTCGCAGGAAGCGATCACCAGCGCCCACAGCCTGGCGGTGCGCCTCGGCCACCAGGAGGTCGACACGCGCCATCTCCTGCTCGCGCTCCTCGAGCAGCCCGAGGGGCTCGTCCCACGGCTGATCCAACGCCTCGACAAGACGGTGACGCCGCTCGTCGACGCCACCCGCGCCGAGCTCGAGCGCCGGCCCAAGGTCTCCGGCGGCGGGGTGGAGCCCGGCAAGGTCTACATCACCCAGACGCTCCAGCAGGCGCTGGTGGCCGCCGAGGACGAGGCCAAGCGCCTGAAGGACGAGTATGTCTCGGTCGAGCACCTGATGCTGACCCTGATCAGCGAGCGCACCGGTGGCGGCGCCGCCAAGCTCCTTGCCCAGCAGGGGATCGCCCGCGACGCCTTCCTCGCCGCCCTGGCCGCCGTCCGCGGCAACCAGCGGGTGACGTCCGCCGACCCGGAGGCGACCTACGAGGCGCTCGCCAAATACGGCATCGACCTCGTCGCCGAGGCTCGGCGCGGCAAGCTCGACCCGGTGATCGGACGAGACACCGAGATCCGGCGGGTGATCCGTATCCTGTCCCGCAAGACCAAGAACAACCCCGTGCTGATCGGCGAGCCGGGCGTTGGCAAGACGGCCATCGTCGAGGGCCTGGCCCAGCGGGTGGTGCGCGGCGACGTCCCCGAATGGCTCAAGGACCGCGCCATTTTCTCGCTCGACATGGGCGCGCTGCTCGCCGGCGCCAAGTACCGCGGCGAGTTCGAAGAGCGCCTGAAAGCCGTCCTCAACGAGGTCAAGCAGAGCGAGGGCCGCGTCCTGCTATTCATCGACGAGCTGCACACCATCGTCGGCGCCGGCAAGACCGAGGGCTCGACCGACGCCGGCAACCTGCTCAAGCCGATGCTGGCACGGGGCGAGCTGCACTGCATCGGCGCCACCACGCTCGACGAGTACCGCAAGCACATCGAAAAGGACGCCGCGCTCGAGCGCCGCTTCCAGCCGGTGGTCGTCGACGCGCCGACGGTCGAGGACACGGTTTCGATCCTGCGCGGCCTGAAGGAGCGCTTCGAAGTCCACCACGGGGTGAAGATCCAGGACAACGCCCTGGTCGCCGCCGCGGTGCTGTCGAATCGCTACATTTCCGATCGCTTTCTGCCCGACAAGGCCATCGACCTGATGGACGAGGCGTCGGCGATGATCCGCACCGAGATCGACTCGCTGCCGCAGGAGCTCGACGCCGTCACGCGCCGAGTCATGCAGCTCGAGATCGAGGCCGCAGCCTTGAAGAAGGAGAAGGACAAGGCCAGCCGAGACCGGCTCGAGACCCTGCGCGAGGAGCTCGCCGACCTCGACAACCAGGCATCGACAATGAAGGCGCAGTGGGAGAACGAGAAGGCGGCGATCGGCAAGCTGCGCGCACTGCGCGGCGAGATCGAGCAGGTGCGTCAGCAGATCGAGGTTGCCGAGCGTGCCTACGACCTGAACAAGAGCGCCGAGCTCAAGTACGGCACCCTCCCCAACCTCGAGTCACGCCTGCGCGACGAGGAGCAGAAGCTCGCCCACGGCGACGGCATCGCCGGCAAGCGGCTGCTCCGCGAAGAGGTTACCGACAACGAAATCGCCGAGATCGTCGCCCGCTGGACGGGCATCCCGGTGACTCGCCTCGTCGAGGGCGAGCGCGAGAAGCTGCTGCGCCTCGACCAGATCCTCCACCAGCGCGTCGTCGGCCAGGACGAGGCGGTGCGGTTGGTCGCCGACGCCGTGATCCGAGCCCGTTCCGGCATCAAGGACCCGCGGCGGCCGATCGGCTCGTTCATCTTCCTCGGCCCCACCGGTGTCGGCAAGACGGAGCTGGCGAAGGCGCTCGCCCAGGCACTGTTCGACAGCGAGGACAACCTGGTGCGCATCGACATGTCCGAGTACATGGAAAAGCACACCGTCTCGCGCCTGATCGGCGCTCCCCCCGGCTATGTCGGCTACGAGGAAGGCGGCCAGCTGACCGAAGCCGTGCGCCGCAAGCCCTACGCCGTGATCCTCTTCGACGAGATCGAGAAGGCCCACCACGACGTCTTCAACGTCCTGCTCCAGCTGCTCGACGACGGCCGCCTGACGGACGCCCAGGGCCGCACCGTCGACTTCAAGAACACGGTGGTGATCATGACCAGCAACATCGGCAGCCACCACCTGCTCGAGGGTACCGACAGTCACGGCATGATCAGTGAAGCCGCACGCTCGGCGGTGATGCGCGAGCTGCGCGGGCAATTCCGCCCCGAGCTTCTCAACCGCATCGACGACATCGTCATGTTCTCGACGCTGACCCTCGAGGAGATCGGGCAGATCGTCGACCTGCTGATGACCGACCTGCGCAAGCGCCTGGCCGACCGCAACGTCACACTGGTGCTGACTCCGGCCGCCCGCGAGCTGGTCGCCCGCGAAGGCTACGACCCGGTCTACGGCGCCCGGCCGCTCAAGCGCTTCCTCCAGCACCAGCTCGAGACCCGCATCGGCCGCGCCATCCTCGCCGGCAACCTGGTCGACGGCTCGACCATCACGATTGATGTCGAGGCGGGAACCCTGGCCGTGCGCATCGCGGCGCCGGTCGGTGAACCGGCTCTCGAGACCGCGGAGGTCGTGGCCTGACGCACGAACCGCCGCCGGCCCGACTCAGCGGGCTCGGCGGCGGCGGCTCCAGACCAGCTGCCGTGACGTTCAGTCCTCGGCGAGGACGATCACCGAGTCGTTCGGCTCGAAGGTGAGGCGCGTCGCCTTCTCCGGGTTGGTCGACACACCGTACGCCTTCTCCTTGTCGGTGGAGAACCGCTGCTGGCGGTAGCCGATGGCGATCTGGCCGCGGCGGCGCGCGCTCTCGACCACGGTGTAGAAGCTCACTTCGCGACCGGGCACCACGTAGTCACTGGCAGGCTTGAGATAGATCTCCGAACCCGCCGGGTCGAAAAGGTCGGCAAAGACCGCGTTGAGCTCCTTGTTCTCGGAGATCTGGGTCAGCAGCAGGCTCACCAACTGGTCGCCGACGATGAAGTCGTCGGCGCGGGTGACCTCGGCAAGCGCGCGGTTACGCACGTCGAGCATCTCCGAAACGATCGAGAACCGCCGACCGCTCTGCTCGCGGATGTCGCGCAGGTGCAGGAGCGTGACCAGCGTGCGGGCGTCGGCCCGCTGCTCGTCCTCGTGGCCGTCGTCGACCTCCGGCGACAACAGGATGACGTGGTCGAACGCCGGGATCTCGAGCCGATCGAGGACCGCCCGGTCGGTGGTGTCGCCCGCGAAAAACGCTACCCGCAGCTTCTCGGTCGACGGACACTGCGCCTGGTACCCCTCGATGCCGTCGGCGAACTCGGAGAGGATGCGGACCTGCGAGCCGGCGGCGACGTACTGATCGAGCTCGCGCAGGATGAGGGGTGCATTCCAGTTCCAGCCGAGGATCAGCGTGTGCTCGGGCTGCTGGGCCCGCACCCGGCCGGTGGCGACGATCGCCGCCTCGTCGATCGCGCCGGGCTTTCCGGTCAGCACCAGGGTGTCGTCGTCCTCGGAAATGGCGATGACCCTGTCGTCGGCACCAACGACGGTGTCCATCGGCGGGTTGAGGAGAATGGTGCCGTCGGCACGCCGCAGGCCCATCAATGACGAGTCGGCGTAGAGGCCGAGCGCCTCGCCAAAGGTCTTGCCCGTCAACCCTGGCTCGTTCTTGAAGTAGATCTCGTCGCCGCCGAAGTCGAGCAGCTCCTGGTAGACCACCGACAGGCCCGACTGACGGCAGGTCTGCACCGTCACCCGAGCCAGCAGGTCGGGCACCGCCACGAGCTCCGCCTCGTCCTTGCCCACCAGCTTGGCGACGGTCAAGTTGCGCGGATTCCGGATCTCGGCGACCACGTGGTAGGGCGCTTCACGGCGGGTCGGGCTGTTGGTGATTGCCAACAGAGTCTTGATCGTCTCGGTGTCGGGATCCGGTCCCTGCGGCGGCAGCAGGATGATGCTCTTGCTGCCCTGGACGTTGGCGATCTCGAGGTCACCCATGTCGGACGGGCTACCGGAGCGGCAGATGACCCTGGTGGTCTTGGTGTCGGGGATCCGCTCGCGCAGCTCGTCCTCCATCTCGACCTTGTCCTTGTCGCCAAGGATGACGATCGACGCCCGTCGCTGGTTCTCGTTGGCCGTTGCCAGCTCGGAGACGATGGTGAAGACGCGTGGCGACCAGCCGAGGATCAACGTGTGGTCGCTCTCGAGCACCCGCGAGCGCCCCTTGCGCAGCTCGGCCATCTTCTCGTCGATGACACCCGTGAGCGCGCCGATCAGCGTGCTGATGACGAAGATGCCGCCGAAGGTCACCGCCAACATCGACAGCAGGAAGCCCCAGCTGCCGGTGTCGCCGCCCATGGTGCCGGAGTCGAGGGTGCGCATCAGGCCCATCCAAGCGATCTGGATGAATCCTGGTTTCGTGCCGTCTTCGGCCGACGGCGCGATGCCGGTCAGCCAGACGATGCTCGCCAGAACCACGATCAGCAGGACGGAGACGACCGCGAGCCAGCCGATGAGGACGATCGGACCGCCGGCAAGAGAATTGTCAAAAGCGTACGCAAGACGTTCGCGTAGAGAGGGCCGGCGGTTCGTGTCGCTCATCGGAGTCTCCTGGGCTCGCGGTCGGTCGAGGTTACTCCTCCTTCTCGTCGGCGCCCTCTTCACCCTCGGCGCCGGCGGCGCCGTAGCCCTCGCAGGTGAGCAGGGCGTCGTGGCTGATGTTCCACTGCTGGTCCTGACCGCAGACCTCGGGCACCGCGACGATGCACTCGTCACCGTCCTCGTCGATCAGCTTGAGATGGAACTCGGCGCAGGGCACGCCCTTCAAGAGGAACGTCTCGCCGGCACCTACGACGTGGTCGCCGAGCTGGTCGGCACCCCAGGTCTCCTGATCGACCGGCGACAGGAACATGTGGTGAATCGCGACCTCGCTCTGGTTGTTGAGCGTCACGTCCGAAGTATCGCCAGCCTGCGCCGCGCGGCCAAGGGTGGCGAGCATGGCAACGGCCAGCAGGGCACAAAAACGGGTCTTGCTCATGGGTGCAACCTCCCAAGAAAAGACGAGCGCCGCGACATGCGGTGACTCGTGCCGTCTGCCTCAGCAGTCAACGGATGTCGGAATGCTAGCATCGGCCAAGTGCGGCGGCGCGGTCGCCGTCGATTGGATCCAAGCCTGCCCCAATCCTGCCATGTCCGTCGCCCCTGACCAGTACCGCGAGGCTCTCCGCCTGTTCCCGGCGGGAGTCACCCTGGTCACCATCCGGGCCGGCGAGGCCATCCACGGGCTGACCGTGTCGGCGTTCGCCTCGGTGTCACCCGAGCCGCCGCTCGTCGCCGTCATCATCGACCACAAGCACACCGCCCACCGTCTGCTCGAGGTGGCCGGCGCGGTGTTCGCAGTCAACGTGCTGCGCGAGGATCAACGCGACCTGTCCGACCGCTTCGCCTGGATGAAGGACAGCGACCGGTTCAACGCCGGTGCCTGGACGACTGCCGCCACCGGGGCGCCGATTCTCGCCGACGCCCTGGTCTGGCTGGACTGCCGCATGCACAGTCGGCTGCCGGCGGGCACCCACACCGTCTACGTCGGCGAGGTGATGGCCTGTCGGGTGGCGAGCCCCGAGGCCGCGCCGCTGTTGTACTGGGACCGCGACTACCGTCAGCTCCTGCGCTGAGCGCGACAGAACGACATCGCTACCGGGCCAGGGCCTCGACTCGCTCCCAGACGCGCAGGAAATTGCCGCCGAGGACGAGCTCGACGGCACCGCGATCGAGACCGCGGTCCAACAGGTCAGCGGTCAGGGACGACATCGCGGCGCAGTCGCCGAGGCCGGCGGGTGCCTCAGGGATACCGTCGAAGTCGGTCCCGATGCCGACGTGCGCCTCGCCAGCGACCGCGATCAGGTGCACGAGGTGGTCGACGTAGACGGCGCGCGACACCGGCGGCTGGGGCGTCGCGGCGACCAGCGCCCACTCGGCGACGCTCCGCGCGAGCGGGTCGGCGATCTCCGCCCGAAGCGCGGCAAAGCTTGGCTCGAGGGCGGCCATCCGCTCGACGTTGGCGGCGGCTGCCGCCGGCGACAGGAACGCCGGAAAGGCGTTCGCCATCACCAGACCGTCGGCGTCGGCGATCGCGCGCACCAGCTCGTCGGTGAGGTTGCGCGGCACCTGACAGAGCGCGTGCGCCGAGCTGTGGCTGGCCACCACCGGTGCGCGGCTGGTCGCCAGGACGTGGCGCACGGCGTCGTCGGAGACGTGCGAGACGTCGACGATGACGCCGCGGTCGTTGAGCTGGCGAACGATCGCCTCCCCCGCCGGGGACAGGCCGCCGTGTTGCGGCGCGTCGGTCGAGCTGTCGCACCACTCGTGGGTGCCGACGTGGCAGAGGGTCACGATGCGCACCCCGCGCGACCCGCACAGCTCGTCGAGGGCCCCGGGAATCTGCAGCGGGCGCCCGTTCTCGAGGCCCCAGACCACCCCGATGGCACCGCGTGCCACGGCCGCCCGCAGCTCGGCGGGGCTCCGCACCTCCTCGAGGTCGCCCGGCCGCAGCTGCGCTCGGGCGAGCTCGTGCAGGCGACGGGCGAAGTCGAGACCGGCCTGCGGCTCGAGAAAGGCCGGCAGGTAGAGCGCCCACACCAACCCGTCGACGCCGCCCTCGCGTAGTCGCGCCAGGTCGACGTGGCCGTCCGCCAACCGCTGGCTGAGATCCGCCGGCTTCTCGAACAACCGCGTCGGCACGTCGGTGTGGCCGTCGAACAGCAGGCAGGCGCGGTGGAAGCTCTGGCAGTCGTCCATTCCCGCGATTGTACGTGGCGGCCTGTAGAATCGGTGGCACCGCCGACGCTGGCGGGCTCACAGGAGATACCCACCCATGAAGGTCGTACTGGCTTATTCCGGAGGCCTCGACACCTCCGTCATCCTGCGCTGGATTCGCGAGACCTACGGCGCCGAGATCGTGACCTACACCGGCGACGTCGGCCAGGGGCCGACCGAGCTCGAGAACGCCCGTCGCAACGCCATGGCGACCGGCGCCATCGCCGCCGAGGTCGAGGATCTGCGCCATGAGTTCGTCACCGAGGCGGTGTTCCCGGCCCTGCGTGCCGCCGCCATCTACGAGGGCTACTACCTGCTCGGCACCTCGCTGGCACGGCCCATCCTCGGCCGCGGCCTGGTGCGCTGCGCCCTCGCCCACGGCGCCGACGCCATCGCCCACGGCTCGACCGGCAAGGGCAACGACCAGGTCCGCTTCGAGCTGGCTGCCGCCGTTCTGGCGCCCAAGCTGAAGATCATCGCCCCCTGGCGCGAGTGGTCGATGCAGGGGCGGTCCGACCTCATCGCCTACGCCAAGGAGCACGGCATCCCCCTGCCGAACGCGCCCAAGCCCGAGTACTCGATGGACGCCAACATGATGCACATCTCCTACGAGGGCGGCATCCTCGAAGATCCGTGGTCAGCACCGCCGGCCGGCATGTTCCAGCTCACCGTCGACCCCGAGCGGGCGCCCGACCAGCCGGAATGGGTGACCATCCGCTTCGACCGCGGCAACCCGGTGGCGGTCAACGGCGAGGAGCTCGACCCCGTCACCCTCGTCGAGCGCTTGAATGCGATCGGCGGGCGTCACGGCGTCGGCCGTGTCGACATCGTCGAGAATCGGCGCGTCGGCATGAAGAGCCGCGGCGTCTACGAGACCCCCGGCGTCACTCTCCTCCACCACGCTCACCGCGGCGTCGAGCAGGTGACCCTCGACCGCGAGGTGCTCCACCTGCGCGACGGGCTGATCCCGCGCTACGCCGAGCTGGTCTACGGCGGCCTCTGGTTCAGTCCCGAGCGCGTCGCCCTGCAAGCCTTCATGGACCACGTCCAGCAGCGCGTCTGCGGCGAGGCCCGGCTCAAGCTCTACAAGGGCCAGGCGACAATCGAGGGCCGCCGCTCGGCGACCCATTCGCTCTACGACGAGAAGGTGGTCACCTTCGAGGCCGACGCCGGCGCCTATGACCAGAAGGACGCGACGGGGTTCATCCGGCTCGAGGGACTGCGGCTGCGGACCTGGGCCGCCAATGAGGCGCGGCTGGCGGCGGCGAAGCCACGGTGACCACCCTCCGCGGGCGCTTCGCCGGCGAGGTCAGCCCGCTGATGCGGCGGTTCTCGTCGTCCCTGGCTGCCGACCTGCAGATGCTCGACGAGGACGTGGCGGGGTCGATCGCGCACGCCACCATGCTCGGCGAGGTCGGCATCCTGGCGCGCGACGAGGCGGCGCGGATCGCCGCCGGCCTGGGGCAGGTCCACGACGACATCGCGAGCGGCCGCTGGCGGCCCGATGACCGCCACGAGGACGTGCACATGGCGGTGGAGGCCCGGCTCACCGAGCTGCTGGGGCCGCTCGGCCAGAAGCTCCACACCGCCCGCTCGCGCAATGACCAGGTGGCGACCGACGTCCGCCTGTGGCTGAAGCGACACCTGGCGACGCTCGACGCCGCCTTGGCGTCCCTCGTCGGCGCGCTGCGCGACCGTGTCGAAAGCGACGGCCGCACGCTGATGCCCGGTTACACCCACCTGCAGCGTGGCCAGCCGATCCTCCTCGGACACCACCTGCTGGCCCACGCCTGGCCCCTCTTCCGCGACCGCCAGCGCCTGGCCGACGCCCGCCGCCGACTCGACCGTTCGCCACTCGGAGCGGCGGCGATGGCCGGCACGCCACACCCCATCGACCGCGCCCGCACCGCCCAGCTACTGGGCTTCGCCGGGCCGGTCGAAAACGCGATGGACGCCGTCGCGGCGCGCGACCATCAACAGGAAGTGGCCGCGGTCTGCGCGATCATCGCCGGCCACCTCTCGCGCCAGGCCGAAGACCTGATCCTGTGGTCGACCACCGAGTGGGCCTTTGCGCGCCTCGGCGAGGCCCACGCCACTGGCTCCTCGATCATGCCGCAGAAGCGCAACCCGGACGCTGCCGAGCTGGTACGCGGCAAGGCAGGCCGCGTCTTCGGGGACCTCCAGACCCTGCTGGTGCTGACCAAAGGGCTGCCGCTCGCATACAACCGCGACCTCCAGGAAGACCGCGCGGCGCTGTTCGACGCCGTCTCCACCACGGTCGATTGCACGGCGCTGATGGCCGAGGTGTGGCGGGAGCTCGAGATTCGGGTCGACCGTTTCGAGGCTGAAATGGTCGGAGACCTGTCGCTGGCCACCGAGATCGCCGACTGGCTGGCGGCGCGGGGCGTCCCGTTCCGCGAGGCCCACGACTTGGTTGGACGCATCGCTCGTTGGTGCGACGAACAGGCGGCGGCCACCGGCCGAGCCCCGAGCCTACGGGCGCTCGACGTCGCCACCGCGACCAGCTTCCATCCTCTGCTCGCCGACGCCGATCCCGCCCTCTGGCTCGACGCGCGGGCCGCCGTCGAACGGCGGCGCTCGCTGGGCGGCACCGCCTGGTGCGAGGTCGAGAGGCAGGCGGACCTCCTACGTCACGAACCCTGACGACGCCGGCGGATCAGGGCGTCGACGCTCCAGTCGCCGCCCCCGTGGGCAGCCAGGTAGAGGAAGATGAAGCACAGCAGGACGGCCGGCTCGCCATGGTTCAGGATCGGCCAGGCGCCAGCCGGGAAGTGGAACTGCCAGTAGGCCACCGCCATTTCGCCCGACAGCAGGAACGCCACCGGCCGCGTCAGCAGTCCAAGCATGATCAGCAGCCCGCCGACGAGCTCCATCGCCCCACCGAAACCGATCTGCGACAGCAACGGCGGCGGCCCGCCACCCCCCGGCATGCCGCCGAACCAGCCCAGCATCTTCATCGCTCCGGGCTGGAAGATCAGCAGGCCGGCCACGACGCGCAGCAGGAACAGCGTGATCTGGACCGCTCTTTCCTTGTTCATCGAACCTCCGAGTGGGGTGCCAGAGCTGCCATGACCGTCAGGAACCGCGGTCCCGACAGGTGATCGTAGCCGAGCTTGGCAGCGGACCTGGAGGTAGGCACGCCGATGCGGTAGGACGCGTCAGCGCTCGCCGCGATAGAGGGGCCAGGGGCTCGTCTGGGTGACCGCGAGGAGCCGTGGTCCCACCCCCGGGCACGCTCGGTCCGGCGTCTGCGGCGGGCTCCAGCCTCACAGGATGGCGCACTCACCGGCGCACCCGCGGCCCAGGGCCGGTTCGAGAGGCAGCGATCAACGCTAAAGCGCGGCCGCAGGCGCGGCGGCAGGCGCGGCGGCAGGCGCGGCGGCAGGCGACGCGGCAAGCGATCGGGCGAGCAGGCCGCTGGCACCCTGGGCACCGACGTACAGAGTCGGTGACGGCAAGGTCAGGATGCCAACCGCGGTGAGCTGCGTCACGGTCGACGGTAGGCCGGAGCTCAGGTCCTGCCAGGAATCGCCGGCGTCGGTGCTGAGCAGGACATCCCGGCCGGCGATCACGGCCAAGCGGTCGGCGTCGGCAGGATCAACGGTCAAAGCCACGGCGGCACTGGCGACTGGCAGGGCGGCGAGCGGCTGCCACGTAAGACCGCCGTCGGCGCTGCGCACGAGCGCGTNNAGAGCCGACTGGGCCACGGCCCAGGATCGTCGCCTCGGGCTCGACCGCCGACTGCCAGTGGTCCCCGCCGTCGCTGCTCGCCAGCCATTGTCCGTTCGCCTCGACCAAGACGCTGCTCCCGTCCGGCACGAAGGCCACTTGCGAGACGGTCGGCCCGAAAATGCTCTCGGGCAACACCGCACGCAGGGCATCGTCGAGACAGGTGAGCGACTTGCCGCGGTCCCGGCTGCGCGCCAGGCGACACAGCGTCGGGCAGAACAGCCGCCAGCTGTATTGCTCGAACGCAGCGAACAGGAGGTCGGGATCGCTCGGCGACACCGCCAGCACCTTCGGCGTACCTCCCTCGAAAGGGGTGCTGACCGACCAAGTGGCGCCGCGGTCGACGCTGGCGGCGACCCCGGCGAGGGGGCACTCGATCGTTCTGATCGGTCGCGCGGCGAAGCTGGCCAGCTGCCGCGGGCGGCCGGCGACTGGCTGTGGTGGGCCGGCGAGCAACACCTCGCCCGCCGGCAGCTCGACCCGCCGCCAGGTGACACCCCCGTCGAGCGAGCGCAACGTGCCGTCGCCCACCTGCACGAAGATCGCCTGCGCTCCCCGCGGGTCGAAGCCGACGCTGAGCGGCGACTGCGCAGCCACGTCCGGCGCGGCACGCAGCCAGCTGCGGGCGTCATCCGCAGAGCGGTAGATGGCGTCGGCCGCGACGCTGTAGAGCAGGCCGCCGCCGGCCTGCAGGTTGAAGCCGGGTGGTGCCGGCCGGTCCGGGCGCTGCCAACTGACGCCGCCATCGGCCGACCCCACCAGCACGACGCCGGACGCTGTGATCCCCAGGGCCCGCCACTTCCCGGGGCCGAGCGGGGTGAGGCCGAAGACGAAGCTCAGCCAACGCGGCAACCGCGGCGACGGCTGCCACGCCTTGTCGGGTGCCGTCGACCGGAATACCCAAGTCTGGTTGCCGACTCGCGACACGGTGAGCAGCAGCTGACCCGACGTCGGTTCGACCTCCAGCTCGCCGGCCGTCGACACGTCGGCGGGCAGGCCGCGGCGCATCGACCGCCAGTGCAGGCCGTCGTCGGCGGACGTATAGAGGCCGTTGGTGCCCGCCGTCTCCAGATAGAGGCGCCCCGGGCGCCGAGGATCGGCCAGCAACCGGGCGCCGAACTGCAGGTCGTCGGGCGCCGCCACACCGCGCGCGCGCTGCCAGGTCCGTCCGCCGTCGACGCTGCGCAGCAGTCCCGCCCCGCTCGCCAGGGCCAAGGTAGTGCCACCCGACGCTCCCCGGCTGGCCACCATGCCAGCGACGTAGGACGGCGGCATGGCACTCAACACCGAGCTGTCCTCGGCCACCAGGTGCCAGCTGCCGCCGCCGTCGGCGCTGCTCGCCAGGGCAAAACCGGCACTGCCCGCCTCGGTCAAGACGACGGCCCAGAGCTGTGTCGGGCTGATGGCGTCGACCGCCAGGGCCTGGACGCTACCTGGCGGCGACACCGGCAGGGGCAGCCACGACGCTCCACCGTCCTCGCTGGCAAAGAGCTCGTCCAGCCCGGCGCCGCCGGTGACGTAGACCCGCATCGGGTCGGCAGGCGTGGTGAGCAACGGCACGCGAGCGCCTCCCGCCGGGCCGCGACGCAGCCACCCGCTGTCGTCGATCTCGCCGGCCGCCAGCGTCGGCGTCGCCCAGACGCCCATCGCTTGCAGAGCGAGGGCACCGAGCAGCGTCGCCGCGCGGTGCTGGCGAGATCCATCCCTGCGATGTCGAGTAGGTTGCTCCATGGCAGGTATACGGCGGCCTCGGCCGCAGTGTTGTTTGACCGCGTTTGACCGCGGCCGCCCGTCCTCGTCGCGGGCCCGGTATCATCCCCCGGTGACCAACCCAGACCCCGCGGACCCTGACGACGCCCTGTTCGCTGCCCTTGCCGACCGCACCCGCCGCGCGATTCTGCGGCAACTGGTCGTCGGCCCCATGTCGGTCCACGACGTCGCCGCCCACTTCGACGTCTCGCGCCCAGCGATCAGCAAGCACCTCGACGTCCTGCGCGCCGCCGGCCTGCTGAGCGTCACGCCACAGGGTCGCGAACGGATCCACAACCTGTCCTCTGCCGCCGCCGCCGGCCGGCTGGCCGCCTGGCGCGAGCTGTTGGTGGCTGACGCCGTCGCCGCGGCGCCCGCCGCGTCCACGCCGCGACGTCGGCCAGGCCCGGCGCCAGGCGGGCCCGACTTCGAGGTCTGGCGCCGTCGCGCCTGACCCCGAGCCCCCCAACTTCCCTCGTCACGTCCACGTTTCCGGAGACTCCCCGATGCCGCGCACCGCTGTCGCCCTCGCCTTCACCGCCGCCCTGCTCGCCGCCCTGCCCGGGCATGCCCAACTCCCCGGGCTCGTGCTGCCCGAGCTCTCCCCCGCCGCCAGCCGCCAGCAGGTGGTCGGCCTGACCAACGTTCGCGTCGACTGGCACCGGCCCGCCGTCAAGGGGCGGACGATCTGGGGCGGCCTGGTGCCCTGGGGCGAGGTCTGGCGCGTCGGCGCCAACGAGAACACCACCCTCACCGTCGACGGCCCGGTCACCTTTGGCGGCCAACCGCTGGCCGCCGGCACCTATGGGCTGTTCCTCCTGCCGGTCGCCGACGGGCCGTGGACGGTGATCCTGAGCCGCGAGCACCGGGCCTGGGGCAGCTATAGCTACGACCAGGCCGAGGACGTCCTCAGGCTCGCCGTCACGCCACGCGAGGCGCCGCTCGAGGAGCGACTCGACCTCCGCTTCGACGGCCTCACCGACCGCGCGGTCACCCTCAGCCTGCGCTGGGAGAAGCAAGAGCTGCCGGTCGAGATCGCCGTCGCCTTCCCCGAGTCGATCCTCGCCAGCTTCCGCGAACAGCTGCGCGGCCGACCGCGCTTCGGTTGGTACGGCTGGAACCAGGCCGCGAGCTGGAGCCTGCAAAACGGCGGCGACCTCGTCGAGGCCGCCCGCTGGGCCGACAAATCGCTCGAGCTCCAGCGCACCTTCGCCAATCTGCGGACGCGGGCGGCGATCGCCGAGAAACTGGGCGACACCGCCAGCGCCGCGGCGCTGCGCGAAGAGGCGCTGACCATCGGCAGCGAAACCGACCTCGCCCGCCTGGGGAAACAGTTGCTCGCCGACGGCAAGGGCGACGACGCGATCGCCGTCCTCCGCCGCAACGCCGACGCCCACCCGACCTCTGCCGCCACCTACGAAGCCCTTGCCGAGGCCTATGCCGCCAGGGGCGACGCTCGCCAGGCCAAGGTCGCTTACCAGCGGGCGCTCAAGTTCACCAAGGACGAGGCGTCCAAGGTCCGCCTGCAGGAAGCGATCGCCAAGCTCGCCAAGCCTTAGCGGTTCTGCTCGCGCTCCGATTCCTTCAGCCGCGTTCGATCAACGCCTCGATGCGGCCGAAGGGCTCGGTGGTCGGCAGGAAGATCTCGTTCGGGTTGTCGAGACCGAACGGCGCCAGGTCGACCAGCAGGCAATGCTGGTTGGGCAGCACCAGGCGGATCTCGGCGATTTCCGGATGCTCGCGCAACACTTCAGCGCCCATGGCATAGAGGGTGTGCTGCACCGACTCGCTCTCGTGGGCGGCGAAGACGGTGAGCAGGGCACTGCGCACCGAGTGCCAGAGGCTGTCGAAGTCATGGTCGAGGCCCATGTAGCGCCAGGTGGCCTCGACCTCGGTGCAAACCAGACGGTCGCGCGCCGGCTTGAGCGTGGTGTAGGCGTCGACCCGGTAGTCCGAGAACGCCGAGTCGGCGGTCTTGAGCAGGAGCAGGCCGGTGAGGCCGGCGGTGAGCTCGACGCCCCCCGGCGTCAGGTGGATGGTCGCCGTTCGCCGCTCGGCGTCGGAGCCGACGAACGCCGTTGGATGGTCGCGCCCCTCGACCTCGGCTCGCTTCCACATCCGCTCGACAGCCTTGATCGCGACATCCGTAACGTTGTCATTGCGCGACAAGAAGTGATTGGCCAGGGCCACCGCGAACTCCTCGGCGGTGCCCAGGTCCGCGCGTTCACGAGCCAGCGCGTAGACCGTGTTCTTCATCGTGTCGGTCGGCAACACGTCCCGGTTGTCGCCGGCGACATGGGCGGCGGTGAAGTCGCCTGCCAACCGGATCTCGAACGTCAGCTCGCGCACGTCGTGGCGGTTGCCGTGGCGGGTCACCTTCATCAGTCGCACCGCCGACTTGCCGTAGACGTTGGCGCCCAGCCGAATGTCAGTCACAGGGTCTCCTCGCGCCCGCGGGCGCCTGCGGCGTCAGCCGCTCGGATCGAATGCGGCGTCAGCTGCCGCGGTAGGTGGAATAGCCGAAGGGGCTCAGCAGCAGGGGAACATGGTAGTGCTGGTGGGGATCGTCGACGACGAAGGCGACGACGATCTCGGAATAAAAGCTCGCCACTCGGCACCGGCCGAAGTAGTCGCCGACGGCGAAGGTCAGGCGGTACGCACCGGCAGCGACCGAGCCATCGGGCAGCAGGCTGCGGAGGCGCCCGTCGGTGTCGGTCTCGCCGCGCGCGAGCTCGACCCAGCCCGCCGGATCCTGGCGATCGAGCCGCACCGCGACGCCGCTCGCCGGGCGGCCTACGGCGACGTCGAGGACGTGGGTGGTGATGCCGCTCATGGGCGTGCCGTCAGACCTCGAGGCCAAGGAGCTTGGCCAACCGCAGACGCGTGATCTGGGCGTGCTGCTCGGCGGCCACGCCGAGCTCGGCCTCGGCGTCGTTGCCCAGGCGCGTCTCGCAGGCCGCAAGCATCTCGGCCGCCGTGCGACCGGTGGCACGGATCAGAAAAACGTAACCGAAGCGTGACTCGTACTGCTCGTTCGCAGTAACCAGGCGGGCCCGCACGGCGGCGTCGGCGTCCGTCATGCCGGCCTGCTCGCGGGCGGACCAGCCTGCCGTCCGGGCCGCTGCCAGCCGGGCGCCGATGCGCGGGTGAGCCGCAAAGGCGGTCAGCCATTGCTCTCGGCCCAGGCGCCACCACGCCTCGTCAGCCGTCGCCCCGAGCGCGGCGACGCTGGAGAACGGGGCGGCTGCCACCAGCGTCGCGACCCACTCGGGGGCGGCACAGCAGCGACCGAGGGCGGTCGCCAGCTCGGCGGGCGGCAGGGCGTTCAGGAAGCGCAGGCCCAGCGCCTCGCGGCCCGCTGGGCTCGGCGCGCCCCACAGGCGCAGGCGGGCGACGCCGCCGTCGGGGTAGATCGACAAACGGACGTGGGTCAACGGGCCGAGCGCGGCCAGCTCGTCGCGGAAGGTGTGAAGGGCGTCGGGCAGCAAAGGGGTGCGCGGCAGCAGCTCCTGCCAGCCGTCGCCGTCCGCCAGCTCCGCAATCCCGCCTTCGCCCGGCGCCCGCAACCCTTCGAGGCGCGCCGCCCCTGGGGCATTCCCCTTGAAATGCTGGGTGTCGAGCTCGACGCGGCGCACCTCGCCCTCGGTCGCCAGCCGGATCACCGCCCAGTCGTGGCCCGGCCCACGGCGACGACGCGTCTCCCAGCCGTCACCCATGTGGGTCGAGCGCCCCGGCAGGATCAAGTTCTGACGGCTGCCGAAGAACATGTCGCTGACCAACGGCACGGTGGCGCCCAGCTCGAGCCCGGCGAGGTCGAGCTCACCGCCACGGCGGGCCAGCTCGACGGGATCTGGCAACGGCTCACCGTGCACCCGTAACCGCGCGACGCCCCCGTCGGGGAAGATCTCGAGCCGCAAGTGGGTGAAGCGGTACGGACAGGTTACGGAAAAAACGTTGCGACTGTCGCCGGCGAGCGGCGCACGCGGCAGGACCTCGTGCCAGGTCGCCGCCAACAGGGCGTCGACACCGGGCGTGCCGCTCAGGGTGCAGCCCTGCACCGCGCAGCTCTCCGGGTAGTTGCCGCGGAAGAAGGCGGTGTCGACCACCAGCTCGCGCACCACGCCGGGGACGCCGAGCCGAATCAGGCACCAGTCGTGCCCCGGCTCGCGGCGGCGTCGCGTCTCCCAGCCGTCCATCCACTTGCCGCGCTCGGTGTAGTCCTCGGTCCAGCGCGGGGCGGCAGCCAACAGGAGGTTCTCGCGCGGGGCGAAGAACTCGTCGTTGGCGGCGACGGCGACGCCGCCGAGGCGGGCGGCGGCGAGGTCGGGCAGCGGCGATGCATCCGGTGGTGCGGTCATGCGCGGGTGGCGCCTCCAAGGACTCCGGGACGAACGAGATGGTGACCTCGTCCAGAGCTTACCGCGCCCCCGGCATCGTCTGCCGCGAACGCTTTGGCGGGCGCGACCCGGTCGCCACGCAAGTAGGTGGCGCGCACACGGCCGCGCAGCGGGTAGCCGGCATAGGGTGTCAGCGCGTGCCGCTGGTGCAGGCGACCGGCGTCGACCGTGACCTCGGCGTCCGGGTCGAAGACCACCAGATCCGCATCGTGGCCGACCGCGATCGCGCCCTTGTGCGCCGCCAGGCCGGCAAGGCCTGCCGGCGCCGCCGACAGCCAGTTTGCCACCGCGGGCAGGTCGACACCCCGGTAGCGCGCACCCGTCCACACCGCCGGCAGCAGCAGCTCGAGGCTGGCGATGCCGCCCCAGGCAGCCGCGAAGTCGCCCGTGTCCAGGGCCTTCAAGGCCGGCGGGGCGGGCGAATGATCGCTCGCGACGAAGTCGAGCTTGCCGTCACGCAGGGCCTGCCACAGCGCCTCGCGGTCGGTGCCGTCGCGGATCGGTGGCGCGCACTTCCATAGCGTGCCGCCGTCCGGCACCTCGTCGCTGGCGAAGGTCAGATAGTGGGGGCAGGTCTCGGCCGTGATCGCCAGGCCCTCGGCCCGCGCCGCGGCGAGGATGGGCAAGGCGTCCGCCGCCGCGACGTGCACGACGTGGACGCGACAGCCGGTCTGCCGACAGAGATCGACCAACAGCTCGATCGCCGCCACCTCGGCAGCCGGCGGTCGCGACGCCTGCCACGCCCGGTGTCGCCGGCGGTTGACCAGCGGCAGCTCTCGGAAGCGCGCCGTCGGCTCGGCGNNCCGCCTCCACGCCGAGCTGCGGCGCGAGGGCGACAGCTTCCGGGTGAAGGACCTGGAGAGCGCGGCCGACGGCAGGAAACTCGTCGACTCCCGACGGCACCAGGAAGGCCTTGAAGCCGAGAACCCCGGCGGCCCACAGCGGCACCAGCTGGTCGAGATTGCCGGAGACCACGCCCCCCCACAGCCCGACATCGACCTGGAGGGCGTCGCCTGCGCCTCCCAGGGCCGCTGTTTTCGCCGCCAGACCGGCCATGCTGGTGGTCGCCGGGCGGGCATTGAGCGGCATGTCGACGATCGTCGTGATACCGCCCGCCGCCGCCGCCGCGGTGGCGGTGGCAAACCCTTCCCACTCGGTGCGACCCGGCTCGTTGACGTGGACGTGGACGTCGACGAGGCCCGGCAGCACCGCGTCGTCGCCCCAGTCGTCGACCGTTGCCGAGGGACCGACCCCGAGCCGACCGGGAGGCCCAACCTCCACGTCGACGATCCTCCCGTCGTCACCGATCGCTACCGTCGCGGGCACCAGATGCCCGGCCACCAGGACTCGCCGCGAACGCACGAAACGTGTGCCAGCCATCCCCGAAGGCTACCGCGAGCGACCACTCCAACTACAATGATCGTGAATCCATGTTGCGCTTGGTCATCCGCCGTCTGGGCGGCCCACCGCGCCGGCTCGCGCTGGCCCAGAACACGGCGACCCTCGGTCGCTCGGCGAAGGCCGACGTCCACCTCGACGATCTCTATGCCTCCCGCCTCCACGCCGAGCTGCGGCGCGAGGGCGACAGCTTCCGGGTGAAGGACCTGGAGAGCGCCAACGGCACCCTGGTCAACGGCCAGCGGATCCAGGGCGAGGTCGAGCTCGGGCCGCGCGACCGGGTGCAGATCGGCAGCACGACGATCGAGCTCGAGGAGAAGAGCACCACCAACGGCGGGCTCGGCGGCGCCGGGGAGGCGGGCGACGGCTCGGGCGAGGGTGCCCGGGTGTTCACCACCCCGTCGTCGCTCCCGCGCGCGGTTGACGACAGCCGTATCTCGACCACCTTCGCCGCCCTCCTGCAGAGCGCGCGCGCAGCCGGCGGCGACATCGCCCACCAGGGCGACCTCGACCGTCGGCGCGACCTCTTCGCGGTGCTCGCCAAGGTCGGCGTCGCGCTGCTGTCGACCGCCGACATCGACGAGGTGCTCGGCCAGATCCTCGACTTCATCTTCGAGGGTGTGCCCGCCGAGCGCGCCTATCTGCTGCTCAAGGAGCGCGACTCGCCGAACCGCCTGGTCTGTCGCGCCGCCTCCTACCGCCAGTTCACGCCGCGCCCTGGCAAGCCCAACCGTGCCGACACCCCACCGCCGCGCGAGGTGCGGATCAGCCAGGCGATCATCGACGCGGTGCTCGAGGGCGGCCGGCCGGTGCTCACCTCGGACGCCCAGACCGACGAGCGCTTCCGCGGCCGCGAGTCGATCGTCCTCGGCGGCGTGCGCTCGGTGATGGCGGTGCCGCTGGCGGTCGGCGAGGATCGCATCGGCCTGGTCTACGTCGACAGCCCGGTGCAGTCGAGCGTCTTCTCGCGCGACGACCTGTCGCTCCTGTCGACCATCGCCAGCGTCGCCGCGATCAAGATCGACAACACCCGCCTGGTGGATCAGCGCCTCGAGAACGAGCGCATCCGCACCCAGCTGGCGAGCGCCCGCGAGATCCAGTCGCGCCTCCTGCCCGCCGACCCGCCACAGGTCCCTGGCTACGATCTCGCCGGCCTCTCGTTCCCGTCCCTCGAGGTCGGTGGTGACTACTTCGACTTCGTGCCGCTGGCCGCCGGCCGCTGCCTGGTGGCTTGCGGCGACGTCACCGGCAAGGGCATCGACGCCGCGCTGCTGATGTCCAGCCTGCATGCCGCCATCCGCGCCCAGGCGGAGACCGGCGCCGACCCGGCCACCATCCTGCAGCGGGTCAACCGCTACATCGAAGACACCGTCCCCTACAACCGGTTCGTCACCCTCTTCTGCGCCATCCTCGACCCCGCGACCCACGTCCTCGAGTGGGCCAACGCCGGCCACAACCCGCCCCTCCTGGTACGCGCTGGCGGCGAGGTCGAGGCGCTCGACGCTTCAGGGCCACCGGTCGGCGTCGACGCCCTCGCGACCTTCGGGCAGCACCATGTCAGTTTCGCCCACGGCGACGTCCTCGTCGGCTACAGCGATGGCGTCGCCGAGGCGATGAGCCCGAGCGGCGAGGAGTTCGGCACCGACCGTCTGGTGGCCCTGGTGCGCGCCAACCCGGGAATCGACGCCGCCACGCTGAGCTCGCGGGTGGAGAGCGACCTCACGACCTTCCTCGCCGGCACTCCCGCACCGGATGACGTGACGGTGATCATGGTCAAGCGCGTGGGCTGAGCCCTGCGTGTCTAGCCCAACCGCCGACGTCCTCGTCATCGGCGCCGGCGTCATGGGCGCCGCCACCGCCTGGCGCCTCGCCGCCGCCGGCCGGCGCGTCCTGCAGGTCGAGCAGTTCGAGCTCGGTCACTTGCGCGGCAGCAGCCACGGCGGCAGTCGCGTCATCCGCGTCACCCACCCCGAGGTCGACTACGCCAGCCTGATGCCGGGGATTTTCGGTCTTTGGCGCGACCTCGAGCGGGCGAGCGGCGAGTCGCTGCTGCGCATGACCGGCGGCGTCTTCGTCGGACCGCCGGCCGACCCGTGGCTCGCCGAAGCCAGCGCCGCTCTGACCAGCCTGGGCCACCCATTCAGGCTGCAGCCATGCACCGTCGCCGGCCAGCCACAGCTGCGCTTCCCGGCTGGCTGGCAGGCCCTGGAGCAACCCGACTCCGGAATCGTCGATGCCTCGCGGGCGGTGGCCGCGATGACCGCGCAGGCGCGCCGTCTCGGCGCCGAGGTGCGCGCCCAGACCCGCGTCGAAGACATCACCCCCGAGGTCGACGGCGTCCGCGTCCGACTGGCCGGCCGCGACGGCGCCACCGAGGTGGTTCACGCCACGCAGGTGGTGATCACCGCCGGGCCCTGGGCGGGCCGTCTCCTGTCGACGCTCCCCGCCTTTGCCGGCTGCCCGCCGCTCGCCGTCACCCGCCAGCAGGTGGCTTACTTTCCCGTCCGCGACGCCGGCCTCTGGGGGGCCGACGCGCCGCCGCTCTTCATCGTCGCCGCCGAGCCGCTGTTCTACGGCTTTCCGGTCCACGAACGGCCGGGCGAGATCAAGGTCGCGCTCGAGCTCACCGGCGACGCCATCGATCCCGACGCCGAGCGCACGGTCGACGCGGAGGCGCTGGCACGTCTGTGCGCGCTGGTCGACGCGCACCTGGTCGGCATCGACCCCACACCCACCCAGGTCGAGCCCTGCTTGTACACGCAGACGCCGACCTCCGACTTCGTCGTCGACCGCCACCCGGAGCATCCGCAGGTCCTGTTCGCCGCCGGCTTCTCCGGCCGCGGGTTCAAGTTCGCTCCCGGCATCGGCCAGCTGCTCTGCGACCTGGCCGCGGGCGCCCCCGGCGCGCACGACAGCGTGTACTGGCGCCCGCGCTTCGCCCTGCGGCGCGCCGTTTGACCCCCTGACTGACGCTCCGTCGGCGGGTTGGACCGCACCGCACCACTTCCGTCCCACGCACCCCGCGGGCCTCCGTCGCGCCGGAGATACTCCGCGCCGACGTGCATGGGAGGTACCGCAATGGTCTGGCGCAAGTCGTCCCCTGAGCTGCTCGCGGCGTTTGCCGCCGCCTTTCCCGCCGACCCTCGGGCCGAGCGCAAGATGATGTTTGGCTGTCCGTGCGGCTTCGTGCAGGGACAGATGTTCGCTGGGCTGCAGGAGCAGAACCTGGTCGTCCGCCTGCCGCCGCCGGCCCGCACCGAGCTCCTCGCCGAGCCGGGCGCCGAGGCGTTCATGCCCCAGGGCCGGGCGATGCGGGAGTACATCGTCGTGCCCGCCGCCTGGCACCACCAGCCCACCCGCCTCGCCCTGTGGCTCCGCCGCGCCTTCGACTACGCGGCGTCGCTGCCCCCGAAGACCGGCCGCCAGCGCGGCGGCCAGGGCCGACGCAAGCGCCACGCCAAAGCCACGCGAACGCTGGCGGCCCCTGGCGGCGCCTCCGGTCAGAGCCGGGCCGGGGTCTAGGAGATCGGGCGCCAAACGCTGAGGGGCGACCATCCGTATGCCCGGCTGCGATGGCAGCGCGCGCCCGGCCAGCCCCACACCCCGGCCCAACGGTGCGCCGGCGATTGGCGGTCCTGGCCGAGGGTCTCCGAGCCGCCTGGGATGTCCTGTGGGCGAACCGCCTGCGCAGCGGACTGGCCGCCTGCGGGCTGGTGATCGGTGTCGCCGCCGTGATCACCACGCTGACCGCCGTCGGCATCGTCGAGCACGCTCTCGATGCCGAGCTCAGCGCTGCCGGCTCGCGCACCTTCCGGATCCAGCGGGGTCCGGCGCCGGGGTCGCCGGCAATCTCCTGGCGCCACATCATCCGCCGGCGGCCGATCGAGGTGGCGCACGCCAGCGTGCTCCGCGCCCGGCTCCCAGCGGCCGAGAGTGTGAGCGTCGAGCTGTGGCACGGAGCCAGCAAGTTGCGCCTGGATACAGCGCCCCACGATGGACGGGCTGACGTCTGCGGTTGCACTCCCGACTACTTCGCGACCTTCGCCTACACGGTGGCCCTCGGCCGCGGCCTCGTGGCCGAGGATTCGGCGGTTGCGCGACGGGTGATCGTCCTCGAATCGGGCCTCGCCGAGCGCCTCTTCCCGTTCACCAACCCACTCGGCCGCGAGATCGACGTCGACGGTAGAGCCTTCGAGGTGGTCGGCGTCCTGGCCCCAAGCCCGTCCCTGCTCCTGAGTCGTGCCCGGGCCTCGGCGTTCATCCCCTTGGCGACGTTTCTGCGGCACTACGGCCCGCGAGCGCGCGACGGGCGGCTGCGCTCGGTCGCCATCTCGGTCCGCCTGCGCGCGTCAACGGATCTCGCCGACGCCATGGCCGAGTCCCGAGCCCTGCTGCGTGGCATGCGCGGAATTCGGCCGGGCGAGGACGACGACTTCGCGGTGGTCGCTTACGACGCCTTCGTCGCCAAGGCGCGGCGGATGGCCACGGGCCTGCGCCTGGCCGCCGTCCTGATCGGCGGCCTGATCGTTCTCGTGTCGGGAGTGGGGATCATCAACATCACCCTGGCGTCCGTCGGCCAGCGGGTGTCGGAGATCGGCCTGCGGCGCGCCGTCGGCGCCAAGCGGCGAGACATCGGGTGGCAGTTCCTGCTCGAGTCGGCGGTCCTCTGCGCGAGCGGCGGCGCGATCGGCACCGTCCTGGGCGCCACTGCCGGCAACCTGCTGGCCCGCTGGGCGGGCTATCCAGCCGCCGTTCCGTTGGGCGCGATGCTCTTCGCGGTCGGCGCCTGCGGCGGTGCCGGCCTGCTGTTCGGGATTTGGCCGGCTCTGCGTGCGGCGCGCCTGGCGCCCATCGACGCCCTGCGCGCCGAGTAGGCTGGTTCGGGGGGACTCAGCCCGCCGCGGCGGTCAGTCCGGCGAGGAAGCGGCCGGCGGCGGCGAGGAAGGCCTCGCCCCACTCATGGCCGCCGACGAAAGTGAGCGCTTCGGCCCGACAGCCGCCGGCCGCGAGGGCGATGACGTCGGCCGACATCTTCTCCCCCGAGTACCAGGTGTCCCCGGAGCCGCGGCCGAGCAGCACCGGCAGGCCGG
>CXWL01004169.1_pt1 | contig 41221 bp, 54 predicted proteins | sample 590931 | NCBI WGS metagenome assembly CXWL01 (sample SAMEA3498368, study PRJEB10139) | groundwater metagenome | biome: water well; material: biofilm material | place: Germany | collected 2015-04-27 | reverse complement strand
ATAACTCTTGAGCGGCATATCGAAGAGGCTGCCATCGTGCCGTAGGTCGGCGTAGTGCTTGTAATTCGGATTGATGCTGTCGCTGATCTGGGAGAAGGTCTGATTGATGTCTTTGACGTCATAGTCCGCTTCAAGTGTGAGGACTGTATTGGCATTGATTTGCCGCTCGTAGATACCTCCGACAATGGTGCGCCGATCGAGCCGCCGTTGCGCCAACCGTTCGGAATCGCTGCAGGACGTGGAGGTACATGTCCCTGTGCCACCTGCTTGCCGATGATCGGTTGTGAATTGCGCCTGTGTCAAACGGGTGGGCACTTTAGCGTCCAGCCAATTCGTAATGGCCTTAAAGTAAAAACTCTGCTTGTCGTCAATCCTGAAACGAAGATTCAGGTTGATTGTTTGCGTGCTGTAATTGCTGTGTCTGATGTACCCGTCTTCTCCTACGTTGCTGACAAACAATGAGGCGTCGAGATTTTCATATTGCTGCCCAACGGCGAGAGCCTCTTTGTGGTATCCGAACGACCCCCCGCTGAGAAACGTTTCCGCTCCGTTGATATCGCTGCCGCGCCGCGTTCTGAAATGCACCATGCCGCCGAGGGCATAGTTATCGTACAGGGAGGAAGACGCGCCACGAACCACTTCGGTGCTTCGCATAAACCAGGGATCGTGAATGTCGAGCCGGGACAACCCGTCGGATTGCGTCTGGATAAATCCGTCCTCGTACATTTTGATGTCCCGGACAGCGAAGGTCGTCTTTGCCCCCTGGCCCCGAATCATCATGCTGAAGTCACGCGGTCCATTCGCCTGGCGCAGGACCACGCCTGGGAGCGATTCCATGGACTCCTTCATCGTCCTGGTCGGCTGAGAATTCGTTTCTGCCGGGATCGTCGCCGACAATGAAAGGCCCTCCGGCCGCTTTTGGAATCGCTTGCTGACGATGCTGAGATCGGACAACTCATATTCCGGCATCGCCTCGGACTCTTGAGGGGCTACCTTTTCCGTCACCACCTTAGGCCGTTCAGCGGGCGGCAGTTGACTCTCACGGCCCTTCTGAAGATCTTCCAGCTCTTGGAGAATACCCTTGAGCTGCTCGCGCAGTTGCTCTTCGCGGGGAGAGGCTACCGGCTGAGCCGGCTCTTGTGCGAACGCGACGTGATTCATCGTGGCCATGCCGCTGAACGCTGCAATTGCCACAACGACTTGCCCAACTCTCTTGAACGACACCATGGCCCCTACTCCTTCTTAGAATAAGAAATGAAACAGCTGCCTCCGTGCCGACACAAGCCGCGCGATCTGCGGTCCTGTCAGTGCAGGGAGATAACGGATGAACGATGAGTGGATACGACGTTAGGAACGAGGAGGCGCGCGGGACTGCGCCGACTGCTGGGAGAGGAACGACGACAGGGACACGGCGGCCAACAGCAACATGGCGACAACGTGAAGCGGTTGCGTCTGTGGCGTAGTCGCAGGAAGATCGACGGTCGGACTGGCGTGGCAGGCCCAGGCGCAGAGAGACGAATGCGTCACGCCGCCCGTGTGATGATGGGCTGAACGCGGCTGGCTCTCGTGCGCAAAGAGGCAGGCCACGGCGCTGACGGAAAGCGTCAGGTACAGCGTCGCAATGGCCAGAGCCAGCGGGAGGAAGCACTTCTTCATTTTCCGCTCTCCATGACCTGCCGCATCACCGCCACAGACTCGGAACTATCCCAGGCACGGGGCCCGACCGCTCGCCCAACGAGCGTACCATCCCGCGCGATGACAACCGTGGTCGGGAGGCCTCGCACCATGAAAGACCGTGACACTTCCTGATCTTCATCGAAGAGAACCGGCAAACTGACTCCCAGCTGAGAGAGAAAATGGGCAATGCCCTGGCGCTGAAGATCCGTGGTAATGGTCAACAGCACGAACCGTGTCGGGTCCAACTGCTGTTGTAATCGGGCGAGCGAGGACATTTCTTCTTTGCAGGGCCCGCACCAGGTGGCCCAGAAATTCACCAGCACGACTTTCCCTGCCAACTCGCTCGACTTCACAACCTTGCCATCCAGCGTCGTAAGTTCAAACGGCGCGACCATACTCCCGGCCGGCAATCGGCTCATCTTGAGCGAAACAAAGGGATCGCTGGCCAGCGCGGGGCCAGCCGAAATGACGCTCAATAAAGAGAGCATCGACAGGATCACAACTCGGGTTAACACAGACACGTTACGGCTCTTGCCTCGCGGTAATTTTCATAGGTGGTAATTGCAGTGTTTGCACAACCACCCGATGGTTCGGCATGGCATGCTCCATCCAAGCCAAGGCCGCAAGCCCCTTTGAGTTTATCGAGAGGGTCGGTGTCTGGCCTTTTTTCTCGTTCAATTTCTGCGGCGTGCTGAATGTCTGTCCTCTATCGAGGGAAACGCTCATCACGACTTCACGCCGGACGGGCGACTGTTCTTCCCAGACGATGACGAGACGCCCCCCAGGATCGACCGCCATCTGCGGGTGATCGGGAAAGGTTCCCTTGGAGACGTTCAGTTTCTGTTTGGGTGAAAAAGTGGCGCCGCGGTCGTCCGAATAGGCCAGGAATACCGCTGGAGTCTCATCGACGCCCTCGGTATACCAGACCACATAGAGCCGCCCGAGCCGATCCGTCCCGATCGAGGCGGGCCGATGCGGACAACCGGGAAACACCCACTTGTCATGGCCCACGATGACCGGTTCCGTAAAGGTCTGCCCGCCGTCGGTGGAACGAGCGACCACCGTTTCGCGGAGATCGCCAGGGAGAATCTTGCGCCAGGCCACATAGAGCGTCCCGTCCGGTCCGGTCGTGAGAGACGTCCGGCAACAGACACAGGTGTTTTCATCCACTTTGAGGTTCTTCGCGACGGTGCGGCCATGATCGGTCGAGCGCGTGACAAAGGTGCCGGACTCTTTCTTGCCCTCTCGCCCATCGATCCAGGCGACATGCACCACGCCGTCAGCGGCGACGTGAATCGAATCGAAGCTGTGGCCGATAACCTGCTCATCGTCGTTTACGAGAATGGACGGCAGAAAGGTTCTGCCGCCGTCCGTGGACCGGCTCAGCCTCAGTTCGTTCGAAAATGGTTTGTCCGCCGTCACTTTCGGATGGGTCAAGGCCCAGGTCAGGAACACCTCGTCGCCGGCCACGGCCAACGCCGGCGCTTCCTGCCGCATGTAAGGCGCCTCGGTCGGCTGAGTCACTGTGACCGGAGCCCCGATCGGCCCTTCCTGCTTTTCCGTTCTCGAATAGAACACCGTACGTTTGTCCTTGTCCTCCTCCACCCAGGCCAGCGAGATACGGCCTTCGTCGTCAATCCGGACGGAAGGACCTACCACCGTGCGCACCTTGTGATCGGTCGTCAGTTTCGGGCCAAACCGCAACGCCTGATCTGGCTCGGCCAGCGCCATCGATACGAGCGAGACCGCGCTGATCGCAATTCCGACCATCCACGTCAGTCTCTTGGTTCTGAATGTCCGTTCGATCATGGCGCGCCTCACTTCATTCACAAATGGAGAATTGCATGTCGCGACCGTTTGCACCTTGGCGAGTGCTCACACGACCCAGAGCGCCGGGCACCAACGTAATTCCTATCACCGTCAAACTCTGAACAGATGGCATGCGTATAGGTCCTGGCCTCCAACCACTAACTCCCGAGGCTATAGACAATCGGCACATACACCGCGACTTCGGCAGCGCCCATCGCATTCGTCATATGCAGCGGACAAACCAGCCGGATAGCCTCCATGGCCGCGTTGTCGAGTACCTCATGGCCGGAACTCCGATGCACCTTCACCTCCGACAGGTGGCCATCGGCTCGAATGATTGCGCGCAGCACGACTTTCCCTTCCCAGCCATTGAGACGCGCAGCGCTGGGATAGCGCTTGATTTCAGCCAGTCTTCGCCGCAACGATTCGGCTAGCCAGCCATAATCGGCTTTGACTGCGGGGCTCGGACGGGTTGCCATCGCCACTTGCGGCGCAGATTCCCGCACGACAGATTCAGCCGGCTTCGCGTCGCTCACAGCGGCAGGCGCCGGCGTTGAGGAAGCCGGCAGATCGGGATCGCGCGTCACAGAAGCCGTCTCAACGGCGCGTGCTTCGACAGGATGAACGGACGCTTCGGTTGTCACCGGCTGGGTCACGGCCTGTTGCACCGGCGCTGCGGTAATTGCGGGTTCAGCGGTCACGGCCTCAGGTTGAACAACAGGGGCAACCGACTCAACCACGGCCTGCTTAGTCTGCTGAACCTCTGCCGGTTGCTGTTCCCTGACCGGAGTGACTGCCTCGGTTCTCGTTTGCACCGCAACAGTCTGCTGAATCGGCTGGCTCGCCTCGACCACTTGGCGGATCTCGCGCTGCACAACCGGTGTTACCTCACGGGTTTGCACTTCCTGCGCGACCATCTGGGGCTGACTGGGGGCGGAGATTGCCGGACGAGGAGTCGGCTTCGCAGGCTCCCGGGTTGGCTTGATGTCAGCCTGACGCGTTTCTTGAATCCGTTGTGGCTCGACCAATGCGACGTTCCACGTGAACGCCTCTTTCGGCACTACCGGTTTAGGCTGTGCCACGAGCCCGAGGGCCACGGTCAACGCAAGGCCGTGAATGAGCGCGGACACCATCCATCCTTGCAGGCGATACTGTCCGTCAGGACTGAACGTCACTTGATCACCACCGCCATGAATGAAGGCTGACTGTGCCTCATTAGAAGAATTCTTCTCGGTCTGATTCCATAACTAGAAGAATCGCCCCTTTCCGCCTGCCCTACAACCCAATCAGTGGGTCGTGTGAGAGACGGAATGTGCCCTGCTGCGAGCAGACGAGCGACGGAAACTAGAGAGAAAAAGACGGAGGAGCGCGGCCGGGAGAAGTCTGGCACAGCTCGATCGAGGGCTGCGCAGAATGGGGGAGCGTGAGGAGAGCAATAAGTCTAAGCTCAGCCTGAAAGGGGACCACAGCACTATCGAGAACTATCCCGGCAGCACACATCCAGGAGCAGAGCACGGTCCCATGTGTGGCAGTCTGATGATGGGCATGATGTCCGGCATGCTCGACCGACTGCGCCTGAGCCAATCCACCGACAAAAAGTATACAGAGCACTAACAGAACTGCGAGAGTTCGTCGTGCATGAACCTGGTTCATAATCTCTTCGCCCCCAAACCGAACTTAGGCGCGAATGCTACTGGAGTGCGGGAGGAAGAGTCAATGCCTAGCCTCTTCCAATACAAGATGAGTCTGAAGCCGGGTCGTATTTCCAACGAGCAATGAGTCTGAGCGGCTGCCGTTCTGAATCGGTCATGATGCGAGGTATGGTGATCGACATGGAAGAAGCACGGCTGCACACGATCGCGCAGGTCAGGGCCTTTCTGGACGGGACCGCGGAGGGAGCCTTCCGAGTCCCCAAGACGGAGCGGCACCGGTTTATCGAACGTGTGCTCACGCGGTTTGACTATGCCCGCCACGGGCGCGCAGCCAAGGGCGTGCTGCTCCGCTATCTCGAGCGCATGACCAGACTGTCACGCCAGCAAGTGACCCGGCTCGTGCGGCAGTACCGCACGGACGGGAGGCTGTCGCCACGGCATGGTGCCCCCAGGCACGCGTTCCCCCGCCGCTTCACCGCCACGGACGTGGCTTTGCTGGCCGACATGGATGCGCTGCATAGTACCGTGTCTGGCCCCGCCACCAAGAAGTTGATGGAACGGGCCTTCCTGGTGTTCAAGGATGCCCGCTTCGAACGGCTGGCGGGGATTTCGGTCTCCCACCTGTACAACCTGCGGGGTGGGACCCCGTACCAGCGTATGCGGCGGCACTGGACCAAGACGCGGCCCACCGGCGTGCCGATCGGCCAGCGCCGCGCACCCCAACCGAATGGGAGGCCGGGCTATATCCGCATCGACCGTGTGCATCAAGGCGATCAGGATGGGGTGAAAGGGGTGTATCACATCAACGCGGTGGATAGCGTGACCCAGTTCCAACTGGTCGCGACCTGCGAAAAGATCAGCGAGGCCTATTTGCTGCCGGTCATCCGGCAGCTGTTGGAGGGCTTCCCGTTTGTCATCCTGGGATTCCATGCGGATAATGGCTCCGAGTACATCAATTACACGGTGGCCATGATGTTGGAGAAGTTGCGCATCGAGTTCACCAAGTCCCGCCCCCGGCATTCCAACGACAACGCGCTGGCGGAATCCAAGAATGGCGCGGTGGTGCGGAAACACCTGGGCTATGCGCACATCCCGCAACCGTTCGCCACTCAGGTCAACGCGTTCTGTACGCAGCACCTCAACCCGTACGTCAACTTCCACCGTCCCTGCTTCTTCCCGGAGACGATCACAGATGCCAAGGGAAAGGAGCGCAAGCGCTATCACTACAGGGACATGAAGACGCCGTATGAAAAGTTGAAATCCCTCCCCGAAGTCCGTCAGTATCTCAAGCTCGGCATCACTGTGGAGCAATTGGATGGCATCGCGTCAAGGATCAGCGATACTGAGGCGGCCTTGGCCCTGAACCACGCACGAAGCACGCTGTTCCAGTCCATCTCTGCGGCAAACCGGAAGCAGGCATGAGCAACACCGGCAAGGCAGAACGACGGAGCATATATCAACCCGACCGAGACAGAACAGGGGTCAGATACTCAGATTCGCCGACCGTCGCTCAGACTCATTTCCGGATTGGAAAATACTTGCCTAAACTAGTGGGCCGTCTTCCGCGAAGTGATTGACGATACTCTGCGAATCCTGTGAAGTCCGTACAAAGATTGGAGAGTGAGAAATGGCCCAAATCAAATCCCGCCTTCGGCACTATCTTAAAGCGCAAGTGCTGCTGTGAACGTTCTTTCTTTTATACCCCGTGGGATCCCGATGGCGCCGTCATTCGATTGGACCACCTGATAGCCGTCGGTCGTGGACTTCGGCTAATGGGTCGCAAGCAGCTGTTCAGTATAGCGAGAAAGCCTCAATCCAGTGTCCATCTTTGCCCGGGCAGGTCAGGCCCAGCAAGATCTCAAGGCGTTCTCCCGGCGCTAGAAGTCTTTATGACGTCTCGGCTGCATGAGGGTGATATGGGCTCAAACAGACAATCATGACAATGCAGAAAGACAAAACGCTGCCAAGCCTGTCATAGGTCAAGGTACGATCACTAGACTTCGTCGCTGCTCTCCTGCTCATGATTCGAGTGTTTGGCATTTCCTGACGACTATTGAGTATGCTGACCGGTATAGTACGTACGGACAAACTGTAAGTGTGCCACACATTTACCTCGCTAGTTCAATCACTTGTCAATGTCCTCCTTGCTGTGTCATCGGCGTACTATATCAATAGGCATAGCCGCGTTGCTCTTTTGCAATCCATCCCCCTCACCCTTAAAGCGTTGAAACCAAAGGTAACTGACTGTCCCCCTGTTTTCCTAGGTGAGCACCTCAAGAAAAGACGCCTTGAACTCGGACTGACTCAAAATGAAGCCGGCAAGCACCTCGGGGTCACCTCTTTTACCGTCACCAACTGGGAACACGGCCTACGGAAGCCCGCGATCCAGCATTTCCCGGCTATCTGCCAGTTCCTCGGCTACGACCCTGAGCCACCGACGCCGAGCACGCTCGCAGAATGGCTGGCGGCCAAACGGCGTCAGTTGGGATGGAGTCAGCGAGTGGCTGCCCAGAAACTCGGGGTTGACCCTTCGACCTGGTTGGCCTGGGAACATGGCGGAACGATCATGTCCAAGGCACACCGTCACTTGGTCGCCACGTTCATCGGGCTTTCGGATGGAGCGCTGTATTCCATGATGCGAAAACGGTGGAACGACTCACATAGAAAACCAACCCCTGAATGAGGCGGGTGATCTCTCCCCAGCTGTTAGGCCACTGATTCAGTTCACTCACGCCGCCTTGAGTATCTCAGTTCGGCCAAGTGCGGAAGTTCGGCACCGAGATCGCACCGCCATAAAGCGGTCCTCAGCCCTGTCGCATTAACGTTTGAGTTCAGCGGCCGCAGAAGGCGGTCCACTGGAACGACTAGTTAGATTCAGATTACGATTTCGGCAGACCAAGTTTTAGGCTCTCTGGGTAGTCCCAGATCTTGTCATCAAGTGAATTCTGGAAATCGTCGGAGTGCGCTCGCATCCAGGCCTTGGATACTTCGTCCTGTAACGGCGGTGGAGACTTGGAAAGCCCTATCGGAGCCCTTTTTGCGGCTACTTCACGCATACAGACGAAGAGTTCGCAGTAGATCATGTCCAGAATCGTTCCGAGAATGCTTCCGTCACGGAAGTTGACTGGCGTACCTTGCAACAACACATAAAAACGCTTACCCGATTTCTGGGTGAATCTCCATGCCAAATCAGAAAACTTCTCAACGGTACACTCGCGCTCGAAGTCGACTAGCGCAAACTCGACTGCCTTTGAACTTGCGCTTACAAGGATTGCTCCATCTTTTATGAATGGCATGTCAACGAGACGTATTGACGTTTGCCCAGTGCAACCTACTACTAGTTCCGCCTCAGGGAGAAGGTCGTGAAGCGGTCTTGGAAAGAATCCCTCAACCTTGGCACTCATATCCGTGGCAGGATTAATGTCGTATATCGAAACAACCGCCTCTCGCCCCTTTAGTGCGACAGCCGCAGATCTGCCGATTTTTCCAAAGCCGATTACACCACAGCGCAATCCTTGGCAGATTGCCGCGAATTCTTCACGAAGAATTCGTTCGATGCTAAAAAGTACAGCATCACCAATTATCGAGTCCTCTACTGCCTTGAGGGGACTTTGTGCCATCGATAAGACCGGTATTGGGTGAGGGCCGGTGCGCTCATAGAGCCAGTGTCCGTTATTCGTGTCTTCAACCACGCCGAGAAAGTGTTGAAACGTTGCAAGCCTAGTAGAAGCTTGAGCTAGGTATCCCCCGACCTCTTGCACCAGCAATGGTGAGGTTGATTCCTTGAGTGCTTCCGTAACTTGACGTTCTGACTCAACAAATGTGTCCGGTACAGAGTTCGGTACGACGACATTGAAACCCTTTGAGCGGAGTGCTTGAACGGCCGCTGGCGATGCTGAGTAAGGGATTGCCACAACTCGTACAACGGGGAAAACGCTGTTTACTGCCTCGACGTAAGCGACCGCAGTTTCAAGGACATGAGTTATCAAGACGCTTCTCGGTCGCTGACCCGGGGGGACAGTAGAGAGCAGAGACGTTAGCGCTGGAAGCTCAGCCCCAAACTTCGGTGGTCCAGCGAAGTCGAAGGCGTGAAAACTAGCAGTTGAAAATCGCATATGGTCTCCTCCCGAATCTAACGAATAGGCTTAAGCTGCGGCGGGGCCACCGACAGCCCGAGCAATTGCGCACGACGGCCAGCCGCGCCGTCAGCTTCAAGCCGTAGTTAGGCGCCAACTTACACAGTCGGCTTCTAATGCTGCCTAGGTTTCACGTCTATGGCGTAGGCGGCTTCGCCTGCCTCAATGCCCTTCCGGGCGCGTTCGAAGGCAGGGCGAGGAATGATCGGACTCTCCTGGCTCAACTTGTCCTTCTCCGCCAAAATCTCCTTGAGTTCGGCCGCCTGCTCTTCCGGAGTCGCCGCAGTGCGTCCAGTGACTTCCCTCAGGAATCGTGCGCGTGCCCTCAGGGCATTGTATCGATTGCCCGTCTGAGAAAAGGCCTGTGCCTTTTCCGAAGGATTGAGAAACGTGCTGATTGACGAGAGCGCGGCGACCAAAATGGCCAGCGCACCGGCAAACTCGGGATAGTCGTTGAAGGCCGACACGCCGGCGACTGCGGCAATGAGGGCGGTGGGGATTCCCACCACGAGGTGCACATGTCCCCAAATCCGTGCAGCCTCGAAGGAACCCTTCGCCGAATAGAGACAGTCCTCTTCCACCCTGGAGCACTCGCGGGCAATGGCCTCGCGAAGTTCGGTCAGGGGGCCTGAGCTAGCCAAAGGCTGGGAAGTATTCACCGAAGACCTTTCGCCATTCATCAAAGGCATACTGGATCTTGCCATCAGCAGCAAACTTCTCAGCCTTGAGCGCGCGATTGTATGCTGTCTCAAAGCGACTCACCGCGTCGGCGACAGATGTAACTGAATCGAGGGGATTTATTTGGTCTCCAAAGCCAACAGGGTCGGTCTGCTTGTACTTGATCTTCTCTCGTCCTTTGTCGAGTAGGTAGCGAATTCCACTAGGATAGTCCGAGATGGTGACACCTTGCAACACGTCCATGACGAGGAGCTCGAGATAGAAGCCCCTAAACGCACCACTGATGATCCGGTTCCAGCCTTTGACCATTTTGACGACCGGAATCAGATCTCCCCTGTGCGCCTTGTTGGCAGCGGTCAAGTCCGCGTCGTGTTTTGTCGGGTCAGTGGATATCCACGCGTCGTTTGGTGAATCCGGGATCAGGTAACCGCCGCCACTCCTATTGAACGCTGGAACTACATCAACCCGGAAGTCGGAGAACGTAATTGTAATTGCCTGGCCGTTTCTGCTGATTGCCGGGGTCTTTGTATAGGTCTTGAGCAATACAACGCGTACCTTGTCGAGTAGCGCGGCGGGCCGGTATTGCTTGAAGTAGTCGGCTGACAACACGACAAAGATGTCTATGTCCGCCTCCGAGAGCGGACTAATCATCGTGTCTCTGCCGTAGGACCCGACGAGGAAGCTGCCAAGCACTGTCAAGTCGGCTTCGACGGCCTCGCGGACGCTGGTCTGTCGTGTAGACACGGTCGCGGCCTGCCGGTCCGTTATCTCAAGATTTTGTCGGAGGCGGTCAAATCCCGCGGCAATCGTCGTTGGCATGGTGCTCCGACGCTTCGTTGTTGGCGCCTAACGTAAAGTTGAAGGGCGCGCCACTTTTGGCGCGTCCCTCCCAAACGCCATGTTAGGCGTCAGGGACAGAGTAAAAGTCAACTTCGACTCCAGCTTCAAGGAATATCTGGTGCGCTACCTTCCCTGTCTTGTGCCACTTCGACTCTTCTTTGACAGAGTCCGGGTTGAGGGCTACGACACGCTTGACTCCAGCTTGAATGATAGAGCCGGCACATCGTGCACAAATTGGCTTTCCCCAGACGTATAGAGTTGAACCCATTGTTCGTGAACTAGCAGCAATGAGCGCATTTTGTTCTGCATGAACAACCAGCTCAAGTTTCATTTCTTGATCCTCAAGCCGTTCGGCCGAATCCTCCACTCCCATTGGAAACCCGTTGTATCCGATGGAGACGTCTCCCCCTCGCTTGGAGAAGACGACTGCACCTACCTTCGCGTTTGGGTCTTTGGACCATTCGGAAACAAACTTAGCTAGTTCGCAGAAACGGGCATCCCACTTTCCCATGGGCTTTGAGTCAAGCAACAAGTTCACTGTTTTCTCCTTGTGTGACGCCTAACAATGTTTAGGCGGATCCATATAAGAACCGGATCTGCCACTTTCTATTCGCGTAACACACCTTCAATGATCGTGAACAATATCCCATCATCGACGGTGGTGCAATGCGATACGGCCCATCGACCATGTAACACGGGTTCTTATGCGGATCGGTGCAAGCCCCCCCTCTGGTAGCGGTCGGTCATGGACTTCCGCTTAGGGTCGGAAGCAGTCGTTCAGAACAGCGAGAAAACATCAATCTAGTGCCGATCCTTACCCGAGTCGGGGAGTCTGTCAATATTCAACAACTCATTTAGGCTTGGGCAGTTCGGTCGGCTGGTTTGTAGCATTTTGAGTGGCTGGTTTCGTCATAATCGGTGGCCGGTTTCATGCTAATACGCAGCACCACCAGCCAATGATGAGAAGGGCACGCAGTCGGTGTGTCATGGGTACGGTTCCTATCGGACGATCAGTTGGACGCACGACTCGCTGTGCGCAGAGAATCATGGTCGTACTGAGTTATACGGAAACGGGAGTGCCCCTGCCGACGTTCGTGGGGTGTTAGGCGGCGATGGAGGGGGTGCGTTTCGACGAAGGACTATGGCGTGTGGTGGATGGTGCGGTCTTCAAGGCGTTCTGCTGCGTACATCCTCGTTTGCACGCGAAACAACGCAATGGGAAATGATCAGGGGCATCCGTAGGGAGTAGGAGGGCACCACAATAGTCACGGGGACAATACATGGGACAAGTCTTTCGATGAAGGTGTAGGAGAAGCGTGGACCATCTGCGCGGTTCGTGCAGTGGGGCGGTGTTCTGCTGAGAGGTATTACGTGATCGGAGAAGCGGGCGTGTCGGGGCACGGGATGTGTCGATAGACGGATAGGTAATTGTGGGGCGTATGGATCAGGGCGCGTCGAAGGGGGCCAGTGGTCGTGGCTTACTGGGGGACGTGACCGTCAAGGGGGTGTGTCGTCTGGGGTGTGGAGCGGAGCCACCAGGAGGTTCGAGTGTCTCGGGCTTGTTCAAAGTAGGATTCTTGCGACGTTTCAGCCGGGGGCTGTTCGGTACTGCAACTATCGAGTGAGCGGGTCCCGGCGTCGCAGGCGGCGCGGTCATAGGCGAGGAAGGGATCAGACCAGGGGTCGTACCAGGCGGGGACTCCGTTCCCTAACATCATGAGGGCATAGAGGCTTGGTCCAAGAATCATGGTGGATCTCCTCAACGGGTAGAGAGTCGATGCCTGAGTGTACCGTAAATCGGAGAGGGATGCGAGCAGCTCGGTGCCGGCACGTAGCCTGTGTGGAGGAGGAGGTGGATGATGGGTCAGTGTCTAGTCTAGGCGATCTGTTCTAATAACGGAGGTTGTTGGGGTGGGAAGAGGATGGCGTATTCGCGTGCGGCGGCGTGGGCGGAGTCTGAGCCGTGAATGCTATTGGTGGAACCTTCAGTAGCGAATCGTGCCCGGAGCGTGTCTGGAGCGGCTTGGGTCAGATCGGCGGGTCCCATGAGTGTGCGAAGCCGACTGACGGCATGCTGTCCATCGAGCATGACTACGAGCAGCGGGCCGGAGCACATGCCGGTGATGAGGTCGTGGAAGAAGCGTTTGCCGCGATGTTCGGCATAGAAGTCCTCCGCTTCTGCGGGGGTGAGCGTGCGACGCACCACGAGTGTGATGGTCAAGTCGTGCTGTTGAATGGTTTCGAGGATCGCGCCGTACGTGTTGTTGGCGACCGCATTGGGTTTGATGAGACAGAGGGTACGTTCGAATCCGGGAGACAACATGCTTGTCATGAGGCAGGCCTTTCGTGTGTCGGCAATGGATGGTTGATCGATTGATCGCGCGAGGAGTCATCTTCGAGTCGATGGAGCCAGGAATGGAGATGGCGCGAACTTTGGTTGGGATGTAATCCATGGTGGCTGGGAATCAGTCCGTCGACGGCCGCGTCAGCCAGCGATTGTTTACTATTCAACCGGGTCATCTTTGTTTCACACCAGGACCAGACGGTGCCTTTGTAGGTGCCGGTGGTGATGAGGAAATAGATATCGATCGCGGGGGCGGGTTGTCCCGGCCGCCACAAACGTCCGATGAGCTGCTCGAGCTCTACGGAAGTCCACGGGGTGGTCACGATAATCAAGCGATGGCAGATGGCCTGAAGTCCATCGAGTCCGGTGCCGACGATGTTGGAACTGATGAGGATGGGCACGTCGCGGTTGAGAAATCGTTGTAACCCAGCCTTGTCATCGCCCGTATAAAGCCCGACGTCCCATCCCGCCTTTTTGCAGGTGGTGGTGATTGCGTCCACGATCTGATCAGTATAAAGCGTGAAAATTATAGTCTGCGGCGCAAGGAGCTGAGGGAGCACGGTGAGCCGTGCCTCGGTCAAGATTTGCTCGAGCTGCAAACAGGTACTGGACGTGGGGAGGGCGAGAATGCGGGGAATCCAGGGGGTGCAATCGACGCTGATCATATGTCGACGTTGGAGGATGGGATAAGTCCGTTTCCAGCGGATGCCCCACAGCACGAGTTCCTGATGCAGGGCGATACAATTGGCAATCGTGGGGGCCGTTTCGAGATGGGGCAGGGGGTGTCCTCGAAGCAGTTCCAGGACGCTCCGTCCTTCCTGGAGATTATTGACGATCGGCGTGGCGGAGGAGACGAGGACGGCGAGGGACGGATTCTGCGTGTGGAGAAGTTGTCGGAGGAGCATGAGGCGCTGATTCCGTAACGAGAGGAGTCGCGCCGTGCGGATCTTGACCTGATGCACTTCGTCGACTCCGAGGAAGCCGATATCGGGGTTGGCGTGGACGAGGGTGACGAGCTGATCTTCGACGCCCGGCTGTTGGAGTGTTTCATAATTCAGCACGAGATAGCGGTAGGGGGCGGAGGCATTCCATTGTGGTGACAGGGTTTTCGTGACGATGTGTGCCCGAGGAAATGTGGTGGCGATGGCTGTGGTCCAGGTCTCGAGTGCTCCGTTCGGACAGGTAATGATGGTCGTGCCGGATTGGAGATGTCGACTGGCCAACAGCGCCGCAATGGTTTTGCCAGACCCTGTGCCACTGAGGTTGGCCAGTTGCCGTGACGTCTGTAAGCGCGTGGCGACATATCTTTGCATGAGCTGAGGAAAATGGGGAACGCCCTGTATCTGAAAACTGTAATCGTCCGGGACGGTGAGCGCACGGGCCGCGCGGTATTCGTCGAGGAAGAGGCTTCGGATCCGTTCGACATAGGGATTATCCTGGGGAGTGTCGGCCAGGGCATCGAGTGCGGCATTGGCGTCATCGAAGGCGAGAGACCAGATACGGTTGACGGCGTTCCGTAGGAGAAATTGGGCGGCGCGATGGTCGTCGACTGGCGAGCCGAAGCGGCGTGCGGTGTCGAAGATGTCTCGGATGGAGACGTGGGGCAAGGTGCTTCGGGGTGTGACGGGGTCAGGCACATGCCGAAAGTCCGGGAGGGTGTCCTTCGTCGGAAGGTGTGTGAGCAGGTCACGGAGTGACGTCTGCTCGTCATGAATCCATTCTTCAGTTTGCTCTTGGGTGAGACGTCCGTCGAGAAAGGCCGCCGCCGTTTCTTTGACCGGGCCTCGGGCATCAAGGATTCCGGCTTGTTGGAAGAGGGTGAATTGTTCAGCGGGGGAGAGGGACGGCAAGTGGTCGAGGATGGCTTGTAAGAAGAGCTTGAGGGTCTCGGCGGTCCAGCCTCCTTCGCAAATCAGGCATGGGGTCCCCTGTTGGATGTGTCGAACCTGTGTGGCGACAGGAGCGGACCACCGATGGCGTGGATTCGTACGGCAGCGCCAGAAGACGGTGACAGGGCTATCGACGCGAAGGTGGGCCGGGTCGTGATCGGGATTGGCCTGGAGATCCCAGTAGCGCAGCGCATCAGGGTAGAGGTGTTCAAGGGAGGTGTTCGGAGTGGCTTGGGTGAGACTACAGGTGGGACAGCTTTGTCCTTGGAGACGATCCTTGAGGGGGGCGGCCCATCGGTGCGTCGAATCAAAGCGACAGCGCCAGTGTAACTGACGCGTACTGTGGGTTGTGGCACGACTGGGGGCGAGGGGCGCGTTGCTGTCATAGTCCCATTCAGCCAGGAGTTCGGGAGGCCAGGGGGTGTTGACCCATTGGAGGGTTTCTGGTGTCGGGGGCATGTGCTATCCGATCCGACCTGCTTTGCGACCCTGAACCCACTGATCGACGTTGGTCTGGACGAGGTGTTTGTCTGTGTCCGGGATGAGAGGGTTGAGGGTCTGGATGAGGGTCTTGGCGTCGAGGAAATGATGCCGGTGGGCTAAGAGGGCCCAAAAGTATGCTTCTTTCAAGTTTTTCTTCTGTCCGGCGCGTCCTTCATAGTAAATGGCGGCGAGCTCGTATTGCGCATAGGGGAAATCTTGATTGGCGGCTTTGCGGTACCAGGAGAGGGCTTCCACAAAATCTTGCTTGAAGAGGAGGCCGACTTCATAGTTGGTTCCCATTAAGAGTTGGGCGTCCGGGAGGTTCAATCGTGCCGATTGTTCGAGCCAGCCGAGGGGGACGTGAATTTTGTCACTTTGGACGTAGGCGAGGCAAAACGCGGCAAGGCCATCGCGTCGTTCGGCGCGCACGAGCCAGACTTCGATGATTTTGCTGCGACTTGTGGCATGTTCGCCTTCGGCTTTGCAGCGAATCATGGCCGGGAGTTCGAGGGATTGGGCGTGGGCACCTGAGGTCCATAGGACGAAGAGGACGAAGACGAGAAGGGTGCGTTGCATGGGCATGGGTAGTCCTTTGTGTGGCAGGAGTAATTCAGCTTCTACTGAAGAGATACAGGATGGGTGTTGTGTGATGACTCGAGCGTGGAAGAGAGGGGGCTCTGTGTGGTGAGCAGGGAGGGAGGGGTCGGATTGTCACAGTGGAAGTGAATCAATTGGGTGGGGGCAATTTGCGCAACCTCAACGGGCGTTTTCGGTTGTTGAAATGATCGAGGGGTTGTCAGGTGGAGATGTAGATTAAGAGATGAGACTGAGCTTGAAGGTACAGATGGATTGGATTGCGAGAAAATCTTGTTTGTTCTGGGTGACAACCGTTCCCCCGATCGTACGGGCTGATAGAGCAATCAAGACGTCATTGGCGAGGGAGCGAGATTTCTGAAGGTGGTACCCATGAACGGTTTGAAGCTGCCGTAACACATTGCCGGCTTCTTGGTAGGTGGCCGAAGACGGAGTGACAATACGGCCTAGTTTGGTGAAGGTCCTGAAGAGATCGTGAAGGCATGTCCGATCGTGCACGGCGTGCGCGCCGGCTAAGAGCTCCATCATCACCACCGCACTCATAAATTTCACCGCATTGGGCTGGAAGAGGATGGGTTCGTGCTTGCCGGCGTTGAGCCAGTCGATATAGAGGTTGGTGTCGATAATAAGGCGTCGCATCTCACCGAAAGACTTTTCGAAGCTGCATGCGGCCTTTGGCACGCTTCAAGGGTTGGTCGAGTTCATGTTCATCAACGACGAGGGTGAGGGCGCGCTCGATCGCTTCGGTTTCGGTTTTAGCGCCGAGTACGGTTTTCGCGCGGGTGAGCTTGTCTTGATCGAGCTGGAGATGTTTATGGCGTATCGCGGCTGTGTTTCTCATGGTCCCTCCGTGTAGGCTGACACGATGTGCATAATACTATTAGTAATGAACATTGTCTGTCAAACGGGACTGGGCGAACACTACCTGCTTCATACATAAATATCTGCTCGATGGTGGAGGCAAAGGTTGTGAGTTGGTATTTTCAAGAGTCCGTCACGTGTGCAGGCCTCAGTCAACTGCGGTGTGGCCTGCTGCTGTCGGGTCCACGGAGTCCTGTCAGCCTACCATCTGATACATCAGCACCCTACGACCCCGCTGCATCTTTGCATTTTGCACTGGATTCTAAGGATGCTTGGCAGTGCCTGGATTGCCTCTAAGAACATTTGGCACTGCTGTAATTACTCCATCGCAAATAAAGGGGTGGTATGGTCGAAGTGGGAGTGAAGGAGTGAGGCCATCGTGATGGATGGCCTCACTTAAGGAAGGAGGCGAGTGAACTATTTCACTTCTTGACTTGTTGCCCCGCCTTGAATCCTTTGTAGCTTCACGTGATAGTTTGAGTTTGCGATGAACCACCAATCTCCTGTGATCGCATCGACGATGATGGGGATGGGACCCAACAACAAGCCTGGGAGGAAGTCGGTGACTAAATGCGAGGTTCGGAATCCTCGTTGTATGGAGACAGTCTGAGGTTGATAGCCTTCCTTCGAGACTTGAATCGATTGGGGAATGCCGTATCCGCCGGGTACGGTGGCACTCATGGGCGAAGTGCCCGTAATATTGCCAATTGTGACATTGGCGTCATCTGGCTGTGTCGTGACCGAAACCTGTTGATCGATGTTCGCCATGGTTGCACAGCCACTGATGAGGGCCGTACTGAGACAGAGGGCGAGGATGGGGATCAATGTCTTCATGTTGATACTCCTTGTGTGTGAATCGGTGAATGGAATCTGGTTATCTGCCTGACAGGCAGACAGGGTCGCGTGACTGAGCAGGATGCAGGGCTAGTGCGTTGAGCCGGTGTCTCCGTGGTGATGACGGGAAATGGGGAATGGGTGTGGTGCGGGTCATTGGTTTATGTAGACTGCGAATAGGTGGCGCGTGGTGTGACGTCCCGTCGGGCATGAGGCGTCCTCGTCCCTTGGTCCGGTGTAGGGACGAAGCCGACATAGAGCAGGTCTTGTTGCACGTCCTGTGGTGACTGGGAGTAATACAGGGCCTGTTGTGCCCGGGTGTGCTGGAGCCCGAGTGGGGATGTCTCGTGAATGCAGCCGAGACGACGATTCACGTGGTACAGGGCGGTGAGGGGGTCGTGTCCCTGGAGATGCATGAGGATCACGGGGCCAGAGGTGAGATGGGTAATCAGGTCAGCAAAGTAGGGTTGTCCGAGATGTGACCGGGTGAGAAAGGTGGCGTCTCGTGTGTCGAGTCGTCGTCGGCTGCCATTGAGGATCGAGAGTCCCTCGTCGAGGAGTTGCTCCTGAATGAACCGTGACTGGCCTGTGACGACGAACAGGGGGGTGAGTAGGGCTAAGACGTCACGGGTGCGTGGGGGATCACTGAATGATGGTTTGACATCCTCCCCGGCCTTCAGGCCGTGGATTCCTACGGTGCTAGACATGAGCTACCTCACGCATAGTCGCTTCGGTGGGTTCCTGCTTCACGGAGTGGCCTTGGTGCACCGACTCTCCACAGGCTGCAACGCGGTGTCCCCGCGCCAAGATATTGATCGCACCGACGACATCGGCGTGATTCGCGTAGCCACACTCCACACACGCGAACTGGGCTTGTGTCTGGCGATTATCTGCCGACACATGCCCACAGCACGGACACGTCCGGCTGGTGTTGCGCGGTGGCACCGCCAATACCTCACCGCCTCGCCAAACCTGTTTGTATTCCAGTTGCCGCCTGAACTCGAACCACCCCTGATCGAGGATGGACGTATTCAGGCCAGATTTGGCCTTGACGTGACGCCCTGGCGAATCGCTGCTGCCTGCCGCGGATGTGGACATATTCCGTACCTGCAAATCCTCGAGACACACCATCGCGTGGTTTTTGCTGATCGTGGTCGTAGTCTTGTGCAGGAAATCCCGGCGAGCATTGCCGATACGAGCATGGAGTTGTGACACCTTGGCTTTTGCTTTCCCCCAATTCTGGCTGAACTTCGTTTTGCGGCTCATGGCGCGTTGGGCCTTGGCCAGCGCCTGTTGATGTGTTCTGAAGCTATTGAGCGGTTCGATATGACTGCCATCGCTCAAGGTCGCGAAGCGCGTAATACCCATGTCGATGCCGACCATGGACGTCGCCGGATGCGTTGGCGGTGCCACTTCGCGTTCCGTTTGGATCGACACGAACCACGCGCCGTTCGACTGGATGACCGTGACGTGCTTCACGGTCCCCAGCACCTCCCGACTGTTGCGATAGCGGATCCACCCGAGTTTGGGCAAGAACAGTCGGCTGTTGGCCTGATCGAGCTTGATCTGCTTCGGGTCGGGGTAACGGAAGCGGTCGTGCCGCCCCTTCTTCTTGAAGCGCGGGAACTCGGCACGTGTGGCGAAGAAGTTGGCATAGGCCCGTTCCAAGTCTTTGAGCGACTGTTGCAACGGATGCACGGGCGCATCCGAGAGCCATNNGCTTGAAAACGTTTCATGAATCGATCTTCATCCAGTTTTTCGGAAAAGCAAGTGCCAGTGTGGACGGCTGGGCCGTCCGCGCTATCCTTCCCCGCCCTGAAGGGCGGGGCTTGCCGCGCCCCCTGTCATGATGAGTCGGTCTATCACGGGTGAGTGTGTGATGCGTTCCAGGAGAGAGATACGAGATTGATGGCTCGTTGGCACACGTCGGTCGAGCAGTGTGTGTGAATGGATAGGGGATGGACTGTCTTGTGTCGGTCGTTCGAGATTGGGGTGAAGCCCATAGTCCAATCTATTTAACCGGGATAATTACATTGGACTCATCGTGTTTTGTGTGTTGAGACAGCTAAGGAACTGAGGCGTGTCGTGCTGCACAGGGATGAATGATCTGTCACGGCGTGGCGAAATCTGTGTCGATATATGCAGGGATTACAAGCAGTTAGTGTTCGTGTTCCGTCGGATTTCTGTGAGCGTCTCGGGGGGTGTAGTGTTTTCATTTCTGGGTGTTCTGCAGCGCGACGAGCCGATCTCGTTTGGTACGAGGCATACGGATCTTGAGGGCATGGAAGAGGGCCTGGGTGACCTTGCCGGCCCAATTGGTGGTAGCGAGGGCCGAGGCTGGATCGGCTGCATAGTGCGTGAGCCAGTTCGCCATCGTCTCTTCGTGATCCTGGATTTGCTGTGGGTTATAGCTGCATTCGTTGGGGAAGAGGGAGCGATAGGCGTCTGACAGGGCAATGGGTGTGACGGTCAGGAGGGCTGGCACCTTCTGGGGTGTAGGGATGCTGTCAAAAAATTCTGTTCCATCCCAGTCTGGATCTTCAGAGGGAATTGGGACAGAGAGGGTCTGGGTTCGTGAGCAATAGTGCGTTCCGTTCATGGCTTCTTGGGCAAGTTCCACCAGATCCAGTTCTTCCTCATTTGGATTCTGACGACTCCATATAGTCACTACAGTTTTATAGAGCGGAGGCGTATTCGATATCATGTCGTCCTGTGTGTTGAATGGTGCGGCGCTACGCCGCCGGCGCGGCTGTTTGGGCTTTGAAGGAGGCTGGTCGGGCTGTACAGAGGATGGCCGTCCATCCAGTGGTGATGGCAAGCGCGGCGCGAAAAAGTTCGCCGACGATCAGGAGTTCCTCATCGTTCATGGCGAAGCTATGTTCGCGATTATGGTCGGGTGCTTTGGCATGCGTCTCAGACAGATCCCAAAAGGCCCCTCCACGAGGGCCTCGTTTCACTCTCAGGAGCTTCGTGCGTTCACCCGCGCCATCTTGTTTCGCTTTTGGATCGTGTTTGAACGCGAGCGGTGGGAGGTCTGTGCGATTCTCGCAGAGACGAATGATGGCGGCCAGTTCCACCGGCTGGAATTGCCAGATCACCTTGCGTGACCACTCATAGTCGAAGGCTTTGGGTCCTGAGGTCATGTCTAACTGGACATAGCCTTCTCGCATGGCCGTTGCCGCTTGAAGTTTGAGTTGCAGAGCGGCGCTGTGAGTGTCTTTGCCTCGGTAGAAGGCGGCCACGCCGGGAGTCCAGCCAAGCGACATACGAACCTCGTGGTGAAGGGTGAGTGCAAGAGGGTTGTGTTTGTGAGGGGGTGGGGCGGTGTGTCCGCGGGATGGAGTGTTAGGTTTGGTGCGACTCCTTGAGGTGGGCCAGGTAGGTGGCTGTTCGGGTGCGGGCTTCCGTTTCAATTGTGGACATGAGGTTCACATAGTCTGTGCCTTCAGGGCCTCCCAACTCTTCGGCCGATTGCATGGCTTGCAGGACGTGGGTATAGATGCGTGTGGCGAGCGGCGTCAACGGGTGGTGTTCTTTCGGGTGTGCGGGGTCATGCGGCATGTGTGGTTGGGGCATAGGTTTCAGTATAGATGGTTTCTTTGAGGATGCGTGAACGGTGCAGATCAGATGTCCGGTGAGAGATGTCCGGTGTCCTGTCGATTAGGCTGCGGTGTGTTGTGCGAGATCAAAGAGCAGCAGCTGGGTCTGATTGGTGGTGAGACAGAACGGGATGCGGGTGATGAGGGGCCGCGGTGAACGAATGGGCGTGACTGTTGGTTCGAGGATGGGTGTTGGCTCGACTAAAGGGAGTGTGGCAAGAGAACCCGGGAGCTCTTCGAGCGCATGACAGGTGTGGAAGAGCTGTCGTAACGCATCATTTTCTGGATGATTGCCGGCAATAATCTGTTTGGCCAGGTCTAAGAGGAAATCGCCTTTCTGTCGATAGGTCGCCAATCCTGATTCAGTCTGTTCAAATTCTCCCTCCAAGAGCAACGCGGTTTTGATCCGTTGTCCGATCATCATCCAGGCCTGTTCTTGAGCCGTGTGGAGGTAGGAGTTGAAATAGACGCGGACATCTCGTGATTGATTGAGGTCCCAACTGCGGCGCGAGGCCTGTCGCAGAATGTAGGTGGAATAGAGTGGCTCGTGGAAGATGAGGGTCGGGAAGTCGTTCAAGGGAATGCCGGTGGCGACGGTAGCGGGATGGGTAATGAGGACGTCGAGTGTCGGGGCCTGAGCCGTGATCCATTCGAGTCGGTCGATGGCAGGGACAGATCTCGGCAGGATGGCACAGCGAAGTCCTTCACGCGTGGCGAGTGTGTGGAGCCGTGCGGTGATGTCACGCGTTCCGGTGTGGGTGGCATAGAGGAGGACTTTGCGTCCTTCGGCGTGATTGCGATGCAACAGCTCGAGTACCAGTCGTTCCTTCGGATAGATGGTACTGGTCGGCAGGACCGGAGGCAGTGGAATCTGATGTGTGAGATAGGTGGGATGGTGTTTGGCTGGTTCTTCGATCCAGCAGCGATCTGGCCAGGGCATCAGGCTGGTGGTGAAGAGGGATAGTCGTTTCCAGTCATGGGCGGCCAACGCGGCGCGCATCCCAGTCCGCATGGTGTGTTGGAATTGCGCATAGGTGTCTTGTTGCTCCTGACTCATTTCGACCGCTAGGATTTCTTCGCGATAGGGCGGCATGGCCGTGCCAAGATCTTTAATGCGGAGATACACGGTCCGGTCAAGAAAGAGTGAGGTCAGTGCGGGAGAGATGCCGGGCGTTTCTTTGATCGAGGTCTTCTCGCGAATCTTCGGGGGTCCCCCTGGCGTCGTGGAGGGCAGAAATCGTGTCGTGCGGCTCCAGGGTCCATAGGTGGTGATCCACTTCGTGAAACTATTGAGATCATAGTGCCGTCATATGTGTGGATCGGTACGCCAGAGCAAGGGAAAGAGACTGCTGGCATAGCCATTGGTGAGGGTCGCGGTGAGTCCGAGCACTTTTGGCGTTACTTGGACGAGATGGCTCATGCTGATGCCTTGACAGGTCAAGTGGCTGGCAAACTCGTGCAGCTCATCAATCACGACCAAATCGAACCAGTGACGGAAGTGGATGAGTAACTGTTTTGAGAGGGCCACGCGTTTAGGCGCGGGGGTGCCATGGATGTCAGGATGTTTGTAGGTCCAGAGCGGGATGTGGCAGGTGTAACACTGGGCTGGGGTGTCTTTGTGGTGCACAATGGGTGTGTCTTTGCCAGGAGTCAGAAGCGCGGCGCCACAGTGTGGGCAGGACCAATACTCTTCCTGTTGGATGGTTCGATCCCAGCGCCGGTGGTAGCGATGTCGGCGAATCGAGGCCGGGGTGCGAATGCCGTTGAGTTTTGCGTATTCCGCTCAAACCAGCCACCTGTTCTGCTCGAAACCGGCTACTCAAAATGCTCCAAACCAGCCACCTGAAATACCAAAGGCTCACTGTGGGGGCATCCCGTTCGTCAGAGGATGTCCGCTTTGGTCCAATCTTGAATGCGCAACTCAAATGGCGTGTGGTTCAGCATGGGGAACGCGAGCCGATGGAATGTCTGATCGTTCGTGACCAACGTGGCACGGAGATGGATGGCATGAGCGGCAATCATCAGATCCAATGCCGAGAAGACAATCCCGTTCTTGGTACACCAGGCCCGAACCTGCCCGTAGGTGTCGGCCACGTGCGTATCCCACGGTAACACCTCAACGCGGATGAGAAAGCCTCGTATCAGCTCAACCAGCTCGCTGGGTGCATCCTTTCGATGCAACCCGTAGATCAATTCTCCCTGCGTCACGGCAGAAATACCGATGCCATGTTTCTTGGCCGCCCGCGCAAGGTGAGTCCGGACCTGCGGATAGTGCCGCTTCATCGCAAAACTTGCCATGTTCGTATCGAGCAGGAACAGACTCACGAGAAATCCCGTTCTTCTGCTGGCCTGGTGTCACGATCGCTCAGAAAGTCGTCGGGCAGTTCAGTCCGATCGACCAGGGCGCAAAATTCTTTCCACGAATTTTTAGGCACCCGTGAGAGAATAATATCGCCGGTGCTGTCATCTCGCCGGATGAACACTTCAGAACCGTCAATGCGATATCGCAAGGGTAGTCTGACGGCTTGGCTTCGGCCAGAAAAAAACAGTTTTGCCGTGTCTTTCGTGTCCTGCTTGACAGTGTGTGCCATACGCCCCCCTTCTTCAAAGATTATCGTGCTACATACCGAAAGATATACCAAGAAATATATCAAGTTTCACCTGGAATATCAAGCGGGGTGATGAAGCATCGTAAAAGAAGAGAGGGAACAAGGACGAGGAACGACCAGGAATCACGACGAGAGGCAATCCGCGCCAGGCTATTCTTGCGCTAAATTCTGGTGGAGAAATTGGCACGACTATCTGAGCGAAGGCCACTCGATGGCCAAAGCCATCCTCGATCGGTTGGTGAGCGGGGCCATCCGGATCACATTGCGTGGGGAGTCGATGCGGAGATTACGCGCACAATGGGAGCTCGGCCAGGTGGAAGAGAAAACCAACCCCACGGCAGCGAAGGCTCTCTGAATCGCGTCAGAATCACTGGCTGGTTTCCGGCATAATCGGTGGCTCAGTTGGAGCATAATACGCATGAGTTTGGCGTGTTCACGCGAGAGGACGACGATACAGGGCGTGGGAAGGCTTCGAAGCTGGTCGAAGTCAGCGAGTCGTTTGAGAATGAAGACGGTGGTGTTGGGCCAGACGGCAGGGATTTCTTTCTTGGCCCAGGTACTGACGACGTGCGGGGGTGTGACGACCAGAATGCGTGTGGCCTGTGCGAGATAGGCGGTCGCGAGCGCGACGCGTGTCTTGCCGACTCGTTGTTCTCCATAATCATTCCCACCGAGGGCTCGTAGCCGGTGCATGACGTCGGCGTGATGTGCGGCGGTATAGCGGGGTGCTAAAAGTCCTGAGGCTTGGCTGGTCAGTTGGTCGCGTGTGTGCTCAAGGAAGTCGCTGAGGCGAATGGTAGGGGGAGCGGTCGGCTCGACGCGTTCAGTGGGCATGATCACCTGTAGTCATGTGGCCCGATGAATTAGAGTCGGCTGTGTGCACTGCGTTTGGTGGGGAGGATGTCTCGGAGGAGACGTGTGCGTTCTTGTGTAAGCGCGTTGGCTCTGGTGCGAGCAGTTGCAATGAGGCGTTTGGATTGCGGCAGCCGGACTTCCCACTGTCGGCTATCGGGCGACGGTTCGATGTGCGAGGCGCGTCGTATCCGGTGGGGTCCGAGTCTTGTGAGGCGTAATCCATCGGTATGGAGATGGGAGACGGAGCCGTCGCGATGGATGATGAGGTCGAATTGTTGGGGGAGCGCCATGTGTCCGTGTCACTCTTCTGCCGTTAGGCGCGTTGTGTTTGGGTGACGACCTGGGTGGCACACGCATAGAATTCGCTGGTCTGTGTTCTGGTTTTCCGTGTTCCGAGGACTTTCTCGAGTCCTTGGACGACCGGATGGGTGAGGCATTGTTTGCCTTTCAGTCCTTTGACCGTGGTATGCGTTTCGCCTTCGGGGGTAATTTCAATGATGATTTCGAACATGAGACTCCTTCCATGAGAGGGCGAGAGATTATCGGGCCAGGCAGCGAAGGCGAATATTACCGTTTTTGAGGATGGTTTCAGTGACGTGTATGCGGTGATGTTGTTGTAGTTCCGCGATCGCACTCGTGGCGGCATATTGTTGGAGAAACCGCTGTCCGTTCTTTCCCATGGTCTTGCAGAGTGTGGGGTCGTAGGTATCCATCGCGAACGCGTAGGTCTTATCGGCTTGGCGCACGAGACCCACTTGAAAGGCGGATCCTGGAATGCCGATGGCATGTTCACATGCGGTTTGTTGTGCTTTGTAGAACTGGGCGGTCTTCTGATTACGCAACAATGCGAGACCCATGCGGAGGCAGGTGGCTTCGATGGTTTTGAGCGAGGACATGGTCGTGGTGTAGGTGGCAATGTGGGACATAGGACTCCTTCATTGTGGGGAGAGGGCGGTCGTTAGCTGTCGAGGTTACCACGGGGGGTGGATAGTGGCGCGGTGCCGTTGAGCTGGGTGGGTCGTGGGATGTTCGGGGCCTGTTTGGCAGAGAGGCATCGGATGGCGGCCCATTCTCTTAGCTCTTTGACGTCTTTGTTGGCGCGCGGCTTGATCATGTGGGCCGCCTCCACGATGTTGCCTTTGTTGCGGGATTGAGATCTGGATAGTCGGCGAGGACGTCGGCGGGGACGGGTTTGTGCGCGGCGAGGGCATCCGTGAGAAGACTCTTATGTGCAGATTTTACCGCCGCTAATCCGCCAGGCGAATACCCCAAGGCCTCTGGCGTCCAGATTCCGCGGAGCATTAGCGCCTTGAAAAACGCTTTTCCGGCCCCATAGCCTCGGTGAGATGCATACATCCCGTTCCCCGTGCCTGCATATTCTCCGATGGCTCCGGTGTGCTGTGTGCGTCCATCATCGGCTACGATTTCTGCCAGCAGGAAATAGCGGCCGTCATCTTTCCCCGTGCCCTTGCCGATGGCGTATTCGTAATGTGCCTTCACATGGGCCTCATTGGGCTGACCAAAGAGATAGCCGAAGTGGATGTCTCTTGAGCGATGAATGACGCTACCCGCTTGCGTGTACTGCGGGTGTGATCCCTGAAACCCTTCTTCGTCCCAATTCGCTGCGTGCGGATCCACCCGGTCGATTCGGCCGAGCAGATCCTGTTGTGTGCGTTCCCACGGCTTTTCCCGGGTCATTGCACCCGAGTCCTGTGGGGGGGACGATTCGTGTTCAGCTCTTTCCGTGTGCGACGCGGAATCCGGCTCCTCTGAGAAAAAGAATTCGACATCCGTCCCGTGTGCCGCACAGGCCTGTCGCAGTTCGTCGAGGCTCAGGATCTTGTCGGTATCGGCTCTGCGATGGAGCGAGTAGTCTCCGGTCAGTGCATCGTGGGCGATGTTTTCCAATGAGAGTGTGGCCGGGGAGGGGATGATGGCATCGTCATAGAGAATGTCGAGCGTGAGTGTCGCGTGATGATTGGCCATGGGCTGTTCTACGGATGGGTCAGCGAGACTAGCACAGTCGACACATTCGTACCGCTTTCCTTAAATGACTGATCGGGAAGCGGGCGCATGGTGCCATATTCCTGCACCAGGTCTCGAAAGGCGCGTGCCCGTCGGTCTTCGCGGAAGCTGACGCCGGCACTCATGATGCTGGTGAGTTTTCCGTTGGGCTTGAGATGGCTAAACGCTTTAGTCACATGTTGAATGTCGGCTTGACGCTCGAAAGGGGGGTTAATTCCTACTCGATCGACGAGGCAGGGTGGCGACCAGGTCATAAAGTCGGTTCCATGCACGGTGTAGCCTTTGTCGGTGAGAATCTGTCGATTCGCCTCTTGGATTTCACAGAGGAGGATCTGGGCGTGCCCCACAATTTTGGCTGCTTGGTCTGTAATGCGTCCTCGGCCGGCGGAGGTATCGAAAAAGAGATGGTGGGGCTCAAGATCGAGGTCATCGATCACCTGTTGGGCTAGTGGTTCAGGGGTTTCAAAAAATCCGAAGTTGTCCCTATTCCCCGGTCGTTCGTAAGAACGAGTGAGCATTGCTTCTTCCAGCCGAACTTCTGGATTCACGGTGAAGGTGTGTCCGTTCGCCTTTCGATTCCAAGTGCCGCCCAGCGCTTCCAGCACGGTATTGGTCTGCGTATAGAGTGGCCGCGGTAGTTGCGCAGTGAGGCGCACGACGTTACCGTCGATTTCGATGGTGCTGAGAACCCGTAGGACCGGTTCAGGAATGAGACAGGATTTCATGAGACCTCCCGGTGTGAGTCAGAAAACGATTCGCGGACATGGTTTGATGATGTGTTCAGTGCGACTGACGTCAGGCGAATACGAGGCAGAATAGAGCGTGTTCATATGGATGGACCATCCTGGTTGAGGGGGAATATGACGGATGGCACAACGGCCGTTGTGCCATCCCTCGGTGAGGGCGCGGCCTCAATGTAGACGAAATCAGGAACATGTTTCAGGTAGTTCATGTCTCCAAAATGGCTGGCTCGGCAGCCCTCTACGACGGGAATGGCGGCACACCATCCTTTGTCATTTCGGTAAATGTCCCAATTGCCGTGATGCGCGACGAGGATGGGGAAATTGGTGGTGTTGTAGTATTCGTGTGGGTGCATCGTTTTTTTCTACCTATGTGTGTTCTCGGAAGTGGTGCATACAGGTGGCGCCGAGAGGGTGAGGGCGATTTCTGAGGGAGTCAGTGCGCGAAATTCATCGACCGTGTAGGGCTCATGGGCTTCATAGCATTGTCCCCGGAGGGAGAGGCAGGCCAGATACGCCGGGCGCAGTTGCCCCGTGACGCGACAGGCTCGATGGATCATGGGTTCTCCCATGAGAAAACCATTGTGTGCCATCAGTGCGGGTGGCAAGTCTTCGAGGAGTTCGTCGTAATGAGTGGCTGGGATCGGTTTCCAGTGTTGGGCCATGATCGGGTATGTCCTGTGTGTTGCTGTGTCTTGGTTCGGAAGGGATGGTGTTGTTGTCGCGAGAGAGGATCTATCGGGTCCCGCTCAGTCTGTTAGGTGCCGGCATGCTCCACTGGAATGATGAGTGCCGTGCCATGCCCTCGTTTACGTTGAATTTTGACCCGTTTTTGCAGCACCGCTTGAGTCCACCGCTCTCGTTCAGACACATGCGCGGCGTATTCGGTACGTTCTAAGGCGTCACAGAGAAAATGACAGTAGTCCCAGCGTGTCGGTTCATGGTCGATCGAGAGAATCAGACGCAGGAGGGAGGCCCGGTCTTCATGGCGGTATTCATGCACGATGTACCAGCGGGTGCCGGCTCCATGTTGTCGCCGAATCGCTAGTCGTTTGTATTCGGTTCGTTCAAACAGATCATAGCGGAAGCTCTCGCCAGACCATGGCACACGAGGGTCGAATCCGCTGGGCCGTGCCGGTCCAAATCGGCAGGAGGCGAGATGGGTCCATTGATTCGGTTCCGCCTCAAAGGTCGTGAGCGATTGATCATACTCAGGCTGAAAGAACTGGGCCGTTTCGCGTGGCTGCATGAGTGGGAGTGGGGATTGATCCATGAGGTGTCCTTCTGCTTGAGTAGCCTGGTCGGTGGCCGGTATCGTGTTGGATGGGGTGTCGATCGTTGGGTCAGAGTGTGTGACGGGGGTTGGTGTGGGGTGTTATGACGTCCTCGGTGGTGCTGTGATGGGCGCTGAGCGTGGGGACGACGGCATTTCCATTTCAGGGTCTATCAGGATGGTGTCGTAGTGCCAGGTGTTGAGATCGATGAGGTGTGGTGACAGTTCGACGGTCAGTTGAGTGATACCGACCGTCTGCAGATGGTGAATCAGTGACGGCATTGATTGCACGTGATCTAAATCTCCCACGTTGAAATCATGCGAGGACCGTGACCAGGCGTTCCGCCCTTCGTCTGTTTGGGTGGCCCATTGTGTCAGGCCAAGCTTCAAGGTATTTACAAAGGCCTCGAGTTCAGAGAGAGCCGGACTGGTAACACGTGCGGAGATGGAGGCGATACGGGCGTCATCCCCGTCGAGGCGAGTCACGAGAAAGTTGACCTGAGTTTGGGCTGTAGGGTGCGATGCCATGGGATGTGCTCCAAGACTGGATTAGATGGGACGACAGGCAGGGATCGATTAGGCGGTGCTCTTCCCTCTAGGCAGGTCTTCTTTCAGGAAAATGTAATCGATGCGCGAGTGCTCAATATTGATACAGGGCCGTCCCTCGAACCACGATGTGCTGTATTCCACATACCGATCTTTGGCCAGGGTCAGTGGACCTGTGGCATAAAACGGAAAGACCTCGTTCAGGTGGGCTTGGCCAATGTGGCGTCGCGCGGTGGCAAAGGTAATAGGGCGTTCGCGTGCATACATGGCTTCGAGTTTGTCAGCGCTGGTTTCGACGCAGCGCGTGAGAAAGCGATAAGGCATGAACGACTCCGTGGTGTGAGCGGTTAGCACTCGGTCTGGGCTGAGGTTGAGCGTGTCGGCGCGTGGGCCTGTCTGATCCATGCTCGGATGGCGATGTAATCATAGTGGGGTCGGAGCGGGCTGAGTTGATGGTCCAAGACGGCTCGATCGAAGTCCTGTTCTGAAGGCATAAGGCAGTGTAAGACCTGATCGAGCGGGAAGCTGGCAAAGAGGGACCAGAGTTTCAGGGCGTCAGAAGACGTACACCAGGCGAGGCTAGATCGGCGAAGGTCGAGCGTGCTGAAGATCGGGAATCGACCGGTGATATTTCCAAAGTAACTATCGGGATCGGCGGAGCGGGTAAGTTTCTGGAATAGGGGTTTCTGGGGGCGTGGGTTCAGCCAGGGATTCACCAGAATGGCCGGTGAGGTCGACGGGAGCGCATTGATCTCTTCGGCTGGCAATTGGGCCAGCACGATCAGTGAGGCATAAGAGATTGCTCGATTCGCTCGCAGATGTGTTTGAAACCAATCATTGCGGCGTTGCGCTGGGAGTTGTTGCAGCCCGATGCCGGCTAACACATATTCTGGGAGATGTTTGGTTTGGATGGGCAGCGTGGGGTCATGGAGTAACAAGAGCGGTCGTCCACCATCGTGTTGAGCCAGGCAGGTGGTGAGTCGTGCGCGGATGGTGTTTGGGAGATAGGGCCACGCTGAATACAGGGAGACGTGGGTGAGGATTTGAGTCCACCAGTGCTCGGCATGCTGCAGGGCGAGGCAACTTTCACGGAGTGGCGGGTTGATGACGAGTTGTCGGATGAGGCGATAGCGGAGACGGTCTGAGACAAAGTCATATTCTTGGCTGAGACGACTCTGGACGAATGCGTATTGGAATTGGCCTTGTTCCTCGTCTGATAAGAGACGGGTCAGGCCCCGGGTGAGGATGTCAAAGAACGAGGGGCCTGTAGTGGGCCAGGTGTCAGGGTTCACAGGTGTCGGCAACGATTCGTGGCCACGCTCAAATGGGGAGTGGACGGTTTCGCTAGATTCCATGTGAGACATCTTTCTGTGCCGGGATGATGAGTGTCTGTCCGAACGGGGGCGTGATGTGTGCATGGTCTGGGAAGACGGCCCAGAGAACGGGGTAAGTGGGCAGATGTGTCGGAAATTCGGTCGCGAGGTCGGTACAGCAGATCAACAGATCCGGCCGATGGTGATGGTCGGCTAGCCAAGTAAAGACAGGCACATGGCTCGTGCCGCCATTTCCATGGAGTTCGCCGGTTCCAGTGTTCAAGGAGCTAAAAAAGGCTTCGAGTTGTGTCGTTGGGATGACATCGTGGATGGCCGCGTCGTGACTGAGGATCAGGATGTCTTCGGCCAGATCCGAGAGACGACGTATTTCACTCAGGACTCGCGTCAGGTCTTCGCTTGAAATGGACCCTGAGGTGTCGATGGCGATGGCTAAGTTACCGCAGCGGTCGCCGCGATAACTGGGGGCGATGACATCGTCGCGTAACAGACGACGGCGGTGCGGCGGGGCATAGGTGAAGTCGTCATGGGAGAGATAGCGGCATCCGATCTGCCGAATAATCCGCTCCCAGGGAACGGACCCGGCGCGTAAGTCAGTGATGATGCGGAGTACACCATCTGGAAGCTCGCCGCGTTGGCCGTTGGCCATCCAATGGCCGTAGGCTTTCAGCAGTTTATGTTTGATTCGAGCGTCGGTGTCGGGATCGGAGGACATGGGGTAATGGAGGTCGAGGGTATCCTCGTCGTGGGTCGCGGTGACGGAACTGGGTGGGAGACGATCATAGACTTCTTCGACGGCGAGGCCACGAAACTGGTCGTCCATCAGGAGGCCGGGCAGGGGTTCGGTCAGTCGAGGCCCGGCATAATGCCGCTTTTCGCTTTGAATGTCTCGGACCAGGAGGTTGGTGACGTGATCGGCGGCCTGATGCCATCGGCGAGGGGCACGGGTCCCGCGTCGGGTGTCCCCGTGGAGGAGGGCAATATGGGACAGCAGATGCAGGATGAGAAACGCGAGTTGACGGTTGGTCAGGCCAGACGTGCGTGTCGGGTTGTACCAGATACTGTCCCCACAATCGGTGGCGCCATAGCAGGGAAGGAGAGGGTCAACCTGTACACGGGTCTGGAGAAGGAGACTGCCCCAAAAGGGGAGGTCGCAGACCAGGCGCATTTTCACGAGTGAAAAGCGTTGGTGTTCATGGGCGTGGAGATCGATGGACCGTGTGACTGACATCGTTTGCCAATCTGTGGCGTTAAAAGGTCTGAGAAAGTTGCTGGCCTAACCGTGAGAAGGCTTGGTTGAAGTGGGAGCTGCCCATCATGGCCTGATAGCGTTTCGGCGCCTGTTTGGAAAGGTGTTTGAGGAAGAGGGTTTGATATTCGCTGGCAAATGCGGGGCTGGCGAAGAGTGCCGCCAGATGCGGAAAGATGGTGCTGTCTTTGTATTTCTTGCCATTCTCTAAATGCGTCACGAGGGCAAAGACGAAGGCATAGACTAAGGCGGTTTCTTCTGGCTGGAATTTCGGGAGCGTGCCTTTGAGGAGCAGCCCGGCAATATCGACACTGTTACAGACGTCGCTAAACGTCATCATTTCGTTGGCGGCCAGTTCCCCCACGCAACTGGCAATGAGATGCTGTCGTTGCGTTTTACTCAACGAGACGGACGTGGGCATTTCTTCACTGGCCCGAGTGAGTTGCCCGGCATTCGTCCAGGAACGTGGGGACGCAATGACGCCGTCGTAGCGATGAAACAAGGCGTCTTCTTTCTTCCACGCGATAAAGGCACGAATTTCGTGACAGATGGGTGGGGTCGCGGTGGCAGCCCAGTCGAGCCATGCGTCGGCATCAGTCTTGAGGATAAACTTCACACAGCGATCGGTCAGGGCGTCGGGGAGATCGGTGACCATCGACCGATCTTCAAGGAGATTGCCTGCGGCCATGATCCGGGTCTCAGGATGGAAGACCGTGGTGCCGAGACGACGATCGAGGAGGATTTGGAGGCACACACTCAGATGAAGCCGTGTGACGCCGGTGGAGATTTCGTCTAGCAGCAACAAGCATGGGGTGTCGCGGATTTGTTTCAGCCAGTCCGGGATGAAGATATCAATCGTATGCGTGTCACGATTTGGGACAGCGATGCCGGCGAGTTCACTTGGGTCGGTTGATGACAGGCGGATATCGACGAGGGCGCTGAGTTTCAGATGTTGTGCCAAGGCGTTTGCCATGGACGATTTGCCATTGCCTGGCGATCCGAGCAAGAGGACGGACTTTTTCTGTTCTAGGGCATAGGCGATCAAGGGAAAGGCTTGCGGATAGGAGAGGGCAGGAAATCCGGTGGTCATTGACGCTCCTGTTCTACAGTAGGGAGGAAGGTGGTGAGGAACCGTGTGTATGGAGTATCTGGTGGGGCGGTGTGCGGGGATGAGGTGAGGGGGTCCCCGTGTGTGAGAGTCTCGTGGATTACGTCAGTGATGCTGGTCCTGTGGGAGCACGGAGTGCGTCGATGACGGCGGTTGCCGCGTCTCGAATTTCCTCGGCGCACACGATGAGAGAGGAATCGGCGGCACTGTCGTCGCCATTTTCTGCAATCGTGTTCAGACAGTCCGCTACGGCGCGCGATTGTGAATCGCCGGCATTGAAGAGTTGGTGCAGGATGGTGGCGGCTTGGGGGGAGAGATGCGCTGAGAGTGGGTCATGGTTCATAGATAGTCTGTCCGTTTCTGTGTTGATCTGTGGCTGCGCGGGTGTCGTCGTGATGACATGGGTCGGTTGATCCGAAACGCCGTCCGTCGGAGCAGGGACAGGAGTTGGTGGGCATGTGCCTGGCCATGTGCCTGGGCATCAGCCAGAGACCATTCGATGTAGATCGGGGGGAATTGTCCTGGACGCTGGGATGCGAGCGTATAGGTGATGAGGCGTTCTTTTCTGTTCGCACGGGCCGTTTCCAGCTTGCAGGTACTGTGTGTCGCACGAAACCACCGATTGCGTCCTCGTGCGATGGTCCCGAGGAGCGTGGGTCCTGCGACCGGAGTCGTATGGGAACGGCGAGGGTGTTGGATGGCCTCGATACGGGCGCGTAGGCCTGAGAGGGCGTCGAGTAGGGCGGTGCCGGCAGGACTGGGTGCCAGGTGCAAGGAGAGCAGTTGATGGTGTTCGTAGTGACGGGAGGGGAACAAGGCATGGGGGGCATGTCCGAGGAGGATGGCGCGATAGAGATGGTGCAGCAATCGGGCAGCCGGCACTCCGTGCAGGGTGGGGAGGTTGCGAGTGGAGAGCGAGGCCTGCCAGTGGGTGTCGATGATCCAGGGTTTTCTGATGTGCGCGAGGGCATGTAAGGCACAGTGGACGTCCGCTCGACTCGCTCGTCGATCGAGGAGCAGGAGGGTGTGGAGTTGTCGCTTCTTCTTGGCGCGGATGTGTGTGGCGAGAAGAGGAAATTGTTCGGCGGTCGCGCGCTGCAGGGCCACGGTGGCTTGATGCAAGGACTCGTGACACAGGGCGAGGAGCGTCTCGATCGGCAGGGGCGTCACGGGTTGTGTGGTGGGCATTGGTGTCCTCGTAGGGTGTCGTGTGGCGGTGCAGGAGCCTGTGTGCGGGCTTTAGGAGTGGCTCACCATCCCGGAAAGACTAATTGCAGGCTCTGCGTCTCACACGTCTCGCCGATCACAGGACTGTGGGGCGGGGGCATGAGGCAGGCTATCGATGGCACTGGATCGGGTGGGGGTAAGGCCAGAGGTGCTGCCGATGCGTGTGCGTGGGTATCGTTCATGGAGAACGGGGCTTGCTCCAGAATATGCGCCGGAATCGGAAACGTGAGCCACGGCGCATAGAGCGCGCCATTGATGAGCGAGGCCGTGCGAACCAGCGGATCGCGTTCACATCCGAAGAGGGCGAGCGAGACATTGGAGGCGAGAAGCAGCATGCGCCCGGTTCCAGAGCCAGCCGGATCCGCAATTTTAGCGGTTCGGTACTTCTTGAGTTTCTCAAGAGAAACGGATGTGAAATCCGGCAAGGTCATGTTGGCCATGAGCCGACAGACATCCATTGGCGTCGGGAAAAACGCGTTTGGATTCGCCCATGGTCCGTTGCCAAGACCTTCAGAAATGATGTCGCCAAAATAGTCGTAGGGATGGAGGACCATCTCCAGAAAATTGACTCGCTGATAGAGGTCAGCCTGGATCGCATCATCGAGACGCGAGGGGGTGGGGCTGACGCAGAGCGCGTAGGCCATCCAGTCAATCAAGTCCGTCATCCCGGTCCACGTCGACTGGTGGTGGGCCGCGAGTCTGATCCACTGGTGGAGGTGTTTGAGGGTTTCCGGATGCGGTCCTGAGAGAAAGTGGATCTGTGGGATCGGGTCATCCGGCAAGCGTTGTTCCGCCAGAATACGGAGATGATACCCCCAGCGATCAGGCACGTCTAGGAGTCGATGCCCATCCATAATCATGGGGAGGGCCCAGCCGGCATACCGATGCGCGGGAATGGGATCGCTCAACCGGGGGTAGCGTTTCGCCTCCTGCACAAACTGGCAGAGCTGTGCATAGGTCGGATATTCCGGATCAGACATGGCGGGCTCTCTTCCTCTGAGGTGGCGGATGTCGGTGTGTAGGGTGATTTGGGCATAGGATTGGTTCTGATCAGCGGCAGGCGATGGTTAGATCAATTCTTCTTTAGTGCTGTCGACCCAGCGTAAGGCTTGGCAGATGAGGGGTGCGAGTTGGTGGGTGCCTGGTTTGGAGGCGTTGGTGAACAGGGTTGATGAGGTGTGGTGTGCTCCATCGAGTCGTTCAAACAAGATCGTGAGGGCATCTTTGAGTTCGATTGATTCGGGATGACAGAGGGCGCCACAGTCGTGATTCGGGCATTCCCCGCTGGGCATGATCTCGCCGGCACTGACGCGCTGCATCAGATCTCGAATGGGATGGAGCTCGTGCTCGTCAAAGTATTGTCCACAATTATTACATTGATGGAGCGTGAGCATAGGAACCTCGTGAGGGTGAGTGGGCTCTTGAGGTAAGCGGTGTGGGCGGTGTGATCTGGGGTGGGGTCGGTGAATGCAGTGGTGACGGACATGTAAATGGACGGCCGTCAGAGGTTGCCTAGGGTTGGCAGAGCAGGAGGAGTCCGATGAGTACAGCCAGCAATACGAGTCCGTTCTTTGCTGCAACCCATTCAACGGTGATCAATATCGATAGAAAGTATGACAGCGGAGTTGTTCTATCAGGCATAAGTTTCTCCAGATTGTGAAGGGAGTTAGATGAGCGCATGGTCTGTCTATTTCAAGACGGTTCTGTGATCGGCCATGGTCGTAGCGGTACAGGTTTGGAAAGTATGATCACGGTTATATGGAGGTGTCTAAAGCCGGTGTGATGTGATGAGTGTCGAGGTTTTTGCCTGTCGTGGTGCGTTCGGCGCGTCGATAGGAGCGTTGAAAGAATCGACTGCGACAGCGGGGGCGGCACCAACGTTGATTGCTGCGTGAGGGCACGAAGAGCCTTGAGCAGTCGTGGCAGTGGACGGGTTTCAGGTAATCACCATGTTCCCGCTCGTGGAGCATGAGTTGAAGGACGGCTCGATACGCTTCTTCAAAGGGGAGCCAGAGGTGATCGGTGTGGGTTTCGGTGATCCACTCGTCGAGTTGGTAGCGGAGGGTATTGGGTCCGGACAGGAGCCATTCCAGTGGGTTGAGGTGTCGGCGACTGGGCCATTGGCCGGCATGGGTCCAATCTTCTTCTTGCAGGGTATTGGAGAGCCAGCCGTTCACAAAGGCGTGAAAGTCTGTGAGGTGCTGGGGCGCCTCCGTGACCCACAACGGATTTCTGAGGTGGAAGCTTCCCCAGCCGGCGCGCAGGAGGGGGTGAGACTGAAGGTCCCGACCGAGCCACGTATCAAGGTCCTGCAACGAGTGACAGGCATAAAGCGGAAGCCAGTGATAGGTGAACGGGTGGGTGCGAAGATGGTTCGTCATGGGTATGGCTCCGAGTTATTGAACTGCACAGGATGAGGTGTCGGCATCTGGTCATTCCTGTTTATTTTGAGCCGTGACAAGTGTAGGTCGTGGGAATTGGTATGCTGGCAATGTAGGTCCGCACGCGTGGGGGTACAGTTGTCTTAGGAAGGTGGTGGCGCGGCCGATGTCGAGAATTGCGTCGGTGTTCAAGGGATGCCGTTCGTGTCGTCGATATTCGATGACGACGGCCGGCGAGGCTCCCACCATGCCGGGTGATGTGAGCAATGCCTCAAGGGGCTCGCGGGCGCCAGTCCCCGCACAGTAATCCTCCAGAATCACACTCGACCGTTCCCCGCAGAGTGGGGAGGGAGAGTAAATATAGAGCAGTTCCCCCCATCGTCTTGGATGCAGCAAATCAATCGACCAGACATGAATGCCGCTTGGGGTATCAAAGCGGTGCCAGGGCGTGTGTCCTCGCTCGATATCGTGGTCGCGGCAGAACCGATGGAGGCGCCGCCAGGCGGCATTCGAGATGATGGCCAGAGGAATGGTGTGTGACCAGACGTGGGGGCCGGGCGTGAGGGTATGGTAGATGTCCCACCAGGTCTCGAGTTCGGTCGGTGAGGGGGCTGGCAGTGGAGGATAGTGTTGGCGGTGCCGGAATTGCCGGTAGTGTGAGAGGAATGTTCTGAGTAACGTACGCATCACTTGTCCTCGGGGTGAAGGGTTGAATGATCGCCTATGAGAACGTTACGGGGTACGGGCTATGTGAGGGCCATGCACATGCTGGCCTTTCAACATCGGGCTTTCTGTTGAACCGGGGATGCGACGTTGTTTGGCCCGGTACGCTTGCATTGTGCCGCGATTGCGACAACGCTTCGAGCACCATCGTTGCGGGTGTTGGCGTGGTTCAAAAAGATGGTGACAGTCGGAACAGCACAGCGGGCGGTTGAATGGGAGTCCAAATCGTTCGCGTGCGATTCGTGAGACCACTTGTGTATAGGCATTTGCCAAGAGTTCATTCGGATTGGTCTTCATCAGTCTGACGATGGTCGAGGATGGCTGGACCGAGTTCGTTGGATCTGGAAAGAACTCGTCGTGCTGGATCTCGCGGCCAAGCCAGATGCGGGCCTTCATCCAGTCCTTCATGGTCAACGTGTTGGCGAGCCACGAATCTACGAAGTGTTTATATGACACCCAGTGCTGGTCTATGGCGTCCATCACCTGGGGGACGAGTGTCCGGATGGTCTGTTCGGAGAGCCCTAGCTCACGCATTCGGTCCATGGTGAGTGTGTAGCGTACGTCGGTGGGAGGAGCGTTATAGAGGCGGAGCCACCAGAGATCAGTTTGGGTTGCGCGCATGTTTTTTCCGTGTCGTGCGTCGTCTGCGAGTTTGTTTCTGTCTTTTACCGTCATGAAACGGCCGTGGTATCCGAGCCTCGCGTCTGTCTCCGTCGTTCCTGCCATCCCATCACGATCGCGCACCCACTCGTCCAGAGTCCGACGCTCAGGAGCAACGATAGCCAGGGCCAGGGAATGAGCCAGTCCCCTGGGAGACTGCTCCACTGTTCTGTCTTCTGGAGATTAGCCATGAGGAGGGCCAGAAACATCGTGATCGTCACTCCGCCGGCCGTCGCGAGGCTGTAAAACGCGGCTCGAGGCCATTTCAGAGTGACGCAGAGTTGGGCACCGACGTAACAGAGGGTGATAGCGATGAGTGATTCCCACATGGTGATTAGTCCTGTCCGTTCTGCCGTGTCACGCGGCGGTCGTCTGACGGATGCGCCTGGGTGTCCGAGTGCGGGTCAGGTTTCTGGAGCCAGGCTGTGGAACTCAGTACGACGTGTTTGTGATTCGGATCGGGTCCAATCGCCACATACCGTATGGCTTGTTGAACCGAAATCGGATCGAGCACGATGACGTCGTCGACGATGGTGAGATGGACAATCCGGTCGGCCTCTGGCGCGCGGCTGACCAGCACGTTGGGATCGATGTAGACATTCAAGAGGGGGTGACTTTGGATATCGTCCACGGCAATGTAGCCTTCGTCCCCGTTGGTGAGCGTGGCAAGCGAGGTGTATCGCGTCTGGAGTTCGCTAAGAGCCTCTGAGAGGGCCGTGGTCGTGTCGGCGCGAGGAGTCTCGCTGGTGAAGAAGGTTGACCCGTAGAACATGATTCCAATGATGAGGGTGATGCCGACGAGCATTTTCCCCACGCGGTCAAGCGTGAGCCACCGGTTGTGGTGCCGTAACGATTCTGCTTCGAAGGGGATATCCTGCATGCGGGGTTCAAAGAGCGGTTTCATCGGCGTCTCCTTATTTCCATTAAAGGGTGTGATGTGTTGAGGGGTCGGTGAATCGTGCGGGCATGGCCTGTGCCAGATGATGTGGGTGGAGCAGTTCGTCGACGCGGCGTTGCATCAAGTCGTGCAGCACGTCGAGCGCATGTAAGACGTCCACCGGATCTTTGTGTGTGAGATCGGTGAGCAGTCGTCTGACCCAGTAGGGGGTGCTGGGGTCCTGGAGCAGAGCCTGTTGCCGGTCCACAAAGGATGTCGATCTGTCGTGGGTGGGCGGCTGACGGCGTTGCCTCTCGAGAAGCGGGGCGATATCGGCCGGCGAGTACGAGGCCGGTTTGAGCCATTTGCCATCGGCGCGTCGGGTGCCGCCGAGTTTAGTCAGGTTCGATCGATGGACTTCTCGAAAGACGGGGCCAAGGTTGATGCCGTAGGACACGGCGGTGCCGTAGACGACATACAACAGATCGGCGAGTTCCTTCGCGATCGCGGGCAGATCGCCGGAGTGCATCGCCTCTTCAGCTTCCTGTAGTTCCTCGTACAATAACGTCAGTCGCAGCCTGCGGGTGTCGGGATCGATGACGGTGGGTGTCAGTGATTGGAGGGCGTCGAAGGCCTGATGAAAATCCGAGACCATTTGTTGTTCGCGAGTCATGGGTGAGGCCTCCGGTGTGTGGCTGCGTGCACGGTCCCTGTTTCGGCACTTGTCGGACAGTGGGTTGGGGTGTCGAGCTGCATGGGGTGCGATCGAGTGTCCATGATGATGCGGGCGAGCGTACGGATCGTGGTCTTCGAGCTCGCGGCGCGGTGCCTATGGAGGTGATACGAGATGAGGGGGAGGCAACAGGCGGTGTGGGCCATGATGGTGTCGTACGGGTGGAACGGGCGTCGTGGCCACAGTGTGAATGCGCGTGGGCCTATAAGTCAAGGCTTATAGGTTGGTGAGCGCGGTCCCGGTGCACGAGGGATGGGATCGGGACGTCTTAGGGGTGGATGGCTGTGGACGCGCTTCGCTTGGATCCGCGTCGAATCCGTTTTGCCCGCTGTTCGAAGAGTTTGGTGGTTTTCTTGTCGCGGTGCCGCATCAAGGCTTGGACGTCGTGAAAGGGGATGCCATCGAGAAAGGCCTGAATCGCGCAGGTGTTGCGGAGTGAGACGCCGGTGATATGGCGGGTGGTGAGCTTGGCCCGGGCGATCGCGCGGTGCAGCCGGCGTCGCAATTCATGGGTGCCGAGGTGGGGGCGTCGGTCCGTCCCGGGCTGTCGGATGGTTGCAAGGAGTGGATCATGTTCGGAGAGGTCCGGGTCGTGTGCGGATCGTCGAGCAAGGTACGCCTCCAACTCGGCGGTGACGGGGGCGGTCAGGGGGACGGATTCCCGTATCTGTTTCCCTTTGCTCTGAAGCCAGAGCTGCCGGCCGGTCCGGTCGAAGTCTGCGATCGTCGCCTGACAGAGTTCGGTTTCCCGGGCTCCGGCGGTGAGCATCAATTGGCAGATGAGGGCGTCGCGGTGTTCGATGAGCTGTGCACGATCGAAGGAGGCGAGCAGGCGGTTGGCTTGCTCCCGTGTCAGAAATCCCCGCGCATGGGAATCGCTGCGATCCGGGCCGGTCAGGGTTTGGAAGGGATTCTCAGGGAGGAGATGTTGGCCGACCAGGTAGGCACCCCATTGTTTGAGGCTGGAGAGGCACAGGCCATAAGTCCGTGTCGAAAACCGGTGACGGATCTCCCGTTCATCAATCAGCCAGAGTTGATAGGCCTCGGCCAAGGGCGTTGTGAGGGGCGAGTCCGGATGGGATTGGGTCCACCACTGGAGAAAGAGGTGGATTTTCTGACTATAGGTCGTGAGGGTGGGGGGTGATAGACGGTCTGCCTCTGGCCGCTGGGCCTCAGCGTCGAGATAGTGGAGGCGCCAGGCGTCGCTGGTCTCACGGCTGAACCGTGGTTCGGATGCTGTCGACTCGTCGTGAGACACGGCCATGGCTCCTTGCGTATTGGCACGAGCTATGGGGTCGAGAACACGGGGCAATACCTGCGTTTCTTACATCCTGGTATACCGCACGCTCCCATTTTTATCAACCTCCGCGCGCGCACCCTCGGACGGAAGCAGAAAACAAAACAGGTTCGCCACAGATGCGACGATGTACCATCCGAGAAAGCTAGGACCTCTGTGCAATGTGATCGGATTGTCTAGGGTATACCAGG
>CXWL01001633.1_pt1 | contig 41243 bp, 62 predicted proteins | sample 590931 | NCBI WGS metagenome assembly CXWL01 (sample SAMEA3498368, study PRJEB10139) | groundwater metagenome | biome: water well; material: biofilm material | place: Germany | collected 2015-04-27 | reverse complement strand
GATCGGGCCAGGTTTGAGGCACGAGAGGCGGATCGGACAGCGGACTATTTCTTTTAACTAAATGGTGTTCTTATGGATAGCAAGGCAATTGCACTACTGGAAAAGGCAAACGCGCTCACGGTCAAAGTGGCGCCGGATCGGCAAAAGGCGGCGGACCTATGGGACGCAATCAGAGCCTTTCGGAAACAGGAAGAGGCGAACAAGGAGACAACCTGCCGGCCACTTAAGACCGCCTGGGACAATGCCAAAGTGCCGTTTGATGAGTTTATCAAGAAATGCGAGGCGGCTGAAAAGAAGATGCAGGCGGCGATGAGCGAATGGGACCGTGAGCAGGATCGGCTCGCCAGGATGGAGCAAGCCAAGATCCAGGCGAAGATTGACGCCGACAACGCCAAGAAGTTGGCCAAGGCCGATGAGAAAGGGAAAGATCTCTCAGAGGTGGTCTTGAAGGTAGCGCCGGTGGTGCAGGCTCCACCGAAGAGCATAGAGACGCAAGCGGGGACCACACAAACGAGGACGGTCAAGAAGGTGTACGAACCGAAGGACCTGGACTCACTCATGAAAGCATTCCCGAATCTGTTTGATCTGAACATGCCACGGTTCAACGCGCTGGCCAAAACCGGGATGTTGGATGGTCGGGCCGATGTGACTATACGCGAGGAATACATCTACACACAAAGGGGTTGAAATGAACACGAAACGAGAAGAGTACTTATTGCTCAAATACCTTGGCCCTGAAGGAATCAAGGGCCTTCGTTCCTGCAATGCGATTATCGCAGGCGGTGCGATTACAGCGCTTTTCACAGGGCAGAAGATCCGAGATTGGGACATCTATTTCAGGGATGCGAAAGACTGTCACCAGGCCGTGACGTGGTTTGGAATCAATGGGACATTAGCAAACGAAACAGACACGTCCAAGAGCTACCATCTCGGCAAGCAGGAGAAGCCGTATCAGTTGATTGTCATGCCTGATCTCTTCGGAGATCCGAAAACCATCTTTAATTACTACGATTTCACTGTCTGCATGGCAGCGTACCAATTCCGTGAAGACGGCAAAGAAGAAGGGTTTGTTTTTGGAGACGACTTCTTTAAGCATATCGGGCAACGGAGATTAGTGTTCCATACTGGCACGATGTTTCCGATCTGCTCGATGTTGCGCGTGATGAAGTACGTCAAGAAAGGGTTTTTCATTACGGGTATTGAACTCCTAAAAATCGGCCTGTCAATTCACTCCTTGAAGATGGACAACTACGCCGACTTGCGCCGCCAGTTGCAGGGCATTGATACGGCATTTCTGTCAGACCTAACCGCGCAGATGAAACCGGATGAACCGTTAGGGGTCAAGAAATACATCATGGAAGAATTTATGACCATGATGGAGTATTTTGTCATGAAGCACTATGAGTATTTGGCTATACCTGGATCAGGAGAAGGTGAGGAATAGCATGCTCAGCGTTGATCGCGACAAGCCACGGCACTACGGCGACGACAAGGGCCGGTACTGGTCGGTTAGCCAAGTGTGCTCTGTGGTCTCTGGCGGGTGCGATTACTACGCGCCTGGTGCGGCGGAACGAGGGCAAGACCTGCACGACATCTTCGCGCTCGAGGTGGGCCATTACGCGGGGCTCTGTGACGCGCCTGACGTGCCAGAGCATTACGCAGGCTACTACAAGGCCATGACGGATTTCATCGCATGGACAAAGCCGGTACCGTCGTCAATCGAGCGGATCATGAAGCACAAGACAGGCCCATTTGCCGGACGGCCTGACTTTATCGGATCGATCAACGATGAGTTTGGGGTGATGGATCTGAAGACCGGTGATCCTGAAAAGTGGCACCGGGTACAGATCCACGGCTATCAGAAGATGCTGGATAAGGCGGCGAAGATGTGGCTTTTGTACGTCGGAGCTGATGGGAAATTTCAGTTCAAGCCCGTGAAGCCCAGCGCGAGAGATTGGGCCGCGTTCCAGAATGGATTGTCGATACTGCAATGGCGTGAGGGTGGTTGACTTATCTCTAGGCATGGCGTATTCTTAAGCTACGCTTTACTTGGAGGTTAATTCATGAAGACATGGAAAACATGTAGGAGATGCAAGCAGTTCAAGGGGCCATCTGAAATGAAAAAGGACACGAGAAACAAGGATGGGTACTCTTCTTTTTGCAAAGCCTGCCACCATGCAGCGAGCGTGGCATGGCAAAAAGAGAATCCTGACAAACTTAACGCTACTCGTCGGCTGAGATACGAGCGTAAAAGAATGGAACTCAATGCCGCACGAAGGGCGAAATACACATACGAAACAATGCGGTGGCCGAGGCTTAAGGCTCTCTACGGGGTAACGCGCGAGCAGTACGAAGCGAAGCTATCAGAACAGCGATCAAGCTGTGCAATCTGTGGATCACTAGCAAGCAAATCAAAAAGGATGTTTGCCGTAGACCACGATCATTCATGCTGCGCAAAGACTCCGACTTGCGGGAAGTGCAACAGAGGTCTTCTGTGTCACCATTGCAATGTCTCGCTGCACAGCGTTGAGAGAAATAAGGACTGGCTACGTTCGGTTGTTGAATATCTAAAGATATGGGAGGGGCGCTGTAATGGATGACAAGACAGATAAGACAGGTGTGTATAAGGCTATCGTTGCAGTTCAAGGAGAACTTGCGAAAGAAGGGATTGCGAAAGATAAGACATGCACCCAGGGGGCTACTTATAAATTTAGAGGCATCGACGATGTTTATAATGCATTAGCTCCATTCCTCTCGAAGCATGGGTTGTGTATCCTCCCTCGGATCTTGTCAAAGGAATGCGTGGAGCGAATGTCTAAGAGTGGGTCTCCTCTGTTCTATACAACCATCACGGCAGAGTTCGATTTCGTGTGCGCTGCTGATGGTAGCTCTCACACAGTTAGAACCTATGGAGAGGCGATGGATAGCGGGGACAAGGGTTGCAATAAAAGCATGAGTGCGGCCTATAAATATGCAGTGATCCAAACCTTCTGCATCCCGACGGAAGGCGACAATGACGCGGATGCACACACGGACGAGGTGCTGGCGGCCACTAAACCGTCTGCGGTGCCTGCCGCTCGTGCCGCAAACGCCAAGAAGATGCAAGCCCTGCAAACACCGAAGAAGGCCACGCCGAGCGATGCCGCTCCACCCCTCGACTGGGAAGCCTTCCTCGACTACGCGAGCGACGATCCTGACCGGATGAACGTGATTACCCAGCTCAAAGAGGCGCTCGCAATTGGCATGGTGTCTGACCTGCAAGGTGAGGCTCGGGTGAGCTTCATCAAGGAGTTCCAGCAATCCTGCAAAGATACGGGTGTACCGTGCGAGGAGTGGGTGCCGTCATGAAAAGGGAGATCATAGTAGATCTGCCATACATGTTCATCCTCGATTGTCAAATCCCAAGCGGGAAGAACGCGGTACAGATTACCCGCACGGGCAAGCGGTATCCTGGGAAGCGGTTCAAGGCGTGGCGGGATGAGGCGATGGGGAAGATCCCGTACCCGGTGACTGAATTCTCTGGCCCTGTCACGATGACCGTGGATTATGTCCCTGGCGATAACATACGCCGGGATGTGCCTGGGTTGCTCGATGCCCTGTGCCATTTGATCGAGAAGGTCGGGCTCGTGCGGGATGATGCTCAAGTCAAGTGTGTCCAGTGGACGACGTTTCCCGTACAGCCGAATCGACCGCGTTGTAGCGTCTCGCTGGCGGAGCTTTAACCAAAGGAGGCTAACATGACACGATCAGAACTCAATGCCGAAGTGCAGCGACGAGTGCAGCAGGAAGAGGACACGCACAAAATGCCAGACAGGGAATTGATCGAGTTGATGCTCAGGGTGGAATTGCTGGAGCGGGGGGAGTCAATTGAGGAAGACGAAAGGTAGCGAGACTGGCGAAGCAGGGCGAGTGCGGTACCTAACCAAGGAGGACAACTATGAGTGCATATAATGCAGTGCAGGGCGTTCAGCTTGACAAGCCCAAGACAACTAAACAGGATTCAATAACGACGATAGCGAACGAGGCATTGACTGCTTTAAAATCGCTTGAAGGTAAGATCGAGTATCTAACGGGTCGGATTACGTCTAACCCTATTCCTGAAGCATCCATAGCTGGTTCACCACCGAACTTCGGCGTGCTTGAAGCAACGGTTGATATTCGTAACTTCTGCATCCGTCTTCATGCACAGATTGATAATTTGAACGAGATTTTGTAACGCATAGTTCAAGCGAAGCACGGCGAGGGGCGCCACCGTGGGGGAGAGCCGAAAGGTGAATGAACCCTAGCAGTATTTCTACTGTATAAGTCGCCCTCGCCACTTCACAGGGAGCATGAAGGGAGGTGATAGCAATGAGCACAGTGGCATGCAGTCATCCTGTTCGTATGTCTCAACAGTATGGTGGGTATATTTGTCAATACTGTGGGGCGTACATGCCTCAAGGGGGCGGCGCATCCTAACCACGCCGTAAGGAGTTGGCGGGCTGGTGCGAGTGGACATCATGTTTCAATCCTCGCCCGCCCCGAAGGACGGGCGCTACATTGGTATTAAGTTCGCCCCTCGCCACTTCACAGGGAGCATGAACAATGACACGAAAAGATGTTGAATTCCTGTCGTATCATGAAATGTTTACGGGATTTCGAGACTTGTTACTTGCCCACGACGCCGAGCAGCGGAGTATTATTGATGAGCAAGTCGAGGAGAGTCGTGGTCTGCGTGCAGATGTGAAGCTGATGCAAACGGCCAATGCCGAGTATCGCCAGGAGATAGTACGGTTGCGGGAACTATTAGGGCAGTTACACGGCCTACAAAACGGATGCCCGCTCCCAAAATATGAGAAAGATTGGTTGCATTGCATGGAGCAGGTTGAACGCCTGCTCTGTCTAGATAAGGAGGAGCACTCATGAACCAGTATTGGCGAGAACTACGCGAAGCTCTGATCCCCTATTTCAAGGGGCTGGGGTTGTATATGCTAGGGGTTCTCACTGGGGCGCTGGGGATGCTGATGGTCTGGCATGAGGTCGAGACGAAGCCGAAGCCTCAGTCTGTGCTCTCGGTGAGAATTGGTGATAAAGAATGCCATTGGAAAGAAGAGCAGAAGCGGTCTGATCTAGAGACGCAGATTAAAACACTCAACGCCAAGATCGACGCCAACTATACCCAACAGCTACAGCGGCAAAAGGAAGTCCGTTTTAAGGCCGACAAGCTAGAATTGGCGAAGCAGGTCCATGACGCGCAGCTCGTGACGGCCCAAGATGGAGCGGATGATATTCGGAAGATAGCGGCTGAGTTGGGCGTGAGCAGGATGGTGGTGAAATGAATCATAGCTCTCCGGTTGAGACTCACGTAGCTAGGAGGAGGACGAGGAATTGCGAGTGGTGCTGGGAGCATATTAAGCTTGGTGATGAGTACCGTCGGTATCGGTTTTACGATGGCGGGCATGCGTACACGGTGTATATGCATCCTGAATGCTACGTGGCTATGACGGAGATAGCGCGTGAAGAAGGCGGGTGGTTCGAATGGACACCTGGGATGGAGAGACCGCGCACAGAAGAGGTGACGCCATGATGCCGGTTGAATACGTGAGGCGGCAGCTTGAGCTGAAATGCACGGCGCTCGGATCACAGAAACGATTCAGCCAAAAGCACCATGTCTCATTGCCGTATGTGAATGATGTGCTCCACGGCAAGCGTGAGCCAGGGGAGAAAATACTGAAGGCACTCAAGATGAAACGGGTAACAGGGTATGTGTACGTATCCGTGCTCCTCGTGGCAGTGTGGTGTTCCTCTGCCTATGCTGCCGATGTCACGCTCGATTATGGAGAATTTAAGAACATGGTGCAACAGTGCCATGTTTGCCGGAAGGCGGTCGCGGCCTACAAAGAGAAGGATCAGGCCCAGGCCTCCGTGATCGACTCACAGAAGTCCTATATCGAAACCCTAGAAGAAGGCCAGCGTATCCAGGTGCAACTGAATGAAGCCTACGAAGCGAAACTGAAGGAGGGAGTAGAACTGAGTTGGTATGAACGAGGGGGATGGCTGGCTACAGGTGCCGTGGTGGCATTGGTCACGAAACGGTATGTACCAATCGGGAGGTGGTGGAAATGATCTGGACGACGGTGAAGCCGACGAAACCGGGGTGGTATTGGTGGAGGGTGCCGCATTGTGCAGACCAGATTGTAGAAATCATTCTCGGGGGCGGTCGAAACAGTAAACGTCTATGGGTAATCCGGCAAGGGTGCGGCACAACGACCCGTCTGGATCAGATAGACGGTGAATGGCAAGGGCCTCTAGAACCAGAGGAGCCAGTATGACACGGAATCCTAAATATGTTTGCCCGGAAGGACATTTAGTGAAACGTACATGTCATGAATTGACAATTGAGCCTCTGCATTGGTTCTGTAAGGATTGTAGATCGACCTACACAGATAACGATGTTACACCGAAATCAAAGGTGAAACCATGACCCCCGACGAACTGAGGGCGAGGTGCGAGGCGTTTGCCAAGTGTGAGGATCATTACGAGTTTTATGACTACGTTGGGGATACCGTGAGGGTGTCGGATCTTGAAGCCCTCTGCCGGGAGATGATCGCGGAAGGCTTGAGGAGGGCGGTAAATAATTAACCAAGGGGGGTTTATGTGGGTACTGTTACTCATCAGTATGTGGCCGACAGGTGGAAACATGAGTCAGGCCATTGGGTAATTTACGAGTAAGGATCTGTGTATCATCGCCGAGCAAGCGATGGTACGTAGCGTGGAGAAATTCGGAGACAGCCAATCGAGTCATAGCTACAAGTGCGAACGATTACCTAAATAACCAATAGGGTAAGAGGGAGATGGCGAGGGGCCTCGAAAGGGGTGACAACAGAAGACGCTACCTACCGGCTCCTTCAATGGGGCAGGTCAGAACGGTGTGCGACCCCTCGCCTACCTTGCAAGGAGCGAGATGACACAAAAGAAATCGGATCGGTTTGAGCGGATGGTTGGAGCCTGCTATTTCAATGATCGATCAGATGCGGCTGATGCTGATTGCGGAGGAGCGTGACAGCATCAGCCGGTAGTGAGGATGGTGTTACGTGAATTTAAGGTGTGGGCCACGACATCACCGAATGGGTACGCTAGCGCGCCAACATTAAGGCATGAGAGAGCTAAGCAGTGCCGTGACATCCTCAAGAAACTCACCGAAAGGGGAACGTGATGCACTGGACGAATGACAGACCGACAACGCCGGGGTGGTATTGGTGGAGTGAGGAACCGGGCTTGATGAATGGATTGATTTGTTGGGTGAGTACTGATGGATGGGCTTTATTTATTGAGTTTGCGCCCAGGAGAGTCCAGGACATGCCTGGCAAATGGGCAGGCCCCATCCCTGAACCAAAGGAGCCAGCATGACCCCCGAACAAATCAGGGGGCGGTGCAGAGAAGTGCTGCGTGATTTCACTGACGCCGAGCACGCCAAGAGGGAGCTGGATGTGCTTGAGTCCCTCTACCGCGAAGCGATGGCGGCGGGGTTGGAGATGGCGGCGGACGATGCGAAGCAGAGACAAATCCATGCTGAGCGAAGTAACTACTAACATGCCACGGATTAGTAGATTTTAGGAGGAGGGGAAATGCTGACCTGGACGAAGACCCGACCCACTGTAATAGGCTGGTACTGGTGGAGACGTGCATATTGTGATGGGGAGCAAGTGGTTGAAGTTATAAAAGATGGCCGGTTGTTGTTTGCGCTGTTCCAAGATGATGAAAAAGACAATGCAGTGCGCAGTCTGGGTGGTGCATGGGCAGGCCCGATTCCAGGCCCAGAGGAGCCATCATGATGGAATGGATCTTAGCCCTCTTAGCTGTGGCGATTGGCGGGTTGCTGTGGATGGGCTCTCACCGGCAAGACTAAGGAGGTTTCTATATATGCCATGGTACAGACCGGTTTATCCAAGGTCGAATGGATGTGGATATATTAGAATATGGATGCCAACGCATGATCTGGCGAATAACTCAGGCCACGTATACCAGCATGTTCTTATTGCGTCAAAGGCCCTTGGAAGACCTTTACCAAAAGGATGCGAAGTCCACCACGTTAACGAGATCGGCTCTGACAATCGACCAGAAAACCTCGTGATATGCGACAGCTTGGCTTATCATAAGTTGCTTCATAGAAGGACACGCGCATACAGATCATGCGGAGACCCAACATATCGGAAGTGTCAGTTTTGTGGGAAATGGGAACCGGCAGGCACGGTAGGGTTTTACGCACCAGACAAGCAGGCATATCACAAAACTTGCAGATTAGCAGCCTTACTTAAAAAGAAACTAATGAGATCTGAATATGGCATGGTGTCAGATTCATCCAACGTACCAAGCTAAAGGTGAACCGACAGGGACCTGCCAAGCTTGTTGGCGTCTCTATTTCTACAAGAATCCTGAAGCGAAAGAAGTCCTGAAGCGGACGTATCAGGGGGCGGTGCAGAGAAGTGCTGCCAGAACGGTTGACAGAGGGTGGCTGATGTGCTGTAGTGAGAATAATTGAGGCTGTGTCTGCGAGCACAGTAATGATGTTCTCGGACAGGAGTAATCCTGTTCGCGACAATGGGGGTCCGGACAATTCTCGCAGATTGTCTGGCCCCCTTTTTATTTGAGGGTGGGGTGAGTATGCCTCCGATTAAACGCTACTTTCATTGTAGCCAAGAGATTCTTGCAGACCCTGAAATTTGGGAGATGATCAATGAATTTGGAGACCGGTTCATCCTCACCTGGCTCCAAATTTTGATCTATTTAGAACGGACGGATAACCACTGGAGATTGGTTGGAGATTGGTTGGCCGTGCTGTCGCGGAGTGTTCGCCAGTCATCCGCCAAGGTACGGCGGCAGGTTGGCCAACTGGTGGCGAAGGAATGGCTACTGGTTGGCGAAGTCGCGGCGGATGGTTCGCCGTTGGTTTTAAAAGGGCGTAACTGGTTGAAATATAATAAATCACGGTATCCACAAAAAGATTCATTGCAAACAGCATCGGGGATTGATACCTCACCCCTCCGTTCCGTTCCGTTCCCTTCCGTTCCTAAAGATAAAGAAGAAGAGAAGAAGGGGATGCAAGGGGAAGCGCGATCCGTTCAGAAACGGTCACGCGCCGCCGTCTGCGATGTGGAGTGGGTACAGAGTTTGAAAGAGAACCCGGTGTATACCGGGATTGATATCGACCTAGAACACAAGAAAGCCTCGGTATGGTATCCAGAGCATAATCGGCAGCTCACTCGTCGTGCGTTTGTGAACTGGCTAATCAAGGCCATGAGCGATAAGCCGATGATAGCCAACAAAGATACTTCAACCTGCCAAGAGCGAGTGCAGCGAGGGGCGTTTCTGAAACCGTGCGGGGAGCCGTCTGTTGTGCAGATCGGGGGGCAACCGCGATGCCAAACACACAAGGAGGCGTATGAATCACGAATTAGCCGTACAGCCACATGACGAAGCGTTAGAGCAAGCGGTCTTAGGGGCGCTGTTGATCGGCGGATCGTTTGACGACGTGGCCGAGCATCTCAGCGTGGAGGATTGGTATTTTAGAAAGCACCAGGCAATTTATTCAGCCATGCTGATGCTGCGGAGGCAGAGCGAGGCTATTGACTACCTCACGGTCGGGCAGATGCTCGGACAGACCGGCAGCCTTGAGACGGTTGGCGGGAATGCGTACCTCGCTGAACTCGTGGCGAATGTCGTGTCAGCGGCGAACATTCAGTCTCACGCGAAGGCGGTCAAAGAGCTGTCGCTCTTGCGTGGGTTGCGGAGGATCGGGCAGGATCTCACGATGCAAGCCGAGCAGAAGCACGACGCCTCAGTGATTGCGACAGAGGCGGAAGGGAAACTCTTCACGACCATGTGGGCGAGGCAAGTGCTGCCGTGGCGCACGAGTGCCGACGTGATCAGTGAAACGCTTGACCATGTGGTGTTGATGCAGAAGCGCGGGGAGGTGTTAAGTGGGATTACGACCGGCTTGACCGACTTAGATAAAATGCTCGGCGGGTGGCAACCAAGCGATCTGGTCATTTTGGCAGCACGGCCAAGTATGGGCAAGACTGCGCTCATGTGCGGGGCTGCGATTGCAGCGGCCAAGGCTGGGCATACGGTGGCGGTTTCTAGCTTGGAAATGAGTGCACGGCAGCTCGGCTCTAGGATGCTGGCGATTGAAGCGAAAGTGAATGTGTTTGACTTGACCAACGGGCGGTTGCATCAAGGGGCCATGTGGCCGATTGCGGACGCGGCGCAAGTGCTCTCCAGTGCGCCGATCTCTATCGACGATTCCAGTATCATGACGATGGATAAGCTGAGGGCGAAGGCGAGACAGCTGAAGGTCAAAAAACAGGTTGATGTCTTGTTTGTGGATTATCTCCAGCTCATGGAAGGCAAGAACAGCCGGGACAATCGACAGGTCGAAGTCTCGCAGATCTCACGCGGCCTGAAGCTCTTAGCGAAAGAGCTGGGTATCACCGTGGTCGCATTGTCACAACTCTCTAGGAAATGTGAGGAACGGGAAGACAAGCGGCCTATTCTTTCAGATCTTCGGGAAAGTGGATCGATTGAGCAGGATGCGGATATTGTAATCGAGTTGTATCGTGATGAGGTCTACAACCGTGAGTCACCAGACTTAGGGACCGCCGAAATACTCATCAGAAAACACAGGAACGGGCCGATTGGGGATGTACGAGTCTCGTTTGTGAGCACGTCGGCTAAGTTTACGGATCTGACATGAGGCAGGAATGGCTCAGGAAGTGGCCTGCTTGCCAATATGAGCGTACTTTATAGAAAAGACGATGGACTGATCACGGTGGTATAGTCGACAACTATGGTAATTATTGGCGTACAATACAGTAAAGCTGTGCAGTAACAATGAGTTACATTGGTCGACACGGCCTATATCCTGACGCAGGACCAGCAAGCAGGAGCGGTGAATGCGACGAGGAAGGTGCGGTAACGTGACGGGCCAGCGGAGGCCAGCCCGTCGAGAGGTTTATGCGTGGTAGATCGTGGTGTGGTCTACATCCCTAGCCGTATACCGCGTCGGATCACCTACGCCCCGATAGATCAGTGCCGCTAAGGCGTGGGCTGCAAACATGTCTCTCGTCTCTTGTTCGGTCATGACGCCCTCTCTTTCGGGACGGATGTCAACACGCTCTTGATGCTGGTGTCATCGTTAAATGTTTCGACGATATGCTCGGCAAGGATGGTTGCAAACTCCTGTCCGCCTTTCACGGTTTTAATCTTCGGCACGTCGAGGATCAATGTGATCTTCATGGGGCTCCTTTCGGTCGAGGATGAGAGTTGAACAGGGCTGGCCGGCGCGTACTTTGATGCTCTCAGCCAGCAGGTACTGCAACATGGCCTCTCGGGTTGGGAAGCGGATGAGGATCATAGCCGCCTCCATGGATTCACCTTATGGGCCTGGACCACGATTGGGTCGGTGTGCTCCATCTCTTCAACGATCACTTCCGCCTTGCCTTCCTTCCACCACGCACAGAACACCGCGTAGCAGGAGTGGAGTATCCACACCGCGACAAAGCTGTCCAACCGCTCCAGTGTGTGCCGTTGCACATTGCCGTCGTTCAGTCGGAAGGTGAACTCGTCAACGTACCGCACGGAGTCGCTGCAACATGAACCACGCCGACTTTTGCGTAATGCCGATTTCTTTAGACAATTGCAAAGAGGAAATACCTTCGGCTTTGGTGATGGCCATTCCTGCTAGTGATCTCCCGGCCCCTCAAACGTATCAACGGCCTGTTGTGCTCGCTGTGTAGCCGCACGATCTCCAACCAGTTGCGCCTGCAACAGTACCTCGTACAGCCGTGTCCGTTCCTGCTCTCGCTCAACCGCCTGCGCGTATCGGTCCGCTAGTAAACCTGTGAATGTTGTGAATTTCATGCTGTCCTCCTGGGTTGAGTGTGCGGTCATACTGAACTGTAGTGCATGCCCTGTGCCATGGCTAACTACGCGGAATCGTTGAGAGTGCGTTATTCGGATCATCCCGAGTTGGGGCGATCTGGCAACTAAACTGCCTCAGTGTGGCGGAATTGCATTTTCGTTCTTGACTTTTGCTTTCAACCAGCCTAGAGTGAAGGGCGGCAGGCGGGCGTGGCAGACTAAGGGGGCGGCCCACCCCACATAGGCCGACCATTATCCGATAATAATAGGAGCATCCATCGTAGCCTAGCCGTAGGCGTTATCCCTCATCCCTCATCCTAGTTGCACCCTCCTCTCCTCTGTGCTAGTACTGTCTCCATGCCTGAGCCAGCGCCCTCGCCCACTCCTCGCATCCGCTCGCAGCGCACGAAGACCGGCCAGCACTCCAAGACCATTCTCGACCTCGCTCACAAAGGTGTGAACAGCGAAAAAATCGCCAAGATTGTCAATGTCCACCCCTCGACCATCCGACGATTCCTTGATAAAATAGAGCCAGAATATCAAGCCCTTAAAGACTTTCGATCAGGACGAGCTGATACGCTGGCGACGATGCAAGCGAAGAATCTCATCGTGCAAGATAAATTGCTGGATCTGTTGCGGAAAGACGGACTCCTCGCCTCACTATCTCCCTCGCAAATAAGCGGCCTTGTTTTCGCCCTCAATACTCAGCACGGCACGCTCTACGACAAAGAGCGCCTCGAAACAGGCCAATCCACAGCCAATATCAGCACAATTAGCAAAATGCTCGATGGTCAGGTGAGTACGCTCTACAAACGTACCTCAGGGTTAACCCCTAGTTCTGAGCCAGCTCCCTCGCAACCTGTTGATTCTAATGTTGCAGATATTATGTAGGAATGAGGAATACCGCATAAACAGCGGTGTTTCATTGATAGAGTCTGATAATGTACAAACTGTTAACTCTCCATGGTACCAGGCAAGAGCATCGACCGTGCCATGGCTCGCCAGATTCGAGAGGCCGGGGGACCTGGTGGTACGGGGGGAAAAGTGAGGCGATGTCTCCGAATACCATCCTCCGCAGCTCAATCGTTCCAAAATTTTATTTTCATAAAAAGGAGATCCATGGAAGCACGTACCTGTCAAACATGTCGGTACATGGAAATTCCGAAAGGGGATTACCCGGAATGTCATCGGTACCCGCCGTTTGATCGACGGTTTCCGATTGTGGAGGTGACGGAATGGTGTGGGGAATGGATGATGATGAAAGCGGGGAAGCGACCCGGATGAGTGAAGAGATGCGGTGCCCTGACTGCCGGCGGACGTGGCCGATTCAGACGGAGGTGTACGCAGAGAACGGAGTGGACGTTATCGCGGTGTTTTGGTGCTGCCAGGTGTGCGGGATTGCGCGGAGTGTCGCGCAGGAAGATGGTGACGCGAACGGGTTGACCCGCTTGATGTTGCGGATGCGTCACGGAGAGGAGACCACATGAGCGAGCAACGGATTTCAGCGGATGTCCACAGTAACGCGCGGAAGGACGGCATGGTGATTGAGCTGCCGATTCGTCCGGGCGGGATCAAGACGGTGGTCGTGCTGGTGCTGGGGGAAGACGGGCGGCTCCATGTCTCAGGGCCGTTGACTGAGCCGAATCTGATGGCGTCGATCTTGAAGCGGGCGGAGAAGCTGTTACGGCTGTACCACAGCACGGCGCTCGTGCAGCCGGTGACGGCGCTGCCTGGGGTCCCGCGCATATGACGAGTACCACGACCCTCACCAAGGACCAAGCCGCTGAGGCGGATCGGTGGGTGCTGGACCCGTTCTACTGGGCCACACGCTTTCTCGGTGAGGACTTTGATCCGTGGTCAGGGCAAGAGCAGTTATGGGACGCCTACCGGAAGCTCCTAAACGCGAAGCTCAAACGCTACCAACTAGGGCCAGAGGCGTTGACGCCGGAAGAGACGGAGCTTGCCGACAAGATGGGGATTTCGGTGATGTCGGGGCATGGGCTCGGGAAAGAGCGATCCGTCACCGGGATCGGGCTCCATTACCTCTCCGTCTTGAAGGTCTACAAGCCGAAAGGGGTCTGTACGGCTCCCGCCGGCCCGACGCTGCAATCGACGCTCTGGCCGGAGTTTGGCAAGGTCATTGCCAGTAGTGAGATCTTGTCGGCACTCTTTGAGAAGCAGGCCAATCGGATCTATCTGAAAGAGGACCCGAACAACGGGGAGTTCTCCCGCATTGAGCCACGGACGATTCAGCAGAACTCCAGCCCTGACGAGCAAGGGGTGGTCTTGGCCGGTATTCATGCGATTGGTGTGATCTATCTCATTACGGAAGCGTCCGGCGTCCAAGATCCGGTCTTTAAGCCGATTGAGGGCGGGCTGACGGACCCCCTCTCGCTCATGATTATGATTTTTAACCCCACGAAACGGACAGGGTTTGCCGCCGAGTCGCACACGAACAACCGGAAGCAGTGGGTGTGCCTGCAATGGGATGCGCGGAAGCTGAAGCAGGAGAAGCTGTCGTCAAAAGGACGATTCTCGTGGTTTAACGAGCGGGCGCAAGATGTGTTGATTGAGAAGTACGGGGAAGACTCGGACACCGTGCGGATTCGCGTGATTGGGATGCCCCCGAAGCAAGCGGCGGACACCCTGATACACTACGACGCGGCGATGGCCGCGAGTGAGCGCGAGATCCTGCTCATGCCTCACGATCCGCTGTCGATTGGGGTAGATGTGGGCGGGGGTGGCTCGGGGGGCGATCCGTCGATTGTGACGGTCTTGCGCGGGCCTAAGCTCGTGGCACTGTACGAATTTGTGACGGTGGACGAGTTTCGGCTCGCCGATCATGTCGCGGATATTCTCTCAAAAGAGCAAGCGAACCTCGCGCCAGATGCGGCCTTCGCGGTCATGGTGGACTCGGGGGGGCTCGGGCGGTCCACCTACAAAATGCTGGTCGATAAGCACCATCTCAGGAACGTCTATGGCATCGATGCCGCGCAATCGCCCATGCGGGACCAGGAATTTCATCGGATGCGCGATGAATTGTGGTGGGAACTCCGCGAGGCGTTTATGGAAACGAAGGAAATTGCGCTGGACCCGAGGGTGAAGAATTATGATGAGCTGATCGCGCAGCTCACGTCCATCAAATGGGCGTCGGTGGCGTTGAACGGGCGGACCCGGACGAAAGTGCAAGGGAAAGGGTCGTCCTCTGGAATTCCGAACGTCAAACCTTTGCTCCATTCGCCAAACGAAGCCGATAGCCTCTGTCTGGCGTGGCGCGGCTATCTTCGCTATTGCACAAAAGTGCCTGAACGCTTCAGGCGGACACGAACACGGCAGACGGGCGTATCGGTTTCGTGGAAGGTGGTGTGAATGAAAGGTGGTGATGGCCATGGGATACGGCATGCCGAGCAAGAAGTCCGGCAAGAAGAAAAAATAGCCCTGATGGCGATCCGGCGCAAGGTCAAGGGGGCGTTTACGGAACTCTCCTTGGCCTTGCACGAGCTTGACAAGTACCTGGGGAAATGATAGAGGGCTAAGGTAGATTCAACTGTAGCACCCGCCTCCACGGAGCCGCGTGCGAAGGAATGACCCTTCGTACATGGCGCGTAGCACCCCACGATACTCCACCACCGAACTCGATTTTCTTATTGAGTCCATTAAGCGCGAGACGGACGATACGGTCCTGCACCGGCTGGACCGAATGGTGTTTGGGGGCATTACGCATCCCGTCCGGCAAGCCTACGAGCGGGACGCCTCGCTCGATTATCACTTCCGCGAAGGCGACCATTACACAGCCGAAGAATTGGCGGCGTATACCGAGCGGAAGCAGCCCCCCACGAAGCGCAACGAAATCGCCCCCATTATCGAGCGCATTACCGGGCAACTGATTCAAACGCGCCAAGTCGCTACCTTCCTCGGGCGCAATACCCCATCTGACGATCTCATCGGGCAGCTCTCCCAAGACTATATGCGGTTCATTGACCAAGTGAACCTCTATGAGTTTGAGGAACAGGACATGGTGGATGACGCCTTAGTCGGCGGCGTCGGCTGGCTCAAGATTGAGCCGCGTCCGAATGAAATGGGGCAGATGCAGATTGTCGAACGGGCTCGCAATCCGTTCAATATCGTCTGCGATCCCTATTCAACGCGCTATGACCCAAATGAAGACGGCGAGGCCAAGTTTATCGCGGAAGGCCGCTGGATGGACCTGGAAGACTCCATTAGTCTCTGGCCGGACAAAGCCAATGAATTAAAGCAGCTCACGAATGGACATGGCTATAGCGTGGAGTCGTTTACGGAGGTGAGCGCCGGGCTCCGCAACGAGGCGATGGCGGTCTATGTCGATGTCAAGCGGCATCGCCTCCGCCCGTTCGAGGTCTGGTACAAGCGGAAAATCAAGCTCTACCACCTCTTCCTGGAAGATCGCATCGTCCCGTTGCCCGTGCCGTTCGACAACCAGCAGGCCAACGAGATCATCCGAGAGCTGGGCGATGGGATCACGAAGAAGCCGGTCTATGTGGATCGGATGCATGTTGGGGTCTTTGTTGCGGGCCTCCTGATTCATCATGATTACTCGCCACACCGAACAAACCTCTTCCCCTACGTGCCGATGTATTTCCATCGTCGGAAAAATGGGGAGCCGATCTCGCTGTGCAGGCGGTTGGTCCCCATCAATGAAGCGATCAATAAGCGGGAGTCGAAAGCCCTCTCGCTGCTGTCGAACCGGCAAACGCTTGCTGAGAAAAACGCGGTCGAGGATGTTGAGCGGCATCAAGCCGAGAAGGCAAAGCCTGATGGGTTCATGGAGGTGCAGGAAGGGGCACTATCGAACGGCAAGATCCTCATTCGTGACAATATCGATCTTGGACAAGGGCAGCTCTCGCTCTTGCAGGAAGACAAAGACGCGATCCGTCGCGTGTCTGGCCATGGGAACGAATCCATGGGCATGCCGTCGGAAGTGCGGAGCGGAACGGGCATTGCGCGGAAGCAGATGATGAGCAATTACATCGTGCTCCCGACCATGAACAATCTGCGTCGGACACGGCATCTCAAGGCAAAACTCTGCTTTGCCTATCAACAGCAGTATCTGACGGAAGAAATCGCCTTTCAGCTCACGGACGATCCGAACACACCCCGTACGGTCACGGTGTCGAAGGGTGACATTGCGGCGATGAAAGAACGGATCTACGACATTGTGATCGTTGAAACGAAGGATTGGGCGACAGTCAGGGAGCAGCAGACCGAAATGCTTCTGACCGCGCTTCCGCAACTGGCGCAACATGGATCATGGATGGTGAAGCTCGGCATTCAGTTGAGCGACCTTCGGGAGAAGGAAGGGTTGCTCAAGATGATTGACGCGCAAAGTCAACCGGCTCCTGCCATGCCGAAGATGAACATTGCGATGACGTGGCAAGACCTCACGCCAGAGGTACAAGCCTATTATGCACTCACGGCCATGCAGAGCCCGGAACTGGCACAAGCGATCATGCAACAGGGCAATGACCCGGCCTTCGTCAAGAAATTGCAAGCCTCCATCGTGGAGACGCAAATCAAAGAGGGCACGCGGGCGACGATTGAGCGCGGGAATGTGGATCTGTCAGCGATGCAGACCGCGATGGAAGGGATGATGCGGTCTCGTGAGATCTTTGCCGCGAAACAGGAGGCGATGGATGGAACTGAGAATCCCGTATAAACAGATTGGCAATGCCCAAACGATCACGCCGATCATGACGCGACTCCTGGCGGATCGGTTGGGGGATGCGAACGCGATTCACCGCTACGAGGTGGTGAAGATGGAGGATGACGATGACCGACAAGTTCGGGTCGTCACCGTGAAGCCGAAAACCTATGTGGTGATGGGGTAGCTCATCACTGTGTCATCCTATCCACTACGCTGGATAGAGAAAGGGTCCCATGAGTACAGCCGTACAGCCACTAGCGCACGCGCAAGCCAGCTCCCCACTCAGCGATAGCCTCATGTCGATGATCGACCAGGCCCACGCTGAATCTGGTGATCCGACGTCTGCCGAGCGATCTGGTGCAGGAGCATCTCAGGAGGTGCCGAAGGCCGAGAGCATTCCCCCTACCGGAAAGGCTGCCGAGGCCACAAAGGACACCCCTGCCGAATCCGCGCCAATATCAGCGAAGGACGAGGCGAAACAGGAGCCTGCTGCCAAAAAGGGCGAGGCGGACCCCGTTGAGATGTTTAAAAAGCGGCTGAATGAGCAGACTGCCGTGAATTCTCGGCTTGGTCGAGAACTGAAGGAGACGCAAGGCAAGCTCAAGATTCTCGAACAGCAACTGGCGGGAACCTATGAGGCGCCTGTCGCCCCTTCACCGGAAGACCAAGAGCGGGTAGTAGAATTTCGCGGGAAAGAGACGGCGAGCCGTCGCATTGCGTCGGAAAAGTACGGAGACTCGTTTGTCGATAGTCAAATCTATGACGAGGGAGCCCCGTATCGACAGCTCATTGAGGCTGAGCCGTGGCATCATGTGCGCGTGGCTCGTGCTGATCATCCCGTCGAAGAGGCACTTCGCGTTCTTCGTGAGCGGAAGGTCTACGAAGAGCTGGGCCCGGACCCTGATCAATGGGAACGGATCATTACGGAGAAGGTCCGGCCTGAAATCATGAAAGAACTTCACAAACAGCAAGCCGCGACTCCATCCCTCATCGGGAAGCAAGCGCCGAGCGTGAGCGAAGCGCGGGGGGCGGCTGAAGGACGAGAGCCCGTCAAAGTAGAGGAAGATTTTTCCTTGTCGGCCATTGGCGGACACTTCCTTGATTGACGAGGTTTGAACAGAAAGGGGAGTTATGGGATTTACAGAGATCTTGGCATCGCAAGGCGTGACCGTGAAGCAGTGGGATGCAGATTGCAACAAGCGGTACCTCCGGCAGTTGTTCTGGAATCGGTTCATGTCCACGTCCATGAATTCACCGATTCAGGTCAAGGCGGACCTGACGAAGACCAAGGGCGATGCGATGACCTTCAATATCGCGTCTGAGATCGTCGGCGGGGTGGTGACGGGCTCTGCGAAAGTTTCCGGGAATGAAGGCGTGATGCATTTTGCGCCGTTTCAAGTGACGGTCGATAACGATAACGTCTCGGTGCGCGTCGAAAACATCCCCATGACGCAGCAACGAGCGGCCTTTGACACCCTCAAGGAAGCGCGTGATGGCCTCGCTCGGAAGCGAGCGCAGCGCACGGATGAGCGGATCACGTCGGCGCTCTCCGATATCACAGAAGGCCGCGTGAAGGGTCGGTACGTCTACGGCGTGGCGCCGAGCACGAATTGGAATGCGACGCATGCGACCGCCCTCGCGAATATGGACAATACCGATGACAAGTTGACCACCAACATCATCGATATTGCGAAGGAATACGCCAAGATTCCGCAGAATGCGACCGGGAAGATTCGCCCGATGATCGTCAAGGACCGCGACGAGGAGGACGGGTATCAGGAATGGTTCTTGATGGCTGCACATACCTATGCGATTCGCGACATGGTGAATCTTGACGCCGTGTGGCGTCAGCCGATGCTGTTGATTCCACCGATGGCCAACAAGAACAACGTGCTCTTTACAGGGAGTTCGTTCAAAGGGGCCTACAACGCTGTCTTAGTGCATGAGTGGGAAGGGATGGGGCTCGAAACCAACAGCAATTCCGTACAATGTTCCCATAACTTGCTTCTCGGGGCACAGGCTGGGTGCATTGCCTGGGCACAGCATAGCCGGTTCAAAGAGGAGCTGGATAACTACGAGGAAGACGCGGGCTATAAACTGCACGAGATCAACGGCATCAAAAAAGTGGTCTATGATTTCAATGCCGTGAACGGCGAATCCAACGAAGATTATGGGATCATCCATGTCTACACGGCAGCCGTGGGTCGGTAATCACGAAAGGAGCTGAACGATGGCTTTCAATTTTACGTCGCTATCGCGTCGGTTGCTGGACGTGATCGGAGTGGCGACACGATCAGAATACGGGATTGTGGCGCTCTCCGGTGGGACCGTGGTCGTCAAAACTACGTTTGAAATCGTGGAAGTCGCATTCGCGTCGTCCCAAACGGCGAACGCGGCACGGATTTCCGATATTTCAGCGGGGTCATTTACGATCACGGGAACCGGCACCGATGCCGTGATGTGGTTAGCAATCGGCAAAGGCGGGCGCTAAGAAAAGGGAGAAATCTTATGGGTTTACTATTGAATAAGTGGAGCTTCCAGTTGGTGGACGTGACGCAGAGCTATGCACAGACCTCGCTGGACGATGATACCGGGAAAGTCATGGTGTTGACGGAAGATACGCCGGATTCTCCGACGATCTACACGGACGAGAACGGGACCACCTTAACGGAAACCGGAGGGATTGGGGTCCTGACGATCACGAATGGGCGGGTCTCGTTTTTCACCGCCGCGACCGTCACGGCGGTGGATCTGAGCGGAATTACGGCGGACGGGCGAGCGATTGGACTGAACTCGGTGAGTTCGTCCGTTGGACGCATTCTCGTCAATCCGATGGGTTCGCGCCAGACCGTAGCCGTGCCGTTTGGGCCGAACAACAACAGCGAGCAGGATACCGGCCTGGATCTTCCCGCGAACTGCTTGATGACGGCGTACAATGTGTCGCTGCGCGTGACGACCGCGGACGCGACGGAAACCATCGATGTGGGCCTCTTGTCCGGGGAAGCTGGCGGGGATGCCAATGGGTTCATTACCGTTGGCGATGTCGGCACGACAGGATGGCGGGAGTTGCTTCCGCAGATCACGGGCGGCACGACCATTGACTACGTGGGGACGCGCTACATCGGTGATCTGCTGGCGACCAGTATCACTGGGGCTGATGCCGTGGCGACCGTGGGAGGCTTCACCTCGAAGCGGTACCGTACGGATGGCACGGCGAAGTCGATCAGCTATACCGGATCGGCAGGGTCTGATACGGCGGCCGGCTACGTGTACCTGAGCTGGGAGCGGTTGCCCTTCTAGCAAATGGGCCTAACGAGAGGGTGGGAGTGATCCTCCTGCCCTCTCACGAGGGATCTATGGAAGAACTCGACGAGATATCCCGGCGTGAGTTGCTGATTAAAGCACGCCAGGCGATTGAGAAAGACTACCAGCAAGCCGAAGCGGACAAGAAAGCCTTGGATGCACAGATCGAAGCGAAGCGGAAAGCGTTAGGATCGATCATTGAGCGCGTGGAGGCCGCCGCGTTGCAGTCTGACTATGAGCTGAAGCGGATTGCGGGAGAGACCATTACGGAGCGTGAGCGGATCCAAGCGCAGAACGATGCATTGAAGATCGAGCTGGCGCAACTGCACGCGGCCAAGAATAAAGCGGAAAGCGAATTCACCGCAACCGCCGTCTCTCTGGCGGAGAAGCTTGAGGAGCGGAGGAATAGATTGCAGGACGTGTCCAGCCGTGTCCTACAGGAAGAGGCGAAATTGAAGGCGTGCCAAGAATCGCTGGCACTCATCAAGCGCACACTCGGTAAGGCGGATTTGTAATGGTGATCATCGCACTCCTGCTCGTCCTCCTCGCAGGCCCTGCATGGGCGATTGAGGAATTTACTGGGGTCATTTTGCACTCTGGCGCGATTGCCAATGGAACCGGGGCGACCGTGCCCGTGACGCATTATGGGACGGCTGGGCTCGATGTGGCGATCACGAATACGGCCACGGTGACATTCAAGAGTCGGTCAGCTGGGACCCACACCTACAAAGACATTCGGTGTCTCAATACGGCGACTGGTGCGGTGGGCACGACGGCCACGGCTGCGAATGCGGGCTCGGGGGCGCACCGTCAGCGGTGCCGGTTCGGATGCTTATGGGGGTAGGATTATGAGGCTGTGGCTCTTACTTGCAGTGCTCCTTATGCAGGCGGTCCCTTCCTGGAGCATGGAACAGTATACCGAAGTGTTGCGCGATCAGTACGGGCGAGCCATTACCGGCGCCACCGTGACCGTGAAGAATGCCGGATCGGCTACGCTTGCGACGATTTATAGCGATAATGTCTCGACGGCGAAACCCAACCCATTTCTGACGAACGCGCTTGACGGGAGCTTGAACTTCTATGCCTCGAATGGCGTCTATGACATTACCTTTTCCTATCCTGGGATCACCTTCGATGCCAGTAAGACGCGACGAATCGGTATCTTCGATGTCAACGATTTCTCTGGGGGTGGGGGTGGTGGTGGGACCGCTTCCTGTTACCGGCTCGTCAGTGACGTATCGTATACCGTGGTGGCGGCGGATAACAACTGCGTAGTGGAGTTCAGCAACGCGGCGACCGTTGCGGTGACACTCCCGCAGGCTGGGACGAGCGGGTTTACCGCAACATTCCGCGTTACCGCCCTCAACCGAGGTGCAGGCGATGTCATCATCACACCGACAACCAGCTCCATCCAGGGCGATACTGACTTGACACTGACAACAGGGCAAAGCACCGACATCCAATCGGACGGCACCAACTATGTCTATACCCCTGGCATTGTGCCAGCGACGGGCTGGCCGCAAACGCTGACCACCGCTGCATCGACGAGCGAAGTCTCACCGGTGAAGATCTGTGGGATTGGCCTCTTGACGGACGATTGCTACTACATCTACGTGCACTCCAATGGCACGCCGACGATCCGAGGGGTACGGAACGGCGTCGAGAACGATCTGAACATTGAGGTGGTGATTGGATCAGGGAGGCAATGGATACTCAAAGATTCATCGGGCAATGTGATTGTGCAGATCGAGCCGGGGGCGTCCGGCATGGGGAGCAAGTACACGTTCGGCGCGAGCTATCGCCCTATTAAGTCGATCTGGTTCGGTGCGGCAAACCTGTACGGGGATGGGACGAATTGCCCGACTGACCCAACAGCGGTGACGATCAACAGCGGCCCGAAGATTCCGACCTTCATCTGTGCGGATAACAACGGCTCACGCCTGACTGGGGCGGTGAAAATGCCTGATTCCTACGACGGCGGCACGATCACCTTAACCCATGTGTACATCCAGACGGCGGCTGATACGAACGCCCTACACGGCGATGTCGCGGCGCAATGCCGAGGGAATGGGGCTGTGGTCAATAGCACCTGGGGTACCGAGATTGCGATTGATGATGCGGGGGTGACGGGTGGAGCGAGGAACGATTTCACTGCCAGCGCCGCTATTACCCCGAACGGAACCTGCACGGGTGCGCCGATGCTCTATTGGTATTACGAACTCGATGCGGCAGGGACTACCACGGCAGCCGCCACGCTGCATCATGTGGGCTTCATGATGGAATACAGCGTCACGAGCTGGAGCGACTAATGCGGACATTTGTAGCCGCCTGCCTCATCATTCTACTGGTGATGCCCGCGCACTGGGCGCACGCCGCGATTACCGAACTGTCGGGCCAACGCAACACCGCGTCTGAATGTACCTCGTGTGATTCACTGGCGCTCGCCTATCCCGGCAATGTGACGGCTGGCAATCTGCTCGTCGTCGGCGGGAACGCCTACGACACGGGCGGGACTACGGGGTATTCCGTGACGGACTCGGTAGGGACGAGCTACACGGTCTATGCGTGTACGGCGCTCACCGCGAGCTCGACCGCGACGCCGTTCATTGCGGTCGGGATTGCCCCGTCAAGCGGGTCCAATACGGTGACGGTGAATCCCACACTGGACGCCAGCGCGAATCAAATTGTGTTTGGCATTGGGGAATTTTCCGGGACGGCTACGAGCAGTATCCTTGATGTCAATGGCGGGTCTTCGACAGGGACCAGCACGAGCCCGTCAGACGGCATCACGACCGCATCGGCGAACGCCCTCATTCTTGGGCTGGTGGGGTTTCAAACGTCGGCTGGCGTGACCCCTGGCGGAAGCTACACGCAGATTTCTGAAAATCAATCCTCCTTGGACGCCTTCAATTTACTGTATCGAGTCGCAACCACGGCCACGGCGTATACGGTGGACTGGACGCTCGGCACGAGCCAAGCCTGGTCGGCCTGTACGATTAGCATTAAGGCGGCTGTTGCCACAGGACGGCATGCCATGCCGATGGTGCTGCAATGATGGTAGTTTTTCTGCTTGTGCTACTGGCGATGCCTTCGCTCTCCGGGGCGACGGCCTATTACCTGTCTCCCACTGGGTCCAACTCCGATAACGGGCTGACGACGAGTACGCCCTGGCTTACCTTTACGTATGCGTTTGCGAATAGCTCATGTGGTGATGTGTTGTTCCTTATGGATGGGACGTACGGGGATGGGACGAGCACGGGGAAAATAAACCTCACAAGCCGTGTGTGCACGCAAGGCGCTGAATACACCATTACATCATTGAATGAACGCAAGGCCAAGATCTTCGACAATGGCACAGGTTACGCCGTCAGGATACAGAACAGTGCCTATATCCGTATTTACGGGCTTTATGGTCGGTCGGCGGATAACAACTACGTGACGGACGCGGCCACAGAACTAGGATTTCCGTTCGCCGCGTCCGGGAGTCACCATATCGAATTCAGGAATAACGTGGGGGCCAATCCAAACAGGTACGGAAACACACACGTCTTCCACACGATCAACTCGCAAGATATCTTATTTGAAGGGAATGAGGGGTATACCTTCGGGCGTCATTGCGTGATGGGGTTCACCTCTCAGCGGGTGACTGTGCGGCAGCAATACTGCAACCCACGAGGCGGGAAGATTGCTGGGGGGTTCAGCGAGGGCGGGGCGGCCCTGGGCAGCGGAGACGCGCTATTTACGTTTTACCCCTGCAAGGATTGCATCCTTGAGAATTCAATCGCGGATGGCACGGAAAGCCCCATGTACATGAGTGGGCTGAACGCGAACTACGGGGGCAGCATCCTGATGTCTGGGGCGAAAATCTTGGGGTCAATTTGCTACAAGTGCAATACTGCGAACGCCATTCACCCATACAGCCGAACCGCCTCCGGGATCAATTACAGCCCCCAGAATTTCACCATCAAACACGTCGCTATCGTGGACTGGGGATCACTCTCTAGAGCAATCAGATGCGAGTCTTGCGTTGCCGGGACCATCGACCATGTGACGGTTCTCGGAGCGGGTACTACTGGCAGCGGAATCTACGCGGAGGATTCCGCGACCGGAGCCACACCGGCGGAAAACTCGATCACGATTACGAATACACTGGTCAAAGGTGTGACATCCACAGGGTTTCAGATTTCTGGGCATGATACATGGAGTGGAGACCGACTAATTTCCTACGGCAATGGCGCTGCCTATTCTCCGGTGCTTCCGTCCAATTGGACGAATGCCGCTACGACAGATCCGGGCATAGGGACCTGCAAACTCTGGATACCGGACGGCGCCGCAGCAAAAGGGGTAGGATCAGATGGCAGCGATATCGGCGCGACGATTCTTTACCAATACCGCGACGGGGTATTGACCACAACGCCGCTTTGGGACCCGGTGACGGGAGCATTCCCACATGGGGCCGCAACGGATGACGGGATCAATAGAGTGGCGGGGGCCTCGGTACACGATATCCATACGCGCCTGAATGTGAATGCGGGCGGGTGTTCGTTCCCTGCCGGGTATGGTGGCGGTGGGGGGGCTACCACCGTGGTAAAGGGAACCACGGCGGCCTCTTCACTCGTCACAACGGCGACTCCCCTATCATGGAATCACACTATTACGGCAAGCCAAGATCAGCTCTTGGTGTGTGTAGGGTTGCGTGACAATGCCGGGAATGTCGGCTCGGTCTCAGGGATTGATGTCAGCGGGTCGGCTATGACGCTGGTGAAGCGGCAGGTGACGGCCCCGGCGTATCGGGCCGTTGAGCTGTGGAAACTGGCGTCCCCTACAAGCGGCGTGAGAACGATCGCGGCCACATTAACGGGGGCCATTTCCGGGGCTCTCGGTCGGTCGATGGAATTTGACTCGACCAGTGGCCTAGGTACGGAGGTTGGTGGGTCCACGCCTGGGCTTGCGGGGTCCTTGTCCGTCACGGTGGCAACGAACGTGAGCGAACTCGTTGTGGATTGCACGGTCTCGTCATCTGGCGCGACATTCACGCACGGACCAGACCAGACCGGGTATGACAGTTTAGCGCATAGCACCGTCTCGCTCAGGCTGGAAGCCTCCACGCAGAATGGGCAGCTTGGCGGCGTAATGTCCAATTCGACGGGGAGCAATGTCTACCAAGCGAAAATCGCAGTATCGCTGATTGCGGGGACGCCTGATCCTGTGTCTGGCGCGATCCTCACAGGGACGCAGTACCAAGTGTTTAACGGCTTCGGAACTGAGTTGTCTGTCGGGCAAGCAGTCGCGAAGAATACTCAGGCCAGGCTGAGGCCGGAAGGGTTTGCGCGTATTCGTGGAGAGATAGAAGCGAGCGTCGATGTATCCGCCCCGTTCACCCCGGCCCTCTATTGCAGTCTCAATGGCGGTGGGTATACGCCGGTCTTGGATACGTTCGGGTCTAACGTGTTCCGCTATTACGGCCCAGGCCCAGAGTCGAGCGAAAATCCTATCCCCCCAACTGGAAGCGGGGTGTTGCAAAAGCTCAATACCGGGCAGTTCCGTGGTGGGGTCGTGTTGCGGGATACGACAACAGCGTATGTCGTTTCATCACTCAGCCCCGGCGAACGAGTCGAGATGGAGGCGGCAGTGCAATTCACCGCAACGGCGAATGATGTGATAGCGTGTCGCTGGTACAACAGTAACGGTACGGCGCTGGTCTATGGGGCGAACGGTACGGCGTCGATACTCATCACCCAACCAGGCGCCATTGCAGGCTATTAAATGACCATCCAATACTGGCAGACCAAGTGTAAAGCCTGTGGGCGGGTCCTGGAAAAGGAAACGCTCACGTCACCATGGAAGTGCTGGGGGTGCGAATGGACCACGGAGGATGCGAGCCGGAACCATCGATGGGATGGCATCAGTCAGAAACCGGGTGAACGGACGGGGGAACATTTATGAGTGAAACGCTGGCCGAGTTCATTGCGCGGCATGAGTGCAGGGCGGGCAAGCCTGATCTGAGAATGTATCTCGATTCGCTGGGCATCGAAACGATTGGCTACGGCCACAATCTCAGGGACAAGCCGATCACGAAGACGGCAGCGGATCAGATCTTTCGAGATGACTTGACGGACATCCAACTTGAAGTGACCCATGCCTTTCCGTGGTACGCGGATCTGACACAGCCTCGGCAGTGGGTGATTCTCGACATGACCTTTAACCTTGGGCTGGCTGGCCTGAAGAAGTTCGTGAAGTTCCTGCAAGCGGTGGAGATGGGCAACTACGACACGGCAGCCGATGAAATGCTCGATAGCCTCTGGGCCAAACAGGTGAAGAGTCGGGCGCTGGAATTGGCTGGCATGATGCGCGGGAGTGCCGAGACATGACAACGGGAATCATTGAGGGGCTCATTCTGGCGGCGATTACCTCGGTCGGTGTGGTGGCCTGGTGGGGACTGAAACGGATCATTGATGCCCTCGACAAGATCGACGCTCGGCTTGGACAGATCAACGGACGAGTTGGTAAAATGGAAACGTGGCAGGGGATGCACGAACGACAGGATGATGAACGTCACGAACATATTGATAAAGCGACCGATGCCCTATGGGTCGCGGTGCGAGGGAGGTGAGGTATGGGATTTTTTGAGTGGATGACCAGCGCGAGCCCTGGGGGGCAAGTCGGGCAAGCGGCAAAGGACGCGATTGCGGGTGTCTTCGATGGTGTCGGGAAGATCATCGACGAGTTCCACGTCTCATCTGAAGAGAAAGTGCAGATGAAGATTGCCCTGGCCGAGCAGAAGCTGAAGGCCGTGGAAATCATGGTCAGTGATGTGCAGAATGCCAGAGCCATGCAGATCCAAACCAAGAGCCTCTGGCCTGGTCTGATTTCAGCCGTCATCGTGCTCGGGTTTTTCGGGGGGAGTATCTATGTTCTCGTCAATGGCACCCCGAAGGAGCTGGATGAGCTGGGCAAGCAGATTATCAACATGAACAGTGTCGCCCTCATCTCGGGCTTGTCTGCGGTGATTGGCTATTGGCTGGGCTCTAGTGCGAGCAGCGAATCGAAGAATCAGATGCTCTACCACTCCACGCCCACGGAGAAGAAATGAAACCTCCTCAACGACCGTGGCAGAACTGGGTGAGTATCGATCTGTTCTTGCTCGTGCTCATCGCGCTCTGCCTGCTCGGCCTCACGGTTTTGGCTATCCTCATCCCGTTTAAGGCGAACGCCGGGGGGTGTTTAACGATTGATGTGCCTCCTGGTGCGGTGGTCAATCAACCGGACGGTGATACGTTCCATCTCTTCGCGTTTCAGCCGGGTGGGGTGGTCAAGATTCGGGTCGAAGGAGTGAACACACCAGAGCGGAATCAGTCGGGATGGGCTGAGGCTAAAGCCTTTACGAAGGATTGGCTGGCGAAGGGGCCGTTTCGCATTGCGACTTGTGGGAAGCCCACGATTGATCGGATCGTCGGCAAGGTGGAGCGAGGCGGCAGGACACTCGCGCACGATCTTATTGAGGCAGGATACGGACGGTAAGGAGGCGCTATGCCGGGTGGGTACCTAGGAACCGTTGGATCAACCGCAGACTTTACGCTCACGCGGGATCAACTGATCGAGGAGGCGTTTAAGTCGGCTGGGTTGTGGGCTGAAGGGGAAGGGCTGACACCGGAACAGCTCAACGTCGGGATCGTGAAGCTCAGTCTGATCGTTCGGGAGGTGGACCATTCTGGGAATTGGGTCTGGACGGTTCAGCAGCCGTCTCATCTGGCCCTTGAAGCGGGGGTCGGGGTGTACGACGTACAGAATGGGCTGCCGAATAACATTTCTGAAATTGTGTCGGCAGTGTACCGGGCGAAGGATGGGCGGGACTCAGCGCCGCTCAAAATACTGAAATCGGAAGGTTACGAAGCCATTCAAGATAAACTGGGCCATGGAGAGCCGCACGCTGTCTACTTAACCACTGACACACGGTTAGAGCAGCGTCGGCTCTACGTCTCTCCCTACTTATCCAGCGTCACCGCTCAATCGCAGGTGGAAGGCACCGATGGGAATATCTATAAGTGCATCTACCCGCATACCGCCTCGGCAACCAATAAGCCGGTCGATGGCGCGAATTGGCGCATGGTGTGGGAGTTGAGTGCTGGCGCCACAACGACATGGGCGCTCGGAACGGCATACACGGCGGCAGAAGCAATCCGCCTGGTCATCAAGCGCCCAATCTTTGATTTCGCCAGCGCCAGTACCACGCCGGACTTCCCGATCTCGTGGCCTCGGTTATTGGTCACACGGCTCGCCATTGACGTCGGACAGGTGTATCGTATCCCGCAAGGACAGATGGAGATGCTGGCGGCGATGCTCAAGGGGAGCTTCACGGATATCTTCCCGAGCACCAGGCCGAAATCGAATGATATTCACAATAAGGTACAGTTCTTCTAATGGCTGATTGGCAAGAGATCCCACTGGTAACGCAAGCCTACGAAAGCGTGGACGACGTGGAAGTCGATCAGCTCAACGCCACGATCATTGACGCAATCCCGGTTCTGGTCGGAGACAAGATCCACTTGCACAAACGGTTCGGGCTGCAAGAGTTTGTGGACCTTGGCACAGGGCAGCCGGTCGATGGGCTGTACTGGTTTGATCGGGGGCGTGTGGTGATTGCGGTCAGTGGCGGACGGGTGTTCAAGATCACGGATGGGCTCGGAACAACCGTTGAGCTCATTGGATCAACGGCCTTGCGGAGCAACTCCACTGTGACCTTTACGAGCGATGCGACCCGCGTGCTCATGGCAAACGGGGGGCGAATGGTGCACACGGACCTCGCCTCATTGACGACCATGGCCGATACTGACGCCCCAACCGATGTTACCCATGTGACCTCCGTCGATCAGTACGCACTGGCGAACGATGCCGGGTCAGGCGTCATCATGTTTTCCGATTTAACGGATCTGACGGGCTGGCAAGCCCTGTCTCTCTTCACGGCGGAATCGAAGCCGGATGATGTGGTCGCCATTGCCGAGGGGTTTAGGGAAATCATCGCCCTCGGGCGTGAGACGGTCGAATTCTGGGTGAACGATGGACAAAACCCGTTTTCTCGTATCAATGGCTCAGCGCAACCGTTTGGAACCGTTGCCCCTCACTCGTTGGCGCTGGTGGGGTCTACGTGGATGTGGCTCGATCATAAACGGAGATTTGCAACCATGCAGGGGCGGCAGGTCGTCAATGTCTCGTCGCCATACGACCGGCTCATTCAGCGGTATCAAGCGGTCGATAACGCGATAGGGTACGCGGTGTCGATGGAGGGGATGCCGCTCTATGTGCTCAATTTCCCCACGGTCGATGAAACATTAGTCTATAACTACGTAACGCAGCAGTGGCACAAATGGGGGTACTGGGATTCGGCGGCTGGTGCCTACGAGCGGTACCGTGGCGCGTCCTATTGCTACGCCAGCTCGTTCAGTCTGCATCTCGTAGGCGATCACTCGAATGGGAAGATTTACAAGGCCGCTCGGTCGATCTACAGCGACAACGGGAATCCGATTCGGAGCTTGTTGCGGACGGGCCATATTAGCCACGGCTACGGGGGTGATAAGCAATCCGATATCGTTCGGCTGCATGTCAAGCGTGGGGTCGGCAATAGTGCGGCGGAGAATCCACAGATTATGATGCGGCGGCGGGTGAACAATCGATCCCAGTTTGGGAATGAACGCTGGAAGAGCTTGGGGCGCGTGGGGCAACAGTACCCATTTATCGACTGGGGACCGAACGGAACCTATAAGACGTGTCAATACGAATTCGTTCATTCGGATAATTCCGATCTTGTGATTATGGGGGCGAAGGAGTATGTGTCGCCGTTGGCGTAATGGCTAAGCAAGTCCGTAAACCACCGAGTCCCGCCGACCATCAAGACCCGCGAGCACGGGAGTATTTTGACGCGGATGTGTATGACCAACTCAGGATGGCGAACAAAAAGACGGTGGATCTCCCCAGTATCAACGCGGGTGCGACTGCAACCTTTACGATCACGGTCGCTGGCGCACTGGCGGATGAGGGGCAAACTGTCGAGTATGGCCTTCCTGGTGGGTGGAATAGCGGGTTGCAGGTGACGGCATGGGTCAGCGCGGACAATACCGTAACGGTCGCCGTGTACAATACAACTGGCGCACCAATCGATCTTGGGGCAGGAACCTATAGCGCGAGGGTGCATCCATGAAGGCAGAGCTTCTGCAAGCCACTGACGTGCTGGCGTGTGAAGACGAAGAGAAACAACGCATTGAAGCGGCGCTGGTGAGGGCGGGCGGTGCAATCACAAAGGATGAACAGATCAGGCACACCATCGTTCAGCTTGAAGACAATATCCGTACATTTAAGCAAGCGCATGGCATCCCTGATCCTGAGTGCCCACTGACTCATACCTTTGCGCCAGGGGCGTATGCTAGGACCATCTTTATTCCAAAGGATACGCTGGTGGTGGGGAAGATCCATAAGCATGCCCATTTGAATATGCTGATGGTGGGGCGAGTGCTGGTGGCGACGGAGGAAGGGCCAGTGACCTACGAAGCGCCGCGCGTGATGGTGTCGAAGTCTGGGACGAAACGTGTGGTCTATACCTGCACGGATACGATCTGGACAACAGTGCATGTGACCGAAAAAACAGACATCGAGGAGATTGAGGACGACATTATCGCCAAAGATTACGCATCACTGGATGCGATGCAGGACACGGGCGTCCTGCAAATCATGCAGCAGATACGGGAGGAGATCGCACCATGAGCTTTGTAGCTGTAGCGGTCGGTGGCGTGGCCTTGAAGATGGGCGGTGACTACCTCAGTGGCTCAATGGCGGCCAATTCTGAAAAGAAACGGGCCACCAATATCATGAACGCCATGGAGCGGAGTGGCCAGTATATCGACAGCGCCACGAGAGACGCCAATAAAACCGCGTTCGACATGAACGAGCGGGCGCGTGGCGACCTTGCGCCGTTCCGTGGGTATGGGGTGCAGGCCGGGGACACCTTGGCAAGTATGCTGTTTGGTGGGCGCAATGTAGATGACGTCCTCAAGGAGAGTTCGTTGTTTAAGTTCCAGTCAGAGCAGGGCTCGCGCAATATCAACCGGGAACTCTCGGCAAGGGGGCTCTACGGGTCAGGGGCTGGCCTAGAAACGCTGGCTCGCTTTAACAATCAGCTCGTCGCAGAAGAGGGCCAACGGTTTACAGATCGACTGTTCAATATGACACAGCTGGGCCAAGGCGCGGCCACGAGCATGGCGGCAGGGACCAATAACACAGGCCAGTTTATGGGGGGGAACATTTTCAATGCTGGTATGAACAAGGCCAATATGTATCTGGATGCGTCGATGGGGGCAGCGGGAGCCAATGCGCGGGCCGGGCAGATTATGGGATCGACGTATGGTGGCATGATGAATACCGCCGGGGATACCGCGTTGGGGTTTGGACAGATGGGGATGTTCAACTCGATGATGGGCGGCATGGGCGGGAAGGGTGGAGCAGGGTCATCAAAAACTGGCAACGTCCCGATGTTTGATTTTGGCATGACGTGATCGCGCCGGCAGGAGGAGCGTTATGGCGAGCTTACTTGACTTTGACGGGATTGGGCGCTTGGCGCTTGGATTCAAGAATTTAGAGGAAACTCGTCGTCGGAACGACATCGACGAAGGGCAGTTGCAAAATGAGCAAGGGCGGCTCGCGCTCGCAACCCAGCAGGCGCAGCATGCAACCGTGTATCGGGCCTTCGATGAAGTCGATAAGCTCGCGGGCACGCCAGCCTTTTCGACCCCGCAACAGCAAGCCAAGCTCCGCTTTCTCCAAGCGAAAATGCTCAAGGATGGGCTCGGCGTAGACTTCCCCGTGCCGTCAGAGGAAGAAGTGCTAGGGAACATGGATGCGTTCACACGCAATGTGAAGCTCATGCGTGGAGGCGGCACCCCAGAGGAAAAGCAGGAGGCGTTTCATCAGTTAGCAATCGGGTCCCCTGATTTTGGCCATAAGCTCTTAACCACGATTAAGCAGAGCAACGAGCTGAGCGTACAGAATGAAGAACTCCTCGCCAAGCTGGATCTCCATAAAGCGAAATTGCATGCCATGGCGCAGAAATCGAGTCGATTGGCGTTGCAGCAAGGGCTCTTTAGTGAACATATGGGGTCCCTCGCACAAACCATCTCACTTGTAGACCATCCGAAATTCAAAGAGCACGCAAATAAGATGTTCGGCCTGAGCGAACAAGCTCGACAGGTCTACCTGAAAGCAAACCCGCAATTTGAGAAAGAATTCACGCAGGCCATGCAGCCGCACCTAGAAAAGATCGGCGCGGTGGGCCCTGAATTTGAGCAGGCCCTTGGAGAAGATGTTCGGCCTCGTGCCCTGGCCGCGCTCGATCAGGAAATCGATGCACGCATGCAAGCCAAGAACGAGGCGATTGAGCGGGATGGCGTGGCCCCTGTTGAACTGGGCGAGGAAATCGCTGGGTTGGAGGTTGTTCGCAAGGCCCGCACTATCCAGCACGCCTGGATGCGCGACCCGTTCAATAAGGCCAAGCATACCGCGATGCTCAAGGCGCAACAAGATATTCGGATCGTCTCTGACGTGGCCGGGAAGACCATGACGGGGATACAAAACGAACGCATGGGGTTGCTTCAGCATAAATTTGACGCGGGGCAACAGGAGAAGCTGGCGTCCGACCATGCTTTTGAAGTCTTCCACCAAAAGATCAAGGAAGGCCACGGGGAGGACGATGCGGCGGTACTGGCCGGGAAATCTGTGTCGGAGAAGTACCCGAATGTGCCATACGGGGCCAAGGACCTGAAGACGCATAAGCCGCTAGTGGAAGTGAAGAACATTCAAACGCAAGAGAAGGCTGAAGCCAAGACGGTCGGTGAGGGGTTTGGCGGGCAGTACATCGCCTTGCAAAAGGCCGACATGGATAGCCGATCGAAGATCGCCAAGTATGACAGGATGGATCAGCTCCTAACCGGCATGCAAACGGGCAAGCTGGAACCAGCCAAGACGGTCGTGCAGGCGGTGGCGGAATCGCTGGGGTTCTCTGTGGACAAGTCGCTTCCGTCGAAACAGGCCTTCCAGGCGTTATCTGGCGAAATCGCGCTGTCGCTTCGTAGTCCGGCCGGCGGGGCAGGGATGCCAGGGGCGCTGTCGGATAAGGATCTCGCCTTCCTACAGAGCATGACCCCTGACCTTGCGAAAACGGCAGAGGGCAACAGGCTCATCATTGAGACTGCTCGCAAGCTCGGGAAGCGAGACCAGGACGTCGCGAAGATGGCGCGGGAGTACCGGAAGAAGCATGGGCAGCTTGACGAGGGATTCTTTGATAGGCTGGACGAGCATTCTAAGGCCAACACGCTCTTTCAAAGCAAGGCGACACAGCAAGGTAAGGCGGCCCAGCCTCAAGCGCAACAGTTCATCGAAACCCGCACCACAAAGGATGGGCGCAAGCTCGGGAAAACAGCAGACGGTAAAATCGTGGAGATTAAATAATGGGCCTTCAAGAAGATTGGGACGGGGCCACGCCGGACCTTGCGGACGAGTGGGACCAAGCGGCGCCTGATAGCCAGAGCGCAGAATCGCAGGTCCAGGCCACCCCAGAGCCGTCCATTGGCGCCGTGGCCATGAATGCAGTCCCGAAAGGCGTGGCCAATCTTCTCAATACGCCACATACGATCAACGGGCTGGTACTGCGCGGACTCGCCTCGCTGCCAGGGCTCGATACGTTGCCTGAGATGAAGCAGTTCCTGCAAGGGATGGCGGATCACCCGGCATTCAATAAGAACCGCCCAATGGATTTCATGAAGGCAATCGGGGCGGTAAAACCAGAGAATGAGCCGCAGACCGGCCCACAGCGGGTTGTGGATATGGCGATTCAATCCGCTATTGGATCGGCTGTGATTCCAGGCGGCGGGGCGGTGGGCATGGCCAAGCAGGCTGGGCTAGGGTTTACGAGTGGGGCGGCGGCGCAAGGCACGAAAGAATGGACCGGCTCAGATTTGCTGGCCAGCGTTGTAGGTATGGCCGCTCCTGTTATGACGAAGATGGCGGCGGATGCAGTCTCTAGGGGAGGAAAGAACATCCTCTTGAACAAGACTGCCAAAATGACACTGGAAGAGGCTCGTACGCATGGCTACGTTGTAGAGCCGTCTCAGGTCAGACAGCCAACGAGCAAGCTCGAAACGATTGCAGGAAAGGCCGCGATTGCGCAGGAAGCGTCTTTGCGAAACCAAGGCGTCACTAATCGGTTAGCGGCTCGTTCGCTCGGGCTACCTGATGATACGCCTCTTTCCATGAGCGTGATTGAGGAAGTTCGGAAACGAGCAGCCACGCCATATCAGGATGTGGCGAAACTCATCCCTGGCGGACAACTGCAAGGCTTGAAAGTGTCGTCTGTGAGAAAACAAGACATGCTGCCCGGTCCTGCTACTGGAATGAAGGTCACGAAGCAGCAAGGCCCTCCTCCGACAACTGGCGTAGCCGTTCGAGAAATACGAGACGATGTAGGGAATTTGATCGGCATGAAAACCGTTAAAACGTCTGAAGGGACGAAGGGGGCCCTTGAAGGCATGCGAGCAAAAGTGACCTCTCGCGGTCAAGACGTGCCAGGTCCACTGCAAGGCATGCGGGTCAATGTGCAGGAGATGCGAGGCGGTATTCCACTGGAAGAGCTGAAGCAAGCGAGGAATGACGCAACGGCTTTCTACCGGCACTACGACCGTTCCGCTGACCCCTCGTCATTGAAAGCCGGGAAGGCGGCTATGGCAAAAGCCCATGAGCTTGAAGCGGAGATCGAAGAGACGGTGACTCGGCTCGGTCGGCCAGAGCTTATCGATCGACTACGGGATGCTCGCCAGCTCATTGCGAGAACGTATGACGTAGAGCGTGCCCTGAATCTTGGGGATGGAAATATCTCGGCTCAGATCATCGGACGAATGGTTGACCAAGGGCGTCCACTCACAGGAGAACTCGCCGCTATTGGGAAGTTCGCGCAAGCCTTCCCGCGAGTTACGCGGGACGCGTCCATGATCCCCCCTCCTGGTGTGAGCGGAACCGATGCCGCTATGTCGGCAGTGCTCGGGCTCAGCGGGGCGTCGGCCTCTGGGAGTGTGAGCGGATTAGCCGCCGCAGGCCTACCGTTGCTTCGCAATCCAGCAAGACGACATCTGCTCTCTGAGAAGTATCAGGAAATGCTCCTACAGCAACCGTCTCGGTTCACCGTCACTATCCCAAAATCAGCAGCGCGCGCCAGTGCGCTCATGACCGGGAAAACTGTGCTCGACAATGCGGAGGAGTAAATGACAGCACAACGTATCCAACTCGGCCCCTTCTTCGACCAAGGCGCGATCTGCCCAGCGGCCCAGCTCGAACACTATGAAGCCGGGACCAGCACACTCAAGAATATATGGTCGGACGCGGCGCAAACCACGCCCCTCGCGCAGCCGTTTATCAGTGACGCCAACGGGATCTTTAACTTCTTCGCCGATGGCAATTACAAGCTCATCATCAAGAAGGCTGACGGCCAAGTACTGCTTACGCTGGATAACTGGAAAATTATCGATCCCGCGCAGCAAGCCTTTTCGGCGGGTGCAGCCGTCCCGACATCCTCCAATATGTCTATCGGGGATGCGACATGGGCGCACTGGACCGGCTCCACCAACGTCCAAACCCTCTCAGGTACCGCGCTCTTCTATTGGGCGGTGGCCGATGGGAATTTTACGTTGGTCCATTCGGCGTCACTGATCTGCCCTGATTCGAGAAATCGCAAGGTGCTGGCTGGCGATGTGCTCTTTTTTATTCAGGAAGCTTCGCTCGTCTGGCGGCTGTCGGCTCACATGCAGAAAGAGGGGGGATGGACTGGGAGACAATGCACCACCGTTGCTGCATCGGCTACCCTCACCGTTCCAGCGGACGGAGATTTCATTGAGGTGACAGGGGCGACGACCATCTCAGCCGTCAGCCTGGCCTCGGCTGGATATCGATTCCGGGCGAGGTTTACCGGGACCGGGTTAAATTTGACCCATCACGCCACGTCCATGATTAGCCCATGGGGGTGTGACTACCGCACATCCCCGAATGAGATTATCGAGTTTCAATCGCTCGGTAGTGGCAATTGGATCTTCTATTCGCTGAATGGGCCAAAGGACATCACGGGCACCTCTATTGAGTGGAACTCCACCACGCTCCAAGCTGGCTATCTCTGGGAGAATGGGCAAGCGGTCAGTCGCACCGATTTCTCGGGGCTCTTCCAGAAAATCGGCACACAGTTCGGGGCGGGAGACGGAAGTACAACATTTAATGTTGGCGATGCTCCAGGGCGCGTTGTCATATGTGTGGATGGCTCCGCCAATCGGATCACCTCGGCCTCAACAGGTGGAGCCAACGCCGATACGCTTGGCGGGACGGGAGGATCGCAAACCCACACCCTAGTACTCTCAGAGACACCATCAAACAGCGTGAACTACACGGCAGTGCGGAACGTCGCAGGCGCGGTCTGCGCGGCGGGCAGCGACAAGGGCGAACAGACGAACGCATTGAACGTCGGCGGCAGCAACGGGGCTCACAGTAATACACAGCCCTGGATTGCCAAACAGAAAATGATCCGCTTCTAACGGAGGAGTACCGATGGCGACCATCACTGTCAACCCTGACCAATCCCTGACTCTCGCACTGACCACGGATGAGCGCGTGACATACGACGGCCTGCCAGATGGGCAGCTTGCTAACTATATTGAGATATGGCTCAGGGAGCGGTTTAATAGCGTGTGGGGGTCACGCCTCGCGGGCATGACCATACCGCAGAAGCGTGCCCTGATCGATTTGATACGGGGCACCCTACCGCCAGCTGAATAGGCGGTCAGTAGCAGTTCGTGTAGATGTAACTGCCGACCACGTTACTCGTGCATCGCTGTGACCTCTGCGGCACATAGGACGGGAGCGGATCTGACCCGACAGGCGCTCTATAGCGAGGTTCAGTATAGAGCGGTGGGGTATACGCCGGGGCTGCCAGTCTCCCCATATTCATCATGCCATACGCCTGCATCGCGGCAATTCTCCGCTCATGTCGCCGCTGATCTTCCTGGGCTTGCTGTGATGGCGAGAGCGTTTGATACCATTCGGCGTACTGGTGCCCATCAAGATCCCATGCGCAAGATGTCACGAGCAACAGGCTGATACTCAATAAGAGCGTTTTCATAAGGCCCTCCTTGTTGCTTCTACATCTAGCACGTCTCGTGCCTCTCCATACCCTCACAATATCACGCACATAGCATGGTAGCCTGTCTACTAAACCGCCACATGGGGCGCCATTGCGCCCCACTGCCGCGCCGTCAGTGCGCCTCGCCATTCCTAACATCTTGATAAACCACACAGTTATTTCTGGCACCGACCTTGCTGTATGCCCTAGCATTACAAATTGGAGGTGGTGGCGGGGTTCACCAACCCGGAGTATTGGGCACTGGAGCAGATTTTGAAGTAGTTGGGTCTTTCAAAAGAAAGGGGGTGACGATATGGTGACATATGACGAGCATTTAGAATGGTTGATCCGTGAGGAGCGCGGGGCCAGGGCGGAACGGCAGGGGTTTACGGATCGCAAGACCTTTCCTCATTGGACTGGGCCTATTCGCTTCTCCGGTGAGGCGTACGAGCAAGATCGGTATGACATTGGGTTCTACACCGCCGCGACCAAGTTGCAGTTCGAGCCGAAGAAGGAGGAGGTGTGATGGGCAACAAACAATGGGTACGATAACGAATACCTCTATGCTGATGCGAAAATCCAAGACGAGAAGGAGAGATAATGAAAACAATATCGATACAGTTCGCGTGGAGTATCTACTTAAAGCTCAGGGACGAGGGCGCCAAGCTCAGGGACGAGGGCGCCAAGCTCAGGGACGAGGGCGCCAAGCTCTGGGACGAGGGCGCCAAGCTCAGGGACGAGGGCGCCAAGCTCTGGGACGAGGGCGCCAAGCTCTGGGCCGAGGGCGCCAAGCTCTGGGACGAGGGCGCCAAGCTCAGGGACGAGGGCGCCAAGCTCTGGGACGAGGGCGCCAAGCTCTGGGACGAGGGCGCCAAGCTCTGGGACGAGGGCGTTATCGAGGCCTACGGCAACGTCACGATTGAATGGAAATCCAGCACGCATTGCATTGTGGACGGGACGGACGAATACAAGGAGGGGAAGTGATGAAAGCCAAAGAACTCAAAGATTGGATTACAAATCTAAAGGTGCAGCGATGAGTACCGTGCATGAAAGGAAACTAAATTATAACGATGCCAAGATTCTGCTTGATAATATCCAGAAAGACGATACGCAGCGAGCATTGAAAATGCCAACGGAGCAAGACGCCATCAACACCATGTTTGAGGCGTGGATACGACTGAAAGAGCTAGGGTGGCGGGATGCATCGTATTGCCCTAAGGATGGATCGATATTCCATGTGATCGAACCTGGCAGCACAGGCATTTTCGATTGTCATTACGAGGGTGAGTGGCCGAAAGGGCGTTGGTGGATACACGCGGATAACGATTTATGCCCAACACGGCCTATTATGTTTAAGGGGAAGCCATGAGCGTACCTGAGCAGTGGATTGACGATGAGGGGTACTATTGCGAGATGTGCGATGCGCCAGTGTATCATCAAAGACTCTGCCGTGAATGCAGTCTTGATGTTATTGACCTCTATGCTGATGCGAAAATCCAAGACGAGAAGGAGGCATGATGGATCACTACGTATTACTCAAGAAGTATATGCGGTTGGTGTTGATCGAAGAGGGGGTCACATTCGTCAATCGCGCAGATAAGGATATGTTTAATCCAGAAGAGCAGCAAGAGCTGAAAAGACTCGATGCCTTGCTAGAGGAGTGGAAGTAATGAAGGTTGAAATTCGATCTCATTTGTCATTTAAGGTGATGTTTGTCCTCGAAACGGAGTCACTACGGCTCGCAGTAGAAGCGGCGGTTGAAAATCGCGTTTCTCTCAGGGACGCTACTCTCAGGGGCGCTAATCTCACGTACGCTACTCTCACGGGTGCTGATCTCAGGGGCGCTGATCTCAGGGGCGCTACTCTCAGGGGCGCTAATCTCACGGGTGCTGATCTCACGGGCGCTACTCTCACGGGCGCTGCTCTCACGGGTGCTGATCTCAGAGACGCTGATCTCAGTGGCGCTGATCTCAGAGACGCTGATCTCAGAGACGCTGATCTCAGGGGCGCTTCTCTCAGGGACGCTAATCTCACGGGTGCTTCTCTCACGGGTGCTTCTCTCACGTACGCTACTCTCACGGGTGCTTCTCTCAGGGGCGCTAATCTCACCCCTATCCGTGATGACATTTGGGCGGTGCTCTCAGCGTCCCCTGCTGAGGTGGCTGAACTCCGGCAGGCCATTCTCGATGGTAAGATTGATGGGAGCACGTACAAAGGGGCCTGCGCCTGCCTCGTCGGGACGCTCGCTAAGGCTCGTCATTGTACCTATAACGACATTCCCTCACTCTCGCCTAATAGCAACCGTCCAGCCGAGCGGTTCTTCCTTGCGATCAAACCAGGTGACACGCCTGAGACCTCGCAAGCGGCCAAGCTGGCGCTGGACTGGATCGATCAGTGGTTGGCGAATATGCGTGGGGCGTTTGCCGGGGTGAAACCATGACGCGCCTGACATGGTTTGAAGGGCTCATCTTGCTCGCCTTCTGGATCGGCGGCTTGACTGCATTTCTTGTCGGCGGCCTCGTGGCGGTGGGGCAACTTCTGAAGGTGCTTCTGGCGTGGGTGCTCTGGTGGGTGGTGCGGGATCTGTGGCGGGAATATCACGAGATGGTACGGACTGAATACTACCGTGAGCAGATCTTTCGCGACTGGAAAGCGAATTCGAGGCGAAAGGGGATGGAGTGATGAGATATTTTCGCTACATGTTTGCCGATAACTTTCTTGGATTGGACCGGCACGATTCCGGCTACCTCGTGAACCGTAAGCCGGTGGTCACGAGGTTTACGCAACCGCGCAACACACAGCGGGTGAAGGCGGCGAGCACCAGGATGGGCGTGAGGTTCGCTAAGAAACTCAAGGAGATGGGATGGTGATGAGCAAAAAGATAAAATGTTTAGGTGGCGAGAAGGTGAGACGCCGTGCCACAACCCAAAGCAACAACACCAATAAGGCCAAGGCGTTGCTCAAAAAGCTCACAAAACTGGGGGTGAAATAATGGGACGACCAAAGATCGGATACGAAACGGGGGAGAGTATCACGATCACAAAACCGTGGGTGGTAAAGCGGATCATCGCGGAGGCCCAAAAGAGCCAGACCAAACCCTCGACGTGGGCAGCGGAGGCGCTTGAAGATTTCATTCTCAAGCATCGCTCGGGGGTGTATGAGGGTGAT
>CXWL01111011.1_pt1 | contig 41270 bp, 30 predicted proteins | sample 590931 | NCBI WGS metagenome assembly CXWL01 (sample SAMEA3498368, study PRJEB10139) | groundwater metagenome | biome: water well; material: biofilm material | place: Germany | collected 2015-04-27 | reverse complement strand
ACTTGGACTCCCAACGCTTGCGTCAAAGCGATCAACTCGTTGGGACGACACAAGCGTACGTTAATGGATCAACAGCATGTTTGATTCAAGTCAAAACGCATCTCAAGCACCGTGCTTCGGTGCCTGCTCGCCTTGTTCCGCTATGCGCGCCGCATCGGCCTCCGGTGTCTCGGCGCTTAATTGCGCGGCACCGAGGGGGGCGTCGATCCCCCCCGGCGCGCCATGAATTTTTCTGCGCCACTCCCCCGGATCAAAAATAATCGCGATGCGGGGCCGATGCGGGCATGCTGCGCGGCGTTCGACGCCATCCCAAGGATTTGCTGTCACGGTGAGCTCCAAATTAAAAAAGGAAAAATTAGCGATCCGGATTCGCGCCTTCCCCGTAGCGTCCGCTCGACAGGCAGTTGTCCGCATCGGCAATGCGTTGTTTGCGCACACACAGGCGCGTCGTCACGCCCGCACTCTCCATACCACCTGCAGCACGTTGGCGCGAGCGGCGTGGCGCCGCGGCAGTGGCGGCAGGCCAGGCGTCGGGCTGGACGTCGTAGAACCAGACATGGTCGCCGCCGCCGCAATCGGTGCGGGTGAACCAGAGGATCGCCTTGGGCGCGTCGGCATGCGCACCGAACAGGCCGCACGGGAAGGCGATCACGCCATCGAGGCGCTGTTCGTGCACGAGGCTGCGACGCAGCTCCAGATGGGCGGCCGAGAAGCCGCCGAGGATGTGTTGCGGCACAATAACGGCCGCGCGTCCGCCCTGTTTGAGCAGGCGCACGAATTGCGCCACCATGGCCACTTCCTCCTGCACCGTCGCAGCCATCGTCGCGCCGCGCAGGAACGCCGTCGAAGGATGCGCCAGCAGCACCGAATACCGATCGTCGTCGCCGCCAAGGTCGGCGGCGATGCTGTTGGTGTAACGGATGGCCGGATTGCCCACGCCGAACAACGCCATGCTCATGCAGGCGATACGCAGCATGGTCTTGTCGGCGTCATAAGCGTGGAACATCCGATGATGAAAATGCTCGTGCCACACCGGATCGTCGAACAATGCGGCGTGATGATGGGCCAGGTACTGCCCCACTCCCACCAGGAAGCTGCCGTCGCCGCCGACCGGGCTGCACACGGTATCGCCCGGGCGCGGCGCGACCAGCGCCACCATCAGCCGTGCCACAGGGCGCGGCGTAAAGAATTCGCCACGCTTGCCGCTCCTTGCCAGCCTCGCGCACAGGTAGTCGTACGCCTCGCAGCAGTGCGAGCCGGCGCGGCGCGGCAATGCCTCGACCAGGCGCACCACGTTCGCCAATGCCGGCGCGTCGGGGATGCTGAAGCGGGCGTCCTTCATATGCTGCGCGTAGGCCGAGCCGGATCCGCCCAGGCGCCGCAGGCGTGGAAACACCTGGTCGGCGAGCAGATCGAACATTTCCGCATCGGGCAGGTCCTTGAACGCCGGCCAGTCGACCAGTCGCGCCTGGGTCAGCGCGAAGCCCGGGCGCCTCGCGCGCGCCTGCAGTTCGTCGAGCTGGCGCAGGAACAGCAAATACAGCACCTGTTCCATGATTTCGACGGGATCGTAGACGCCGGATCGCCAGAACACCTCCCAGATTGCTTCGATGCGGTTGCGGATGTGATGAAAAGGCACGGCGACCTCCCGTCCGGCNNGTGCGCCAGCACGTCGTCCGTCATATTCTCCGTGCTGAAGCGCGCGGCGATGGCGCGCGTATTGCCGGCCAGGCGCCGATGCAATGCGCGGTCGACCAGCAAGCGCTCGAGCTGGCGCGCCAGGTCGCCGCTATCCCAGGTGTTGAACATCAGGCCGCCCTGCCTGTCGCCGTCTCGGATCACTTCGCCAATGCCGCCGTAGTCGGGCACCAGCACCGGCGCGCCCTGTGCCATCGCTTCGGCCACCACCAGGCCGAACGGTTCGCGATTGACTGACGGATACACCACGCAGTGGCTATGCGCGAACAGGGCATCGCGCACCTGGTTCGACACCGAGCCAGCGTGAAACACGGCCACGCCAAGGTGTTCGGCCAGGTCGACCAGCACCTTGCGGTAACCGGTGCCCTTGGCGGTCGACCCGCAAATCACCAATTGCAGCGGCAGCTTGCGCTCAAGCAGCAGACGCACCGCGTACAGCAGCAAGTCGAGGCCTTTCTCGACATCCTGGCGGCCGACGTAGGCAACGATCGGATAGTGCGCCGACAAGCCTGGAAACTGGCGCTGGACACTGCTGAACAGGTGCTTGGTGCCGCGCTTCGGCAGTTCGACGCCGTTGTAGACGACTTGCAGCGCGTCGCGCGGCACCGCCATTTCGTCGACGATGCGGTCGACATAGTCGTGGCTGACCGCGATGGCCGGCCAGGCCGATGCGCGCAATACCTCGTTGAGCAGTTTGCAATACGGATCGAACAGCTTGCGCCGGGCCGCATGGGCGGCGAACTGCTCGTCGCCCTGGAACGTGAGCAGGTAGTCGAACTCGTGTCCGCCCATCTGCTTGGCCTGCAACGCGAGCGGCCCGATCGACGCGAAGCTCATCACCAGGTGGCTGACCTGGTCGCGGGCGATGAACCCGTTCAGGCGCCGCGCCAGGCCCCGGTCGCCGGCCGGGCGTCCGTACAGGGCGCCGATCATGTTGCCGAGCAAGCGGTCGACATAGCCGCTGCGGCCTTGCACCAGCGCCACCCTGACCTTCTTGGGCAGCAGGAACAGCAAGCTGCCGACCACGCGGTCGAGCAGTTCGGACGGCCGCCCGAAGTGATAGCGGGTGCCGTGGCACAGGACGCGCTGGCGGACGCCCGGTTCCGCCATTTCATCGTTCATTTCCATCATCCAGTAGACCACGACCTTGAAGCCGCGCCGGTGCAGTGCGTTGGCGAGCGCCATGTCGCGCACGGTCGAGCCAAGGAAATCGCCGCTCCCCATGGTGACGAAGGCAAAACTGGCGGTCTGTGTCATCTCATTCTCCTTTGGCCCATCAGGCCGGGCTTGGTCTAAAAAGTGTAAGGGCCGCCGCTCACCGCATGAACAGGTTCAGGTCGAACACGTAGTCCGGGATCGGCTCGATGCGCGGACTGCGCAGGTGCAGGTAGGTGACGGCGCCGTCGAGCAGTTCGCCATGCATGGTGATGCGCGACAGGAATGGATGCGGCTTGCCCTCGAGCTTGATCGTGTTGTCGTAGTCCATCGACGCCGACTTGAACTTCTTGCCGGACACGGTGTAGTAGTCGGCCTTCAGGCCCAACTGGCGCTGCTTCTCGACCCAATAGATAATCCGGTCGTAGGTGACTTTCTCGGCTTTGGCGCGCAAGTCGAACACGTAGCACTCCCTGCCGTTGACGACATCGTCGGGCAGGCGCGTCGCCGCATAGTGATCGGCGTAGTTGGTCGACGCGATATCGCCGTAGGCCGCATCGCCCATCAGCTTCTGGCGCAGCGAGATCGGCACCGGCTTGCTGAGGCCCGGCTTGTAAAACCACATGTTGGTGTTGAGCATGAGGATCTTGTTGCCGCGATACTTCGGCGGCGCCAGGCTCAGCCCGGCGACGTTGAAGGCGCGCACCTTGATGTCGTACATTAAGGTGTCGGTGATGCGCTCGTGCTCGGCCGATTCGATCGTCACTTCCCACCCCAGGCCGCTGACGTTGCCGCGCGCCTCGTCCGCCGCCCGCAGGATCGACTCGTTGTTGGCCGCGGGCCGCGCGACCGGCTTGACGACCGGCGCCACCTTCGCGATCGTGGCGACCGGCGGCGCGGGCCGTGCGATCTCCGCCGCGGCCGGCACCAGCGATGCGACGGCTGGCAATGGCACCGGAATCGTTTCCGCGGGCTCGCCGGCTGCGAGTTCGCTGGCCGCCGGCAGCGCTGGCGCCATCGCTGCCGCCGGCGCCGCGCCGAGCGGCGACTCGTCGGGGGTGGGCGGCGCTCTCCAGGCCGACTTGACGCGGCGCGGCTTTTTGACTTTGGCAGTCGCCGCCGGCGGCGCGGTGGCCGCCGGCGGCGCCACGACGGCCGCGGCCGGCGGGATCGCGGCTGCCTGGATCGCCGCGGCGGGCCACGGCAACAGCGCCAGCAGGGTAATCAGCAACTGCCTCACAATGGGATGATTGGCGCTCATGGGGGTTCTCCATTCGCCTCAGGCATAGCCGAGGGCATTGGTGATGGACATGCGCGCAGCCTTGCGCGCCGGCACGATGGCAGACAAGTTCGACAGCAGCATCAGCATCAGCGTGCTGGCCAGCCAGTACCCCGGCACGAGGTGGATCTGCAGCGGCACCCGGCGGGCGATTTGCGGCGGTATCCAGGTCGGCTGCAGCCAGGCGACCAGCGCGACTACCGCCAGCGTCAGCACGATGCCCATCAGCGCGCCGCACCCGCCGAGCGCGATGCTCTCGAGCGAGAACAGCGCCACGATGCCGCGCCGCTTGACGCCGAGCGCGCGCAGGGTGCCGATCTCGCGGGTGCGCTCGAGCACCGCCATGGTGAACGTGTTGACCACACTCATCACGACGATCGTGAACACAATCAGGAAGCTGATCACGAAAATCACATCGAACATTTTCTTGACCTTGGTGTAGAACGGCGACAGCTCGTTCCAGGTCCGGATGTCGACGTCGAGGCCGGCGGCCTTCAGTTCGTGCGCCAGCTGGGCGCGTACGGCATCGGTCAGCGCGGTACTGGCGAGCAGCACGGTGACCCGGTCGACGCTGGTGGTGTCGTACAACTCCTGGGCGAACTTGAGCGGCACCACCGCCAGCTTGTCCTCGAGTGCCTCGATCGGGGCGTCGTTCAGCTGGCGCAGCTCGGCGTCGAGGGCATTGATCTGGCCGCTCACGGTGGGCGCCATCGCCACCGCGGTGTCTCCCATACGCAGGCTGAGCGCCTTTGCCAGGCCGTGGCTGACGCCGATGCCACGGGTGAACGCGTCGGACAAGGGTTGGCCATCGTACAGTTTGATGTGCGCGCTGCCCTTGCCGGCCAGGTTGCCGATCGCCTCGATATCGGACGGCATCCTGCCCGAGGCGACGAAGATGGTCGAGACCCGGCCATTGCTGAGCAAGCCGGAAATCTGCAACTGCGGCGTCGTCACCAGCACCTCCGGATGGCGCGCGGTCACCGCGCGGATCGCCGCCAGTTGCGCCTCGCTCAACAGGAAACGGGTCGGATCGAGCTTTCCCTTGTCGAGAAAGCCGGCGCGGAAGATGGTCAGGTGGCCGTTCGCTTCGGCATAGATATAACTGTCCTGCAGGTTGGTGAAGATATAGGTGGTAAAGCCGCCCAGCACATTGACGGCGACGAAACCGAGCCCGATCGCCAGCACCGTAAACAGGGAACGGCGGCCATTGCGAAACAGGTTCCTGACGGCGAGCTTGATCCAGGTCAGCATGATTTCTCCCGCAGCGAAAACTGGTTGGCGGCCGATTTGCGGTCTTCGATGACGACGCCGTCATGCAGCAGGATGCGGCGATCGACCCGCTCGAGCAGCCGCTCGTCGTGGGTGGAAAAAACGAACGCGGTGCCTTCGATCTTGCTGATCGAGCGCATCAGTGCGATGATCTTCAGCGCATTCTCCGAATCGAGATTGGCGGTCGGCTCGTCGGCCACCACCAGCGCCGGCGCGCCGATCAGCGCGCGGGCAATCGCCACGCGCTGCTGCTGGCCGCCGGACAGCTTGGCCGGGCGGTGCGCCAGGTGGCTGGTCAGGCCGACTTCGGCGAGGCGGGCAATGGCCCTGGTCCGCGCTTCGCGCGCGTTGCCGCGGCCCACCTGCAGCGGCAGCATGACGTTTTCCAGTGCCGACAGCACCGGGATCAGGTTAAAGCCCTGGAATACAAAGCCGATGGCGCGGTTGCGCAGTGCGCTGCGCTGGTCGTCCGACAGGCCGGCCACGTCCTCGCCATCGAAATACACGCTGCCCGAGGACGGCGTATCGAGCAGCCCGATCAGGTTGCAGAAGGTCGACTTGCCGGAACCGGACGGGCCCCAGACGGCGACGAATTCGCCCGGCTGGATCGCCAGGTCGATCTGCTTGAGGGCATCGATGCGGCCCTCCCCCAACAGGTAGTGCTTGTTCACACCGCACATTTCCAGCAGCGGTCCAGCGTGGGAGATCGACATGGCGGTTCCTCAGGTCAGGGTTGGGTCGGCAGGGCTGTCGACGGCGATCATGAAATCACCGTCGCGCACGGTGTGGACGTGGGCCGCGACGCCGCTGGGACGGTGGCGCAGTTGAATGCTGCCGTCGTTGGCAACGGCAACGGCTTCGAATTGCTGCGGCGCGACGTCGACGCCAGTGCCGAGCCGCTTGCCGAACGCCTCTTTGGCGCACCACAGGCGGGTGATCCAGGCATCGCGCTGCGGGCCGCTCCAGGCGGCCAGCAACTGCCGTTCCGCGACGGTGCTGAAGGTGGCCAGGAAATGCTCGTCGCACACGGCGATCTGCTCGATATCGATGCCGACCGGGCTGGCGCTCGCCAGCGCCATGGCGTGGCCGTTGCTGTGCGAAATGCTCAGGCTGGGCTTCGGCAGCGCGGCCGGCCAGGCCGCCACCCGCGGCTGTCCGAGGGCATCGTTTTCAATCGCGAACGCGGCCGGGTGGATGAATGGCGCGCCGCTGCGCGCGCTCCAGGCGCGCGCAGCGTCCTTGGCCACGATGCGCCCCAGCAACCACTCGCGCTGGCGTTTCGGCAATCCGGCCTTGGCGCCGAACGCGGCCATCTCGCTGGGATGAAGACAGTGGCGCGCCAGCAGCGCCAGGTCGAAGTCGGCCACGCGCGCCGCCGCCAGGCGCTGGCATACCGAGCCGGCCGGCGTCGCCGGCAGGTGATGCCGGTCGCTGAGCAGGAAGTGGCTGGGCTGGCGCTGGAACGCCGTCAGTTGCCGCGCCCAGTTGAATTGCCACGACTTCCAGCCGCTGATGCGCAGCCACACCCCGCCGGCGCCATCGCCGATTTCGACGTCGGCGCTGAGCATTTTCAGCTGGCGGCCGGTGATGCGGATGCGCGCCGGCACCAGCGTTCCCGGCGCCGGCGCAGGGCCGAACAATTCCAGCCTTCCGAGCCCGATGGGAAACGCCGCGCTGCCTTGCTGCATCGACCAGACGGCGATCAACTGGCCGACCGTATCGAGCAGCGCCGGATCGAGCAGCAACTGCGGCGCCGGCTGCGACGCGAACCAGTCCTGCGCCGGCAGCACCCGCAGTTCGGCGCAGGCGCCATCCGGCCCGACCCGCACGGCGCCGTGCAGGCGCTGGAAGCGCGCGCCGTGAAACAGGTGGCGCTGCGCGTACAGCCAGGCGGCATCGATTTCCTCGCAGGCGTCGACCGGGCACGCCTGCGGCGCCGGCTCGGCCAGGTATTCGGCGCCGAACGACAAGGTCGCCTCGATCGCCGGTGCGCGCACTTCGCCCGTATAGACTTGCACCGCGATGCGCGCCCAGCGCTGCGCCGGATCGTGCTCGAGCACGCTCGCCTCGACGCGCAGCGCCAGCGCGCCGCCGTCGGCGACGGCGATCCAGCGCCGCGCCACCACGTTGTCGAAACCGGTGAGCCCATAGCCGGGCACCAGGCAGGCGGCCGCTTCGGCCATGATCTCCAGGCTGACCGTCATCGGCACCACCGGAAAGCAGTCGGCCAGCGGCTTGACCATCGTCGCGTTGACGAAGTTGTGGTCGGCCAGGAACAGGTCCTCGCCAAGCGTGAGGCGGCGTTCGACGGTGATGCCGGCGCCGCCACGGCCGGCCAGCACCGCGCCGACGAACGGCAGCGTCGACGCGGGGCCGGCGCCGTCCAGTTGCTGCGCCGCGGCCTCGTACATCCGCCCGACCAGCGGCATGGCGCCCGGCGCCAGATGGCTATGCTGGGCGTCCATCAGGTCTTCTCCAGCACCAGTCCGGTGACCGTCAGGCCTGGCCCGAAGCCGAGGCAGACGATGCGCGTGCCTGCCTTCACATCGCTTTCGGCGACGATGCCGGCCAGGATGTGCGGGATGGTCGCCGACGACATGTTGCCGTTTTCGAGGAACACCGACTTGCTGATCGCCACCTGGTCGTCGCGCAGGCCCAGCTCGTCCTGGATGTGCTCGACGATCTTCGGCCCGCCCGGATGGATCGCGAACATCATGCGCTCCTTGTCCTCTTCGAAGTCGATGCCTATGCCACGCAGCAAGGACATGACGAACGCATAGACATGGCGCTTGATCACCACCGGCACCATCACCGACAGCGTCATCTGGAACTGGTGGGCCGCCGGCACCCAGGTCATGTCGTCGGCGGAATCGGGCAGCAGGTGTTCATTGAAGGCAAGGATGCGCAGGCCGCGCAGGCCACGCTGGCGCACGTAGTCGTCCGAGCAGACCGAATAGTTGATGAAGCCATCGGCAAACAGCGTCATCGTGATGATGTTCTCGACCCCGAAATCCTCGATGTTGTGGTGCGCCGACAGCAGTTCGGTGTGGACGATGTCGACCCGTTCCTTGAGCCGCGTGGCGCCGTGCTGCGACGATGCCAGGAAGCCGTGCGCCATCTTGATGGCCGGGAAAGCGCCATAGCAGCCCATGTGATAGCTGTGGGTGACCGTGGTATCGAACCATTCGTTGCGCGCGACCAGGCGTTCGACCGGGCTGGGCGCGAGGTAGCCCGAGCAGGTGACGTGAATCAGGTCGTCGGGCGCGCTGTCGCTGTCGCTGTACATGCGGTGAATGCAGTCGCCGACGATTTTGCCGTAGCTGGCGTGGCGCTCCTTCAGGTCGGCGCCCTTGGTGTCCTCGGGGCCGGAGAAGATCCGCAGATGGCGCGCCTCGGCCTCGGCCAGCACCAGTTCGCCGCCGGAGATGCGGATGTCCTTGAGCTGCGGGAAGAAAACCAGCTGGCGCCGCTTGATCTGGTCGGCCGACACCGCATACTTCTCGAACTTGGCCTGGATCTCGGCCAGCGCGCGCTGCTTGCCATCGCGCGTCTCGATGCCATGGGCCTTGCAGTAGCCGCGCGCCATGCCGTAAGCGGAGACCTCGAGTGCGAGGCGCTGCGGCACCGGCTTGGCGACCTGCGCCGGCGCGAAATTGACCAGGACCGGATTGGCATATGTGTTCATCAGAGACTCCTGTGCGTGAGAAATCGAAAGGCTGGCCGGCGCGCGCGCATCATCGCCCCAGCCGCAGCGCGGCGATCTGGCCGACGCTGGAAGAGATGACGATTTCGGCCTGGCCGCGCGGGCCGTGCTCGAGCTCGTCGAGGAAGTGGCGGCGCCCGGCGGCCGGCGCGATCGGGTGGATCGCGCGCGCCGCATACAGCCGGCGCAGGTCATCGCTGACCATGCCGGCGTCCCACGGCCCCCAGTTGATGGCGACCGCGTGCAGGTGCGGCCAAGCGGCGCTGAGCTGGCCGGCGAGCTTGTTGAGCACTTCGTTGGCGGCGCTGTAATCGGCCTGGCCGATGTTGCCGAAGCGTCCGGCCACCGAGGAAAAGAACACGATGAAGCGCAACTGTTCCATCCGCAGCCTGGCCGCCAGCACCAGCGCCGGGATCACCTTGGTGTCGAACACGGCGTCGTAGGCGGCCAGCGTCTTGCTGGCGATCAGCTTGTCGCTGATGATGCCGGCGCCATGCAGCACGCCGTCGATGCGCCCGAGGCGCGCGTAGACGTCGTCGACCAGCGCGCCGAACGCGGCGCTGTCGCGCACGTCGAGGCAGTGATATTCGACTGCGCAGCCGGCGGCGCGCAGCGCGGCCAGGTTGGCGCGGATCTGGCGCTCCTTCAGGATGCGCGCCAATTCGGTCTCCACCAGCACCGGCGTGACGCGCTGGCCGCTTGCGCGCAGCTCGGCCGTCAGCAGGCCGCGCAGGGCCGCGGCGCCGCTGACGCCGCACGTCGACGGCGCTTCGTCGGCGGGCAGCGCGCTGCGTCCCGCCAGCACCACGCGCGGATGGTATTTCTCCGCCAGCATCCGGGTCAGGTCGGCGGTGATGCCGTAAGCGCCGCCGGTGACCAGCACCACCGAGTCGGTCCCGAGCGCGAGGTCGGACAGGTCGTGGCGCAAGATCGCGCGCGGCGTCAGGCCGAGCCGGCAGCGTCCCGCGGCGCTGTAGCCGACCTCGATCTCGGGGTCGGCGCTGAACATTTCGCGCAACACCTGGGCGGCCAGCCAGTCCGGTTCGAGCGCCGGGGCGGCGTCGATGCATTTGACGCGCACTTCGGCCCACTCGCGCGCGGCCGACTTGGCCACGCCGAGCGTGCCGGCGCTGCCTGCCGCCATCGCACTCGGGCCGCCCAGCCCGAAGCGGCCGTCGAAGGCCGTCAGGTTCACCAGCCGGCCGGCGCCGGCGGCGGCGCTGCGCTTGAGCTCGGGGCCAAACAGCTTGAGCAGCAGGAACAAGGCGCGCGCATCGTGGCGATGATCGGGCGCGCCGCCGCTATCGCCAGCGCAGCCCATCAGGTTGACCAGCGCGCCGAGCGGCGCCGCGCCGGCCGGCAGCAGCGGCGCCAGCGCCTGCACCGACTCGAGCGTGGCGAAGTCGACTTCGTAGCGCCAGTCGTCGACCGCGCGGGTAAACAAGCCCGGCACCAGCTGGCGCACCGTGTGCCCCCGGGCCTGCAGGCGCACGCGCAAGGCGTGCGCCAGGGCGCTCGGCTTGCCCACCAGGATCACCGGAAAATGCGCCGGCCACTCGGCCGGCGCGTCCTCCTCGGCGAACTCGGCGGTGGAGGCTTCGACCACATAGCTGAGCACCGGATCGGCCTGGGCCGAGGCGGCGCCTGACTCCACTTCCTCAACCTGCGGAGAAAGTGGAGTCGACGCTTTTTTTGGCAGGCTACCTCCGGCGACGGCGGCGTGTTCCGGCACCAGCAGCTGCTCGTACCAGCCGACCACTTCGCGCAGTGTCTTGAAGCCAGCCAGGTCTTCGATCATCTGTTCCTCATCGCGCTCGCCGACCAGGCTGTGGCGCTGCGTCAGGCCGCTGAAGATCTCGATCCGCTTGATCGAATCGATCCCCAGGTCGGCCTCCATGTGGGCGTCCATGTCGAGCATGTCGACCGGATAGCCGGTGCGCTCCGACACCGCCTTCAGCAGCTCGGCCGAAAACTGCGCCGCCGAGGCGGGGCCGGCGGCGCCGCTGGCAGGCGCACTGGCGGCGGCCGGTCTTGGCGCGATCGGCATTGGCGCGGCGGGGTTTGCCGGCGCGGCCAAGGCCGGCATCGCCGGCAGCACCGGCGGGCGTACAGCCTTGCGCGGCAAGCCGGGCGCAGCGGGCGCGGCATCGGCCAGCGCCGGCGCCGGAATGGCCAGCTCGGGCGCGGCAGGCGGCGCCATCCGCTGCGGCGAACCCTGCGGCACAACGCTACGGCGCGGCTGCAGCAAGCGTGCCTGCTGCGGCGCCGGGCGCGCCACGTCGAGTCCGGCGATGCGGACCTGAAAGTCGAGAAAATGGCGCAGGCTGCGCTGTTGCTCGGACTGAAAATCGAGCAGGCGCGCCACGCCATGCTGGATCTGGGCCAGTTCGGATGCGGATGCCGCGGCGGCAGGCGGCGTGTCATCGGCAGCCAGGTCTTCTGTGCTCATCGTGATTCTCCTGTAATGGAAGGGTGAAACGACCGGCGCCGACGGCGCAGGCTGCGGCGCGTGCGGTACCGCCAACGCAGCATGGGGGGCCGCCGACGCCGCCACCGCGGCATCAGGTTCGGCGGAAATCGTCGGCAGCGGCGGCAGTGTCGCCGGGCGCGCGGCGCGCGGCAGCGCGGCCCACGGCACCGCACGGCCGCCATTGACGCGCCAGATCAGCGGGCCGTGCTGATGGCGCCGGCGCGCCTCGCCGATCACGTCGTCCAGGCTTTGCGCGCTCAGCCCGCGGCCGGCAAACCACGGTTCGAGGTTGACCGGCAGGCCGGCCGCCACCGCCTGCGCCAGCATCTGCGCCAGCTGCACCCAGCCGTCGCGGCCGGCGGCGTCGATCGCCAACAGCGTGTGCGGGCGCTGGCCCAGCACGCGCGCGGCAAGCCCGGTCAGGGTCAGGCCCGGGCCGCATTCGATGAACACGCGCGCGCCGGCCGCATACAGCGCTTCGATTTCGTCGGCGAAGCGGACCGGCTCGGCGATGTGGCGCGCCAGCAGCGCGCGGATCTGGGCGCCGTCGGCCGGATACGGCGCCGCGGTCAGGTTGCTGTAGACCGGGATGGCCGGCGGCGCGAAATCGACCTTGGCCAACTCGGCGCCGAGCGCGGTGCCGACCGCCGCCATGTGGTCGCAGTGGAAGGCGGTGCCGACCGCCAGCCGTTTGACGCGGATGCCGTCCTTCGCCAGCGGCGCCATCGCGGCTTCGATCGCGTCGTCGGTGCCGCCGATGATGGTCTGGTCCGGGGCGTTGAAGTTGGCGACGCTGACCGCCAGGCCATGGCGCTCGATCGCCGCGGCGGCAGCGGCGCCGCCGACGTCGAGCGCGGCCATCGCACCGGCCGGCGCCTGGGCCGACAGGCGTCCGCGCGCCAGCGACAGGCGCAGCAGTTGCGCGCGGGTGATCGCGCCGGCCGCGCACAGGGCCGGATATTCGCCGTAACTATGGCCGGCCATAAAGTCCGCCTTCAGGCCATAGCTGGTCAGCACGTCGTACGCCGCCAGGTTGACCATGCCCAGTGCGGGCTGGGCGATGTCGGTGGCGTTCAGCGCTTGTTGCTGTTCGGCGCGGGCGGCGGCGCTGAAGGCGGGCCGCGGGTAGACCAGGTCGGCAATGCGCGGCGCCGCGGCGTCGTCCGGCTGGGCAAAGCAGCCGTGCAGCGCGGGTAAGTCGGTGACCAGTTCGCGCAGCATGTTGACGCGCTGCGCGCCTTGGCCGGGAAACAGGAAGCAGACCGCGCCGACCGCGCCGATGCTCTCCCGATAGAACAGTCCCGGCGCCTGCACCGGCTGGCCGCGCTCGGCCAGCAGCGCCAGCGCGCGCTGCAGCTTGGCGCGCAAATCGTCGATCGTCGCCGCCACCAGCACCAGCCGGCAAGGCTGGCCGCCATTCGCGCGGCGGATCACGTGCTGCTCGCGGTACAGCGAAAACGCCAGCTGTGCCAGGTCGGCCCGCGGCGCCTGTTCGAGGCCACCCTGCAGCTGACGCACCACCACCTCGAGTTCGTCCCGGCTGGCGCCGGCGAAGGCGAACAGCTCGACCTCGCGCGGCTGCAGGCTGAGCGCGTCGGCCGGCCGGTACGAGCCGGTGTACTCGGCCAGCACGGCGTGGAAATTGGTGCCGCCGAAGCCGAAGGCGCTGACCCCGGCATAGCGCGGATGCGGCTTGTCCTGGTCCAGCCAGGGCCGCGTCTCGCTATTGATATACAGCGGTGAGCCGGCCGCCTGCAAGGCCGGCGCGGGCTGGTCGACGCCGATGGTCGGCGGCAGCAGCCGGTGTTGCAGCGCCAGGGCGGTCTTGATCAGGCCTGCCATGCCGGCGGCGACCTTGGTGTGGCCGATCATCGACTTGACCGAGCCGAGCGCGCAGACGGGAGCGGCGGCAACCCCGAGCACCTCGCCGAGCGCGGTGACTTCCGACTTGTCGCCCAGCGCGGTGCCGGTGCCGTGCGCCTCGATCAGGCTGACCCTGGCCGGGTCGACGCCGGCATCGCGGTAGGCGCGCTGGAGCGCCGTGACCTGGCCGGGCGGGTGCGGCGCGGTCAGGCTGCGGTGGCGGCCGTCGCTGGCGCTGCCGACGCCGTGAATCAGCGCGTAGATGCGGTCGCCATCGCGCTCGGCGTCGCTGAGGCGCTTGAGCACCAGGGCGCCGACGCCTTCGCTGATGGCGATGCCGTCAGCGCTGGCGTCGAACGGGCGCGAGCGGCCGCGCGGGGACAGCGCATGGGTCTGGGCGAAGCACATGAAGCCGATCGGACTGTTGGTGCAGTCGACGCCGCCGATCAGGGCGACGTCGGCATCGCCGCTGCGCAACTGGCGGAATCCGACTTCGAGCGCGGCGAGCGAGGCGGCGCACGCGGCGTCGACGGTGAAGTTGCTGCCGCCGAGGTCGAGCCGATTGGCGATGCGCCCCGCCACCACGTTGCCGAGGATGCCCGGGAAGGTATCCTCAGTCCACTGCGGCAGTGCTTCGTCGAACAGCTGGTCGAGGATCTGGCGCCGGGTCGCCTCCGGCAAGCCGTCGACCTTGGCCAGGTACTGCGGCAACAGGGTGCGGAAATTGTAGATCGTGCCGAGGTCGTTCATGCCGCCGACCGCCATGATGCAGGCGGTGCGCTCGCGGCGGAATGGCCGGCGCGCGAAGCCGGCGTCTTCCAGCGCCTGGCGCGCCACTTCCAGCGTCAGCAACTGCGCCGGCTCGATCGAGCTGAGGCTGGCCGGCGCGATGCCATAGCGCTGCGGATCGAAGGCGATGTCATCGAGGAAGCCGCCCCACTTGGAATACACCTTGTCGGCGACGCCGCGGCGCGCATCGAACAGCTGGTCCGCCGACCAGCGGTCGTCGGTCACTTCGCGAATCGTATCGACGCCGCGGACGATGTTCTGCCAGTATTCGCGCAGCCCTCGCGCGCCGGGGAAATGACAGGCCATGCCGACGATGGCGATCGGTTCGCGGGCAGGTTCGGCCGGCGCCGCCGGCGCGCGCGCCACGCTGTCGCGCAGCAGCGCCATGCTGTCGACCGACACCGCGGCATGCAGTTGCGCCATGCTGCAGCCGCGCTGGCGCAGGCGGGCGACGTCGCCCAGCATGTACAGGCCGTCGCGCCGCTGGCCCTCCGGCGCGACGGCAACGTAGCGCGCATCCGGTGCGGCATCCGGATCGGTGCTGCGCGCGATCCCCTTCGAGGCAATGCGCAGGCGGCCGATGTTCATCAGTTCGAGCGCCATCAAGGTTTCTTCTTCGGACTTGCTGTCGATGACAAGCTGGCGCCGCAAGGCGTCGAATTCGCCGCAGAAGGCGGTCTGCGCGCAGCGCGTATAGATGCCGATACCGGACTGCAGCAAGGCCGTTTCTTCGCACTCGATGGCCTGGCGCTGGAACTCCTCGACGATGGCGCCGGTGGCGACGATCTCCTCGGTGAACAAATAGGCGGTGCCCATCAGGACGCCGATTTTCATGCCGCGCGCCGCCAGCGGCGCGGCCAGCAAGGCGACCATCGCGGCCGACAGTTCATCGTGGATGCCGCCGGCGAACAGCACCTGCACGCTGGCCGGATCCTTCAGCTGCGTGTCGAGCAGGATGTCGATCGCCTGCTGCCACAGCACGAAGCTGCTGCGCGGACCGGTGTGGCCGCCGCATTCGCTGCCTTCGAACACGAAGCGGCGCGCGCCGGCATCGAGGAAGCCGCGCAGCAGGCCTGGCGACGGCACGTGCAGGTAGGTGACGATGCCAAGGTCGTCGAGCTCGCGCGCCTGGCTGGGCCGGCCGCCGGCGATGATCGCAAACGGCGGTTTGACCTGGCGCAGCACCGCCAGCTGTTCTTCGCGCAGTTCGCGCGGCATGAAGCCGAGGATGCCGACGCCCCAGGGCAGCTGGCCCATCAAGGCGCGGGTGGTCTCCAGCATGGCGGCGATTTCGGGGCCGCGCATCACGGCCAGCGCGACAAACGGCAAGGCGCCATTGTCGGCGACCGCCCTGGCGAACGGCGCGCTGTCGCTGACGCGCGTCATCGGTCCCTGGGCGATCGGGAAGCGGGTGCCGTGGGCGCGTGCCAGCGGCGCGTCCGGCGCCAGCGCCATCTGGGCGGCGCCCTGCGCCAGGCGGCTGGCCATGGCGTCGACGATGGCGGTGACGATGCGCCCTACCGTGCCGAAGCGCGTGGCGAGCGGCTCGGCCAGCGCAATGTCCTGGCCGGCGGCGAGCAGGCCGTCGTCGCGCTCGGCCAGGCCGGCCAGCAGCAGCGCGTGCCAGTCGGCGCGCTGGGCGACCGCCCGCTCGAGCTCGCGCAGGCGCTGGCGGCCGGAGCGGCTGAAGCAACGGTAGGGGGCGCTGTCGGGGCCCGCCAGCACCGTCTCGCTGCCATCGAGGCCATCCCAGCTCAGGTTGGCCGGCGCCGGCGGCGCTTCCGCCGTCCGCCACAGCTGCTCGTTGAGCACCACGCCGGTGGCGCCGGACAACATCACGGCCGCGGCGCTGTGCACGCCAATCCCGCCTTGAATCCAGTAAGGAACGGTCAGCTTGCCGGAACATTCCTGGGCGAGCATGAACGCAGAACGCCGGCCGACACGCCCGCCCGCCTCGTTGCCTTTCAGGATCACGCCATCGTAACCGGCGCGCTGCGCGGCAAGCGCCTCGGCCAGGTCATGCACTTCGAGATAGGCCTTGCGCGCCACCTTGCGCGCCAGTGCGCGCGCCTTGTCCAGTTCGTCGGGCCGCACCCCGGCCAGCAGCAGCACCGGCGCGGGCGCCTGCAAGCCGAGTCGCCCGGACAGGCCATCGAGCGCGCCACAGGCGTCGGCGAACAGGTCGCAGCGCAGGCCCCAGCAAGGGGCCCCGGCCGAGCGAACCAGTTCAGCCACTGCCGCCTGGGTATCGGCCGAGAGCGCGCCGATCCCCAGGTCAAGCAAGCCCAACGCGCCGGCGCGGCAGGCGGCGATGGCGATCTGGGGCGCCGGCCTATGCTGCGGCGTGAGCGCGATAACTGCCGGGGCGGTGGTACGGCCTGATTTTGACGATTTCATCGGACATCTCCATAGTGTGCCAGGTGGCCATGCGCCAGAACGGCGCCGGCCGGTTTCATGGGTGCGGCGCGATGGTCAGCAACGCGCCGGCCGATAACGAGCGCCAGAAGGGAGCAGGATCAGCGGCCGCCAGCGGACCGGCATCGCCGCCGGCGCCTGAGCGGGCCGCCAGCGCCTTGTGGGTGCGCACCTTCACGCACAGGCCGCCGCGGGACGAAACGGTCGCGAACACGTGCGCCGGGGTGTCGTCGTCGACGGCAATTTCGTCTGGATAGCCGAACGGCAACGACGCTGCTTCTTCGTCGCAGCGCACGGTGCGCATGGCGGCATCGCCCCACCCCGCCTGGTCGCGCGCGTGCACGAACAGCAATGCCGGCTTCAAGATCGCCATGACAGAACCGATGCCCGCCGTGGTCAAGGCGGGATCGACCTGCAGGCAGGCGGCGCCGGCTTTCAGGACTGCAAGAACGGCGCGGGTGAATGCGAGCGAAGGTTCCATCTGAAGCAAACAGAAACTGCCGGGCGCCAGCCCGTCGCGCTGCAACTGCAACGCCAGTTCATCGGCCTGGGTATTGAGTTCGCCGTAAGTCAGCACGCGCCCGTTACACGCCACCGCCCTCGCCGCGGGGTTGGACTGCGCGATGATTTCGAAGCGCCGCTGCAAAGGCGCGAGTGCAGGAAAACTGGCGGTGCTGCCGTCAGGGTAGTGTGCGCGCCACAGGGGGTTGAAGTGTGCCAAACATGCCAAAGAAGGTTCAGGCAAGTCATCGATCATATTCATATGTGGCGGCGCAGCATCAGCACTTTCATCATGCGACCATAATAATTCAATGGTTTCCAACGGCGCGCCATCGTTAATCAATATCGTGTCCATGCATTTCTCCGAATCGTGCTAATACTGACGTCATGCAGGCACGCTGGCGTGCACATCATCCGTGACGCCGGGACGATGCGCCATCTGGTCTGACCTGGCCTGCAATACCAAATCGAGGACTTCGCTCGCCTGGCTGACCCGCTGTTTGCGCCCGGCCTTGTGTTTTCGAAGACTCGCGGTCAATTCGGAGATCACTTCGGTTGCCGCCGATATCACCTGGGTCACATTAAACCCGGCATTCAACATTTCGCGATAAAACGACTTTGCCAGTATGCGCGCAACCTGATTGGGATTTGGCATAACCCCGGACAGCAAGGCGGCGATCGCCGATTCGCTGGATTTCGACAGCGCGATTTGGGTAAAACGGGATTTCAGGATGTTTTGCAACTGGATCACCTGAATTGATTTGGCGATCAGCGGCGTTAATATGCCGAGCAGGTCGAGGTCATCCTTTCCGAAACCACTTTCCTGCAGTGGACTGCTCGCATGAATAACACCGATGATTCTTTGGTGCAACATGATGGTGGACACCATACTTTCCATATCGCCGTGTCCACCCCGAACAATGCCTGCGGTGGCTGCGGCCGGAGGTGCCAGGGGGATCGGCCACTGGGTATCGGGAATCACCGGAGGCGTTGGCGCGGGGCCGAAGCCGGCCGCATCGTGGAGGCCGGCCTGAGCAACTTCATCTTCGCTCAAGAGCAATATGGTGCAGCCTTTGGCGCGGAGAATCCGCGCAGTCAACTCGGCCAACTCATCCAGACATTCGGCCATGCTGCCCTGCGATTCGGTGCGCGTGAACCCATCGCACAAGGTTAACACCGCGTTCGTGTTCATCGGCATGCTATTCCCCCATCTGGATTAGAACTAGTGACCGTTCGACTACACCTGGTTTTGCACCAACAGCGCTCACGCCGACCGCTATAAGCAGGAATCACAGCCCGAACGCAAGATCCTGGTGCAGATAATATTAAACCTGCCACTCATGCATTGTCAGCCGTATCGATTTGGACCAACAGCACCGCTGGAAACAGGCGCGGCAAATATCCAATCGACATATAAATATTAACTGCTGCACTTTTCGCGTGTTTGACCCCAATCAAATTAGCATTTTCGCCCATTCATTAACAACAGGCAGACAATTTTCCTATTATCATTTCCTNNATCGATATGCAAATAAATTTGCGCAATGCAGCATGATAACCACGACATGTTCAATTCATATCGATCAGCATCTCAAACTGAGGTCGAGGAAATGGGAGGGGAGGACCAGCGATGGGGGCGGGAATTGCCGGTTAGTACTAAATAAAAAGCCCGCGTCGACTTCCGACGCGGGCTTTTCTGTCTCCCCATCCTTTAAGAAAATGGACTTTTTCTACGTCAAATCGTGTCATTGGCGACCTCCCACATGTTTGACCACGGTCAATTTTCGATGAATCAATAGCCGCCGGGCATAGAACCACGGCCGAACAGCCGATCCGTGCTTATCGCCCTGGCGCCCGAGGGGAGAGCCGCTGGCGCGCATCCACTCCCAGCAACGCGAGGGCCCGATGCAGCTGCGCCAGCTCGCCGTCAAAGTTCAGCACCGCATTGACGCCGCCCATCGAAACAGGGTAGCCGTTGGTCAGCGCCATCGCGTAGAGCGCGCGGCAAATCGCGGCGGCGAGGACGGCGTCCCGGCTGGGAGGATCCATTTCGTTTTGCGCATCCATCGCATTCCTTTCACGGGCGCGCATGCGATACCGCGCACCACGGAGCAGCTGCCGATCAGTGCGACGCCGCGTGCTGCTCGTCGCGCGCGGCGGAAAAACCATGGCCCTCGTTGCTGAGAATTGCCAGAAGGTGGTCACGGTCGAGCAGTTCCACAGTGCGGCCGATGATCGACACTGCCCCTTGCGCGTTGAACCTGGCAATCAGCCTGCTCACGCTTTCCACGGTCGTGCCCAGGTAGCTACCGATATCGCCCCGCGTCATGCTGAGGCGAAACGACTTGTCCGAGTAGCCGAGCCGGCTGAATCGCTGCCCCAGCTGCAACAGAAAACTGGCAAATCGCTCGTCCAGCGATGCCAGCGACAGCAGCGTCGAGCGGCCATGCTCTTCATTGAGGGCTCGGCTCATCGATTGCAAGAAATACCGCTGGAACGTGGGCTCNNGCAATGAGGCGAAAGTTATGGCGGCCGGTGTCGATCGCATCGAGCCCGACCAGGCTGCCTGGCAGATAGAATTGGGCGACCCGCTGGCCGCCGGTGGCATCCCGGCATACCAGCTTGAATTGCCCGAAGCGCACCGCATACAACATTTCAAGGCGATCGTCTTCGCGGTACAGGCTGGCATGGCGCGCAACGCGCCGGCGGCCCGCCACCAGCTTCTCGAATTGCCGGGTCTCGGCATCGTTGAGCAGACCGGGCAGGCACACTTTGTTGGCACTGCACGACAGGCAACCGGCCGAAGCAGAATTGGCGGCGCGCAGCGTGGCAGGTCGTTCGATGAACGGCTGCAGTTTGATCGGGGTATGCATAAGATGCTCGCTCAAAAAATTCGACTAAGAAATCCAGGGACCGCTGGTGGCGACCAAGCCCTCTTCCATGGCGTAGCGGGTCAGTTCGGCATTGTTCTTGATGTTGAGCTTTTCCAATATGCGGCTACGATACGTCGAGATCGTTTTCGGGCTCAAACACATTGCGTGGCCAATCGAGGTGATCGACTCGCCTACCGCCAAGCGCAGCATCACGTCGAACTCGCGGCCCGACAATTTCTCGTGGCCGTTGATGCCGCCGCCCTGAAGCTGCTGCACCAGCCGCTCGCTGACCGAAGCGCTGAAATTGCGCGTTCCGCGTGCGGCCTTGCGCACCGCGGCGACCAGGTTGGCGATCGACACATCCTTGGTGAGATAGCCCACCGCCCCACTCATGAGCGACCTGATGGCATACGTCTCTTCCGCGTGGGTGCTCAGCATCAACACCGCTATCTCCGGTCGAGTGCGTTTCAGAGTGCGCAGTAAATTCATTCCACTACCCCCAGGCAAACTGATATCGAGAATCACCACCTGCACGTTCCTCGCCGCGATAGCAATCAGCGCGTCGTCGACCGTGCCGGCTTCGGCCACCACCTCAATGTCGCAGGCACTCTCCAACATGCGACGCACCCCGGCTCGCGCAAGCGGATGGTCGTCGACAATGACGACCGTCAGCGGGCTAGGCACCGGCCGCCCTTGCGAGTGGCACGACCAGGCGCACCATGGTCCCACCGCCGGCGCGCGAAGATACCGCGACGTGGCCGCCAATGTCTTGCGCCCGCTGCTTCATGCCGGCGATGCCGAAGGTGCTGCAAAACGGCCCGGCCGGATGGCGCATCCCGATGCCGTTGTCCCTGACGAGGACCGTTAGCGTGCCGTGCTGGGCGAACAGGCGCAGCGACACCCTGGACGCGCGGGCGTGTTTTTCGACGTTGGTGAGCGCCTCGCCAACGACCCGGAACACCAGCATGGCGCGCTCTTCACCGAGGGCCAGCGGCAGCAGTGCCGCGTCGACGAAATAATCGAGCTTGACGTCGGTGCGCCGGCACAGGCCGGCCACCTGCCATTCCAGGGCCTCCCACAAATCCAGTTCTTCGAGGATAGTCGGACGCAGATTCACGCCGATCTTGCGCACCGTTGCGAAGGCCAGATCCGCCAACACGGATGCGTCCACCAACATGGGATCGGGGTCGGCGCCCGCGCGCGAGCGCCGCTCCAGCGCGACGGAAATACATGCTTTCAGGCCCGTCAGTATGCCGCCGAGATCATCGTGGATTTGCTGCGCCATCCGATGGCGCTCACTCTCCCGCACGCCTTCGTCGAGCGCGCTGCCGTAGGTGCGGCAAGGCAAATCGCCGACCTCCTTTAGCGCCGATGCCGGCACTGCCGCATCGGGCATTGCCGATGTCTCGCAATGGGTAGATTGGAAAAACGGCAGCATTGTGTGCTCCTTGCGCATCAAACAGGCAACCTCGGAATCAGCAGTGGTCAAGCGTCTACCCGCAGTGGCAATCGCGCCCCGACGGCCGCCCCAGCGCTTGGATCGGCGGTGCGCACCTGACTGCCGCCGCGCCCCTTTGCCAGGTACATGGCCCGGTCGGCGCTGATCAGGAGCGTTTCGCAAGTGCTACCGTGATCCGGATAAAATGCCACGCCGACGCTGGCACTCACGTCATGGCAAACCGCTCCCTCGGCGACCGGCTTGGACAATTGATCGACGATCTGCCGGCCGATGCGCAAGGCAACGCTGCGCCGGCGCACCCTCGGCAGCAAGATCACAAATTCATCACCGCCGAATCGGGCGACGGTGTCACTGCACCGCACTGCGCCCCGGAGCCGGGCCGCAACCGCTTTCAGCACCGCGTCACCGATGTGGTGACCGTAGGAATCATTGATGAGCTTGAAGCCGTCCAGATCGACAAACAGCACGGCAAGCATCTGACTGGCGCGCTGCGCTTCAGCGATCGCGCTGTTCAGCAACGCGACGAGGTGAGCGCGGCCCGCCAACCCGGTCAGAATGTCCTGACTCGCCAGCAAGCGCTCCTTTTGCAAGGCTTGCCTGCTATCGGTGACGTCGTGCAACACAGAAACAAAATGCGTGAGCTCGCCGCGCTGATCGCGCAAAGGCGTGACGATTTCCTCGCCGATGTAGGAGCTGCCATCGCGGCGTTTGCCGATCATTTCGCGGCACCAGGCGGCGCGTTCAACTCCCGCGCCGCGGCGAAGCGCGGCATACGAATTTTCCGGCACGTGTCGCGACCGTAGCGCCGCGGCATATTCGCCGACGATTTCTTCGCGCTTGAAGCCGCTCAGGCGACGGTACGCCAGGTTCACCCAGACGATCCGTTCGCTCGCATCAATAATTAACACCGGCCGGCCAGCGGCGTCGATGGCACGTGCGAGAAGCTGAAAAATACCGGCAGAGTCGGCAAGTTCCACATAAGAATTCCCCGCGTCGGCGTGCCCCATTATTGCTCTCCGATAAACTTCTTTAAATGTCCCGCTTGAAAATTTACAGTCGTCAGCGCTGCGCGGCAACATAGCTACAAGGCTAACTGCTTTGCATAAACAAAGGCAAATCCTGTCCTAAAATTTTGTTCAAAATAGCTCAAAAATGATACACTTCTGGTTACACCTCGGTGAAAAAATGCTGCATTGCAGCAATGTGAAAAAAATATCACAACTCTCTATATATAAATTGCAATTTGGGAATTGTTAGCCGGTCTGTAAATTTTTTTACAGATGCAGGAACTAATTGCCATAATTATCAACATGTCTACCCGGATATCTTTTTTTCCGATCGCTTCGCGCCGAATATCGCCAGCGTCAACGATATTTTCAAAATAAGCAAAGCGACGGGAATACCGCAATTGTTGAGGAACTCGTTGCTGGGTACTGGCCGTGATAATCGTCGACCGATAACCGGCTTACCGTTTCAGCTGGGCAAGCGTGGAATTCACATCGGATTTCGGCGCATCGGGGCCGCTTCCGCCGCATGCGTCGGCACCGTCTTTGCCGGCCAACCTGGCGGCATTGCTGCGCCACGCCTCGCCATTCGTCCATTTGGCGCGGGACGGACGTTGCCTGCTCCTGCGGTCACCCATCAGCATCTTCAGCTGTCGAATCTCGATCCCGGTGACCTCATGGATCCGCAGCAGCAGTTGCCCCGAGAGCGGCTGGCTTCCATGCCGGACCTTGCAGATTTGCGCATTTCCAATTCCGAGCAGGACGGCCAATTCGGAATCAGTTTTCAAAGCGCAATTTTTGCAAATGGCGTCGAATAATCTGCTCGGCTGATATTTGATTTCGTCGTCAATCGATTTCACGATTTCCCCTCGTTCGCGTAATTCATCCGGCTTATGTCTCGGATGACCTGTCCGATGGCGTATCTTATCCGTACAGCATGGCGAAAAAAACTGCCGGCGATCAAATTCGGCTGAAACTTGGATGATTTTGCATCGGCGCGCCAATCGATGCGGCGGGCAACGAAGCAAATAAAAAATATTGACCCGGATCAAACATTGAATGTCGGCGAAAGCGTATTATTGCGACGCACAATGTTACTTTTGGTTTCCTCAAGGATTGATGAATGGCTGACGAGCAAGAATGCCAAGACGCCCCCGGGCCGCGCGCAAGCGATCGCCGATGCAAGAGTGCCCGCTGTCGCGGGCACTTTTTTGCTGGATTGGCCGCACTGACAGGGCCGAGGGAAAGTTTTGCCGAGGCTGCCTGGGGGCTAGCCCTTCCAGGTGCGCTTGAGGCCGGTGTCGGCGTGGATCCAGCCGCCCTTCGGGCCTTCGCGGTAATAGAACCCGACACCGCCCTGGCGGAAGCTGCGCACCAGGCTGCCGAGCACCTCCGAGTTCAGGTTGGCGATCCGGATGTCGGCCGCCTTGCCTTCGATGTGCAGCGACTGGCGCGCCGCCGGGATGCCCTGCTCGATCAGGCGGTTATTGGACTTGGCGGTGCGGTAGCCCGACAGGATTTCGAGCGGCTGCTCGATGCCGTAGCGCGCCACGAATGCCTGCGTGCCCCACAGCGTCTCGAACAGTTTCGGGTCGATCGGCGCCGTTTCCTTGCCGTTGACGTCGCGCATGATGTGACACAACTCCTGATAGGCCGAGTCGATCACCTCGCCATCGCGCCAGTACAGCACCTTGGCCCGTTCGCCGCTTTGCGGGCGGACCACGGTCAGGGTGCGCGGCTTGAGCCAGAAATCGAGATCGAGCACCTGGGCGTCGAAGATGTCGGGCGGCGGCGCCATGGCGGTCGACTCGGCCGGCGCCGCGCTCACCTGGGACGGCGCATGGCGGCTGGCGACCCGGCCGGAACTCTTGGCGGCGGCCGCTTTCGAGGCGGAGGCATTGGCGTTGGCGCAGCCGATCAGCGGGGTCGACAGTACCCCAAGGGTGGACAGGCACAAGCCGTGGTGAAGGAAGTCTCTGCGCGAAGCCATAGCGTACTCATCAATTGAAGGCGCTCACTATAACGCAAGGCGCCCGCGCACAACAACGACATTGAGAGGGAAATGCGGGTGGTCTTACGGCGCGCTGCAGTTGCAGAACCGCTTGCCGGTGGCGGCGCAGGCGCCGGGCTCGGCGTCGAGCTTTTTCCAGAACAGGTCGCACTCCATGCCGTAGCAGGTCTTGTCCTTGCCGGCGTTGGTGTAGCCGTTGCGCGCATAGAACTCGCGCGCCGCCAAAGTGCTGTGCAGCCGCATGACGCTGATGCCCCACTCGCGCGCTTTCGCTTCGGCGCCGGCCAGCAAGGCCTTGCCGACGCCGCGGTGATGCACTTCCGGCAGCGCGTAGCACAGCGACAGCTTGCCGGCCTGGGTCACCAGCGCGACGCCGACCACTTCGCCATCGCGCTCGGCCACCAGGGTGTGGTTGGCCGGCGCGGCGATCCAGGCGGCGACCTGCTCCGGCGTCTTGTTGCCTAGCCATGATTCGAGCAGCGCGCGATCGTTCTTGTGGTCTTCCGCGCAGCACTCCTGGATCGAGCGGCGCAGGACGGCGCAGGCGGCGCTGGCGTCTTCGGGTGCCGCGGTGCGAATCTGAATACCCATGTTCGTGAACGATATAGCAATGATTTTGAGAAAAAGGTATTGCTACCTTCCAAGGTACGTACCAGTTGACTATACACCGAAGCGGCGGCGCTTGCCTGTCGAGGTATGCATGCGCTCGTCGCGACAACGTTGCCGTCTAAGCATATGACGAAAATGTACTTTCGTTTTCGCCGCGAATTCTAGACCATGCTCTTCTATTTCCACAATACCGCTCACGCGAGAACAAGATGACAATCACTTCGCACCTGCCCTGCCGCCGCTGGATCCTCGCCCTCGTGATGGGCGCGCTGGCCTTGCCGATGGCCGCCCGCGCCGCCGACGTCGAGCTGCTCAACGTCTCCTACGACGTCGCGCGCGAGCTGTACAAGGACATCAACCCGGTGTTCGCCGCCGAGTGGAAGAAAAAGACCGGCGAGACGCTGGTCATCAAGCAATCGCACGGCGGCTCGAGCAAGCAGGCGCGCTCGGTGGCGGACGGNNTGGTGGCGCAGGACTGGGCCAGGAAATTCCCCAACAACGCCGCGCCCTACTATTCGACCATGGTCTTCCTGGTACGCAAGGGCAATCCGAAGCAGATCAAGAACTGGGACGACCTTGCCAAGCCGGGTGTCAAGGTGGTGATCCCGAACCCGAAGACCGCCGGCAACGGCCGCTATACCTACCTGGCCGCGTGGGGCTCGGTGCTGAAAAAAGGTGGCACCGAAGCGCAGGCGCGCGACCTGGTCGGGCGCATCTTCAAGAACGTGCCGGTGCTCGACGCCGGCGGCCGCGCCGCCACCACCACTTTCACGCAGCGCGAGATCGGCGATGCGCTGGTGACGTTCGAAAACGAAGTGCAGCTGGTGCGCAGCGAATTCGGCGACAACTTCGAGGTCGTGTATCCGCCAACCTCGATCCTGGCCGAGTCGCCGGTGGCGGTGGTCGACAAGGTGGTCGACAAGCGCGGCGTGCGCAAGCAGGCGACAGCGTATCTGAACTTCCTGTATTCTGAAGCTGGTCAGGAAATCGGCGCCAAGCACTTCATGCGCGTGCGTTCGGCCGCGGTCACCAAGAAATACGCCGCCAACTACAAGCCGATCGCGCTGTTCACCGTCGACGAGCTGTTCGGCGGCTGGAAACAGGCCCAAAAGAAGCATTTCGACGATGGTGCCGAATTCGACAAGATTTATACGCCGAAGTAATTACCGCGCCGAATTGTCAGTTTCGACAGGCTCTGCGGCAACGCAGGGCCTTTTTTCAATGAATTTTACAAGTTGACACAGCTTTCAACTTGAGCGCCATAGACACACCCCAATTTGAATGATATCTTCCGCCATAAGTAAGTTGCCTCACAGCCAGATTTATTTTCAGCATCCGCGCAGCGCCCCCGATCCCGGCGCCCGATATTGAACCGAAGCATTCCACTAAAACGCCCCCCATGAAAAAACTGTTCGCCACCGTCTTGTTGTCGATCTCCGCCGCGTCGGCACTTGCCGGCACCTACGGATCGCAATCGGTACTCGTCGTCGAAGACGATACCGGCAAGGTCCTGATCGAGAAAAACGCTAATGCCATCGTGCCGATCGCGTCGCTGACCAAGCTGATGACCGCGATGGTCGTGCTGGACGCGAAGCAGGACATGGACGCGCCGATTTCGATCGACAAGGTGGACGTCGACATGCTCAAGCACAGCACCTCGCGCGTGCCGGTCGGCGCGACCATCCCGCGCCGCGACGTGCTGCAACTGGCGCTGATGTCGTCGGATAACCGCGCCGCCGCTTCGCTCGGCCGCACCTACCCGGGCGGCACCGAAGCGTTCAAGGCGGCCGTCAAGGCCAAGATCGCCGCACTGGGCATGACCCAGACCGCGATCGAAGAGCCGACCGGCCTGTCGCCGAACAACAAGTCGACCGCCTCCGACCTGGTCAAGATGGCGGTCGCCGCCTCCGCCTATCCGGAGATCACCCGCATCACCACCGACTCGAAGGACATCATCAACATCAACGGCCGCGGCGTCGAGTACCACAACACCAACCGCTTCGTCGGTGCCAAGGGCTGGGACATCGGCCTGTCGAAGACCGGCTACACCGAAGAAGCGGGCCGCTGCCTGATCATGCGCATCAAGTCGGCCGGCAAGAACGCCACGCTGGTGCTGCTCAATGCCCGCGCGTCGTCCGTGCGCGCGTTCGACGCGCTGTCGATCCGCCGCTTCATGGCGGGCGATTCGGCCCCGGTCATCGCCCGCGCGCATCCACGCGCCGATGCGCACATGATGAAGGTGTCGCTGCGCACCCGCGGCGCCAAGCACGTCAAGGCGCGCCACCGCCGCGCCTAACGCTCCAGCATCGTCCTCAGGCCGCTCGCCCTCCGGGTGCGGCGGCCGATCGCCTCGGCCAGCACCGCGCTGGCCGGCGACACCAGCGTGAACTCCCTGCTCGCCCGCGTGATCCCCGTGTAGACCAGCTCGCGCGCCAGCATCGCGCCGCCCGACTTGGGCAGCACCAGCACCGTGTGCGCAAACTCCGAACCCTGCGACTTGTGGACCGTCATGGCGTACGCCGTCTCGACGTGGCGCAGGCGCGTCGCCAGCACGCTGCGCACCGCGTCGCCTTCGAGGAAGTAGACGCGCAGCGAATCGGGCCGCGCCGGGTCGGCCAGCGTCACGCCAATGTCGCCGTTGAACACGCCGGTGCCGTAGTCGTTGCGGGTCACCATCACCGGCCGGCCGACATACCACTCGCCGCGCCGGCGGATCAGGCGCGCCGATTCGAGCTTCTGCTCGATCGCCGCATTCAGGCCCGAGACGCCCCACTCGCCGTCACGCACCGCGCACAGCAGGCGGAACGACTCGAAGCTTTGCAGCACCGAGGCGGCGCTGTCGCCATCGCGCACCAGCTCGAGGTATGGCCGGTAGCCGTCCAGCGCCAGCTGCAGGACGTGATGCTGCTGCGCGTGCTCGATCCAGCGCACCGCATCGCCGGCGCGCAGCACTTCTTCGGCGCGCGCCACTTCGCCGGCGTTCACCGCCAGCGCGAGCTGCCCGATCGGGCCGCCGAAGCGTCGGCTGTGGCGCAGCATCACGGTCTGCTGGGCCAGCGCGCCGGCCGCGCCGAGGAATTCAGGGGGAATGGTTTCGCCGCTGGCTGACTGGGCATAGGCCAGGGTGGCGGAATCGTAGCCGCCGGCCTGCGCGTCCTGGCACAAGTCGCCCAGCACCGCACCCGCCTCCACCGACGCCAGCTGGTCCTTGTCGCCCAACAGCACCAGCATGGCGCCGGGCGGCAGCGCGTCGAGCAGCGCGGCCATCATCTCGAGGTGGACCATCGACGCCTCGTCGACGATCAGCACGTCGACGTCGAGCGGATTACCCTGGTTATGGGCGAAAGCGCGGGTGTCGGGGCGCGCCCCGAGCAGGCTGTGGAGCGTGCGCGCGGCGCCCATGCGCGCCGTCAGGTCGCGCAACGGCAGCTCGTCACCAACCTTGTCGGCCAGTTCGGTGAGCGCGGACTTGATCGACTGTTCCAGGCGCGCCGCGGCCTTGCCGGTCGGCGCGGCCAGCGCGATGCGCTGCTGGTTACCCATTGCGAACAACAGCGCCAGAAGGCGCGCCACGGTGTAAGTCTTGCCGGTGCCGGGGCCGCCGGTGATGATCGCCACCGAGCCGCGCACGGCAATCGCGCAGGCCAGCTTTTGCCAGTCGGGCGTTTCGGCCTTGCGGTGCGATGCGAACAGGATATCGAGCCAGCCACGCACTTTGCCGGCGTCGACTTCGCGCACCTGGAGCGCGCGGGCGCCGATGCTGCGCGCCACCAGGGTTTCGTCGCGCCAGTAGCGGCGCAGGTAAAGGCGCTCGCCGTCGAGCACCAGCGGCTGGTCGAAACTGAGTTCGCCGGCCTGCCATACCTGCTCCGAGCCGGCCAGCAGCGCGCTCCATTCCTTGACGCTCTTCGGCAGCGGACCGGTCGCCGCGGCCAGCGCCTGCCACTGCTCCTCGCTCCAGCCCATCAGCGCGCACGGGTCGGCCACCAGTTCATCGAGCATCAGGCAGCTGTGGCCGCGGCCCTCCAGTTCGGACAGCAGCACGCAGGCCAGCATCAGCGCCGGCGAGGCGTCGCCGAGCGTGGCGATGAAGCGCGCGAAGGCGCCCGACAGGCGGCGCAATTCGCCCGCCTCGGTCAGCGTGTCCACTTCAATCCACAGGGGGGTGTCAGGCTTCATGAATCTCCGTGGTGTCGTCAAGCAGCCGCTCGAGGCCATCGAGCAAGGCCAGGTCGGGTTCCAGCAGGTAGCAGCCGCGCGTCGCCGTATTGGCGATCCCGCGCAGGAACAGGAACAGCGCGCCGCCAAGCTGGCGCGCGGGATCGTAGTCGTCGCCGAGCCGGCTGCGCAGCAAGCGATGCAGGGCCAGCAGGTAGATCGCGCCCTGGATGTCGTAGCGGTGCGCCGCCATCCCAGCCGCCATCGCGGCGCGGCTGTAGGCGGCGTCGCCGGCGCCCAGCGCATTCGATTTGTAGTCGAGCACCCAGTAGCGGCCTTCGTGTTCGAACACCAGGTCGGCGAAGCCCTTGAGCATGCCGTGCAGCTGGCGTTCCGGCAGCGCCGGCCGCGGCACGCCATCGAGCAGGCTGTCGGCGCACAACCGGTCCAGTTGCTCGCTCTTCAGGTGCCGGCTGGGGAACCAGAATTCCATCTCCGGCAGCACGCCCTCGAGGTCCGCCAGCGCCGCACCGAGTTGCGGCAGCTTTGTCAACGCCACCTCGCGCAGCCAGGCAATCGCATCGTCCTTGCGATTGCCGTAGGCGGTCCGGTTGCAGCGCGCCCCCAGTTGCGCATCGAAGCCGGGGTCGGAGACGCTGGCAAAGCCTTCCTTCGCCATCCATTCGAGCTGCTCGTGCAGGAAATTGCCGGCCTGCGGGCCGCGCGGGAAGCGGTGCCACGGCGCGTCCTGGGTAGCCGCCGGCGGCTGCTTCGGCTCCTCTTCGAGCAGCGTCTCTTCCTGCGCCCGCATCGGCGCGGCGCCGGTCTGGCGCGCCAGCGAGGTGAACGAGCCGACCGACCAGTTGCGCTCGAAGCTGCCTTTGAACACCGCGGCGGCCACCAGCGGCGGCCGGATTTCCGCGCGCGACAGCGGCGTCATGTCTTCGGGCGCATCGAGGGCCTTGAGCTCGATCGCCGCGGACGTGCCGCGCAGCTTCTCCCAGTGTCCCTGCATGTCGGCCGCGGCAATCGCCGCCCCGCCGCCCAGCAGATAGCCGAGCGCCGAATCGTGCAGCTTGTTTTCGCCCGTCTTCCTGGTCGCCACCGCCGCCACGCCAAGCCACAGGAAGTGGCGCGCGCGCGTCAGCGCCACGTACAACAGGCGCAGGTCTTCCTCGATACGGGCGCGTTCCACCGCGGCCAGCGCCTCGTCCGACAGGGCCAGGTCGAGCTTGCGCATGTCGTCGGCGTCGACGAACTCGAAGAAGCTGCGATTGCGGCGGTCGGTCTTGCGCGCCGTGACCGCGAACGGCAGGTACACCAGCGGATACTCCAGGCCCTTCGATTTGTGCACGGTGACGACCTTCACCAGCTCGGCGTCGCTTTCCAGGCGAAGCACGCGTTCGTCGCCACCTTCGCCGATGCCGGCTACCTGCTCGGCGAACCAGCGGATCAGCGCCTGCTCGCCATCGAGCCCGCTGCTGGCGGACTGCAGCAGTTCGGCCAGGTGCAGCAGGTTGGTCAGGCGGCGCTCGCCGCCGGCCTGGCGCAGCAGCGCCGACGGCAAATTCAGCTCGTGCACGAAGCGGCGCAGCATCGCCAGCACGCCCTGGCGCTGCCAGACCACGTGCAGCGCCTTGAGCTGCTCGACCCGCTCTTCCCATGCCAGTTCGTCGGACGACATGCGCGCCAGAGCGGCGAGCGAGAGGCCGGCGGTGCGGGTCGCGAAGGCCGCGCGCGCCAGGCCGCCATCGAGCGGATTGGCGACAGCGTGCAGCCAGCGCAGCACGTCGGCCGCTTCCTCGCTGTCGACCACCGAGTCCTTGTCCGACAGGTAGACGCTGAGCACATTGCGCTGCGACAGCGCGCGCCGGATCGCCGACGCCTCGCGCCGGTCGCGTACCAGGATCGCGATATCGGCCGGCACCAGGCGGGTGAATTCGTCGCCCTTCTGGAAACCGGCCCGCTGGTCGTTCAGCAGCGCGACGATATGCTCGGCGCAGTGATGGGCGAAGAATTCGCGGTAGTCGCCGGCCCGCATGTCGTCGCGGTCCGAACTGCACACCGCCAGCGCCTGCACCGGCCCGTCGACGCCGACCAGGCGCTCCTTGCGTCCCTGCGCCCCGACCGCGTCGAACGGCAAGGGATTGACGTCGCCCTTCCTGAACTTGAACGCGCCTTGCGCAAATCCGTGCTCGGCGTGCAGGAACAGTTGATTGACCGCCTCCACCACCGCCGCGGTCGACCGGTAGTTGGTGCCCAGCTGGTAATGGCGGCCCTCGGTCGAGGCGCGCGCCGAGAGGTAGCTGTTGATATCGGCGCCGCGAAAGCCGTAAATCGACTGCTTCGGGTCGCCGATCAGGAACAAGCCCTGCGAACGGTCGTTCTCCCCAACCCGGTACAGCAGGTTGAAGATCGCATACTGGTCCGGCGAGGTGTCCTGGAATTCGTCCACCATCGCAACCGGGTATTGGGCCGCGATGCGCTTGCGCAGCGCTTCGCCATTCGGACCTTCGAGCGCCGCCTTGAGGCGTTCGAGCATGTCCGCGAAGCCGAACTGGCGGCTGCGCTTCTTCAGTTCCGCCATGCGCCGCGCAATGCTGGACGCCGCGTGGCCATACAGCGCGTGCGACAGCGGCGCGATCGCCTTGAGCGCCTCCCACAGGTCCGTCGTGTGTTCGAAGCAGTCCGGCGCCGCCAGGCTGAAGCCCTTGCTGCAGGCGTCGGTGATGCCGTCCGGCGTCAGGCGGTGCCAGGCGGTGTCGCTCAGCGCCGGCAGCAGCATGGCGGGGTCGCCGGCCCAGGCGCGCAGCGCATCGAACCATTTGACCAGCGAATCGGCGCGCAGCTTGTTGCCGTTGAAGCACTTTGGCGCCAGCTCGCGCTGGCCGGCAATCCACTGCTCCATCTCGTTCGCGCGTTCGGCCCAGCCGTCTTTGAGGCGCGCCAGTTCCGCCAATTGTGCGCGCTCGACGCGCGCGATCAGCGCGGCCAGCGCCTCATCCGGCACCGCCTCCAGCAGGTGGACGCGCCGCACCAGGTCGCGCACCGACTGTTTGAGGGCGCCAACGTCCTGCCAGCATCCCATCAGCGCGGCCAGCGCATTGCTGTTCAACGGGTAGACGTTTTGCCGCCAGTAGTCGTGCGCGGCGTCCTCGAACAGCGCGTGTTCGTCGCTGACCAGTTCTTCGTCGAACAGGCTGCCGCTGTCGAACGCATGCTCGCGCAGCATGCGCTGGCACCATGCGTCGATCGTAAAGATGGCCGCTTCGTCCATCGTCTCGGCAGCCATCGCCAGGCGATGCGCTGCCTGCTGGCGTTCGGCGTGGCTCGGGTAGGATCCTGCCAGCGGGGTCAGGAACGGATCTTCCGGCGGCTCCTCGGCGCGGAAGAAGGCGGCAGCTTCGACCAGCCGCTCGCGCACCCGGTTCGACAGTTCGCGTGTCGCCGCGCGCGTGAAGGTCATCACCAGGATCTCGGACGGCAGCAGCGCGCGTTCGAAGGCGTCGTCGCCGCCGTGGCCCAGCACCAACCGTACGTACAGCGCGGCGATGGTCCAGGTCTTGCCGGTGCCGGCGCTGGCCTCGATCAGGCGCGAGCCGTGCAGCGGAAAACGAATGGGGTCCAGCAGCTGGCTCATGCCTGCTCCTCGTCGAGCGGGGTGATGGTGACATGCTGGTCGAGCCAGGCGGCCAGCGGGCCGTACAGTGCTTGCGCCGTTTCCAGCCATTCGCCGCCGGCGGTCAGCGCCGCGAAGTCGGGCCACAGGCGGGCCAGGCACAAGTCGTCGACTTCGCCCGACATCTCAAAGCCGCCGTCGTAGGTCGCGCGCGGGTCGCCGTTGCGCAGCAGCGCAAGCGCCGTCTTGCAGGCGGTCGGCAACGGCTGGTCCAGGTTGCGGCGCCACAGCGCGACCAGGCTCGCCAGCTCGGCGTGCGCGGTGCCGGGGTCGAGCGGCGCCATCGTCACGATCGCGTCGCGCGCGACCAGGTAGCCGGTCACCGGATGGCCGGACGCGGCGGCGGCCAGCTGGCGCAGCCAGGGCCCGATCAGCTTGTCGCCGCGCGTCACGCCCTTTTTATCGAGCACCTTCGACGAGATCTGCATCAGCCATGCCGTGCCGTCCTCGCCGGTGCGCAGCTTGTCGATCCAGTCATCGAGCTCGATGCCGTCGAAGCGCAGGCTGATGGCCAGCTTGGGCGCCTGCGCCTGGAAGCGCGCGCCCAGCCTGAGCCAGGCGGTGCGCACCGGCACCAGCCCTTCGATCAGCTGGTCCTGCCATTTGCGGCCGATCAGGCCGATCGGCAGCACGCCTTCGCGCGCCAGCCTCCCGGCACGCGCCGCCAGGCTGGCGCGCACCTCGGAGATCTCTTCCGGCGGGCCGCCGTCGTCGAGCAGGCTGTCCTCGAGGAAGTAGCGTTCCAGCGCATCGAGCGAGAACGGCTCTTCGTCCTGTCCGAGCGCGGCGGCGTCGGCGAACCAGACCCCGAGACGGCGGCGGAAGAAGTAGCGCGCCGGCTGCTTGACGAAGTTCGCCAGTTCGGACAGTTTCAGGCGGTAGTCGCCTTCCAGTTCGAACGGCGGCAAGCCGGCGTCGTCGGCGGCATCGGCCGCGTTGTGCGCGGCGCGCCACTCGCCGGCGTAGGTCGGCAAACCGCCCTGTTCGAAATAACGCCGGCTGAACGGCTGCAAGGCGTGCTCGGTGGTCATGGCGCCAAGGTCCAGCTCCCAGCCGGCCTTGAGGTAATCGCGCAGCTGCGACACCAGCACCGAGGCAGGCTGCTCGCTGTTGTCGCGCACGTTGCGCCCGACCCAGCTTATGTACAGCTTGTCGCGCGCGGCCAGCACCGCTTCGAGCATCAGGTAGCGGTCGTCGTCGCGGCGCGAGCGGTCGCCAGGGCGCGCCATGCCGGGCAGCGCCAGCAGGTCAAAATCGGCCTGGCGCGCGCGGCGCGGGAAGTCGCCATCATTCATCCCCAGCAGGCACACCACGCGGAACGGCACCGCGCGCATCGGCATCAGGCTGCAGAAGGTCACGCCGCCGGAGACGAACTGGTGGTTCAGGGTCGGTTCGTCGAGCGCGCCGAGCCAGGCTTCGCGCAGCACCGCGAGCGGCACCGCTTCGGCAAATTCGGCGTGGTCGCACGTTTCCAGCCAGTTCTGCAACGCATCCTGCAACTGCCCCAGCGTCAGCCGGTCGCCCTCCTCCGAGGCGTCGAAGAACGCGGCCAGCAGCGCGCGCGCCCGCTCGCCCCATTCGGCCGGAGTGCGCGGCTGCGCCAGGCTGGCGCGCCACGCCAGCAGGGTTTCGATCAGCTGGGCCAGCGAGCCGGCCAGCGCCGCATCGAGCCCGCCCACTTCGGCGTACGGCTCGATGTCGCGAAAGCTGGCGCCGGCGCCGCTGGCGTACCCGAGCAGCATGCGCCGCACGCCGAAGATCCAGGCGTTCTGCTCGCCGGCCGAACCGAGACCGAGGCCGTCGCGGTGATCCTGGTCGAGCCCCCAGCGCACGCTGGCGCCCTCGATCCACTGGCCGAGAGTCGGCAGGTCTTCGTCGGCCAGCCCGAAACGGGCGGCCAGCGCCGGCACGTCGAGCAGGTCGCGCACCTCGCTCTGGCGGCAGCGCTGCTGCGGCAGGCGCAGCAGCCATTCGAGCGCCACCAGCAGCGGATTGACGCTGCGGTCCTTGACGTCGCCGATCTCGAACGGGATGAAGCGCGGGTCGCTGCGCTTGTGCTGCTCGAACACCGCGTGGATCGCCGCCGAAAACGTATCGATGTCGGGCACCATCACCACCACATCGCGCGGCCGCAGGGCCGGCTCCGATCCTTCGGCGAACCACGACAGCAGCTGGTCGTGCAGCACTTCGACCTCGCGCTGCACGCTGTGGGCGACGTGGAATTCGATCGAGCGGTCATCCGGCGCGGGCGCATTGTGCGGATGGTCCGACAGCGGCAGCAGGTCGCGCACCGCCGCCTGCACCTGGCCGAGCAGCGTGTCGCCTTCGCCTTCGCTGAACAGGTCGACCCGCATGTTCTCGAAGCGTCCCTCGGCCTCGCTGTCGAATTCGTCGAGCATGCGCACGAAGTCGCGCCCTTGCCGGCCCCAGCTCGCCAGCAGCGGATGGCTGTGCGTGTGCATGTCCTCGATCGGGATGTGCGACAGGTCGACGCCGCCGCGCGGCTGCTGGCGGCGGTGCCGCGCCTTCAGCAGCTCGTGCCCTTCGATGATGTCGCCCCAGTAGAACTGGCAGGGATTGGGCACCGCCAGCAGCACCTGGCAATGGCGCGACAGCGCGGCGACCGCCTGCAAGGTCTGGTACGGCAGCGCGGAGATGCCGAACAGGACCACCCTGCGCGGCAGCGTGCCGGCGGGCGCGGCGCCCGATTCGCTGGCGCGCACGAATTCGCTGTGGATGGTGGCGCGGCCGGTCTGGCGCAGCGGCGCCGGCAGGCTGTCGTTGACCGCGCGCCAGAGCTGCGCCTGCCAGCGCTGGTCGGGCGGCAGCGCAATCGCCTCGCCGCGCGCATTGCGCATCTGGTCGCGCCCTGCGGCCCAGTCGTCCAGCCAGTCGGCGCGGTACACCTGGTACTGGTCGAACAGGTCGGACAGCCGTTCGGCCAGCTGCAGGCGGCGTTCCGGGTCGCCGTCACCGAGGAAATGGCGCAGCGGCAGGAACACCTCGTCGGCCAGCAGCACCGGCAGCAGGCGCATCAGGCGCCAGGCCAGCGGCGCTTTGTCGAACGGCGAGCGCTGCGGCACCCGGTCGCGCCCCAGCATGCCGCGGTAGGCTTCCCACAGGAAGCGCGCCGGCAGCGCCACCCGGGTCGCCGCGCAGACGCCGGCTTCCTCCGCCAGCGCGATCTTCAGCCATTCGGCCACCCCGTTCGACTGCACCAGGATGATCTCGGACTCCAGCGGCGCCAGCGGATGATTGCGCAGCCAGCCGAACAGCGCGGCGCGCAATTGCTCCATCTGGTTACCGTGCAGGATGAGAAGACCGGGTGGTACGGGAGATGCCATGGTGTTCCGATAAGTGGCCGGGTCGGTAGCGCCACAGCATACTATTTTTACGCCGCCGGCGGTAGAGCCGCGCTCAGCCGGGCTCCGATACCCCCAGCTCCACCGCCATGTGCTCGGCCAGCACTTCGCGCAGCTCCAGCATGCGCGCCAGCAGCGCGCCGGCGTCGGCCGCCGCGTCGCCCGCCCGCAGCTGTTCGAGCAGGTGGCAGAGGTGGGCGAAGTCCATCGCCCCCACCGCGCGCGCCGACGCCTTCATGCGGTGCCCGATCTCGGCGGCGCGCTCGACGTCGCCGCGCGCGAGCGCTTCGCGCACGTCGGCCAGGCCGTCGCGCGCGGCGTCGAGGAACATGAACGCGTACTTGCGCATCTTGTCCGGATTGGCGCCGAAGGTCAGCGCCAGCGCCGCCATGTCGAGCATGCCCGCCTCCTCGGGCGGCGCCGGCGCTTCGACGGCGGCCACCGCCTCGGGCGCCGGCCGCTTGCGCAGCCAGCTGGCGATCACCTCGAACAGCACGTTCGGCGAGGTCGGCTTAGTGACGAATTCGTTCATGCCGGCGGCGAACGCGTGGGCCCGGTCGCCCAGCCCGGCGTTCGCGGTCATCGCGATCACCACCGCGTCGCGCAGGCGCGGATCGGAGCGGATCATGCGGGTCGTCTCGAAGCCGTCCATCACCGGCATCTGCAAATCCATCAGCACGCAGTCGAAGCGGCGCCGCAGCATCAGGTCGATCGCTTCCTTGCCGTTATTGGCGACGACGACCGTGGCATTCGCCTCTTCCAGCAGCTCCTGGCCGACCTGCTGGCTAAATACATTGTCCTCGACCAGCAGGATGCTGGCGCCGGCGATCTGCTCGAGCACCGCTGGCGGCACCGGCTCCGGCCCGGCGCGCATGAAGCTGACGCCCTTGCCGAGCCGCGCGGTGAACCAGAACGTGCTGCCGACGCCGGGGGTGCTGTCGACTCCCACGCTGCCGCCCATCAGCTCGACCAGCTGCTTGCTGATCACCAGACCCAGGCCGGTGCCGCCGTACTTGCGGGTGGTCGACGGGTCGGCCTGGTGGAACGACTTGAACAGCTCGCCCACTTCGGCGGCAGTCATGCCGATGCCCCTGTCGCGCACCTCGAAACGCACCAGCGTGTCGTTGTCCGACTCCTGCAGCGGGAAGACGCTGATGCGCACCTCGCCGTTTTCGGAGAACTTGATGGCGTTGCCGGTGAAATTGAGCAGCACCTGCTCGAGCCGCAGCGGGTCGCCGCGCAACTGGTGCGCCAGGCCGGGCGCGAGGTCGAACTCGAGCGCCAGGTGCCGGGCCGCGGCCGCCTCGCCCAGCTGGTGCGCGATGTTCTGCATCAGCGCGGCGAGCGAAAAATCGAGCACTTCCAGATCGAGCTTGCCGGCTTCGATCTTCGAAAAATCGAGGATGTCGTTGATGATGCCGAGCAGGTGCTGGCTCGAGTGATAGATCTTTTCGAGGTAATCGCGCTGCTTCGGGCTGGTCACCGACTTGAGCGCCAGGTGCGACATGCCGATGATGCTGTTCATCGGCGTGCGGATCTCGTGGCTCATGTTGGACAGGAAGTTACTCTTGGCGAGGTTGGCGGCGTCGGCCTGCGCCTTCAGGTTGTGCAGCTCGGTGACATCGGTCGACAGGCCGATCACGGCGCACACTTCGCCGGCCTCCATCACCGGCACCTTGACGGTCCAGAACTGGCGCACCTGGCCATCGAGCTGGGTAAACTGGTATTGCGCGGCCAGGTGGGCGCCGTGCTCGAATACCTGGCGGTCCTGCTCCCAGTAGGCGTTGGCGATGGCGGCCGGCAGCACCTCGCTGTCGCGCTTGCCGATCACATCCTTCGGCTGGTGCCCCATCGCTTCGGCGGTCTTGGCGTTGATGTAGGTGTAGCGGCGCTCGCGGTTCTTCATATAGACGTGCGCGTCGACGCTGTCGAGCACCGTGTCGAGCAGCAGGCGCTGGGCGATGGCGGTGCGGCGCGACCAGTACAGCGTGAAGAAGAAGGCGTACGCCAGCATGCTGCCGACCAGCCCGATCGCCAGCGCGATCAGCGGGAATGCCCGGTCGAAGCGGTTGTACAGGCCGGCCTTCGGCACGCTGACGCGCGCCTTCCACGGGCTGCCGTTGAACTCGATCGGCAGCTCCGCCTGGAAGCTTGGCCCCGGCTGCGCAGCGGCGTCGAACAGCAGGCGGTCGCCGGAATACAGCGCCATGTCGAGGCCGGGCACCGCCTGCTGCGCCAGCACGCCCTGCACCAGCCCGGGCACGCTGAAGCCGACGCCGACCGAACCGAGGTAGGCGGCGCGGCGGGCGCCGGCGTCGTCCAGGGCCGCGCCCTTGCGGTAGACCGGCAGCCGGATGTCCATGCCGAGATGCGGGGCCGGATGGCCGACCNNAAACGCGGGTAGCCCGCCGGCTCCAGGCTGCGGTCGGCCCGCACCGCGTCGACGAAGGCATCGCGCCGGCCGTCGTCGAACGCGGCGGCGAACGACACCAGCTCGATTGCCGGGAACTGGCGCGCGATGTCGAGCGCCTCGACATAGCGGTGGAACTGCAGGCGCGTAACCGGGGCGTCGGCGGCCTGGAACAGCGCCGTCATCCCGCGTACCAGGTCGTTGAAGGTGGCAATGCGCGCCTCCAGCGCAGTCTGGGCGCCGCGTGCGATGCCGTTGAAGCGCTGGCGCGCGTCTTCCTCGACGGTGCGCACGGCGCTGGCGTACAGGCCGGCCGACACCAGCACCGAAAACGCCAGGCCCGCGCCCCAAAACAGGGCGCGCGCCGGTCCGTTGCCGGCCACCGTGCTGCCCATGCTGCCCATGCTGCCCATGCTGCGCGTGATCGCTTGCGTCATGTCCGTCCCCTGGTCGCGGGCCGCCTGGCGCCGCCGGCGTCGCTCAACGCCAGCATACTATTTATTGGCATCAATAAACCATCTCCATGTTACAAATTTACAGCAGGCAAAGTGATTGTGGTGTGGCCGCCATGCGAATCTGGCGCGCAGCGATGCATCAAGCATGCAGCGGGGGGATGGCGAGCGCGCCCCGGACTGGGTTGGACTTGCAGGCGCGGCCGGCGAAGCGCTGGCCGCGCCTTTCTTTCATGACGCCAGCCTGTACTGGTACAGGACTTCGTAGGTGGCGTCGACGTCGATGTAGAGCGCCACCGCCTGCTCGATGCCGATTTGTACGGGCGGGCCGAGCCGCTCGGTGACGAAGCCGGCGCGCGTCACCAGCCGCTCCAGCGACGTGGTGGTGACGGTGACGAAGCGGTCGATGCCGTTACGGCGCCCGTATTCGCACATCGCGGCGAACGACTCCATGGTGATCTGCGAGACCTTGTAGCGCGAGTCGCAGTCGGTTTCGATGGCGAATCGGCTGAGCTCCCAGATGTGGGCGTTATGCGGCGCCTGCTCGCCATGCAACAGCTCGGCGAACGAGTCCTTCAGCATGTAGGGGCCCTCGGTAGGCAGCAGGCGCCAGCAGCCGCGCAGCGTATTGGCGCCCGGCTCGCGGATCATCATGTAGAACGGGTCAAGCGCGTCGTAACCGTCGATTTCCATCCCGCTCAGGACGGGAACCTCCCAGCCGAGCCGGTCCTTGAAGACCTTGGCGCGCAGCTTGTGCATTTCCCACAGGTCCGGCGACTTGAAGTCCTTGCGTGCCGCGATTTGGATTTGCATTGCCATTTCAGCCCCCCGCTTTCTTTTATAAGTTATGCAACGTGCATGCAGAATCTCCCAATTATGGGATTTGCATAACTAGCAGAACTGATAGCTGGAATGGGGTCGCGGAGGTGGAATACTGCGGATATTTGCCTCACGAAGGAGACGACATGGACCAGGACTACAACTTCCAGTTGGTGGAAAATGAATCTGTTGCGCTCGCGGCCAACGATCCGCTCGTGGTCGCGCCAACCCGCCCGCCTGACCGGATCGGGCTGCGCCAGTTCCGCATCAGCAAGCGCGAAAGCCAGGCGACGTTCTGGGCCCGCTTCGGCGTCACCCAGTCGAGCGGCAGCCGGTTCGAAACCGGGCTCGGCGTGCCGCCGCCGGTGGCGCTGCTGGTCAAGCTGTATGTCGACGGCAAACTCAGCGATGGTGATCTTCTGGCGTGATGATGCCCAGGGCGATCGCCTTGACCAGCGCCTGCTGGCGCGTGTTGACGTTGAACTTTTGCCGGATGTTCGAGATGTGAAAGTTAATCGTTGCTTCGGCGCAATCGGTGATGCGGGAAATCTCCCACGAGGACTTTCCCGCCATTACCCACTTGATGACCTCGAGTTCGCGCTTGGTCAGGTGCGGCACCGGCTCGGCCGCGCCACGCGCCCGGACGAACGGCAACGACGACTCGAACGCATAATCACGCAGCAGCGACAGGTCGGCCATGAAGTGCATCAGCCGGTCGTTGAAGTGATGGTCCGGCAACACGTCGCTGGCAAAACTGATCAGGCCGGTCTCGCCATTGCAGCCATGCATCGGGAAGGTAATGCCGGAGCGNNGGGCTCCCACACCAGCGGCAGGACACTGGTCCTGCAATGGTGCACGGTCGGATCGACTTCGTAAAATTTTTCCGACAGGTAGTGTTGGCGCCACTCCGCCGAATAATTGCTATGAACGAAAGACAACTCGACGCCGGCGTGCCGGGACGGCACCGCGGCGTACATCACCGACTCGAACCCCAGCGAGTGCGCCACATCGACCAGGGCGGCGCTCCAGCATTGTTCGGTTTTGCTGTCGATGAGTCTCATCAGTTGACCAAGTTCAACCATTTCCCCTCCCCGGCTCACTTTAGAGCCACCGCAACGTGCGAAGCAATCGTAGAGTAGATCGTAGTTGACTTTTTACCAAAACTCAATCGACAACTACTGCCAACGCGAAATATTTTCGTCGTCCTGCGGGGGCGTACACAGTCTTGGCTATCCCTCTTGCCGATCCGACAGATATCGACTATTGGTAATTCTCACCGGCCGTGGCAATAT